>WNGR01001088.1_pt1 | contig 30394 bp, 27 predicted proteins | sample 5407581 | NCBI WGS metagenome assembly WNGR01 (sample SAMN13153383, study PRJNA577476) | soil metagenome | isolation source: 80 cm soil or saprolite under Garry oak tree replicate 2 | place: USA:California | collected 2016-06-15
CCTAATGCCGTTCAGTTAAGATCTCTTTTCAGGTATCGAACGGTGTAACGGAAAGGTCTGGATTTAACGGCCCGAGCGCAACAGCGCCCGGGCCGTTTTTCGTTGGGAAGTTGCTTGAGGCGTTCGCGCAGACGCATGAGCAAGGCGGGAAGCTTGCCGTACGAGCGTGTTGCTGCGGCCCATGTCATTTCGTACTGGAAGGTGTGGAACGCACGTATGAAGCTCAACGCTTCTGGCGCACACCGGGCTTCAAGTGCGGCTTTTGCTATTTCCAGTCGGATCAGGTTGTAGGCGATCAGGCTCCCCCACACTTCCTGGTAGACCCCTTCGACGGTCTGGCTGCGAAGGGTCAGCTCCATGCCCAGCATGGATTGCTTCAACTCGTGATAGCTGGTCTCGATCTGCCAGCGACGCTCGTAGCAGGCAACGATATCAGCCGGTTTGAAGCGTCGTCTGTCGGTCAGCGAGGTCAGCAGGGTACGCTGACGCCCACGTGCATCGACGCTCAGAACCGCGCGCGCCTGCCAGAACCCGGGTAACCCGGGACACTTCTTGCGGGCCTGAGGCGACACGCGCATCCGTACCATCTGGTCGCCGGGCTGGCCCGTCACCACGTCCCAGCACGTATTGGATTTGGCGGGAATGATGAAATGCCGGTTCTGGCCACCTGCAACCAGAGTGCACAGGATCTGCGCCGACAGGAAGCCTCTGTCGAACACCGTGATGGAGTCCTCCGGTATGCGAGGGATAAGCTTGCCAGCCGATAGCATCTCGTTGATGTCGTACGGGCCGAACTCGACGTCGCGCACCAGGTGCGTGGGAATGGCCGTGAGCGTCACGGCGCGCAACTGGGGATAACTTCCCACCCGCCCGTGTACGCACGCCGGCGCACCGAAATGATCCCGATTGGCCGCACTGTCGGCCGTGCGCAACGTCGTGCCGTCCATGGCGAACAGCGAGAACCCTTTGAACTGGTATTGCGCCTGATCCTGGGCGACCCAGTTATGGGCCGATTCGCGAAACAGCCAGGCCAGCGGCGCGGCGCCGGTGCGCTGCCGCGCCTGCGCCACCGCGCTTTTACTGACAAATGACGCATCGCGTGCAGGCAAGGCGAGATCAAGCTCGTCCACGACCTCGCTGATCGATTGGTGACGGTATAGCGCCAGAGCGATGACCAGCCACACGACCTGCTGCGCGGGCAAACGTCGCCGACGGATACTGGCTACGCCGGTGGCCTGAACCGCGTTCTCGATCCAGTCGTAGGGCAGATGTTCGCCCAGCCGGTTCAGATCGACAGGCTGCTGCGATTCAACGACACAGGTGAGGTCATCGGCCAGCATGGCGATGCAAGTTAACATCGCCAGCCGCTGTTTACAACCGGTTTGTGCCCGCCAAACAAAAATGCCGTTCAGTCGCTTAACTGAACGGCATTAGGCCTCACGGCCCGTTTTGCATTTGTATTCGACAAACGACACCTCGCCGCCACAACCACGCCCTAAACCAGCGCAGTCGCCTCAACCTCGATCTTCAATCCGTAATGCAGTTGCGGAACCGGCACGACAGCACGCGCCGGCCGTGCCTCGCCCGCCCATCGCGCGTAGATCTGATTGAAGCTCGCCCAGTGTTCGACATCGGCGATATACACGCGCACCTGCACCAGTTGCGCGATGCTGCTGCCCGCGCCTTCCAATGCAGCCTGCAGATTGGACAGCACCTGTTCGGCCTGCACCTCGAACGAGGCGCAGGAGAGCTTCTCGCCTTGCGCGTTGATCGGCAACTGTCCCGAGACGAAAACAAAACCGTTCGCGATTGCGACGTGGCTGTAATGGCCGCCCGGTTTGGCAAGGCCGACGGGATTGTCCGTATGCGGCAAACGAAGGGCGTGCTGGCTATCAGCCATGAATCCAACTCCAAAGGTGATGACGGTGCCGCGCATGGCTGCGCGTATGACGCCGCGCGCGGCTCACTCGTATGGCAGCAACTGTTTTTGCGAAAGCAATACAAAACGCTCGCAAGGCTCAACGCGGCAAACGACCAGCGCAGCGCCTCACGCAATTAGCCCGGCTCAGCAAATGAGCCCGCCTTGGACCGCCGCGCCCCCGGCCAAGCGCATCACACATCACACGCCGAGCATCTCCAGCTTCTCGCGCGCATCGGCGCAGCGGCGATTCAGGTCGCGATGCATCAACTGGCTGTCGAGCAGTGTCGATACATCAGACAAACCGTAATCAAAGCGCAAGACGTATTCGATGTCCGTGTAGTCGTGATAGGTGCCGCTGTCGGCCAGCTTCTGCGCTTCGGCAAAGGCGGCATGCTGCCGCTCGCCATTCATCAAGTCTCTGATCGCCATGATTGCCGCTCCGAGGAACAGTGGCACCATCATAGCAACGCAAATCAGACTGCAAGGTCGCGCGCGCGCAACACCTGGTGTTTTCCGTAGCCGTCGCTCGGCGAGCAGGTCATGTCGCCATCAAGCGGCAACGGGCACCTTAGTTCCATGCCACCTGACGACCAGGATACGGCCGACGTAGCACAGCGAGCCCGCCACGCCCACGACTATACCCATCCCCTTGGGCGAACCGTCCTGCCACAGTCCGACGGCGAGGCTCGACAGCGCGCCCAGCGCCAACTGCATTGCGCCGAACACGGCGGCCGCGGCGCCGGCATTCGCCGGATAGCGGTGCATCAGATCCGTCGTGCAATTGGCGGACAACAAACCCACCACGCCCACCACGAAAAACAGACCGAACACGATCGACCACAACCCGCCCCACCCAGTCAGCGACACGAGGCAGACGAACAGCGAAGCGATGCAACTGACGCTCGCCGAAAACGAAATGATCGGCAGCGACCCGAGTCGGCCGACGAGACGCGTATTCATCAAGTTACCTAACATGATGCCGACGATATTCAGCGCGAACAGAAAGCCGTAATGCTGCGCCGACACATGGAAATACTCGATATACACGAACGGCGTCGCGGTGATGTACGCGAACATGGACGCGAACGCCATGCCGCCGCACAGCATGTGCCCCCACGCGACCGGATCGCGCAGCAACTTGCCGTATGCGCCGAACGATTGCAGCAAGGCCGACTGCGCCCGCTTCTCGCGCGGCCACGTTTCAGGCACCTTCAGAAACGCGGTCACCGCGCAGACGGTCCCGAACAGCGTCAACACGACAAACACGACGCGCCAGCCGCCAAGCAACAGCAACTGCCCGCCGATCAGCGGCGCAAGCAGCGGCCCGATCGAGGTGACGATGGCGAGCATCGACAGCACGCGTGCGGCGTCGGTCGGCCCGTGCGCGTCGCGCGCAATGGCGCGCGCCAGCACGGAGGCGGCGCCCGCGCCCAGCGCCTGCACGAAACGGAACACCACAAGCGATCCGATCGAGAACGACAGCGCGCATGCCACGCTTGCCAGCGCATACATGACGATGCCGCCGAGCAGCACCGGCCGGCGGCCATACGTATCCGACAGCGGACCATAGAGCAGCATGCCGATCGAAAAGCCGAACATGAAGCTGGTGAGCGTCGATTGCGCGGCGCCGGTGCTGATGACGAACGCCTGTGCGATGGTCGGCAGGCTAGGCAGGTACATGTCGATGGATATCGGCCCGCATGCGGCAAGCGCACCGAGCAACAGAATCAGCCGGCCATCGGGCCGGCGTCTGGTGACGTGAGACATGGGAATCCAGATGAAGCGTCGCGCCGTGATCGGCAGCGAAGCGGTGAAACGGTGAAACGGAGGAAGCAGCAGCTTGACGGCATCAATTGTACGCGACGGTTAAAAGAGCCACCGCATCGGGTCGTGATCGGGCGACGCATGAATGCGCCCGCGGCAGGCGCGCCGCTGATCGGTTAAGCTGCCGCCTGAACCACGCGCGCGCTACGCTTAACGTGTTCGCGGCACCCTTCCCCACCGTCCCGTTTAGACCTTGCGATGACCGCATTCCTGCTGATCTGGAGCCCCAAAAAATGGCCGTGGCCCGAGTTGCCCGAGGTGGCCAAACGCGTCGCCGCGGGCGTGGCGGTGACTGACGTATGGGGTTGCGGATTTGCTCGCGGCATCTTGCCGGGCGATCGCGTGTTCCTGCATCGTGTCGCCCAGGAGCCGAAGGGCATTTTCGGCTCCGGTTACGTGACGCGCGCGCCGTACGAGGTCCCCGATCCGGCGACCAAGCGTGGCTACCGGTTGTGCATCGACTTCGTGTACGACTGGCTGGTCGATGCGCGCGAAGGCGCGGTGATCACGCGCGAAGCGTTGCGCACGCATCCATTCTCGGTGCAGACATGGGATGCGCAGAGCTCGGGCACCGTGATCAAGCCGATTGCCGAAGGCGCGTTGGAAAAGCGTTGGGCCGAGCTCACCGGCAAGCGCAAGCCGCCGAAGTTCGATGCCGCGCCGGCGGGACCCATACACTCGAGCAAGGTCACGGCCCACGCGGCCGCTGCGAAAAAAAGCGCGGCGGAGGGGCGCGCGACGAGCAAGCCGAAGACGTCGGTGAAACCGTCGAATGAAACCGCGACTACGGCGGAGACCAAGCCGGCAGCTAACGCCGCGACTAAAGCGGCAGCCAAGCCGCCAACCAGGGCGGCGACGAAACCGGCGGCAACGACACGCAATCGGCGCCAATGAGCCGCGCGCACGAAAGCTGAGTACAAGCCCCCGCCCGGCAGGGACAACCGCAAAGCCGGTTGCGGCTGACTCCGGTACAATTTCTCCACTCACCCCAGCGCCGCGCGAACCGCCTGCACGCCTCTCGCGCCGCTGCGCAACCCCAATTCCAGCCACCGCCATGTCCAAAAACGAAACCCTCTTCGACCGCGCGCAGCGCACCATTCCTGGCGGCGTGAACTCGCCGGTCCGCGCATTCCGTTCGGTCGGCGGCACGCCGCGCTTCATCGAGCGCGCCCAGGGCCCCTACTTCTGGGACGCGGACGGCCAGCGTTACATCGACTACATCGGCTCGTGGGGCCCGATGATCCTCGGCCACGTCCACCCGGAAGTGCTCGAAGCGGTGCAGCGCGTGCTGGTCAACGGCTTCTCGTTCGGCGCTCCGACTGAATCCGAAGTGGAAATCGCCGAGGAAATCTGCAAGCTGGTGCCCTCGATCGAACAGGTCCGCATGGTATCGAGCGGCACCGAGGCGACCATGAGCGCGCTGCGTCTCGCGCGCGGCTTCACGAACCGCAGCCGCATCGTCAAGTTCGAAGGCTGCTATCACGGCCACGCCGACAGCCTGCTGGTCAAGGCGGGTTCGGGCCTGCTGACCTTCGGCAATCCGACTTCGGCGGGCGTGCCGGCCGACATCGCCAAGCACACTACGGTGCTCGAATACAACAACGTCGCGGAACTCGAAGAAGCGTTCAAGGCATTCGGCAACGAGATCGCCTCGGTGATCGTCGAGCCGGTCGCGGGCAACATGAACCTCGTGCGCGCCACGCCCGAATTCCTGCAAACGCTGCGCCGTCTGTGCACCGAATACGGCTCGGTGCTGATTTTCGACGAAGTGATGTGCGGTTTTCGCGTCGCGGCAGGTGGCGCGCAGGAGGTCTACGGCATCACGCCGGACCTGACGTGTCTCGGCAAAGTGATCGGCGGCGGCATGCCGGCGGCGGCTTTCGGCGGCCGGCGCGACATCATGGCTCACCTCGCGCCGCTCGGCGGCGTCTACCAGGCGGGCACGCTCTCGGGCAATCCGATCGCCGTCGCCGCGGGCCTGAAAACGCTGCAACTGATCCAGGCGCCGGGCTTCTACGACACGCTCGCCTCGCGCACCACGCGGCTCGCGCAAGGTCTTGCGAATGTGGCGCGCGAAGCCAAGGTGCCGTTCTCGGCCGATTCGCTGGGCGGTATGTTCGGGCTGTACTTCACCGAATCGATCCCGACGAGCTTCGCCGAGGTCACGAAGAGCGACGTGCCGCGCTTTAACTCGTTCTTCCATAAGATGCTCGACGCCGGCGTGTACTTCGCGCCGTCGGCCTATGAGGCGGGCTTCGTTTCGATCGCTCACGACGACGAGATTATCGACGCCACGATCGACGCGGCGCGCGGCGCGTTCGCCTCTCTCATGGCCTGAAGCCGGCTGTGGGCACAAGACGCAATCCGCACCCAACGCCTGAACCGAAGCTCCATACTGCCTAGCCACCGTACCGACCGGACACCGATGTTCTCGCAAACCGACTTCGTCCATATGGAACGCGCGCTTGCGTTAGCCAAGCGCGGCATGTACACGGCCGATCCGAATCCGCGTGTGGGTTGCGTGCTCGTCAAAAACGGCGAGGTGATCGGCGAGGGCTTCACGCAACCGGCCGGCCAGGATCATGCGGAGGTTCGCGCGTTGAAAGACGCGCGCTCGCGCGGTCACGATCTGCGCGACGCCACGGCCTACGTGACGCTTGAGCCGTGCAGCCATTTCGGCCGCACGCCGCCGTGCGCGAACGCGCTGATCGAAGCGCAGGTCGCGCGGGTGGTCGCGGCAATGGAAGATCCCAATCCGCAAGTCTCCGGACGTGGCCTAGCGATGCTGCGCGACGCCGGCATCGAAGTGCGTTGCGGGCTGCTCGCCAACGAAGCACACGAACTGAACATCGGCTTCGTGTCGCGCATGACGCGCCGCCGCCCGTGGGTGCGCATGAAGGTGGCGGCCTCGCTCGACGGCCGCACCGGCCTGCCCTCGGGTATCAGCCAATGGATCACCGGCGAAGCGGCGCGCGCCGACGGTCACGCATGGCGCGCCCGCGCGTCGGCGATCCTGACCGGCATCGGCACTGTCAGGGAAGACAATCCGCGCATGACGGTGCGCGCCGTCGACACGCCACGCCAGCCGCAGCGCGTGCTGATCGACAGCCAGCTCGACGTGCCGCCTGAAGCGCAGATCCTGGCCGGCGCCCCCACGTTGATCTTCTGCGGCAATCTCGATGAGCGTCATACCGAGCGCGCCAACGCGCTGCGCGATCGCGGCGCCGAAATCGTGCAACTGGCGAACGCGGCCGGCAAGGTCGATCTGCCCGCGATGCTGACAGTGCTCGGCGAGCGCAACGTGAACGAACTGCATGTGGAAGCGGGCTACAAGCTGAACGGCTCGCTGCTGCGTGAAGGCTGTGTCGACGAACTGCTCGTCTATCTCGCGCCGAGCCTGCTCGGTATGGACTCGATGAGCATGTTCAATCTGGGCGCGCCTGAAGCCCTCGAAGGCCGCGTCAAACTGAATTTCCATGCGGTCGACCGGATCGGCGACGATCTGCGGATTCTCGCGCGCTTCGTGCCTCGCGTTGCATCTGAGCACGCCGCCGGGCCCGGGACCGATCCGGCATCCCCACCCGTTTCGAATTGATCAAGGATTAGCACGATGTTCACAGGAATCGTCGCGGCGGTCGGCCGCATTGAATCAGTCGAGCCCCTGGGCACGGACGGCGACGCGGGCGTGCGCCTGAACGTCGAAGCCGGCGGCCTCGATCTCGAGGACGTGCAGCTCGGCGACAGCATCACGATCCAGGGCGCCTGCATGACCGTGGTCGCGAAGACCGCGCATTCGTTCGAAGTGGACGTGTCGCGCGAAAGCCTGAACTGCACGGCAGGTCTCGGCGAACCCGGCGAAGTCAATCTCGAGAAGGCGCTGCGCGCGCACGACCGGCTCGGCGGCCATATCGTCTCCGGCCATGTGGACGGCCTCGGCACGGTCACGCATTTCGCGCCGGTCGGCGAATCGCACGAACTGCGCGTGCTGGCGCCGCGCGAGATCGGCCGCTATCTGGCGTATAAAGGCTCTATCACTGTCAACGGCGTGAGTCTGACCGTCAACTCGGTTAAAGATCGCGGCGATGGCTGCGAATTCTCGATCAACCTGATTCCGCACACGGTTGAAGTGACCGCGCTCAAGCGTCTGCGCGAAGGCACGCAGGTGAATCTGGAGATCGATCTGATCGCGCGCTACGTCGAGCGCATGCTGAACGCGCCGAAATAACAAGCGGCAAAAACCGGCAACGCCCGGCCACGCATGGGCTGGCGGCGGCGTCCTGCCGCTCCCAGCCGGTTCATGCGTCCATCGTTCGACGAGCATAGCAACGGCGGACGGCTCATTACTAGTCGGCCAAACGGCCTATGCCGTCCGGCGGAGGCGACTTGGACCGGCGCGTGGCGTAAAATACGCGCTTTCTTCGAAAATCTCGCCAACATGACGCTCGCCTCCACTCCAGAGATCATTGCCGAACTGAAAGCAGGCCGGATGGTGATCCTCGTCGACGAAGAAGACCGCGAAAACGAGGGCGACCTCGTGATCGCCGCCGAATTCGTCACGCCGGAAGCGATCAATTTCATGGCCCGCTACGGCCGCGGCCTGATCTGCCTGACACTCACGCAGGAACGCTGCAAGCTGCTGAACCTGCCGCTCATGACCTACCGCAACGGCACGCAGTACGGCACGGCGTTCACCGTCAGTATTGAAGCGGCCGAAGGCGTGACCACCGGCATTTCGGCGGCCGACCGCGCCCGCACGATCGCCACGGCGGTCGCGCCGGACGCGAAAGCGGAGCACATCGTACAGCCGGGCCACGTGTTTCCGATCATGGCCCAGCCCGGCGGCGTGCTGGTGCGCGCCGGCCACACGGAGGCCGGCTGCGATTTCACCGCGCTGGCGGGCCTCACGCCGGCCGCGGTGATCTGCGAAGTCATCAAGGACGACGGCACGATGGCGCGTCTGCCGGACCTGATGGAATTCGCCAAAGAGCACGGTCTGAAAATCGGCACGATCGCGGATCTGATCCACTATCGCAGCCGCACCGAGTCGATCGTCGAGCGGATTTGCGAGCGCACCATGCAAACCGCGCATGGCGCGTTTCGCGCGGTGATGTATCTCGACCAGCCGAGCGGCCAGCCGCATATCGCACTGGTGCGCGGCACGCCGCACGCCGAGCAGGACACGCCGGTACGCGTGCATGAGCCGTTGTCGGTGCTGGATCTGCTCGAGGTCGGCGAATCCACCCATTCGTGGACGCTGGACGCGGCGATGAAGGAAATCGCCGAACGCGACCTCGGCGTGATCGTGCTGCTGAACTGCGGCGATTCGAAAGATCATCTGATCGACGTTTTCAAGGCGTTCGATTCGAAGGAAAAAGCCGAGGCGCTCAAACGCCGCCCGGTTGACTTCAAGACTTACGGCATCGGCGCACAGATTCTGCGCGAGCTCGGTGTCGGCAAGATGCAGGTGCTGTCGAACCCGCGCAAGCTGGGCAGCATGTCGGGCTACGGTCTGGAAGTCACGGGCTTCGTGCCGATGCCGGGCGGCACCGCGCAGGCCCCGCAGCAAGGCTGATCCGACCATTCACGCGCTTCGCGCTCACTCAAAACACTACGGAATTCACATGGAAATCGGACAATACCAACCGAACCTCGACGGCGACGGACTGCGCATCGGCATCGTCCAGGCGCGCTTTAACGAACCCGTTTGCAACGGCCTCGCGGACTCCTGCATCGAGGAACTCGAACGCCTCGGCGTGACCGGTGAAGACGTGCTGCTCGTCACCGTGCCGGGCGCGCTGGAGATCCCGCTCGCGCTGCAAAAGCTCGCCGAAAGCGCGCAATTCGACGCGCTGATCGCGCTCGGCGCGGTGATTCGCGGCGAGACGTACCACTTCGAACTGGTGTCGAACGAAAGCGGCGCGGGCATTACGCGCATCGGCCTCGACTTCGGCATTCCTGTCGCGAACGCCGTGCTGACCACCGAAAACGACGAGCAGGCCGTCGCCCGCATGACCGAGAAGGGTCGCGATGCGGCGCGCGTGGCCGTCGAAATGGCGAACCTCGCAGTCGCGCTCGAACAACTCGGCGGCGGCGACGAGGAAGAAGACGAAGAAGAGGAAGAGGCATGAAGAGCGCACGCCGACGCTCCCGCGAACTGGCCACGCAGGGGCTTTATCAGTGGCTGCTGTCGGGCTCGCCCGGCGGTGAAATCGACGCGCAACTGCGCGGCGCGCAGGGCTTCGACAAGGCCGACCACGAACATCTGGACGCCATTCTGCACGGCGTGATCCGCGATTCGGAGGCGCTGTCCGCCGATATCGCACCGTGTCTCGACCGCCCGCTCGACCAGCTTTCGCCAGTCGAACGCGCGGTGCTGCTGGTCGCCGCCTTCGAGCTGAAGAACCACCTGGATATCCCCTATCGCGTGGTCATCAACGAAGCGGTCGAGCTCGCCAAGACGTTCGGCGGCGCGGACGGCTACAAGTACGTGAACGGCGTGCTGGACAAGCTGTCGGCGCAACTACGCGCCGCTGAAACGCAGGCTGCCGGCAAGCGCTGAGCGTGAGGCGCATGACCCCTGTCGTGCGCCATCCGCTGTATGTAGTGAGCAAGGCCGGACCGCTTGCAAGGACGCCGTCAGGTGCATGAGCCTGATGCATGAGACGCCGTCCCGTTTTTGCTTCTGAACTGGATTTGATCGTATGAACTCCGTGACCGAACCCTTGGTGCGGCTTGCTGCCCGCGTCGACGCCATCCAGCCTTTCTACGTGATGGAACTGGCCAAGGAAGCCGCGCTCCTCGAGCGCGAAGGGCGCGACATCATTCACATGGGAATCGGCGAACCCGATTTCACCGCGCCCGAGCCGGTCATCGAGGCGGCTGCGAGCGCGTTGCGCCGCGGCGTCACCCAATACACCAACGCGCTTGGCCTGCATGCGCTGCGCGAGGCGATCTCGGCGCATTACGCCGAGTTCCATGGCGTGAGCGTGGATCCGGCACGGATCGTCGTCACCGCCGGTGCTTCCGCGGCATTGCTGCTGGCTTGCGCGGCACTGGTCGATCGCGACGACGAAGTGCTGATGCCCGACCCGTGCTATCCGTGCAACCGTCATTTCGTGATCGCTGCCGAAGGCAAGCCGGTCATGGTGCCAAGCGGCCCGGCCGAACGTTTCCAGCTGACCGCCGCCGACGTCGAGCGCCTGTGGAACGAGCGCACCCGTGGCGTGTTGCTCGCGTCGCCGTCGAACCCGACCGGCACCTCGATCGAACCGGCCGAACTCGAACGCATCGTCAAGGCGGTGCGGGCGCGTGGCGGCTTTACGATCGTCGACGAGATCTACCAGGGCCTGAGCTACGACGCGAAGCCCGTGTCGGCGCTCTCGTTCGGCGACGATGTAATCACCGTCAACAGTTTCTCGAAGTACTTCAACATGACCGGCTGGCGTCTGGGCTGGCTGGTGGTGCCGCCCGGCATGATCGACGCGTTCGAAAAGCTCGCGCAAAACCTGTTCATCTGCGCGTCGGCGCTCGCCCAGCACGCGGCGCTGGCCTGCTTCGAACCGGAAACGATCGCGATCTATGAAGCGCGGCGCCTCGAATTCAAGCGCCGCCGCGACTTCATTGCGCCGGCATTGGAATCGCTCGGCTTCTCGGTGCCGGTAATGCCGGACGGCGCGTTCTACGTGTACGCCGATTGCCGCACGGTCGCGCATCCGGCGGCCGGCGACAGCGCGGCGCTCACCAGGGCGATGCTGCACGATGCGGGCGTCGTGCTGGTGCCGGGCATGGACTTCGGCACGCACGCGCCGAAGCAGTACATCCGGCTGTCGTATGCAACCGCCTATCCGAAGCTGGAAGAAGCGGTCGAACGGTTGGCGAAGCGCTTCGGGCGACATTGACCGGAAAGCGGGACGCTACCACGGCCCCTCTCCACGGCCCGCCCAGGAGTCGCCAGCCGCGAGTAGTCGGCAGCGCCGGGGCAATAGCCGAGCACCGCTTCAACCCGCCAAACGCAAAAAAGGACACCCTCGCTCGAGTGTCCTTTTTTGTAACTGCCGCTCTTGCGTCAGGCAATCAGCGTAACGCCGCTAACGCTAACCTCAGGCGCCCAACTCCGAAGCCGATGCCACATGCTTGGTCGCATTGGAACTGGCGTCGTCCTGCTCCGAAACCGGCGTCTTCGGCGCTGCCGCGCTCAGCGGATGACTGCCTTCCAGCGTCACCTGCACGCGCTTGCCGTTGTTCGCCGCAGCCGTGGCAGCCGCAGCAGGCGTATTGTTCGAGGCCGTCAGAACCGGCGCCTGCGGCGCATTGACCGGCACCTTGCGGCCGCGCGCCACGTCGCGCAGACGGCCACGCTCGCCCATCACCTTGGCGCCGTAGCCGCCGTCGTCCTGCGAGGTCGAGCCGACGTACAGGCGCAAGCCGCCCGGCAGCGAACCGCCGCGTGCGATGCAATCCCTCAGCACCAGCGCGCCCACCTTGATGTTCGCGACCGGTTCGAGCGCCGCGCTCTGGCCGCCGAAATACTGGAACTTGTCCGAATGCACCTTGGACATGACCTGCATCAGCCCTTGCGCGCCCACGCCGCTCTCGGCGTACGGGTTGAAGCCCGATTCGATCGCCATCACGGAGAGCAGCAGGAGCGGATCGAGACCGACTTCGCGGCCGGTGTCGAACGCGGCCTTCACGAGCTCGCTCACGGGCTCCTGCGCCACGCGATAGCGGCGCGCGAGGTACGACGCCACCAGATCCTGCTCGCGGGTCGAGGTCAGCACGCGGTCGTCGCGTGCGTCGGCCGAGACGCGCTGCGATGGAATCAGCTGCGCCAGCGCGGTGACGCTGTGCATGGTGCGCGGGTCGAGCCCGTTCAGCGCCGCCACGCCCATGCCGGCCGAGCCGGTGCCGTCGAAGGCGCCGTCGTAGCTGGTATTGCTCGTGTTCACGGCGGTGTTGCCATTGTTCGCGGCGCCGACGGCATCGGCGCCGCTCGAATTGGCGGACAGCGAGTCGTCAGAGGACGCGCTTCCAGACGGTCCGAAAGCCGGCAGCGGGTGGCCCTGCAGCAGACGGGCGGGACCGGCTTGCACTGCGGCGGAAATGACCGGCATCAGCTTGGCGGCGAGGGTGCCGCGCCAGGCGGCCGGCATCAGCCACAATGCGAGCGCCAGCACGACGGCGATACCGCCGACGATGCTGAACAGGTGATGACTCATTCGGGTCCCGCGACGCAGCACACCACGCACAACTTGCGCGATACGCTCATCGGGGCGCCACGATAACCAGGCGTTCATTCAGATCTCCCATGTTGCATGATCCGCGAACTCCGCCAGGTGAACAGGCGGTAACACACATTCGCAGAGTCAAGACGTCGCGTGCTCTGTCTGGTTAGGCCAGCAGCGGCGTCGGGAAAACGGCAAATACCGTTTGTGGGGAGCCATCTTGGAAAGATGGCCCGCGGCATGCCAAAAAAGCAGGCGGGCGGCGGCTCCCACGCGAAAAACCAGCGTCAGTCTGGCGCTGGCGAGGACTTCAACAAGACGTCAGATACCGTGCAGGGGGTCGGCAAACGGTGACGCGTTGCGTCTGATGGGACCGGGGGCAGTGGTAAAAAGGTTCGCGCCCTGCAACCAACGTGGACGGATTCTATGCAGCGTTTTATAGATCGTCAACACTATAAATAGGCAAATGTATAACTAATTGTAATAATGAACAGTGTTCAGCTCGTTCAAAACCGCGCGGCAAGCGCTTCTTGAGCTATATCAAATCTCCCGTTCGCGTCCGGCCGTTCGGCTGATCTACGTGCATCAGCCAACACAGGTAAAATCGACAATCGTTTTGGCGCCGCGAAACCTTGCCGTGCCCTCCTTCCCGCCGCTTGCGCGGCTCTGAACCGCAACAGATGAAATACAAAGACCTGCGCGATTTCGTCGGCCGTCTCGAAGAGATCGGTGAACTGCGCCGTATCTCGCAAAACGTCTCGCCAATCCTGGAAATGACCGAGGTGTGCGACCGCGTGCTGCGCGCCGGTGGCCCGGCTGTGCTTTTTGAGAGCAAGCAGCGGCATGCGTTCCCCGTGCTCGGCAACCTGTTCGGCACGCCGCGCCGCGTCGCGCTCGGCATGGGTATCGACGCGCAAGCCGGTGAAGGCGACGGCGCGGCGCTCGAATCGCTGCGCGACGTCGGCCGTCTGCTGTCCGCATTGAAGGAACCGGAGCCGCCAAAAGGACTCAAGGACGCCGGCAAGCTGTTCTCACTCGCGAAGGCGGTTTGGGACATGGCGCCGAGGACGGTGAATGCACCGCCCTGCCAGGAAATCGTCTGGGAAGGCAACGATGTCGACCTCGCAAAGCTGCCGATTCAGACCTGTTGGCCGGGCGATGCCGGTCCGCTGATTACATGGGGCCTGACCGTCACGAAAGGCCCGCACAAGAGCCGACAAAATTTAGGCATCTATCGCCAGCAACTGATCGGCCGTAACAAACTGATCATGCGATGGCTCGCGCATCGCGGCGGCGCGCTCGATTTCCGCGAATTCGCGTTGCAGAACCCGGGCAAGCCGTATCCGGTGGCCGTCGTGCTGGGTGCCGATCCGGCGACCATCCTCGGCGCGGTCACGCCGGTGCCGGACACGCTCTCCGAATACCAGTTCGCCGGGCTGCTGCGCGGCGGGCGCACCGAACTCGCGAAGTGCATCACGCCGGGCGTCGACGGCTTGCAGGTGCCGGCGCGTGCGGAGATCGTGCTGGAAGGCTTCATTCATCCGCAGGAAGGCACGCCCTCGCCCGCTCCGGCGGGCACGCCGCCGCGTCCGGTCAAGGGCGCGTCGGCCGGCTATGAACATGCGCTGGAAGGCCCCTACGGCGATCACACCGGCTACTACAACGAGCAGGAGTGGTTTCCCGTCTTCACGGTCGAGCGCATCACGATGCGGCGCGGCGCCATCTACCACTCCACCTACACCGGCAAACCGCCCGACGAACCGGCCGTGCTCGGCGTAGCGCTCAACGAAGTGTTCGTGCCGCTGTTGCAAAAGCAATTCACCGAGATCACCGACTTCTATCTGCCGCCCGAAGGTTGCAGCTACCGGATGGCGATCGTGCAGATGAAGAAGAGCTACCCGGGCCACGCCAAACGCGTGATGTTCGGCGTGTGGAGCTTCCTGCGGCAATTCATGTATACGAAGTTCATCGTCGTGGTCGACGAGGACGTGAATATCCGCGACTGGAAAGAAGTGATCTGGGCGATCACCACGCGCGTCGACCCGTCGCGCGACACGGTGCTGGTCGATCGCACGCCGATCGACTATCTGGATTTCGCCTCCCCCGTGGCCGGGCTCGGCTCGAAGATGGGACTCGACGCGACCAATAAATGGCCCGGCGAAACCGATCGCGAATGGGGCCGCCCGATCGTGATGGACGACGCGGTCAAACAGCGCATCGACACGCTGTGGAACGAGTTGGGCCTGTAAAGCGATCAGTGCAACAAGACTGAATAACGGAACTGACGGAGCAGTTGCGCGGATGCATGCCTTTTCAATGATGTCGGACGGTTTTTTTCTATCCTTGTCGCTGTGTCTGGACATCGGTCTCGTGAACGTCGCCATGATTTCGCTGACGCTGTCGCACGGCTTCAAACCGGGCTTCTGGCTGGGCCTCGGTTCCTGTATCGGCGATCTGATTTACGCGGCGCTCGCGCTCGCGGGCATGGCCGCGCTGCTGCAGTTCGAGTCGGTACGCTGGGTGGTATGGATCGGCGGCGCGGCGATCCTGCTTTTTCTGACCTGGAAGATGGCACGCGAGGCGATGTTCCCGGCCTCGGCGCCGCCCGTGGCCGGCGAAGCGGATCCCAACGCGCCGCATCTTTCAGCGTGGCGTGGTTTTCTGCGCGGCGTGTTGCTCGCGGTGTCGTCGCCCTCGGCGATTCTGTGGTTCGCGGCGGTGGGCGGCGCATTGATCGCGAAAGCGGGCGCCACGAGCGTGACGACCGCGCCCGTGTTTCTTGGCGGTTTCTTTCTCGGCGGCCTGTGCTGGACGATCTTCATCTGCGGACTCGGCAGCCACGGACGCAAACGCGCCGGCACCGGGTTGCTGCGCGCCTGTCATGTGCTGTCGGCGCTGCTGTTCGCGTACTTCTCGTACAGCGTGATCGTCAACGGGTATCGCGATCTGATCGTGCAAACCGCGCAAGCGGCAAGCTCATAAAAAACGGCTCGCAGTCGAAGCTGACGAGCCGTCTTCGATCACATTCAACGAGCGCCGCAGCGCAAGTCTGTTTGTCTGGCTCAGGCGAGATACTGCGCGAGCTTCGCCAGATCGACGTTGCCGCCGCTCACCACCACGCCCACTCGCTTGCCCTTCACCGGCACGACGCCGTTGAGCACCGCGGCCGCGGCGAGGCAGCCTGTCGGCTCGACCACGATCTTCATGCGCTGTGCGAAAAAGCGCAGGGTCTCGAGCAACTGCTCGTCGCTGACCGTTTCGATTTGCGCGACCAGTTTGCGGATGATCGCAAACGTGTAATCGCCGAGATGCGTGGAGGCGGCGCCGTCGGCGATCGTGCGCGGCGCGTCGATATGCACGATCTCGCCGCGCGCGAGCGATTGCTGGCCGTCGTTGCCGGCCTCGGGCTCGACGCCGATCACCGTGCACGCCGGGCTCAGCGCCGCCGCCGACAAAGCGCTGCCGCCAATCAGTCCGCCGCCGCCGAGGCAAACGAACAGCATGTCGAGCGGGCCGGTTTCATCGATCAGCTCTTTAACCGCCGTGCCCTGCCCCGCGATCACATGCGGATGGTCGTACGGTGGAATCAGCGTCATGCCGCGCTCTTCCGCGAGTCGCCGGCCGATCTCCTCGCGATTCTCGGTATAGCGGTCGTAGGTGATCACTTCGCCGCCATAGCCCTTGGTCGCCGCGACTTTGGCCGCGGGCGCATCGTGCGGCATGACGATCGTCGCCTTGATGCCCGCGAGGCGAGCCGACAGCGCGATCGCCTGCGCATGGTTACCCGACGAATACGTCAGCACACCGGCTTTGCGTTGCTCCGTGTCGAAATGTGAAATCGCGTTATAGGCGCCGCGGAACTTGAAGGCGCCCATGCGCTGAAAATTTTCACACTTGAAGAATACCGACGCCCCAGTGCGCTCGTTAAATGTGGTCGAGGTCAGAACAGGGGTGCGATGAGCGACGCCTTCAAGACGCGCAGCGGCGTCGAGTACGTCGTCGAAGGTGGGAGCGGGAAGCGCTTGCATCGGCGAAACTCTCCAGAGCGGTGGCGAAGCCGCCATTCTCCCAGCTTCGACAATGCTTTGGAACGTCGACCGCGCGATGGTCTTCTACTTGGGGCCGTCCGCGTAAAACGCGGCGACCGCGAACTCAAGGCTTTATCGCTGCAACGGCTCAAAAAGCCCGCACAAAAACAAACGGCGTAACCCGGCGATCAAGCCGGCGTTACGCCGTCGACACGTTCTGTTTTTTGCGCGATCAATGGCGATAATAGCCGCGACCGTGCCCGTAATAACCACCACGGTAATAGCCGCGGCCATAGTAAGGACGGCCATAGCCGTAATACCCACCACCCACCACCACTGCGGGCGGCGGAGCGTAAACCACAGGCGGCGCATACATTACCGGCGGGGGCGGCGCGTAATAGACGGGCGGCGGCGCGGCATAAACCGGATACGCCGGCGCGATCGGCACCCCGATACCGATACCCACGGAAACGTGCGCCTGTGCGGCAGTGGCAAGCCCCGCGCCGAGCGCGGCGGCAACGACAAACGGAACGATCTTTTTCACTTGTATTCTCCTGGCGCGGCCCACTGAGGTCGCCGACTTCGCATGCCTTGCATGCTACAAAATCAATGTATCGAAAAAGATCGCATATCGCTGTTCGCATTTGTTGCAAATTGCAATTCGCGGCAAGGAGTTGGTCTGGCGGCCGGCGCGGCCCGCCTCGGGCGGTCGGCGCAGTGAGCTGAGCATCCAAAGGATTGCACGCCCTCCGAACGCGCGCCGCCCAGCGCGTTCCCGAGCAAGCCGCTCGCGGCGGTCGGCTATCGGTAATCTTTGATTACAAATTAGATTCAATCCTGACGCCCAAAACGAAAAATGCCCGACGCAATAGCGCCGGGCATTCACTGGCCTCTCGAGACGGTGCTGTTTCAGCCGACCTTCACATAGGCGAATTCGCGGGACACACTAGGTGGAACGTACGCGCCGCTGATCCGCACACGCGGCGTCAGACGCTTTTTCTGGTCCCACCAACGGCGGCGTTGTGCATGTGTCAGGAACCGCAAGTGCTTTCGGTAAGAAAAAATACTCATTGTGACCTCCCGAATCTGACTGCGAGACAAAGTACCCGGAACAACAACTGCGAAACCGGCTCGTGGACCAGCCTTAAGCAGTTTTCGAGCTCACCGGGCGCACGCCGCCGGATGAGCGGCTGGCCACACCATGTCGCGGGTGAGCAGATCAGAGGAAAGCCGGCGCCAGCCACGCCGCGGGGCAGGCGGATGCGCGATACTGCTGCTTTCCCTTCAAACGTCCCGTCTGGAGCAGGCAACCATGTCCCAGTCCTCTCTGCCGCGTCTCGGCTTTATCGGTGCGGGCCGGCTCGCGCGTTGTCTCGCGCTGGGCTTTTCACGCGCCGGCTATCCGGTCACCGCGGTGGCGAGCCGCACGGCGGCTTCGGCCGGCCGGCTTGCCAGTCAAATCGAGCATTGCGCGGCATTCGACGATCCTCAACAGGTAGTCGACGCCGCCGATATCGTCTTTTTAGCCGTTCCCGACGACAGCATCGGTACGTCAGCGCACACATTGCGGTTCGGGCCGCACGGCCGGGCGCTCGTACATTGCAGCGGCGCGTCGCCGGTCGAACTGCTGGCGCCGGCGCGCGACCAGGGCGCGTCGGTCGGGGGCTTTCATCCACTGTACCTGTTTGGAGGCGATCTCGCCGACCTCGACCGGATCGCCGGCTGCTCGGTCACGATCGAGGCCGACGAGCCGCTGAAGGGCACGCTGACGGCGCTCGCCGTCGCGCTCGGCTGCCATCCGCTGTCCATTCCGGCGGGTGGCCGCATGCTATATCACGCCGCCGCGCACTATGCCGCGAGCTTCGCGCTGTGCAGCCTCGCTGAATGCGTCGGGCTGTGGCGCACGCTGGGCTTTGCCGAAGACGACGCACTGCGCGCGCTGCTGCCGATGCTCTCCGGCACCATCGAAACGGCCCGCGACAAGGGCCTGCCCAACGCGCTCGCGGGTCCGGTGTCACGCGGCGATACGGGCGTCGTGCAGAAACAACTGGCGCTGCTGGAAGGCTTCGGCGGCGACCATGCGGCGCTGTACGGTTTGCTGTCCCGGCGCGCGGTCGAACTCGCGAGACGCCGCGCCGCGCCGCCCGCCGCGATCGAAGCGATCGCCGAAGCTGTGGAAGAATCGCTCAACCGCTCTCTGAATGCGGCCTCGGCAGGTGCAAGCGTCAAGTAAGCCGTGATAATGTGACGTCCGGCGCCGCGCGCAATTCGCCAGCGCCGCGCTTAGGGACCAACAGACGAGAACGCACAATGATCAAGGTCAGCATCCTTTATCCGTACCGGGAAAACGGCCACTTCGACGTGAACTATTACTGCGTCACACATATGCCGCTTGCGGCGAAACTGTTCGGGCGATCGCTGAAGGGCTGGTCGGTCGACGTCGGCATCAACGCCGGGCCGCCTGGAACGCCGCCGCCGTACGTGGCGGCAGGCCATTTTCTGTTCGATAGCGCGGACGACTTCTACAAGGTGTTCAAGCCCGCTTCCGAGCAACTGGTCGCCGATATCCCCAATTACACCGACGGTGGCAACGGCACGATCCTGATCAGCGAGATCAAGGTTTCAGCTTGATTGCAGTGGCTTAGGTTGGCCTCGCGGCGCGCCGGTTCGACGTTGAACGCGACTCGCAAGCCGCACACAATCGAAACGCCACGCGATTGCTTGAGAAAGGCGCTTAACGCGCCCCTTCCGCGAGAAGGGCGCATGGAAAAATGAAACCGCCGGCGCTCCGATCGGACAGCGCCGGCACCCCGCGGCCGGTCGACGGCCGTCATCCGAAGGATAAGGACACGAGATGTTTGGCGATATCGCCCGTTTTCTGCTCAATACCGTCTTCACGCTGTTCGGCGCCGCCCTGCTGCTGCGCGCATGGCTGCAGGTCGTGCGCATGCCGCCGTACAACCCGGTCACGAACGCCGTGCTGCAAGCCACCAACTGGATCGTGCTGCCGCTGCGGCGCATTCTGCCGAGCACACGCAATGTCGACTGGGCGAGCATTGTCGCGGCGCTCCTCGCGGCGATCGTCTATGTGGTGCTGATGGTGGTCCTCACCGGTGCCGATCCGCTCACGCTCGCGCCGACGCTGCTGATTGTCGCCGTGCTGACGCTCGTCAAGTGGGCGCTGAATCTGATCATCTGGATGACGATCCTGATGGCGCTGCTGTCATGGCTCAATCCGCGTTCGTCGGCCATGCCGATCCTGTATCAACTGACCGCGCCGTTTCTGAATCCGCTGCGCCGCGTGGTGCCGCAACTCGGTGGCATCGACCTCTCGCCGATCCTGCTGTTCGTGATCGTGCAGGTGCTGCTGATGGTGGTGACGCGCGCGGCCGTTCAGCTGACTTACTTCGTGATCTGACGGCGCTTGTTGCGCCAGTGGAAACGGGCGGCGGCGCGATTTGCGCTAACCGCCTGTTCCCGAGTAAAATAGCGCGCTCTGCGGGCGTCGTATAATGGTAATACCCTAGCTTCCCAAGCTAGAGCCGTGGGTTCGATTCCCATCGCCCGCTCCAGATACTTTCCAGCCCGCCTGGCGATAAACCAGGCGGCCATGCGAAAGGATCTGCATCTGCCGCACCACGCGCCTGCTGTATCCTCTCCCGCTTGTCACCCAAGAAGAAGCATTTCAGCACTTCAAACCCACTGATTCGCTTCCCATAACCGGCGAGCAGAAGCGGCATTATGATACCGGCCGAGAATATAGCGAATGCCGCCGCGGCATTCTTCCACCGCATTCCCAAACGACTTTTCTCCATCCGGATTCAATGCGTATTGCGGCGGCAATAATTGATAAAGCCCGCGTGCGGAAGACTTCGGATTGCGCAAGCCCCCTACCCACCCGACTCTTGGGCCATCAGCCACAACAAATCGTTGAATTGAGTCAGCGCCACGCCTTCAATCGACATCGCTTTACGAAGCGCATTCTGGGAAGTGGCCGGAACGGCAGTCGGATCGATTGCGACGCCGCGGTTATCAAAACGTAATGTTGCTGCGATTCCTGAGCATGCTGCATGCGCCCCTTGTCTGGACGCGGCCTTTTGGGTTGTGCTACCTTACGCGCACTTGCAACGCCCGCTCCACCTTCCTGCTGAGCCTTGAGCCTCCAGCGGAATCCAGCACGAGCCGCCTCCATGAAGGCGGCTTTTTTGTAGTGGCGGCAGCCCGGCGTAGCGATTCGTAAGAACTACGCATGCAAAACACGAGCGACCCGCGGCCCATGCCATTCGGCGGCGAACGGGCGCAGCGAAATACGCCACGCAAGCCGCGAAGCCCTCACCTTGTAGCAGTATCGACGATGATCCACGATCCAAACGACGCCGGCTTGCCGGACGAACCCACGACGCCCGCGAGCAAAACCGAAGGTCAATCCGCCGGCGGCGACACGCCGCAAGAAGAAGCCCTGCACCGGCGCCGCATCCGCAGCTTTGTCACGCGCGCCGGCCGCGTCTCCACCGGCCAGCGCCGTGCGATGGACGAACTCGGTCCGCGTTTCGTGGTGCCCTTCGCGCCGCAGCAGCCCGACTGGAACAGCGTGTTCGGCCGTGAAGCGCCGCGCGTGCTGGAAATCGGCTTCGGGATGGGCGCAACCACGGCGGAGATCGCCTTGCACCGTCCCGACGACGACTTCCTCGGCGTCGAGGTGCACGAGCCGGGCGTGGGCGCGCTGCTCAAGCTGATGGGCGAACAGCAACTGTCGAATATCCGCATCATTCAGCACGACGCGGTCGAGGTGCTCGAACAGATGATCGCGCCGGACAGCCTCGACGGCGTGCACATCTTCTTTCCCGATCCATGGCACAAGGCGCGTCATCACAAGCGCCGGCTGATCCAGCCGAAGTTCGTCGCCTTGCTGGTTTCGCGTCTGAAGCCCGGCGCGTATCTGCATTGCGCGACCGACTGGCAGAACTACGCCGAACAGATGCTCGAAGTGCTGAGCGCCGAGCCCGCGCTTAAGAACACCGCCGACGGCTATGCGCCGCGCCCCGAATATCGTCCGGTGACGAAGTTCGAGCGCCGCGGCCTGCGGCTCGGACATGGCGTTTGGGATCTGGTGTTCCGCAAACGCGGCGCGGCGTAATCGCGCTTCGCGAGCCGCAAGCACAAAGGTCCGCAAACGCGGACCTTTGTGCTTGCAACGGCGTTAAACCAGAACTCAATTGGTCCAGCTCAACGCGCCGCTATAGCCGACCAGCAGGATCAACAGTCCGAAGCCGATCCGATACCACGCGAAGGCGGTGAAATCGTGCGCGGCGACGTAGCGCAACAGCCAGCGCACGCATGCGAACGCGCTGATGAAGGCCGCCACGAAGCCGATCGCGAAGGTGCCGAGCACGTCCGAGGACAGCAGTTGCCAGTCCTTGTGGAGCTCGTAAGCGGTCGCGCCGAACATGATCGGAATCGCGAGGAAGAACGAGAATTCCGTGGCGACACGCCGGTCGAGGCCGAACAGCATCCCGCCGATGATCGTCGAGCCCGAGCGCGAGGTGCCTGGAATCAGCGCGAAACATTGAGCCACGCCGACTTTCAGCGCATCCAGCGCGGTCAGATCGTCCACGCTCTGCACGCGCGCCGCCGTCTCGCCTTGCGCGCGCTGGCGCGCTTCGGCCCACAGGATCACCACACCGCCCGCCACCAGCGCGAACGCGACCGGCACGGGCGAAAACAGCGCCGCCTTGATGGACTTTTCCAACAGCAAGCCAAGCACGATCGCCGGAATCGTCGCGATGATCACGTTCAGCGTGAAGCGGCGTGCATCCGGCCGGCTCGGCAAGCCGACCACCACGCTAACGATGCGGCGGCGGAACTCCCAGCACACGGCGAGAATCGCGCCGAGCTGGATCACGACATCGAAGGTTTTCGCGTGCTCATCGGTGAAATTCAGCAGACTGCCCGCGACGATCAAGTGGCCGGTGCTCGACACCGGCAAAAACTCCGTCAACCCCTCGACGACGCCCAGGATCAGCGCCTTGCAAGCCAATAGCCAGTCCATCCGTGCCCCTCATCGCTGTATGTAGATAGTCGGAACAAGGGCAGCACGATAACGCCGCGGCCCTGCCGGCCGCGCGCTTGCGTCATTTCTCGACGATTTGCACACGTATGCCGTTTGTAAGGATGGTGATTGTACCGGGTTCGTAATTAACGCCGGCAAATTGCAGCTGTTCGGGCTTGAAAGTGTAGATCGGGTAGTTGGTCAGCAACTGTGTGGCAAGCAGTCCCGCCGCGGCGTTGATCTGTTGCGTGTAGGCCTGCGCCTGTCCGGTCACGCTGACGTTGTCGACGTTCGGCGACTTGAGCACGACCGACTTGCTGGCGGCGTCGTAGGCGAGCTCGCTCGAGAGCGTGAACACGCCGTCGACCGGCTGCGGCATGAACGGACTCGCGAAGCGCGCGTCGAGCTTTACCGACACGCGGTTCACGTCCGGAAGAAAGCCGACCACCGGATGCGTCAGCGCGACGTCGAACACTTGCGACACCGTGCGCTGATACGGGAATTTACGCTGCACCGCGTCCTGCACCTGCTGCTGCGAGAACGTGTAGTGCGAGGGGATGAATGGGAAAATCGACGTCGCGCAGGCTGCCAGCGATGCGGCGATGCCAAGCACGCTGCAGCCTGTCAGCGCTGCAAGCAGGAAGCGGCGCCGGGTCGGCGCAGCGGATCGGGTCATGCGAAATCTCCTGGGGAAGCTTTTTCCAACATGGGTTGCGCCGAACTGTTCGCGCTATCGGCGCGCCGGCGCTTGCGGCTGAGTTTGTGTTTCGAGCTGGGTTAGCCACGCGAGTGCTTCGCCGCGGTTCGTGCCGCACATTTCCGTCTGCGGTTGCAGACCGGAACAGCAGGCCGGCCGCTCCGGCTGGCCGAAGATCGCGCAGCGCAGATCGTCGCCGAGCTGCACGCAGCGCACGCCCGCCGGCTTGCCGTTCGGCATGCCCGGGATCGGACTCGAAATCGACGGTGCGATACAGCACGCGCCGCAATCGGGGCGGCACGCGTGACCGGCAACATGGAACGGAGACTCGCGCTTCGCAACGGTGTTCTGCACATCATTCACGACATTTTTCCTGAAACTCGACAACACGCGACGCAAAAGCAGACCCGCATTGTGCCACCGCATCCCGTGCGACCTTTTTACACAATCGCGCGGCTGGACGCTCACTTAAACTCGGCGGACACGAAAGGCCACGCTCGAGAGGCGTCCGCGCTGTTCGATCCGGTCGTACGAACTCCGCCGGCTCCTCTGCCTCTTCCACGGTGGCCATCAGACCAGAGCCGCTCATGACCACCGCCGACATGCTGTTTCGCCCCGACCTGCTCGCCAAATACAGCGCGAACGGTCCACGGTATACGTCCTATCCAACCGCCCTGCAGTTCCGCGACGACTTCGACACCGCCGACTATTCACGCGCCGCCGCCGATCCAGGCGCCGCCGGCACCGATCTCTCGCTGTACTTCCACATTCCGTTTTGCGACACCGTGTGCTTCTACTGCGGTTGCAACAAGGTCGCCACGAAAAATCGCGCGCATGCGCGTCCGTACCTCGATCGGTTGAAACGCGAAATGGCGTTGCAGGCGGCGTGTTTCGACACGCGGCGTCCGGTGTCGCAATTGCATTGGGGCGGCGGCACGCCTACTTTTCTGTCGCACGGCGAAATGGCGGAACTGATGACGGCGGCGCGCGAGCATTTCACGTTGCTGCCCGATGCCGAAGGCGAATATTCGATCGAGGTCGATCCACGCGAAGCGTCGCCCGAGACTATCGCGCATTTGCGCAAGCTCGGCTTCAACCGGCTCAGTCTCGGCGTGCAGGATTTCGATCCAGCCGTGCAGCGAGCGATCAATCGCATCCAGCCGCTCGAGATGACCGCTTCGGTGATGCACGCCGCGCGCGATACGGACTTCCACTCGATCGGTGTCGATCTGATTTACGGACTGCCGCATCAAACGGTCGACAGCTTCAGCCGCACGCTCGACACGATGCTCGAACTCGCGCCCGATCGTCTCTCGGTGTTCGCTTACGCGCACATGCCGCAGCTCTTCAAGATGCAACGTCAGATGGACCCCGCCACGCTGCCTTCGCCCGCCGTGCGGCTCGCAATCCTGCAACGGGTGGTCGAGCGGCTGACGGGCGCGGGGTATGTGTACATCGGCATGGATCACTTCGCGCTGCCCACCGACGAGCTCGCGCGCGCGCAAGCGCAGCGTACCTTGCACCGGAATTTCCAGGGCTACAGCACGCGGGCGGAATGCGATCTGATCGGCTTCGGCGCGTCGTCGATCGGCAAGGTCGGCGACGTGTACGCGCAAAACGTCAAAGACCTGCCCGGCTATGCAGCCGCGATCGACGCAGGCCGGCTCGCGATCACGCGCGGCGTGCGGCTCACCACGGACGACCGTCTGCGCCGCGACGTGATCACGCAACTGATGTGCAATCTGGAGTTGCGCTTCGATGAATTCGAAGCGGCGTATGGCATCCGCTTTACCGATACGTTCGAGCTGGAACTGGAGCGTCTGCGCGGCTTCGAGCAGGACGGGCTGGTGTCGGTGAGCGAGCGCAAGCTCGAAGTGCGGATGGCCGGACGCATGCTGGTGCGCAACATCGCGATGGTGTTCGACCGCTACCTCGGCCGGCAGACGCTCGAACGATTTTCCCGCACGGTTTAAGGCTTCCCGCGAGTCGAAAGCGACCGGCTTGCCCGTCACCGAATTTTCGGCCATAATTTGCGTCTTCGCCGCGCGCCATGTTCCAGCGCGTGCGCTGCAAGACCTGCCCAGGTGGTGAAATTGGTAGACGCAGGGGACTCAAAATCCCCCGCCGCAAGGCGTGCCGGTTCGATTCCGGCCCTGGGCACCAAACAAAATCAAAGGGTTAGCATTCCACCGACCTCATTCAGTACCGAATGAGATCGGTCGGAAACCGTGGACGCCAACGCGTTAAGCAGCGAGCTGATTCAGATAGTATCGCTGAGTGAATGCAACGGGCGACAGGTAATCGAGACGGGCCTGCGTCCGCTGCCGGTTGTAGAACAGCTCGATATATTCGCTGACCACGCACTCACGTACTTCGCCTGCTCGCGTGTCTTGAATCGCTGATGATAGACAAGTTCGTTTTTCAGCGTTCCCCAGAACGATTCAATGGGTGCGTATCGAAGCAATTGCCCAGGCGACTCATTGCAGGCCAGCGAGGTATAGCCAGCCTTCGTCGGTCGCGATATAGGTTATGTCACCGCACCAGGCCTGATTTGGAGCTGTTGCTTTGAAGTTCTGGTTCAACAGGTTCGGCGCAATCGGCAGGTCGTGCTTCGAATTGGTCGTCGCCTTGAATTTACGCTTCTGCCTGCAGCGCAGCCCGAGCTTTTTGCGCAATCGCTTTGCGCGGTGAACCCCGACTCGCACGCCGTGCCCGTCCAGGTGTTTTTGCAAGCGCTCGGGACCAAAGCTCTCACGCGGGCGATGCCGGTGCTAGTGGAGTCATATTTCTTTCCTGTTGTGAGCTACTGCTCTTCAGCGTCGAAGCACGGCAAGGAACAAACCGCATCTTTGCAAACGGCCTTGTTGCCCGAGGCGCATCAGGCGGGCCACGATGCGAGCCTCCCATGACCTCTTTGAAAGCCGGCGAACAGGTGCGCAGCGATGTGCCGTGCGCGGTGATGACTTGCCAACAGAATCGTCGGGGCCCTCTCCCATTCGGTCCGACCTCGCCCTGCCATGCAAGCGCGGGAGGATTGTTCACCAAAGCGCAGCGGCGGCTCTATACGTTTCTTTTTTGGAGCCCGCTGAATATCTGCGGTGCGTCAGTTCAGAAGGCCGGCAAGATCCAGGCCATCGACTTCCCGATCTGATCCATCCGCGGCTGAGGCATCGGCTGTTTTTAGTACCTATAATGATTTGTCAAGCGTACCTCGGCGCACCAGAGATCCAACCATCGAATGCCGTCAGGGGGCACAATGCGTGCTTTGGCAGACAGGCGAACTCGCCCACCCATCTGCGGATTGAAATACGTCGCGACATCCTCTGAGGTAAGGAAACGCTTCAAGGCAATTTCCTTACGACGCAGAACCAGCCGCCATGCGGCCCATGTCCCGCGCCCGACACCGCTCCTGCCTGTGACTCCGCAACACCGCCCCGCGTCGGATTGTCAGGATGCGCGGGACTTGTCGTGGTCCCAGTACCGTTTGGCGTCGATCGGTTCTTCCGATGCCGCCAGTGTGACGGCGGTGCGCACCCAACCGGATCGTTGCCGGACGGCGGGTCCGACCTCGGCTTCGCGGGCACGATGTCGCCGCGGGAGGCGTGCTGGCGAAAGCGCAGCCGGTGCCCCGTCCCAGCCGGGTTGCTGAACGGGCCGGGACATCATGCGCCCCCTGCTACTCCATGTGGTGCAACGGCAGTTTTCCGTCCGCGGCCTCATCGCGGGCTCACTGCTCACCGTGATTGCCATGAAGGTGGCAATGCCCGTCCAAGCGGTGACGGTCATCCCTTCCAGTTCCACCAATACGGTGACATTGTCGAGCGATACGGCATACCAGCTCAACAGCGGGACCACGGTATCCGCGACGGCGGGGGATTCAATTGTGGTGAACGGGATTGCGCCGGTGACCTTCACGAACGCCGGGTCCATTCTCGGGTCGCCTGCCTCGTTTTCGGCTGGCATTCATTTTTTCGTGAATGGCACGTTGGTCAACCAGGCTACCGGGCGCATCACGGGGCTGACGCACGGGGTGCGCATGGACGGCAGCGTCAACAATGTCACGAACCTTGGGGATATCAGTGTCAAGGTAAGTCACGCCATCACCTATTCAGGGGCGACGAGTGGCACCATTGACAATTTCGGCACGCTGAATGGTGGCCTGGCGTCGGCTGTTGGCGCGGCTGCCGACGGCGTGGACATGCTGTCGAGCGGCACGGTGACGGTGAATAACCACGCCGGGGCGATCATCAACTCGGGCGTGGGTGACGCAACTTTTGGTCGGGGTGTCCGCATCGAAACCGGATCGGCGATCATCAACAACGATGGCACCATCAACGGCTATCACGAGGGGATTGGTTCGTTCACGACAGGCGTCGTCAACATCGCAAACAGCGCCACCGGTGTCATCACCGGGAACTTGCAGCCAGCCGTTCGGCTCCAGCAGGGCAGTTCCCTCGTCAACAACGGCTCCATTTCCAGCACCACGGCAGCCGCTGTCCTGCTCACTGGCTCAAACAACAGCGTCACCTTGGGCACGGGCTCCGACCTGAATGGATCCGGCAACAGCGCGATCCTGAGCCAGGGCACCGGCAATACCCTCACGCTGACCGGCACCGGCAGCGAGGATGGCAACTTCACCGCGAGTACGCCTGCCAATGGATTCTCTCAACTGACGTCCCCGGCGGGAAGCGACTGGACGCTCACAGGCCGCGTCGCGATGAACGGCGCGTCGCCCAGCACGGTCAGTGTGAACGGCAGGCTCGTGCTTGGCGGGGCGCTCAGCATCAACGATGTCGGCGGGACGACGATCGGCAGTGCCGGAACCTTGCAAATTGGCAATGGGGGCACCACCGGCAGCGTCACCGGCAGCATCGCCGACAACGGCATACTAATTTTCAACCGCAGCGATACCGTGAGCTTCGGCGGAATCATCAGCGGCACCGGATCGGTGACGAAGCTCGGCGCGGGCGTGCTGACCCTCACGGCCAGCAACACCTACACCGGGCCAACGATTCTCGGGCAAGGCGTGCTGGCCTTCAGCAGCCCAAACAACCTCGGGACGCTCGGCAACGCGATCGTGTTCGATGGCGGCACGCTTCGCTACCAGGCGTCGGGCTTTGGTTTCATTGGCCGTCCGGTTACGCTGCGGGCCGGCGGCGGGACCGTGGATACCAACGGCTTCTCGAGCGAGTATCGCGGCGTGGCGAGCGGGGTCGGCGCCCTGACGAAGATCGGGGCCGGCACGTATTCGCTGACCGGCGCCAACACCTACACCGGTGGCACCACCATCAGTGCGGGGACACTGCAGATCGGCAACGGCGGCACCACCGGCAGCGTTGTCGGCAACATCATCGACAACGCTGCGCTGGTGTTCAATCGCAGCGATACGCTCGGCTACGCCGGCATAATCACAGGCACAGGCTCGCTCACGCAAGCAGGCACAGGGACGACCACGCTCACTGGCGTGGGCTCCTCCGTCGCGAGCGCGAACGTCACCAGCGGAACGCTGAATCTGGCGCAGTCCGGCGCGTTCACTACCACCGGCAACTACACCACCGGCAACGGCGCGATAACCCAGATCGCCACCAACTCCACCCTCGCGGTGGGCGGCGCCTTCACGCAGGCAGCAGGCAGCACGCTCAACGTCGCGCTGGGCAGCATGCAGCCGATCATTTCCGCGGCCACCGCGAGTCTGGCTGGCACGCTCAATATCACCGGCATCACTGTGAGCGCACCGAACAGCGCGAGCGCGCTGGGCAGCACCCAGTTCAATGTCATCCACACCAGCGGCGGCATCACGAATGACTTCGCCTTGGTCAGTGTGGGCGGGTCGTCGAGTCCGGTCGACTACCTCACCCTGACCGGGCACAAGTCGGCCAGTGGACTGGATTACAACGTCGGCCCCGGGCTGACCTGGCTGGCCGGAGCGGCTCGAGGCAACGGGGTGTTCACGCTCACCAGCAGCAACGATGCCTTCAATGTCGATGTGGTGCTGAGCGACCAGCCAGCTTCGAGTGCGCCGTGGGATGGCAGGACGCTCACCAAGAACGGTGCGGGCACACTCACGCTGTCGGCGGCCAATACCTATACGGGTGGCACCACGATCAATGCCGGCACGCTGCAGATCGGCAATGGCGGCACCACCGGCAGCGTCGCCGGCAACATCACCGACAACGCGGCGCTTGTGTTCAACCGCAGTGACAACATCACTTATGGCGGCATGGTCAGCGGTACCGGCACCCTGACCCAGGCCGGCACCGGTACAGCCATCCTCGCGGGGAACAACACCTACAGCGGCGGCACCACGATCGCCGCCGGCACGCTGCAGCTTGGCAATGGCGGTACCACCGGCAGCATCGTTGGAGACGTGGCTGACAACGGGACGCTCGCCATCAATCGCAGCGACGGCGTCACGCTGGATGGTGTGATAAGCGGCACAGGATCGCTCATGCAACTTGGCACCGGCATTGCCATCCTCACCGGCACCAACACTTACAGCGGCGGCACCACGATCGCCGCCGGCACGCTGCAGCTTGGCAATGGCGGCACCACCGGCAGCATCGTTGGAGATGTGGTCGACAACGGGACGCTCGCCATCAATCGCAGCGACGGCGTCACGCTGGGTGGCGTGGTCAGCGGCACAGGATCGTTGTC
>WNGR01001459.1_pt1 | contig 30383 bp, 25 predicted proteins | sample 5407581 | NCBI WGS metagenome assembly WNGR01 (sample SAMN13153383, study PRJNA577476) | soil metagenome | isolation source: 80 cm soil or saprolite under Garry oak tree replicate 2 | place: USA:California | collected 2016-06-15
TTCATTGCCGATTGATGTGGCAAGAAGTCAAGGTAAAGTATGTGCAATCTGGAGGACGTCACGCTGGTGAGTCCTCCGTTCCATGCAACGAACAATGCTTTAGGCACTACGAGGAACATGAGTAGCGGTGTGAATGGTTACTTGCTGGACATATGCCTGCAGCGTCTCGGAAGCAGGAAGATTATGACCAACATTGGTAATCGCACCGAGCGAACATGCTGTGGCGAAGCGAGCACATTCAGGCAGGCTCCATCCCTGGACATGGCCTGCCACCAGCCCTGACACCATGGCGTCACCCGCTCCAACCGTACTTTTCACCTTCACTGAAGGAGGGAGTGCCATCAGCGTGCTTGTGGCATCGACAAACATTGCGCCCCTCTCCCCCATCGAAATTACTACCAGTTGGATGCCTTTCTCCAACAGTTGGCGTGCGGCTTGCTCAACGGCGGCATCATCGGTGAGCGATTGGCCGGTCAGTTGTTGCAGTTCGTCAACATTGGGTTTGACGATAGTGGGAACCGCCTGCACTGCTTCGCGGAGGGCGTCACGGCTGGTATCGAGTGCCACGTGCTTGCCATGACCTTTAAGTTGGGTGATGAGAGTGGCATAGGTTGTGGTGGGTATGCCTGGTGGCAGTGTTCCTGACAACACAAACCAGTCGCAGGATGTGCTGAGTTGCTCAATCTTCTCGTGCAAAGCATCCAGAGCTTCCTTGGAAGGAGGCAGGCCTGGCATATTGATGTCGGTTGTCTGCTGATTGGCTTCATCAACTATTTTGACCCCTGTGCGGGTGAGCCCAGGAATACGCACAAACTGATCGTCAATGTGCTTCTTAGCAAAGAACTGCTCGAAGATATCGGCATTGTCCTGACCAAGAAAGCCTGTCACACTGGTGGAGAAGCCCATATCTGTCAGAAATGAGGCGACATTAACGCCTTTGCCGCCAGCGTCGAATTGCATTGTTTGCGCATAATTGACGGTGTTAGGGCGAAAATGATCCACTCGCACTGTCTGGTCTATGGCCGGGTTGAGTGTTATGGTAGCGATTCTCATAGACTGCGCACCTCCGCCGCCGTGCGACACTGTAAGGCCTGTTGGGCGGTCTTCTGCATGTCTGCGAGCGAGAGACTACGGATATGCGCCTTGATTGATGGGATGCTGGGTACGCTGGCACTCAATTCAGCGACTCCCAGCCCGGTCAAGATCGTCGCTCCCTTTATATCGCCCGCCAAACCACCGCATACTCCGACCCATTTGCCTTCCTTGTCGGCCGCCCGGACGGTTTGGTTGATCAGGCGTAGCACCGCCGGATGCAAGGCGTCTGCTTGGCGTGCCAATTGGGGATGCAAGCGATCCATGGCCAAGGTATACTGGGTCAGATCGTTGGTGCCGATGGAGAAGAAATCGACTTCCTTGGCAAAGTGATCAGCCAGAATAACAGCGGATGGCACTTCGATCATGATCCCAAGAGGAATACGCGGTGCGTTTAACTCCTGGCGCACCTTTTCGGCGATGGCACTTGCTCGCTCCCAATCTTCCAGGGTGGCAATCATGGGGAACATGACACGTATCTGACCGTAGGAAGTGGCGCGGTAGATGGCACGAAGTTGAGGGAGAAACAGGTCGTCGCGTATCAGGCACAGACGGATGCCCCGCACACCCAGGAAGGAATTATCTTCCTTGGGTAAATGGAGATATGGTACCTCTTTGTCGCCTCCGATATCTAGCGTGCGAATAATGAGTGGGCGACCTTTCAGTGCCTGCACCATATCGCGGTAGGCCTCAAACTGTTCGTCTTCCGTGGGAGCTGAATCGCGGGAGAGGAACAGAAACTCCGTACGCATCAAGCCAACACCATCGGCTCCGGCTTCGAGAGCTTTGGGTGCATCGGCAGCACGGTTGATGTTGGCCGCGACCTCCACCCGGTGACCGTCGGTAGTTATTGCAGGAGCCTGGCTGGCAGAGCGGTCAGTATCTTGCTGCTGTTGCAACTCGTGCTGCACGTTCTTTGCTGTCTGCACATCGGCCTCACTCGGCTTGAGATACAGTTTGCCGCTCTCTCCGTCGAGGATGCCCAGCGTGCCATCGGCCACACGGAGTACCTCTTCTCCAGCACCCACCATAGCAGGCAGGCCAAGCCCACGAGCGATAATAGCCGTATGTGAGGTAGGGCCTCCTGTGGCGGTCACCAATCCCAGGATCATATCAGAGTCGAGCGAGGCAGTGTCGGACGGCGTTAAGTCTTCTGCAACGAGAATCGAGGGTGTACTGATTACCGCTGGCTTCTCTTCCGACGGTTCGACCAGGTGGCGCAGAACCCGCTGACCCACGTCGCTCAGATCAACGGCACGTCCGGCAATGATGGGATCATCGACCTTTTGCATCTGGCTCACGCGCTCATTGAGGGCCTGTTGCCAGGCCCAGGCGGCACTGTGTCCTTGATAAATAAGAGAAACAGTCTGCATCACCAGCCCGCTATCATTGAGGAATTCGGCATGTACGCGGAAAATAGCGGCCTTGCCAGAACCGAGGCGCGTTTTGACCTCATCGTGCAGCTGATCCAGTTCACTTTGCGCGGCAGTGAGGGCGTTTTGTAGGCGGTCTCCTTCGCTCATTGGATCGCTGGCCTGATCGGTGACGACAATGACACGGTTCAGATACTGGCGAACAGGGCCAATGGCAAGCCCACCGGCGGCAGGTAGACCAGCAATAATCGAACCCACAGCTTGTGGTACCCAGCCGTGTGAACTAGTACCGCCAGGAGCCGGGGGAAGTTGCTCCTCTGGCTCATCTCCAAGTCCCACAGCAATACCAGCCTTGAGCGCATCCAGAACGGCGGCAGCGTCAGGCCCCTGAGCCGAAACGCGCACGGTTGCGCCATGTTCGGCACCCAGTTGCAACAGGGAGATGAGGCTCTTGCCGTTGGCCACCGTACCGTCGCTACGCACTCTGACGTCAGCCTGAAAGCGCTTGGCCAGGTCGACAAAGGTAGCGGCAGGACGGGCATGCAGTCCGGTCTTGTTGAGGATCGTCGCATCGAAGAAATTGGCGTAATCAGCCACCTCGGCACGGCATGCAGTCCGGTCTTGTTGAGGATCGTCGCATCGAAGAAATTGGCGTAATCAGCCACCTCGGCACTCGCTGGGGGAGCGGTGGCGGGCCGTTCGCCCGTCAAGGCTTCGATGATATCCCGCGGGTCGGTCGTGCCGGTCAGGCGTGCCACTTGTTCCTGGTCGCCCAACACGCGTGTGAGCCGCCGTAACACCTCGATATGTTCGTCGGATTTGGCTGCGATCCCCACGATAAGCTTGGCGGTCTCTCCAGGATTCCAGGTCACGCCTTTGGGTACCTGTACCACGGCAATGCCTGTCTGCTTGATCAGGTCGCGGTCTTTGGGTAGCCCGTGGGGAATGGAGATGCCATTGCCGAGATAGGTGTTAGCCACCTCTTCTCGACCAAGCATGCTACTAACATAACCAGCCTCAATGTACCCACTATCCACCAGGAGTTGACCTGCCTGACGGATGGCCTCCTGCTTATTCGCAGCGTTGGATTGCAGGCGGACCAAGCGTTCGTCAATTGTGATCATAATCGCCTCCAGAGAGTTCTAAGAGGGAAGGCTCGTTCTTCTCTTTAGATTATAACATGTATGTGGTAGGCCCCTGCTTGGTTCTCAAGGGAGAAGGGATGTGTTCTTTAGAAAGTTACTCACCTCCCTCCTTAGGAGAAACACCAACAGAGTAGTGTGTCAGCTACTCTACTGCCGTGTATTTTGCTCCTTTGGCTCCCTTGCGCATGGCGAATCCTCTAGCAGACGGATGGCGAGCAATGTCAACTGGAGGTCACGCACTTTGTTGAGCAGGCCGTGCAATGCAGCTTGGTCAATGATCTCGCCTGTGAGGACCGTTTCTCCATTCGCCTCGATGGTGATTGCCAGCCCGTCAAACCAGGACGACCAGTGCTGACCAAGTTGCTCTTTGAGACGAATCTGGTAGATCGGCATCACACCTCCTTCTCTCTCTATTGCTTACTGCTTGACAGGGCACCACGATAACCTTTCTAGGGAAGATTAACTGACAAAAGGAGAGAAGGCAGTACCCAAAAGGAGTAATTCCTGGGTGATTTTCGCCAGGGCAACGAGTTAAGATAAAGCTGCTTTCCCAGGAGCTATTTCTTAAACGCCGTTAATTTGGGCCAAACTTAGGTAACAAGAATGATGAGCAGGGTACTTAGGTAGGATGAGGAATACCTTGCTAGGGGTATCCTCATCCATCACTGGTCTTACAAAAGTTGAAGTACCCGAGCTTTCGCGACGGCTTGAGCACGGCTCTGCACATTGAGTTTGCCATAGATGTTTGAGATATGTTTCTTGACGGTATTCACACTCACAGTCAACTGACGAGCGATCTCGCGATTGGAAGCACCTGCCAGGACGAGTCGCAGCACGTCAAGCTCGCGTGCTGTGAGCGGTTCCACGAGCGAATTGGTGTGAGAGGTCTGGTGATAGGAAACTTTCGCTCTCGTTTTACTCGCTGCCGCCAGCAGTTTGGCGACATGTTCTCGTGCTGGGCCGTGTTGTTGTGCTTGATGGAGCAAGGCCAGTATTGGTGTCCCTTCATCCAAGAAGAGACGGATGTAGCCCTCTGGTTCTGCAAGGCTCAAGGTGCGGCTCAGGACAGCTAGAGCCTCTGTATGGTTTCCTTGTAGCTCGAATACCTGCGTGCGTAGGAGTGAGATTTCCAGTACACTCGCCATGCGCTCCTGGGTCTGAGCTGCTGCAAGAAGTTGGTTTAACAAGCACATTACCTCTGAGAGGCCGGTAGCGGTTGGGTGGACACGCTCTTCGGTAATGCGCACGCGTACTAGCGTCAGGTTTGCTGGCTCGAGGAGGTAGCTAGAGACGTCAATGGTAGAGAGAGTACTCGTAGCCATCCAGTGGCGGGCTGCTGATAGATCATCCTGTGTCAGCTCTATCTGCGCTCGCAAGGCAGCACACTGGGCCACCAGCGCTGGGGCAATGTGACGCTGCTGTGTCATCTGCATAAAAGTGTCTAACGTAGTGAGTGCCTGATCGTACCTTCCCTGCGCTTGCTGCAAACGGGCCATGGCTGCATGGCCTAACCACAGTTTATCGGCATCGATGGATACTACTCCTTTGATCAGGTCCATGCCTCGTGTCAGATAACGTTCTGCTATCTCCAGTTCGTTCCACTCGCGTAATATATCTCCCAAGCCGAAGAAGCAGTTAGAGCTATCAACGATGCTCTGCACTTCCTCTGCCCCTTTAACCAGTTGTGCGGCCTCTTCATAGGTGGCGACAGCTTGATGGAGTTGCCCTCGGATGGCTTGGAGGCGGGCTAGTATAGTGAGTCCTCTCGGCAGCATCTGTTGATAGTCTGGGGAGATATGAGCGAAGGCAAATGCTTTGGAGAGCAGGTGTTCACTCGTCGCTGTGGCATCGCCGCTCACGAGGTAGGCATGAGCGGCACCGAACAGAGCCTCCGTACGCCACATGCTTGTGAGAGGAGAAGTATCCGTCTCTGGTAGCAAGGTCAGTGCTTGATGAGAGAGTGCGACATACTCTTCCAGATCACCGGAAAGATAGACTAGCAGGCTTCGACACGCGAGCACCTGGCCCAGCAGACTCTGCCCCTCCTGTGAATTTTCTTTGAGACTGATCTCTCTTTCGATTGTCTGTAGGCAAGTAGAAGCTGCCTCCCAGTGATTGGTGTACATAAGCGTAATAGCATAGAGAAGACCCAGCGAGGGACGGCTCAGAACGAGCGTCTCGGGGAGGGCTTGCAGCCAGTTGCTGAGTGTCTGCATCTGGCTTCCTGCAATGAGTGTCCAAGCACCTTGCTCGATTAAGTGGGCTGCATCCTCAAATGCAGAAGCTGCTAGTGCATGAGATACTGCCTCAGTGAAGAATCCGTGTTGCTCGTACCAGCGGCTGGCACGATGATGCAAGTCCGCGACTAGCGTGGGGGCAGTCTGCCGTAGACGCTGATGCAGGACTTCGGCAAACAAGCGGTGGTAGCGATACCACTGCCGTTCGTTGTCGAGGGCGACCAGGAACAGGTTAGCTTGATCGAGGAAATCGAGCTGTGCTTGGCTGTCGCTGTGTCCACAGACAGCATCACAGAGAGGTGCGCTGAGCCGTTCGAGAAGGGAGGTGTGGAGCAAAAAGTCCTGCACCTCAGGAGCTTGACGGCTCAAGACTTCATCAAGGAAGTAGTCCACAACATAGTGATGGCTGCCGCTGAAGGCAGCGATGAAGTGAGCGGGATTGTCATGGTTGAGCAGAGAGTGGGCAGCGAGCTGCAAGCCGGTGATCCAGCCTTCGGTGCGAAGCTGGAGAAGAGCACTGTCCTGTGAGGAGAGCGGGAGTCCCATGACCTCGCGCAGGTAGGTCGCCGTTTCCTGAGGGGTGAAGCGCAGATCGGTGGCACGCAGTTCGAGCAAGGTGCCCTGGCCCCGCAGGCGCGCCAGGGGGAGAGGGGGGTCTTGGCGGGTGGAAAGGACGAGATGGAATTGAGGCGGAAGATGCTCCAGCACAAAGGCCAGGGCAGAATGAATTAGCCTGTTGACGATGACATGGTAATCCTCCAGGACGAGAACGACGTGTTCGTGGTTCCCAGTCATCCAGGCTTGCAGATCATTGATCAGCACTGTTAAGACGCTCCCCAGTGGTGTCGGTTTCAATGGGTGGAGCAAGTCCTGTGCATTTGTTCCCAATTGAGGATCATAGCTCTGCAAAGCAGCAAGGAGGTAGGAGAAGAAGCGCGTTGGTTCGTTATCCTGTGGCTCCAGCGCAAGCCAGGTAGCGGGCATGCCAGATGAGGCCAGCCAATCGCTAAGTAAGGTGGTCTTGCCGAAGCCTGCTGGTGCCGAAAGGAGGATCAGCGTCTGTTCCAGGCCCTGCTGCAGTCGCTGGATCAAACGGGGACGACTCACCATGTGTTGGCGCGGACGCGGAATGTGGAATTTGGCGGTAAGCAGCAACTCGCTTGGTAAACCAGAGATCATAGCTGACGCTCTGACTACTTGACCACTAACATTGCTCTCGTTTTCTGTACCCTGACCACCTGCGCTCAGATGATCAAGGCTCAAGCTAAGGTGTTTTGCGTCATTAGGCGAGACGGTAGCCGCTTCGCTTGGATAGTCTGGAAGGAAGCTGCTCTCTTCAGAAGGAAGGGAGGAAAAAGGCTGAGGTTGAGATGATGCTTTTTCCTCTTTCGGGCGCAGAGCGGCTTGTGAAGTGTCCCAGAGTTCTTGCGCGACTTGCTCCAAGCGAGTCAGTGTCAGATCAACGCTTCTACCCAGATAGCGTTTGGTGAGTTTCCCCTCAACTCGGGCGTAGGCATACCAGTACCCTTCCCCCCAATGCTTGTGCTCTTTTCGTGCAGTGTAAAAGCCGTTTTTACCATGGAAGGCGAACGAAAAGAGCTGGTGTGCCCATAACGACCAGGAAGTGCCATCAGAGACCAGTTCCAATATATTATCTCTCTGATTCCCATATAGTTCATATGCCTGATATGAGGGTGACCATACGAGGGTATAGAATGTGCTTTTTGGCATCTGCTTCTCCTTAGATGTGCATTCGTGGTGCCGTGTTACCCAAGAGCGTGTTACCTATTATGGTGAGCCTTATCTCGCATATCCCTAATGGAGTGGCATTCCTGTACGAGCATAGTTTTTCACACCCGTTTAGCTTGAAAGAGGAAGGTATCTCTTCTTTCGGGAGTTTCTCGGAATCGCCATTCCCAGTTTTGCGAGCGTCAACTTTTTTCAACGCTTGCAATAATAAAAATAATTATCGCTACAAGTATTGTAATCGATTACAATGAAAATGTCAAGACCCCGATCATGGATAAAATGTCTTTGTACGATATTTATTTTGGAAAGTAGCCTAAGTAGCTCGCCTTTGAGAGAAAGTACCGCGCCTTGGCTATAAAATCGTTTACAATTATTAGATGCTGATGTGCCAACAATTCTGTGATATCGTTTACATAAACACCCTGTGCTTTGTATTCTGAAACGAGAGCATCCTTTCCGGTTTTGTGTTGGCGGATTATATGCGAGCAAATAAGAGAATTTACTAATTATTGGCATGACTCAGGTTAATTGTATCCTTAAATGGAGGTTATCCGTGTCATATAATATAAGTCTGAAAACTCTTTTACAGGGTTTTTAGTACAATTATATTGCTCTTTTGCTTCTGATTGCTACCAGTGAAGCTAGTGGTGCGAGGAGTTGAAATATGTACAAGCGGGAAGTCGATGGATGATTTCTCGTTACCTCCAAGGGGAGGGTACTATCGCTTCTCATGCTGACCAAGCGAAGGTTCTCATCTCGTAATGGTGTTACCCAACGAGGAGAGAAGTGAGAGCCACTCCGGTAGGCAACAACCTATTGGGTAACACAGCATAGTAAACGTGTACAGAGGAAGAGCAGATGCCAAAAACCGCACCCTATACTCTCACCTGGTCATCTTTGCATCATAGCTATGAAGTGCATGAGAGCCAGGATAGTGGAGTATTAGACATCGCCCCTAAGAGTCCTGCCTGGTTGGCATGGCTGAGCCAGATTTCCTCGTTTGCCTTTCATGGCAAGAACGGCTCCTATACGGCACGTAAAGAGCGTAAGCAGTGTGGTGAGGAGTACTGGTATGCCTATGTAAGAGTTGAAGGGAAGCTGACCAAGAAGTATCTGGGGAAATGCATTGATCTGACTCTTGCCCGGTTAGAGCAGACGGCGCAAGAACTGTGGCTTAAGTCGCGAGCGGAGATCAAGTGTGCCGAGATATCTATTCTCTCAAGGAGCAGTGATGCTCTCGTTTTATTTTCCAATGGCACTGCTGGACACCCGGCATCTGCGCATTGGCACTACCACTTGGTCAGGCGGCAGGGTGGTTATTCTGCTGATCAAAAGGCCATACCTCTGCTTTCCTATTTGCCGACTGATCCGTTGCTTGCCACCAAATTATGCCTGCCACGACTGCGCCCCCATGTGCTACATCGACCTCGACTCATTCAGCAACTCCAGTATGGGCTGGAACACACACTGATTCTCCTGTCGGCTCCGGCTGGTTCTGGCAAGTCTACCTTGCTGACTGACTGGCTAACCTGCAGCGAGCTTCCGGTTGCTTGGCTTGCGTTGGAGCCACAGGATAATGAACCAACACGCTTCTTCTCCTACCTTCTAGCTGCTTTGCAGAGCTATGATCCTCAAGTGGGAAGGGAGGTGCAGCGGTTGCTTCATTCGATGTATCCTCCAACGTGGGAAACCGTGCTGACAGTGCTGCTCAACGAGCTGGATCGCGGGAGCGTTAGCCAGCACTGCGCCATTCTTGTCCTGGAAGATTATCATGTCATTACTGCCGAGGCCATTCATTCTGCCCTGGCCTTTGTGCTGGAGCATCTTCCACCTCAATTCCATCTCGTCCTTTCCACCCGCCAAGACCCCCCTCTCCCCCTGGCGCGCCTGCGGGGCCAGGGCACCTTGCTCGAACTGCACGCCAGCGATCTGCGCTTTACCCCTCAAGAAACGGCGACCTACCTGCGCGAGGTCATGGGGCTCCCGCTCTCCCTACAGGACAGTACCCTCCTCGATGCTCGCACCGAAGGCTGGATCACCGGCTTGCAGCTCGCTGCCCACTCTCTGCTCAACCATGACGATCCGGCTCACTTCATCGCTGCCTTCAGTGGGAGTCATCACTATGTTGTGGACTACTTCCTTGACGAAGTCTTGAGCCGTCAAGCTCCTGAGGTGCAGGACTTTTTGCTCCACACCTCCCTTCTCGAACGGCTCAGCGCACCCCTCTGTGATGCTGTCTGTGTCATGGATGGGAGTCAAGCTTTGCTGGACTTTCTAGAGCATGCCAATTTGTTCCTGGTTCCTCTGGATGATGAAGGACAGTGGTATCGCTACCATCACCTATTTGCCCAGGCTCTACGTCAGCGGCTGCAACGGACCGTTCCTGCGCTGATACCAGATCTGCATCATCGTGCCTGCTGTTGGTATGAGCAGCACGGGCTTGTTGCTGAAGCAGTGCCTCATGCTATAGCGGCTACTGCTTTCAAGGAGGCGGCTCGTTTGATCGAACAGTGTGCTGAGAGTCTTATACTAAATGGTCAAACGCAGACGCTTTGCACTTGGCTGCAAGCTCTCCCCGAATCTCTGATCCTTGCTCGTCCTGCGCTCAGTCTCACGTATGCTATCTCACTCATATATACTAATCAGTGGGAACTGGCCCTGACCCGTCTAGACGTGGTCGAGGGGCGATTTAGCTTTGATGGCGACAACAGACAGTACCTGCAAGGACAAGCTATTTTGGGTCAGGTAACTATGTGTCGGAGCCTGCTGGCCCGACTTTCTGGTGATCTGGAGCAATACGTAGCCCTCATTCGCCGTGTATTGGAGCTATTACCAGATATGGAGGTGACCACCTTTCCCTGTGTGCTGCGTGTTGGGGTTATGCTCGGTGTTGCTTCTGCATACTTGGTGAGCGGGGACGTGACGGCGACGAATGAATCTCAGCTTACTCGCATAGTTGCGTCCACTAGTGCCTCCAACTTTCAGTTAGCAACTTTTAGAGTTCTCACTCTATTAGCCCGCTTCCATGTTCTCCAGGGGCGGCTGCATCAGGCTGCCACTACTTATGCGGGGGCTATGCAGGTGATGCAAGCTGAAGAAAAGCCAGTGTTGGGTAACAGTTCCCACTACTATTTTGGTCTGGGCGATCTGCTTCGTGAGTGGAACGAGTTGGAGAAGGCTGAACAGCACCTGGCTCAGGGAATGGAACTTGTCAGAACGTATATGATCGACGGCGCTGATCTCTGGCTGGGCTATGCGACACTGACTCGCCTCGAGATGGCACGTGAAAGATATGACCAGGCACTCGCTACGCTAGATGATTTCGAGCAACTTAGCCAGCAGCGCCCCATCGCCCCAGCACTAAAAGCCCAGTGTGCCGCCATGCGGGCACATGTAGAGCTGGCACGAGGCAATCTGCAAGCCGCTCTCCATTGGGTATCCACCAGTGGTCTCTCTGTCACCGATAGATGCAGCTACCTGAGTGAGCGAGAGTACCTAACTCTGGTGCGGGTGCGTATCGCAGAAGCGCGACTTAGCCGGGGAAGTGCTCTCCTGGTGGAGGTGCTGGACTTGTTGGAGCGGCTTCTTGCGGACGCAGAAACTAAGGGACGGACGCTCAGTGTGCTGGAAGTGCTGGTCTTGCGAGTGCAGGCACTCGAAGTGCAGGGTGACCACGTAGGAGTTTTATCTGCATTGGGTCGTATGCTGGCACTTGCTGAGCCGGAGGGCTATGTCCGTCTCTTCCTGGATGAAGGTCCGCCGATGGTAGTTTTGTTGCATGAGGCCCAACGGCGAGGTCTGGCACCGGATTATATTGCGAGAGTGCTGGAAGCATGGAACAAACCGGAAGCAATGGATGTGTATGTGTGTACTCATCGTCCTTGTTTACCTGTGGAGCCGCTCACGGCTCGTGAACGTGATGTACTTCAGTTATTACTGGAGGGTGCTTCCAATCGTGAGATTGCCAATCACCTGATCGTGAGTGTAAATACGGTCAAGAAACACATTTCGAACATCTGCCACAAACTCAATGTGCGGAGTCGCACTCAGGCTATTGCAAAAGCACGGACGTTCCAGCTATTATAAGAGCATTAGGATACCTCTAGATGTGTTCTCTCATATCTATTACGCTTGATGAGGTTCCTGTTCTGTGAAGAAAGGAATAAGTCTTGACAAGAGTCGACTTCTTTTCATCCGTTGTTGCCGTAAAAAATCACCCAGGAATTACTCCTTTTAGGTACTGTCTAGTGCTCTTATGTCCAGATACACTCCATAGAGATGCCATCGTAATACGTCGGCAAACAGTGGGGATACCATATTTCTAAGGAAGAGCGATGACGGTCTACTGGATTCGTATCTAAAAAGATAGCTTGTTGGTGAGCTAGCGGCGACCACCAAGATGAATTTGGAAGACGTACTGAGAAGGAGATGCAGGTATGAAGGCTGAAGATGTGATGACCACCAATGTGATTACGGTCACAGAACACCAGACGAAGCAGCAGGCAGCACGACTACTGTCGCAACACCGCATTAGCGGCCTACCCGTTATCAACAATGACCATACTGTGATGGGTGTGGTCACTGAGTTTGATGTCATTGGCAAAAAGGGGCAGACAGTCGGCGAGATTATGACCCGTGGGGTCATCAGTGTGACTCCAGATACCGACCTAGAAGATGTGGGCCGTATTCTCGTGCATGAGCATATCAAACGTTTGCCGGTGCTTGAGCAGGGGCGCTTAGTAGGGATTGTTAGCCGTGCTGATCTGGTCAGAGAATTGGCTCAACGGTGGGTGTGTCAGGTGTGTGGGGAAGTGGTTCGTGGCGAAGAACAGCCGAAACTTTGTCCCCGTTGCGGGGCGATCAACATCCCTACTTCATTTGAGCCCGGAGAACCAGGGTCATAAGAAGTTGGTTCTCCCACCGTCCTTCATTTCTCGCGTCAGCTGTAGAGGCAGGATGGACTTTGCTACACTGTAACTCCCTTTGAAAGAAAGGTTCAGGTGCATCTTGAATACGAAAAGCGAACGGCAAGCGGATCCGCAAGGCGCAACAGGCGTCCGCGAGCAAGCCTCTCTCCCCCTCCCTGAAGGGGAAGACCGTAATACTCTCCTCAATTACTATTACCAGATGGTGCTGATCCGCCGCCTTGAGGAAAAAACGGCAGAGATGTATCAAAAGGCTCGCATTGGCGGCTACTGCCATCTCAATCTGGGTGAAGAGGCCACGGTGGTGGGGTTCTGTGCTGGCCTCGAACCGGAGGACTACGTCTACACCAACTATCGTGAGCATGGGTATGCCGTTGGTCGTGGCATCTCGCCTGGTGCGGTCATGGCCGAGTTATTTGGCAAGGCCACCGGCTCCTCACGGGGGCGTGGTGGCTCTATGCATATCTTTGACCTGGAACATCACTTTATGGGTGGCTACGCCATCGTGGGAGGACAAATTCCTCTGGCCACGGGGGCTGGCTTTGCCATCGCCTATCGTGGCTCTCATGAGGTCGTCGTCTGTCAAATGGGCGATGGCACCACCAATACGGGAGCCTTCCATGAATCGCTCAATATGGCCAAAATCTATCATCTGCCCGTGATCTATTTTGTGGTGAACAATCTCTTTGGCATGGGGCTGCGCGTCGAGCAGGGGTCAGCCGTGAGCGAATTGTACCGCAAGGCCTGTGCCTATGATATGCAGAGCTGGCGGGTGGACGGCAACGATGTGCTCGCCGTGCGTGATGTGATGCGTCAGGCGGCGGCCCTGGCCCGCGACAAGCATGAACCCAGTCTCGTTGAGGCCGTGAGTTTCCGCTTCCGCGGTCATTCGGTGGTGGACCCCGATCGCTACCGCGACAGAGAGGAAGTGCAGAAAGGGCGTGAGTATGATCCCATCTCGGTATTCGCTGCACGCCTCATGGCGGCAGGCATCCTCGATGAGGAGAGGATCCAGGAGGTCGATGAACGGGTGCAGCGCGAGGTGGATGCGGCGGTGGCCTTTGCCGAGGAGAGTCCGTTCCCCTCGGTGGAGGAATTTATGAGCGACCTGGATGGCTATGTCTATGCTCCCAGCGAAGCCGCGAAGAAAGGAAATTAAGCATGGCTGAGATCACCTATCGGCAGGCGCTCCATGATGCGCTGCGCGAAGAACTCTTGAGTGATGAAAACGTCTTCTTAATGGGCGAAGAAATTGGCACTTTCGAGGGATCGTATAAGATCACGGCTGGACTGCTGAAAGAATTTGGTCCCAAACGCGTGGTGGACACCCCCATTGTTGAAAATGGCTTTATCGGCTTGGCCACCGGTGCCGCCATGCTGGGGCTCCGTCCCATCGTGGAGATCATGACCATCAATTTCATCATCCTGGGGATGGATGAGATTGTCAATCATGCAGCCAAGATCTATGCCATGTTTGGGGGACAATGCCCCATCTCTTTGGTGATTCGCACGCCTGGTGGCGGCGGCCAGCAACTGGCCGCCACCCATTCGCAGAACCTGGAAGTCTGGTTCGCGCATGTCCCTGGTCTGCGCGTGGTGGCTCCCTCCACCCCTGCCGATGCGAAAGGACTCCTGCACACCTGTGTCCAGGACAACAACCCGGTGCTCTTTCTGGAGAGTCTGGCCCTCTACAATGTGAAAGGCGACGTCCCGGCTGGGCACTACACCGTGCCTCTGGGTCAGGCCAAGGTGACCAAAGAGGGTAAGGACGTGACTGTGATTAGCTACTCCCGTATGGCAGCGGTCGCCCTGGATGTGGCCAAACGCATGGAAAAAGAAGATGGGCTAAGCGTTGAGGTGGTGGATTTGCGCTCGTTACGACCGCTTGATACGCAGGCCATCCTGAACTCGGTCAAGAAAACCAATCGTGCCATTGTCTTTGAAGAAGACTGGCGTTCGTATGGCATCGGCGCGGAAATTGCTGCCCTCATCCAGGAAGAAGCCTTCGATGACCTGGATGCGCCTGTCAAACGTGTAGCCAGCCTGGAAGTGCCACTACCCTATTCCAAGCCCTTGGAACTCGCAACGCTGACTGGGGCCAAGCAGTTGACAGAGGCCATTCACCAACTCGCCCCGCGTCGAAGGAGATCAGCATCGTAACTGTGTGGAGAGAATGGAAACGGACGCTGTCGCGTCTCGCATTGCAGCTCATGCATGAAAGGAGTGAGGTCACCAATGAGTGAAATAGCCATGCCCCGACTCAGTGATACGATGGAGGAGGGGACCATTGCCCGTTGGCTCAAGAAGCCCGGCGACGAGATTAAAAAGGGTGATATTTTGGCCGAAATCGAGACAGACAAGGCCACCATGGATTTAGAAGCCTATGAGGCAGGCACCCTGCAACAGATTCTGGTGCAGGAGGGAGAAACGGTGCCAATTGGCCAAGCCGTCGCGCTCATTGGCAGCGGCGCGGTTGCCCCACAGCCCTCTCAGCCTGCGGCCGCGCAGACGGGTGCAAACGGAGCAGGTACCACGGCACCTGCGGCTGAACGTCCCGCGCAGGCAGAGACGGGTCCAGCCACGACGGAGAGCGGTGAGAGAGGTGCAGTCAAAGCATCCCCGCTGGCCCGCCGGATGGCCGAAGAGCATAGCATCGACCTGAACCAGATTTCAGGGACGGGGCCTGGTGGCCGCATTGTGCGCGATGATATTGAGGATGTGCTTGGGCAACGCGGTGCGCCTGCCGCTCCGGCCCCTGCACCCAAGCCTGCTGCACCTCCACAGGCTGTTCCCGCGGCTGCCGCGCCACCCAGTGCGCCACCGCCGGATGCCGAACTGGTCAAGCTCTCCCGCGTCCAGATGATCATCGCACGCCGCCTGACCGAATCGAAGCAGACCATTCCGCACTTTTACGTCAGCAGCGAGGTCGATATGACGGATCTGCTCGCTATGCGCCAGACCCTCAATGCGAACGCGGGCGAAGGTGGGGTGAAAGTGTCCGTCAATGATCTGATCATGAAGGCCTGTGCGCTGGCCCTGGAACAATTCCCCGAAGTCAACAGTTCCCTCAAGGATGATCATTTCATTCGCTACAAGCGCATCCATGTAGGTATGGCTGTCGACGCCCCGACCGGACTGGTGGTGCCCGTGATCCACGATGCCAACACCAAGGGTGTGCGCTCCATTGCGCGCGAATCCAAAGCTCTCATTGCCAAGGCCCGCAATAACAAGCTCACCCCAGCCGATCTGGAGGGAGGGACCTTCTCGGTCTCCAATCTGGGTATGATGGATGCCTCGAATTTTATTGCGGTCATCAATCCGCCGCAAGCCGCGATTCTGGCGATTGCTGCGACGCGCAAACAATTCGTCCCCATCGATGGTCAGCCCGTGATCCGTGATTTGATGACGATGACTATGTCAACCGACCATCGTATTCTCTCCGGGGCAGCGGTAGCCCGCTTCCTTCAGGAAGTCAAGCGTTTATTGCAGGATCCGTACAGTCTGTTGGGCTAGGAGGCGTCAAGGCCTCTCAGACGGTTGAGAAGGCAGAGGAGAAAGAGCATGGCAAGTACACACTACGATGTTGCGGTGATCGGTGCAGGCCCTGGTGGCTATGTTGCCGCTATCCGTGCAGCTCAACTTGGAGCAAAAGTTGCCATAGTCGAAAAGCAGTATCTGGGAGGCACCTGTCTCAACGTCGGGTGCATTCCCTCCAAGGCGATGTTGCACATTGCGGAAGTGATGCACACTGTGGAGTCGATGGGTGAACTGGGCATTGAACTAGCCCAGCCACCCACATTAGATATGGCCAAGGCGGTGGCGTTTACCGCCAATGTCGTCAAGCGCATGACTGGCGGCATTGGGACATTGATGAAAGGCAACCGGATTGATGTGTTCGATGGGCTGGGAAGCGTGGATGCGTCGCGCACGGTCACAGTCACGAAAGATGATCAGGGCAAGAGTGATGGATCGCCACAGCAATTCAGCGCGGACAAGATCATTCTCGCCACAGGCTCAGTGCCGCTGATGCCTCCATTTCCTGGTATTGACGGGCGGAATGTCATCAATAGCGACACCTGCTGGCATCTGCCCAAACTGCCGGATGGGATCATCTGTGTAGGTGGTGGAGTGATCGGGGTTGAACTGGCGTGTATGTTCCACGGCTTAGGCGCACAGGTTACTATTGTGGAAATGCTACCCAACGTGCTTGCCCCGTTGGATGACGAGGTTCGCAACCTTCTCGTGCGCTCACTCAGTAAACGTGGCATCACCATTGCCATGAATGCCAAAGTGGAGTCAATCGCCGATGAAGGTCAACTGAAGAAGGTCATAGCCAGCACGCCACAAGGGGAAAAGAGCTTCAGCGGGGAATATGTGCTGGTAGCAGTGAGTCGCCGGGCCAATACGAGCGGACTGGATCGGCTCATGGAGCAGGGGCTCGACAACGACCGGGGGCGTGTGCGGGCCAACGAGAAGATGGAGACGAATCTGCCGGGCATTTATGCGATCGGTGATCTGGTGCATGGGGCAGGTTTGGCTCATGTGGCCTCAGCAGAAGGCGAAGTCGCAGCAGATAACGCGATGGGCCATGCAGTGAAGATGAATTATGATGTGGTTCCCAACCCGGTTTATACCTTTCCGGAAGTCTCGTTTGTTGGCCTGACGGAGGCTCAAGCCAAAGAGAAATATGGCGACGTGCGAGTCGAGCGGTTCCCGTGGGCCGCCAATGGCAAGGCCGTGGGCAGTGCCCATACCGAGGGCTTTACCAAAGTTATTTTAGGCAAGTACAACGAGATTCTGGGTGCGCATATCATCGGTCCAGATGCGACAAACCTGATTACGGAATATTCGGTAGCCATGCGCAATGAACTGACGGCAGATGAAATTATTGAGACGATTCACCCACATCCGACGCTCAGTGAAGGGTTGCGTGAGGCGGTTCTGGCAGCAGAGGGGCGTCCAATTCATGTTCCCCCAAAGCAACCAGCACGAGCACGATAGCATCCGTGATTGAGGGCCAAAAGATGCGCCTTCAGCATGGAAAGGATACACAGGAGGTGACTGACATGCAAGATATACCAGAGACGAAGACGGCCAATGAGCATCCGCAGACCGTACAGAGTGTTGAGCCGACGAGTACATCTCTTCCTGCGCTTATGCCCCGCGTCGTGATCGTGGGAGCGGGCTTTGGGGGCTTAAATGCAGCGAAAGCGTTAGGAGACGCGCCTGTTCAGGTCACGGTGATCGATCGCAATAACCATCACCTGTTCCAACCGCTCTTGTATCAGGTCGCGACGGCTGTGCTCTCTCCGGCGGATGTCTCTGCCCCCATTCGAAATGTACTCAGTAAACAAAAGAACACCGAGGTACTTATGAGTGAGGTGACTGGGGTGGATGTCGAGAACCAGCGCGTCCTGATGAAGGATCGAGAGGTGCCCTATGACTACCTGATCTTAGCGACAGGCGCACGGGATAGCTACTTTGGGCATAACGACTGGGCGCAATTTGCTCCTGGACTCAAATCGATTACCCAGGCGACCGGCATTCGACGCAAGATTCTGCTGGCCTTTGAGGTGGCAGAAAAGGAGCCGGACTCTGAGAAACGCCGGGCCCTCTTAACGTTTGTCATGGTGGGTGCGGGCCCGACGGGAGTGGAGATGTCTGGAGCGATTGGGGGTCTGGCTCACAAAACCCTGATTGATGACTTCCGCCATATCAATCCAAAGGAAGCTCGCATTGTGCTGGTGGAAGCCCTCCCACGGATTCTGCCCGCCTTTGATGAGGGGTTAGCCAACAAAGCCCGCCAAGCGCTCAACCGTCTGGGGGTCGAAGTGCGCACCAGTTCGCCGGTCGAAGCCATCGACAGTGAAGGCGTCGTGGTGGCTGGGGAGCGCATTGCGGCCAAGACGGTCATCTGGACGGCTGGGGTAGCGGCCTCACCCGCTGGACAGTGGCTGGGTACCGAGACGGATCGGGCAGGCCGTGTCAAGGTGGGCAGCGATGTGAGTGTCCCGGACCATCCCAACATTTTTGTGATTGGCGATACGTCCAGTTTCACTCAGGATGGCAAGCCGTTGCCAGGAGTGGCTCAGGTGGCCATGCAGCAAGGAAACTTCGTGGCGTCCCTCATTGCGGCTCGGGCTGCTGGCAAACCTCACCCCCAGACCTTTCGCTACGTCGATAAGGGCAATATGGCTGTAATAGGACGCTTCTATGGCATCGTCGCGATTGGGAAGCTTCGCCTAGCTGGTGTGCTGGCATGGTTTTTCTGGCTGTTACTGCATCTCATGTTCCTGATCGGCTTCCGCAACCGTCTGGTGGTCGGGTTTCAATGGTTGGTGTACTTCACGACGTTTCGACGTGGGGCGCGGCTCATTACCTTTGAGGACCCATCACAATCGATATAGGGAGGGTTATTCGTTTTCTATCCAGACTGTAGGGATGTGATTGGTCGCGTCCCAGAGGCGGTGGGGCTAGGTGTGCTGAGCTATGCGACCGTGGGCGACCCCTGGGATGTGATTGATCACATCCCTACAGTCTGAACTTGACGTATATGTGCATAATATTCTTATAGAGAGGATGTCTAGATCCACAAAGAAAGGCAGCAGAATAATGGCTGAATTGCAAGATGCAGTAATTGTGAGTGCCGTGCGTACCGCTATAGGTACCTATGGAGGTGGCTTGGCCGAAGTGCCAGCCGTCAAGCTCGGCGAAATTTGTATTCGGGCGGCCCTGCAGCGAGCCGATCTCAAACCTGAGCAAGTGGAAGAAGTGATTATGGGCAATGTGCTGCAGGCAGGTCTTGGTCAGAATCCGGCTCGTCAGGCCTCAGTCAACGCCGGGTTACCGGTGGATGTTCCTGCGATGACGATTAACAAGGTGTGCGGCAGTGGTCTGAAGGCGGTGGCACTGGCGGCTCAGGCTGTCAAGTTGGGCGACGCAGACATTGTCGTAGCTGGTGGGATGGAGAGTATGAGCCGTGCGCCCTACGTGGTAGAGAAGGCACGCTTTGGCTACCGGATGGGTGATGGGCAACTCGTCGATTCGATGATCCGCGATGGTTTGTGGGATGCCTTTAACAGTTGTCATATGGGCGTCACTGCAGAAAACATCTGCTCGGACTGCAACCTCACGCGTGAAGAATTGGATGAGTTTGCCCTGCAAAGCCAGCAGAAAGCCGCCCAGGCGATTGCAAGCGGGGCCTTCCGCGATGAGATTGTGCCGGTAGAGGTTCCTGGCAGGAAAGGGACTACTCTCTTTGACACCGATCAGCAGCCACGTGAGACGACAGCCGCATCCCTGGCCAAGTTGCGCCCGGCCTTTAAGAAGGATGGCATGGTCACCGCAGGCAACTCGTCAGGTCTCAACGATGGAGGTGCCGCTGTGGTGGTAATGAGCGGCAAGAAGGCCAAAGAACTGGGCTTGAAGCCGATAGCAACGATTCGTAGCTATGCCTCAGCAGGCGTCGACCCTCGTGTCATGGGTCTGGGACCGATTCCTTCCAGCAGGCACGCCCTGGAAAAGGCTGGACTGAAGATGTCAGACATCGATTTGATTGAGGCCAACGAAGCCTTTGCCGCCCAGTCGGTAGCGGTGGGCAAAGAACTCGGCTTTGATCGCTCGAAGCTCAACATCAGCGGAGGAGCCATTGCATTAGGCCACCCAATCGGGGCCAGTGGCACACGTGTCCTCGTTACCCTGCTCTACGGGATGCAGCATCACCAGGCTCGCTATGGCCTGACAACGCTCTGTATTGGTGGTGGCCAGGGGGTAGCGATGATTGTGGAACGTGGATAGTTCAGGGGCGAAAACCTGCTATCGATTCAACATGAGTCATCCTGAATTTTCAGAGATGAGTAAGGAAAAGACCGCCAAGCGATGGCGGCAACCCAATCGAGGCACTCAGAGTGAGTGCCTCGATTGGGTTTGGGAGAGCCAAGCAGGGCGACGAGCATCAAGCCCGAAGGCCGTGGCGAGTGCCATTTGTGCTGATTGATCTACTCTATGAAGCCTCCCTCACGTACCCTCTCTCTTTAGCATATTGCCAGAGCGAACGTTGTAGCTGGCGCCGTGCCCGCGAAATACGGCTCATTACCGTGCCGATAGGAATGTCCAGTGCCTCGGCGATCTCTTTGTAGGATAAACCTTCGATATCGGCCAGAACGACTGCCATACGGAAATTGGGTGGCAGATCATTTAGTGCTTTGTATACGTCCTCGTCAAGATATTGACTGAGTACCTCTTCCTCGGCACCTGCATTAAGTTCCTGTCCTCTTAAATCGCGAATTCTGTTGTACAGATAGAACTCTTCTCCTTCGGGAAGAGAGGTTGTTGCCGGATGGGCAGCCTGTTTACGATAGCGGTTAATGGCCGAAGTATTCAAAATACGGAAAAGCCAGGCACGTAAATTTGTCCCACGCTGGTAGGAGTTGGCAAAACGAAATGCCTTGAGCAACGTCTCCTGTACCAGGTCTTCAGCCTCCTGCTGATTACTTGTCATACGTCGGGCCGTGCGATACAAGCTATCGAGTTGAGCTAGTACGCCTGCTTCAAAGTCTTCTGAGACATTCTCACTCTTTGTGTCATGTGCCGTCTGCTGTTTTATTGGTGTTGTTGGTGTTACCTCATCGGTACTGATATGTTGCTCCTGTTCAAGGGTGGATGCTGATCTATGTTCATCGTTTACTACTTGCTGTTCTTGCGCAGAAATGGGCTGTTCCGACATGAAACTCTCCTCTGTTAACGGAGTATTGACCAGAAATAGAAATATCCCTCCATCTTGCTTGATGATGATAGGGACAAAACTTTTCCCTACTCTGTATTACATGCAGTATATCTTATTTGGCTATGGGAATGAAAGTCTTCTTTAAGATGTTAGAATGAACAGGATATATTGTAATGACGGACGAGCCAGTGCAGGAGGATACATATGAATTGTTATGAAACCGTTGCTCGTCTTCATCTCTACCTTGGGCGGGAACTGGATGCTGAGGAAGTTGAGATTGTCCACCAGCATTTGACGGCCTGTCCACATTGCGAATGTCGCTTTCACTTCGATGTAAGGGTGCGGCGACTCATTCACGAACGCTGCATCATTGAGCAGGCACCAACGCATTTACGTGACGCTGTTTTACGCCTGGCTCATTCACCTGTTGGTGAACCGATCAACGTCGATCCAGAAGTTGAGATGAAGATTAAAGCAGATATTGAGGGATGTGAATAGTATCTCGCCTGCTGTTCACACGCCGAGAGCCTGTAATAGTGCAAATTTCAATTGGGCCAGCATAAGCAACTCGCCAAGGGCCAGTATCAATGCCAAGCTAAAGAATGGCATAAGTTCTCTATAGCGTACAAATGTCTGATCTTTTTTTCCTATAGCCAGAATAATAAGCAGATTGACGCCGCTAACTACTATCAATAAGCCTGCTGTGCTTAAAATCGCTACCGGGTAGAGTACAAATAGGCTTTGTGAGGCTACTGCAAGAAAGCTTAGCACCAGTCCTGGGAGGAACAAAAGGAGAGCAGGCCAGGAAGAAATACTGCGTTCCTCGTTATATTCGCGCCAGAATAAACGATTGACGGCTGGTAATGTCAGCGTAGCTATAGCCAATCCGGTGAGCAGGCCCGTTGCCAACCGTAATAAATTATGTGGCTGGTAGAGATGGGACTGACCAAGATCGAGGAGGAACGAGTTAAAGCCATCGACAGCCATGGCGAAGATGCAGCCGATCAGCACTACGACTATAGGCCAGGGTGGTAGGCGTTGTACTCGTCCTCGTCCACTCGCATATAATGTCAACATTGTGACCATAAAGCCCAAGTAGATGCCTGTATTGCGAGCACACAATGGTAACTGCTGACCGCCTGGATAAAACGAATGGGTTGGCAGTTGGGCACAGATGCCGCTGTCCAGCCAGTGTAAACGGTCCAACAATGAGGCTCCTGGCAGAAAAACGAGCGTCGTAAACCATCCCACATAACACAGCCCGATCAGTATCGTTAGCCAGTGTGGACTACTTTGAGGGGTACGAGTTAGGGAAGCATCTTGGTGTTGTATATTTTCCTGCCTATCTTGTAACATGGTTGGGCTTTCTATAGTGTGATGCCTATATTAAAAAAGCGGTTAAATGAGGGTAGTATATTAAGGAAAATAATCAATCCTACGATCATCATCACAACTCCCGTCCCAATTTCGATCTTCCCCAGATGTGGTTTGAGCCATTGCAATATCCGGCTCATCTGATTAAATCCCAAGCCTAGTAAGAGAAATGGTACGCCCAAGCCTAACGAATAGCATAACAGCAAGATGACTCCCTGGCGCAAAGTGGCCGCGTTTGCTGCTATGCCCAGGATAGGGCCAAGGATCAGACCTACACATGGTGTCCATCCAAAGGCAAAGATAATGCCGATCAGTAGCGAAGCGGGATAGCTGGGACGATTAGGACGAAATTGGATGTGTTTCTGCCAGTAAAAAATGGAGAGTTTCAATATACCCGTCAGATGCAGTCCAATAATGATCAGTAAGATACCTCCGATCTCACGTAACAGTACTTGATAGGTACGTAAAAAGCTGCCTAATGTGCTGGCCGTTGCTCCCAGTGACACAAATGCTAAGGTGAAACCAAGTACAAACATCAACGCATGGAGAAAGGTATTCAGGTGCGCTGTATACTCTTCCTGCCCATCTCCCTGATAAATACTATGTCCTACCAGTTGTGCAATATAAATGGGAACGAGCGGCAGTACACACGGAGACAGAAAGGATGCCAGCCCGGCGATGAAGGCAACCCCAAAACTGATCTGTGATGAATCCATACGGAAATGTTATCTCCTGCACATACGCGATCTTTCTTTAAGCATAGTATAGTCGTTGCTCATGGTGAGTGCAAGGTGGCGAACATGGCTGGGGCAAGCCCAGCCACTACTCTACTACAAGTGCCCTTTGCGTGGTAGAGTAGTGGCTGGGCTTGCCCCAGCCATGCAAAAAAATGAAACGCACCCCGATAACTGTACGGCATTGCCTCTCATGCTCTCTTGGGCTATAATTTTCCTGTAATCAATCCTGTGCTTCAGTCTATATCTACCACGCATAGCAGTAGGCAATACTACACCTATTTTTAACCACGTTGTCACAGAGAGGGACTTCTGGATGTCTCGGAATGGAGTAGAGTTAAGCGATGTACCTGATAGTGTCTATCACTGGATAGCTGGTGAACTGGTAGTCGTGATTCGCCTGCCGCGTCGTCCTCCTGATGACGCTCTGGATACGCTAGTTGAACAAGTTCGTAGTCAGCTCAATCACTTCCTGGCACCTCATGACCTTATCCTGGAAACCTATGGCACGATGGGGCGCTGGCTGAACCGACTAAGCTTGCCAACGGCACGGCGTCACGTTTTTATCTTTGGGTTACATCGACAGCAGCCAATGGCCGCTATCTTTTTTCATGCACGGCATAGTGATCCCTCTGTTGCAGATGCTGCTCCTCTGGCTATCTCGTATCTGCAAGGTCACATTGAACGTCTGGCTCAGACAGGTTTATACCTTGTCTCAGCTATGCCGAACTGGCTTGTAGGGGCTGCTCCTGCTTTCTATGCAGATGGAGGCCCCGCTGCTCCTCCGCGGTCTGCTCCCCAACTCAGCCTGTCAGCCGAGGGCGATACATCCGGGGGTTGGCACCTGTCTTTTCTCGATAGTGCCATCCCTTTTGATCCCAGTGGGGCGCAGGATGTGCTTGTGGCTGTTCTGGATACTGCACCGACTTCCAATCAACTGTATCGGGCCGCCAGTCAGCCTGAACTTAGTCAGCACTGGCTCATCCAACGCCTTGCTGCTGATATGCAGAGTGGTAGTGGCTCTTTTGAGATCGAATATGACCGCTATCCTGTGCTGAATGATGTGGGCACCGGACACAATGCTCAGGGTGATCCCTATTATTGTCGTATGCCGGACCATGGGCTTTTTGTGGCTGGTCTCATTCGTGATGTTGCTCCCCAATCGCATATTCGCTTGATCCGTGTGCTCAATGACTTTGGTGGCGGAGACCTGTACAACCTGTTTGCAGCTCTCACGGACCTGGAACAAGAACTCGTTTCTGGCTCTATCCGTCGTCTGGTGATCAGCCTCAGCCTTACTACTCTCCCTGACATCTCTCGTTTGCCCTATGTTTGGTTTTATCAACGACAGTGGCCTAGTCAGCAACTGATGGGGGCCATACGCATGCTTGCACATATCGAAGCTGGTTTGCAACTCCTCTTTGAAAGCCTCTATGCTCATGGTGTCCTGATTGTGGCTGCGGCAGGTAATGATTCCTTACGAGCGCAAACTCAGGGTCAGCTACCTCGGCCTCCACGCGCACCGGCCCGCTATCCTACTACGTTAAGCGTCACCTCTGTCAATAGCCGTTTTGCTCCCTCGCGGTTTGCCAATGCTGCCTGTATGCCTCCCTTTAATGCTGGTGTGGCTACTTTTGGTGGCGACAGTGTGGGAGTGACTGATAGCAATGGGTTGCCAGAGGCGGTGCGTGGTATTTTCATATCATCTACCTTTCCAGAGGGTGAACCGAATAGATTTGGTTGGGCTGATTGGTCTGGGTCGTCGTTTGCGACCCCTATTATCAGTGGTCTGGGTGCTCATTTTCTGGCGCAAGGCTGGTCTGCCGCGAACATTATCACTCGTCTCTCGACGGGCCTGGGGCGTCGGAGTGAGCAACTCTTTGGCTCGCGCCTTGACGGTCCCTCGCTAATGGCTAACGTTGTGCGTGTACGGCAACAATTTTCTGCCCCTGGTACAAAAAAGCTATGATGGTCTTCTTGTGGATTGACAGGAAGCGAGAGTGAGAGACAGAACTTGCCTTGACGCTTCACTTTGTATAGTATATAATACAGTCAACTTAAGGAACGTCAAAAGCGTCCTGTAGATATCGAATAAAAATGTAAAGGGGCTTGAGCGATTTTCACCCCTTTTTGAAGAGAGGCAAATTACATGATCGAGCAGAACCAGCAATCGGTGGTTGAGACCAGTACCCTTTCCATCACCCCTTCTGCATCAGAGAAAGTTCGCGAATTATTGGCGCAGGAGAACGATCCAAGCCTTGGCCTTCGCATCTTTGTCGCTGGTGGCGGATGCTCTGGTCTCCAGTACGGTATGACCCTTGACGAAGAGCAAGAGGGCGACACCGTCATTTCTCAGGGTGGCTTCAAAGTGCTTGTCGATGAGATGAGCCTGGGCTATATCGATGGCAGCCAGGTTGACTATGTAGATAGCTTAATGGGTGCCGGTTTTACGGTTAACAATCCCAATGCCGTTTCCAGTTGCGGCTGTGGTCATTCTTTCAAAACTGCCAGTGGTGGTGGTGGTGAAGCCAAGAGTTGCGGCTGCGGTCACTAAGCTTGCTATCATTTCCTTAATGGACGTATCATTCATGAGAAAGGTGAGGCCTATTTCTACGTATATGTATGTAGGAATAGGTCTTCTTTGTCGTTTGCTGATATCTAGCTATGAAGGAGTATGCATGAGCCGACGTATTGCCCATCGTCCACGTTATCGAAATCTGCACCATTTCGCCCAATCTTCACGCTCTACTCAGCAAGAGTTTTTCCCCCGTCACTGGACCTATCGTCGCCAACCCCTTTTCTATCCTCGGCCTGTTCTCGGCCAGGGGCTACTACTGATCCCTTTCCAGTGCTTTGTGCATAACCTCAGTGCGTAATCTCTAAAATAAGAGCGGTGAAGCGGCAGGTCTCTTGTCTGACAAGAGACCTGCCGCTTCACCGCTCTATGCATTGTCTTCCGTGTCCCCAACATCTTCCCTCGGTTCATTCAGCGTCCTTTGTACTAGCCCAGGCATGTCGCTGGTAAACTTAGAGTTGGCGACGACACGCTGTGCTCCCGCTTGAAGGGCTTTCTCGCGTGCTTCTAAGTCCATATGTGAGCCAAAAGCCAGGACGGGCAAATCGTGCTTCCGTGCCTCGCGAATAGCGGCTTCCCAATCTACACCGGCTGTTGCTGTGTTTACAATGGCTAGCTTCGGTTGCTCTTCACCCGTGAGAGCTAAACGTTGCATGAAAGCTGGTAGAGTACGTACGACCGTGACCTCCATGTCATGATGACGCAACGTGTCACGCATCTTGACCGAGAAGAACAGGTCTTTTTCTAAGGCCAGAATCTGTACCGTCATACCTCTATACCCTAATCTTCGGAAAGTTCTTGCACCGGCCTGCGGAAGAGATCACCTAGTTCCTGGTTAATTACATCCCAGTTGGTGTACAGGTCGCGGGTCAGCACATGATGGGTTCCGGTGCAATAAGGTTTGCTACACTTTTTAACGTGACTCGTCTCAAAGACCAGATTCCCATTCTCAACGGTGGCCCAGATATGTTTGCGCGAATAGCCATCACCCCATTTCAAGATTAATCCATCCTTATATTCGTCAAAACGGCCCTGCCCATAGAGATAGTCACGATTAAACATATACAGGATTTTGCGGAGTTGGCTATCCTCAATCACCTGTGCCACCTCTGGCGACATGTGTGTCGTGGCTTCTGCGTCCAGGTCCTGCTCTGGAATATATAACTCTCGCGAGGAGTGCTGCTCTTCACGAATCATCTGCTGAATCATGGCTCCCTCTTCGTCAGAGAGACCATGACCCTGTCCTAGAATAGGCGACTTGCCGGGCCTCTGCCCGCTCCTGTCGTAATCTCTATAGTTACTGGACATTATTGTGCTCCTTATTGCCTGATGAGATACTAGCTGCATTATCTTAATTACTGTACCACGTTATAGCCAATATTGCCATGTATCTGTAGCTGCAAGGAAAAGAAGCCGCTCTCGACAAATCTTTATTTGAACGTTTGCTCTTGACAAATGTTCTGATTGCCAGCTATACTTTTTGTATAGAAAATACCGCGAGTGTTGTTGTACTTGTTCCGTAAACCTGTTCGATTGAGAACAAATGTTCTATTCAAATACTCGAATGGAGAGGCACAGGTGTGTCGGCCATGGGGACTGACAAGAGCGTTGCTGTGGGTGTGGAGCTTACTAGTAAGGGGGCTATAGTTGCTCTGGTTGATAGCCGGGGGCATATCCGGCAGCGTTGTTCCGCAAAGACACTTCTGGGACGTCCGGCCAATGCAACTCTCGAACCCTATCTGCGGGCCATTGAAACGATGCTTGCCCACGCGCAGAGGGAAGGGCTTCATGTACGTGGTCTGGGTGTCTGTGTGCCGGGCTCGCTTGACCCTATCACCCGCCGTCCATTGATCATACCTACCTTGGCCTCTCTCAATGGCTTCCCTCTCGGTGATTTTCTTGAAGCACGCTACAATCTTCCCACTTCCCTGCATGTTGATGTTGATGCAGCTCTGCTTGGGGAACAGCGTTTCGGAGCCGGTAAGGGCTTTCGTCGCCTGCTCTTCCTGACAGTGAATGCTGTTGTTGGGGCGTCCCTCTTTATTGATGGTCAATTAGAACATTCTGCGCAACAATATGTCGGTCATATCAGTCATCTGCTGGTCTCAAGTAATGGTCCGCGCTGTAGTTGTGGCAAACGCGGCTGTATTAATACGCTCATCTCCATGGATGCCATGCAGAAAATGGTGCAGCGTGCCTTACGTCGCGGAGAAGAAACCAGCCTGACCCAACGTTTGCTCAACCGCGAATATTTCAGCCCTCAGTTGTTGGCGGAAGAAGCCAGCCGGGGCGATAAGGTTGCCTTACAAATCTATGGTGAAGTCGGTCGCTGGCTGGGAGCGGCTACGGCCCGCTATATTAGCCTCTTTGAGCCAAATATTCTCATCCTGGGTGGTGGTATCCTGAGTGCCAATGAACTGCTACTTAGTCAGGTACGCGATACGCTTGTATCGTCGTCGACCTCAAGAGTAGCCAGTATGGTAGAAGTTGTCCCAGCTTGTCTTGGTAATGATGCTGCTCTTGTTGGGGTGTGTGTAGGATTTTTGCCTTGAGCGCGAGGTGGGGAACATGGCTGGGGTAGCTGCGCGAACCCAGCCACTACTCATTGGCGTCAACCGAAGCAAAAAGGAGAGGGAGAACGTGAGAACATTCGGGTATCGCGTAGGGGCGGGAGCGGGGTTGGGTGGGGTTGGGGCCCTTGTGGCCGCCCGCCGTGGCCCGGCGTGCTCGGTTCCACATCCTTGCCACACCCTGCCTCCACGGGCGGCCACAAGGGCCCCAACCCCGCATCCACGCCGCTCCCGCCCCTACGCGGTAAACCACGATTCCGTTAGGTTGATGCGTCTTGGACGCGATCAATCGGGTCCCTACAATGTCTATAAGGGTATGTGCTACTATTTACTGTTGGGCTGAGCTAAAGAGGAGTATTCGTGCCACCAACTGCGCTAGCTTTACTACTTATAGCGGCTGTTCTGCATGCAGGCTGGAATTTCTTTGTCAAACGTACTCATGAGAAGCAGGTGTTTACCTGGTGGGGGCTGGTTATTGGCTCTGTTTGTTTCATCCCCGTGTTAGTCGTCAGTCACTCATTTCCTGTACAGATTTGGCCGTATGTGATCTGTAGTGCGCTAGTTGAGGGGGTTTACTATATTGTTCTCACCCGTGCTTATGACAATGGGGATTTCTCGCTGGTTTATCCTATGGCCCGCGGCACAGCTCCTGCATTTTTGTTAGTTTGGGCGCTGCTCTTTCTTGGTGAGCGTCCACATCTGGCGGGACTGGCGGGCATTGCCCTCTTAGTATGTGGTCTCATTGTCATCGGTGGCAAAACCTGGTGGTCTTTAAGAAAAACCACTGCGTTGAGTACCAGTGCTATTGTTTTAGCTCTGAGCGTTGCCTTCTGCATTTCTATCTATTCGGCCATTGATGGTGCGGCTGTGCGCCTTGTCGCACCCATTCCCTACACGGTGGTTGTCATTAGCCTTAGCACGGTTTTGGTCACTCCTGTTATCCTTATGCGCTATGGACGGCAGAAAGCCCTTAACTGGCTGCTTATCATCCTCGTCGGTCTTCTGATGATGCTATCCTACATGCTTGTGCTGATCTCTTACTCCTTTGCCCATGTGAGTTACGCCGGAGCTATCCGTGAGATCAGTGTTGTCTTTGCTGCCTTCATGGGGTGGCGTTGGCTTGGTGAAGACTTTGGTCTCTTACGGCTGATAGGTGCGTGTTTGATTTTTGTAGGCGTGCTGATCATTGCTATTGCTGGCTGACTTTGGCAAGATGGCGGCTATGTTGTTGTTCTTTCAAAGAGAAGATATCCACTGGCAATAGGTATAGTGTGGAACTTACTAGCATCAGGTACTTTGCGCATAAAAGATGCTTGAGGTGAATTGGTATGAAACACATAGGCGGCGTGTGGATCGTGCTGCACAATTGAATAGTATGGCAAGTAGCGATCCGAGCCTGACTGGAAGTTTTCATCAAGGACACTACAGATGATGCGTTCGTTGGTTTGGAATATGATATCGTCACAAGTCCAGTAGTCAGAATAGATATGTGTAGCATGGAGACGTAAGAGGTCAGCAATGAGTAGCTTGCGTTGCTGGTTCTGTGCCTGCACTGCGCTCGTTTGCTGGAAAACACTGAGCGTACCAGCCGCGAACATACAGCCAATGAGCGCGAAGAGAGAATATCTTATGATCGTGATGAGTACTGTGCGGAAGGAAGGTGCTGATGCAATGGTGGATATATGCCTCCAGAGAGGTGTCAAGATAGTAGGGAGAGCTACGAGGAGACCTACAAGATAGCGTGACGAAGTTGTAGGAAAAAGAGCAGGTGCTGGACTGAGTACATAAGCCAGGAGTGTCAAACCGGCAGAGCCTAAAACCATGAGTCGAAGCGTGCAAAGGACAACGCTGCGTTTCTCATCCAAGGCTTCTGATACTTTGTAA
>WNGR01001915.1_pt1 | contig 30380 bp, 30 predicted proteins | sample 5407581 | NCBI WGS metagenome assembly WNGR01 (sample SAMN13153383, study PRJNA577476) | soil metagenome | isolation source: 80 cm soil or saprolite under Garry oak tree replicate 2 | place: USA:California | collected 2016-06-15
CGGCATCTTCGCGGTCAGCAGCAATGCGTAGATGCCGAGCATCAGCAGCACGGCCAGGTTCTGGTTGAAATTCTGCACCGCGATCGAATGTCCGGCGGAGAGCAGCGTCGCGCCGCGATGCTGAAGAATCGCGTTCATCGGCACGATGAAAAAGCCGGATAGCGCGCCGAGCAGGATCATCAGCGGATAGGCAAGCAGGATGTAGACCGGCGCGACGTACGAGCCGATGCGAATGCCCGCGCCGGCCGGAAACAGGTCCTTGTTGTAGAACGCCATCGCGATCGCCACCGCGCCGGTCAGAATGCCGACCGGCAGCACGCGCAACGAGCCGCGCAATGGAATGAAGGCGGCCGCGGCAGCCGCGCCGACCGCGATGCCGAGTCCCGTGACGCCTTGCATGACCGCGGCCTTCGACAGCGACAGCCCGAGGTTCACGTTGGCCCATTTGAGCACCAGCAGTTGCAGCGTCACCGCGCCGCCCCACATGAGCGTCGTGACCCACAGCGCGATCTGCGCGAGCTTGTCGGCCCACAGCACGTGAAAGCAATGATGGAAGTCACTGACGAGCTTCCTCGGCTCGGCCAGGCGGTTCGGATAGCGCGCGCCGGTATCGGGAATGAAGATGTTGATGGCCGCCGCGATCGCATACGTGATCATCACCGCGAACATCGCGAGGTCAGCGGAGGAGCGGATCAGCGGCAAATGCGCGTGCGCGACAAATTTATCGGCGAAGCTGCTGATGAGCGCGCCGCCCACCATCGTGCCGACGATGGTCGACAGCACGGTGGCCGATTCGAGCCACGCGTTCGCCTTGACGAGTTTTTCCGCGGGCAGCAGTTCGGTGAGAATGCCGTACTTGGCCGGCGAATACGCGGCCGCGCCGAAGCCGACCACGCCGTACGCGATCATCGGATGGACGCCCGCGATCATCATCAGGCAGCCGCTCGCCTTCAACGCATTGGAGATGAACATCACGTGCCGCTTTTGCATCGCGTCGGCGAATGCGCCGACGAACGGTGCGAGCAACACGTAAGAGACGGTAAAGAAAATCTGCAGCAGCGGCGTGACCCAGGCGGCCGAGCGGATCACCGATAGCAACGCGATGGCGGCGATCAGCAGGGCGTTGTCCGCAAGCGACGAAATGAACTGCGCCGCGATGATCGTGTAGAAGCCTTTTTTCATGAAGCGGATGGGAAGCTGCGCGCAAATCTGGCGCAAAGCGGGGCGCAGCAAAGACGCGCGAAACGCAGCCGGCAATCGAGCGCGCCGGCGCGGCTTCCCGCTTTGTAGCACGAACGCCCGCGGCATGCAGGCCCGCAAACGCAAAAGCGGCCGAAGCCGCTTTTGCGTGGTGGTGCATCGCGTTCCAGAAACCGTGACCGAGCCGGGACCGAACCGGCCTCGATGCCAGCTCTGGCCAGGCTCAGTGAGACGCCTAAGCCGGTTGCCGGCGCGTGCGGCTGTAGCGCGACAGGATCGGGATCATCTGCGCGTAGACCTTCGGGTTGCCTGCGACGATTTCGCCGACGTGCAGGAAATCCGAGTCGCCCGTGTAATTGCCGACCAGACCGCCGGCTTCCGTGATCAGCAGGCTGCCCGCGGCGACGTCCCACGCATTCAGGCCTTGCTCGAAGAAGCCGTCCATGCGGCCGGCGGCGACGTTCGCCAGATCGAGCGCGGCGGCGCCCGGACGGCGCAGGCCGGCGCAAGCCGTGGTCATTTCGGCGAACTGGCGGCCGTACGCTTCGAGACCGTCCGTTTCGCGGAACGGGAAGCCGGTGCCGATCAGGCCGTCGGCCAGACGGTCGCGCTTGCCCACGCGGATGCGGCGGTCGTTCAGGAACGCGCCACGGCCGCGCGAAGCGGTGAACAGATCGTTGCGGGTCGGATCGTAGACCACCGCCTGTGTGACGATGCCCTTGTGGGCGAGCGCGATCGACACGCAGTAATACGGAAAACCGTGGATGAAATTGGTAGTGCCGTCGAGCGGATCGATGATCCACTGATATTCGGATTCGTTGTCCGACTTGCCGGATTCCTCGGCGAGGATCGCGTGGTCGGGGTAGGCGGTTTTCAGCGTATCGATGATCGCCGCTTCGGACGCTTTGTCGATCTCCGTGACGAAATCGTTGTGCTGTTTCTTGCTGACCTGGATGAGATCGAGATCGAGCGACGCGCGATTGATGATCTGGGCTGCGCGGCGCGCGGCCTTCACAGCGATATTGAGCATGGGATGCATGAGACTGGATCCTTGTGCCGGGGCAGCACGGCTGCTTGCCGGTAAATGAGCGCTAAGCGTGCGCTGATTGGGCGCCATCGAAGATGGCGCGGAAACAACACGGAACGCCCGCCCGATACAGGACCCGGTGCGCATTCCGCCGACGGAGACGAATTGGATAAGAACGAGGCGCCCGTGCAAAGCCGGACGCGAATTCTGGTATTTTACCTGAGTCCGAGCGCTGAGGCGGGGCGCTTTGCATGTGGTGTCTTTGGAGCGCGCCGGGGAAGGCTCACACCGCACGGATTCACGCGTCGTTCGTGCGCAAGCCGCGCCTCAATCCCTCTGCGTTCAGGCGCAATTCGGAGCCGGGGCGGGGTTGGCGCTACCATACGCGTTCTTTAGCTTACAGAACGCCATCGTGGACCACACCCACCATTCTTCCGATCCTGCCGTGGCCGAGTTGCGCGGCGGCTTCACCTCGACGCGCTTCGTGCTCGTCGAGCCGAGCCATCCGGGCAATGTCGGCGCGGCGGCGCGCGCGCTGAAAACCATGGGGTTCTCGCGTCTCGTGCTGGTGTCGCCGCGTGTGCCGCATGTGCAAAGCGATCCGGAAGCCATTGCCATGGCGAGCGGCGCCGACGACGTGCTGGCGTCCGCGCACGTCGTGCCGACGCTCGCCGACGCCTTGAGCGGCGTGCATTGGTCGGTCGCGCTGACCGCGCGGCTGCGCGAATACGGGCCGCCGCAATGGCCGCCGCGCGCCGCGGCCGGTGTCGCTCGCGAGCAGGCGGTGCATGGCGAGATCGCGCTGGTGTTCGGCAACGAGCGCACGGGCTTGTCGAACGAGGACGTCGAGCGTTGCAGCGCGCTCGCGCATATTCCGGCCAATCCGGCCTACAGTTCGCTCAATCTCGCGCAGGCTGTGCAGGTGTTGGCGTATGAATTGCGCACGGCATATCTGTCCGCGGATGAAGGACGGAGCGCGGCGTCCACCGTGGCCCAAACGGCTGCAGGGCAGGGCGAACCGGCCGGCCCGCGGGCGGCGAGCGACGAAATCGAAAGCATGTTCACGCATCTGGAAAGCGCGCTGGTCGCGCTCGAGTTTCTCGATCCCGCCAATCCGAAGAAGCTGATGTCGCGCTTGCGGCGCCTGTTCGCACGTTCTGGCCTGGAGCGCGAGGAAGTCAATATCGTGCGCGGCATCGCCAAGCATATTCTGTTGAAGACCAAACGTCCTGGCGGCGATGACGCGTAAGGACGCATGAGGACGCACGAGGACGCATAAGGGCCAAGCGCGGACGGCTTCGCGGTAACACACCGTGGCGCGGCCACGAGCCACATGCCGCGAAGCCGGCGTCGACCCGTCCTGCCACCCAGATCGCTCTCCCAACGCCGACCTTGCCGGCAGCGTGGGCTTCCGGCAGGTTTCGCGCAATCGCCCTACAATTGCTCGAAATGTTCTAAGCAAAGCTGCGGATCTGCTATGCAGCAGCGCCCCGCCGCGCGTGGCTTCGCCGCGCCGGAGGTTTCTGGTCCCCAACACCGTCCCTGCCATGTTCAAGAGACTTCGCGAAGACATCGCCACGATCCGCGAGCGCGATCCCGCCGCCCGTAGCGCCTGGGAAGTCCTCACGTGTTATCCGGGCCTGCACGCGCTCGTGCTGCACCGGCTCGCGCATGCGTGCTGGCAGGCGCGGCGGCGCTGGCTAGCGCGCTTCGTCTCGCAGATGGCGCGCTTCATGACCGGCATCGAAATCCATCCGGGCGCCACCGTGGGCCGGCGCGTGTTCATCGATCACGGCATGGGCGTGGTGATCGGCGAGACCGCCCAAATCGGCGACGACTGCACGATCTACCAGGGCGTCACGCTCGGCGGCACGTCGCTCACACGCGGTGCGAAACGGCATCCCACGCTCGAGCGCGGCGTGATCGTCGGGGCGGGGGCGAAGGTGCTGGGTGGTTTTACGATCGGTGAAGAGGCCAAGATCGGTTCGAACGCGGTGGTCACGAAGCCCGTGCCGGCGCGCGGCACGGCGGTGGGCAATCCCGCGCGGATCATCGTTCCGGCGGCGGCTGCCGTGATTTCGGCGGCGGATTGCGCTACGGCCAATGCGGGGCCCATCGGTGCGGCTCGCGACCCAAAACGCGCGACCGGAAGCAGCGCGTTCTGCGCGTACGGCATCACGCCGAATGCGGACGATCCGGTATCGCTCGCGATTCACGGCCTGATCGATCATGCGGCCACGCAGGCGAAGCGTATCGATGAAATCGTCGACGCGCTGGAGCGGCTGGGCACGAGTCTCGAAGGACTGCAAGGCGCCGATGCGGCGTTGCTCGATCTGCGGCGCCTGTCGGCCGCGATTGCAGGGCAGGAGGAAGGGGCGGCAGCCGAGCGCTGAAGCTTTGCGCCGGCGATATGGGCGCAAACGCCGGCGAACCGCCACGCCTCGTTCAATCCAGCGGCAACGCCCGAATCCCTTCGGCATCGACGCGCAAATACCCGCCACGGCGCTCGCCGTGGTCGAGATCCCAATCCGGCAGCACCCAGCGCGTGCCGCCCGGCTCGCGATGCCGCGCCGGCCGATGCGTGTGCCCATGGATGATCGTCGCTGTCTTCGACGACTTGAACAGCGCCGCGACGCCCTTCGGCGTCACGTCATACTTCGGCGACACCGGCCGCGAGCGGCCTTGCTCGCTTTTCGAGCGCATGTTCTCGGCGAGCGCCTGACGCCAGTGAAACGGCCACGCGAGAAACAGCATCTGCGCGAAACGGCCGCGCGCAAAACGCCGGAACATCTGATAGCCGCGATCCGCGGTGCACAACCGGTCGCCGTGCGCGAGCGCGATGCGCATGCCGAATGCGGTGATCACGAACGGATCGGGCAGCCAGATCGCGCCGGCCGCTTTCATGAAGCGCTTGCCCAGCAGAAAATCGCGATTGCCGTGCATGATGTAGAGCGCGATGCCGCGCTCGGACAACGTGTGCAGCAGCGCCGCCATGCGCGCCGCGAACGGCTCGACGAGCATGTCGTCGCCGATCCAGTATTCGAACAGGTCGCCGAGAATGAAAACCGAATCGGCCTGTTCGGCGGTGACGCGGATAAAGTGCTCGAAGGCGGAGACCGTATGCGGAATCGCCTCGCTCAAATGGATGTCGGAGAGGAAAAAAAACGGGCGTGCGGCGTGCGGGCGTTTGCCCTCGCCAGGCACGCCCGCGGCGACGCTTCGCAGCGGCGTTTCTTGCAGCATTGAAGGTGCCTGATGTCAGTTCAAACGAATCGGTGCCGGGTTGACGCTTAGTCGACGATCACGGCCTTTTCGATCACGACGTCGTCGACCGGCACGTCCTGATGGAAGCCCTTCGAACCCGTCTTGACCTTCTTGATTTTCTCGACGATGTCGAGACCATCGACCACCTTGCCGAACACGGCGTAGCCCCAGCCTTGCGGTGTCGGCGACGAGTGGTTCAGGAAGTCGTTGTCGTTCACGTTGATGAAGAATTGCGCGGTAGCCGAATGCGGATCGTTGGTGCGAGCCATCGCGATCGAGCCGTTGACGTTCTTCAGGCCGTTGTTGGCTTCGTTGTTGATCGGCTCGGCCGTCGGCTTCTGCTTCATGCCCGGTTCGAAACCGCCGCCCTGGATCATGAAGCCGTCGATCACGCGGTGGAACACCGTGTTGTCGTAGTGACCGGCCTTCACGTAGTTGAGGAAGTTCTCAACCGACTTCGGCGCCTTTTCAGCGTCCAGTTCGAGTTTGATGACGCCGTGGTTCGTGTGCAGTTCAACCATGATGGAATCCTTTGATGAACGGGGTGGGTAAAAGGCGTGGCGAGTCGTCATATGGAGTTGACGACGGGCCGCGCCGGGGGCGTTGAGTCAGCGCTGACGCGCGTGCATGCGGTTCTTCGTGCGGCTGCTTTACGTGCGGCCTTTCCTGTACTTATTTCGTGCGTTTACTTGCCGACCACCGTGGCCGACTGGATCACGACCGCCTTCTGCGGCACGTCGCCCATCGGGCCGCGCGTGGTGGTGGGCGTGCCTTCGATCTTCTTCACGACGTCCATGCCGGCCGTGACCTTGCCGAACACCGCGTAGCCGTTGCCGTCCGGATTCGGATAGTCGAGGCCCGCGTTGTCCACCGTGTTGATGAAGAACTGCGCGGTGGCCGAGTTCGGATCGCTGGTGCGCGCCATCGCGAGCGTGCCGGCCGTGTTCTTCAGACCGTTACGGCTTTCGAGCGGAATCGGCGCGCGCGTCGGCTTCTCCGCGAAGCTCTGCGTATAACCGCCGCCCTGAATCATGAAGCCGCGAATCACGCGATGGAAAATCGTGCCGCTGTACTGGCCGGACTTCACATAGTCGAGGAAATTGGCGACCGTCTTCGGCGCTTTCTCAGGATACAACTCGACGCGGATGTCGCCTTCCGATGTCTTGAAGAGGACGGACGGATGCGCGGCTTGCGAACCGGACTGGGCAAATGCGGGTGCGTTTGCGATCAGGGCGGCGCTGCCGAGCGCCAACATCAACCATTTCATGAAGATCCTCAGGGTTGGAAAAAACGTAGTGCCGGATAGGGGATGGCTTTACTGCGACGGCGCCATGTAAGGCGGCATGGCGAGCGAACCGTTCGCGCCGCCGTACTGGAAGCTCGGCGTTTGCGTCATGTTCGACGTGGCGCGCGCCGTGTAGTCGTCTTGCGGCGTAACGGCGGCTTTCTTCGCCGGCTTTTGGGTCTTGGGCGGCGAGACGATCTTCTGGATGTCCGCGAGGCGCTGCGTGGTCGTGGCGCTCGCCTTGCCGAGGCCCTGCGCGCGCCGATAGGCTTCGTTGGCCATGCGCAGGTACAGATCGCCGAGATTCTCGTACGCGAGACCGTAGCCCGGATTCACCTTGGTCGCCGTTTCGAGCGCGGCGCGCGCTTCGGCATAACGGCCGTGCCTGGCATAAAGCGCAGCCAGGTTGTTATACGGCTCGGGCAACTCGGGGTACGTTTGAGTGAGTTCGGTGAACGCGGTGATCGCCTCGTCGTCGCGATTCAGGTGGGCCAGCACCGTGCCGCGCTTGAACTTTGCTTGCGCGTCGTGCGGATTCGACGCGATGCGCGCGTCGAGCTGGGTGAGTGAAGCTTCCCAGTTCTTCTGCGCAATCGACGCGTCGATCTCCGGCGTGTTGTCGCGCACGGCGGGGCCTTGCGGCATCGGGGCGGCTCGCTGCGCGTACGCCGCGGTGCCCGTGGCAACCGTAAGGGCGATGGCGCAGAACGCCGTCGCGGCGAGGGTCGCGGCGCTGCGCGCGCGGCCGCTGGAAGGTTTCATAGGCTCGGGTCTGGATGTTATACTCCGAGCCATTCTAACAAAAGGTCTGCGCGTTCCGTCGAACCGCAAACTGTCTTTTCGCCACTCGTGGTCGTCTCCGCCTTGATTGCAGCCTGATCGCCGCACCAGGTGCACCGGTTTGCTGCTGTGCGTGTTGCAGTACAGAACGCACCCGCCGTCTTTTCGCGGGGCGCCTCATGCACGAAACAGCACGAAACACATTGCGGATTTCTTTCGGCCCACGCACCGTTCTCTATGGAATCACTGCGCATCTACAACACGCTCGCGCGTGACAAGCAAAATTTCGTGCCGCTGCAAGAGGGCGTCGTGCGGATGTACGTCTGCGGGATGACCGTGTACGACTATTGTCACGTCGGTCATGCGCGGGTGATGGTCGTGTTCGACGTCGTGCAGCGGTGGCTGCGCACGCTCGGTTACGAGGTGACCTACGTGCGCAACATCACGGATATCGACGACAAGATCATCCGGCGCGCGGTCGAGAACGGCGAGACGATCAAATCGCTGACCGACCGCTTCATCAACGCGTTGCATGAAGACGCGGACGCGCTCGGCATCGAGCGGCCCGATCTCGAACCGCGCGCCACCGATTTCATTCCGCAGATGCTCGGCATGATCGGGACGCTCGAGGCGAACGGTTACGCGTACCAGGCGAGCGACGGCGACGTCAACTACGCGGTGCGCAAATTCGCGGGCTACGGCAAGCTCTCGGGCAAGTCGCTCGAAGACCTGCGCGCCGGCGAGCGCGTCGCGGCCAACGACGCGAAAGAGGACCCGCTCGACTTCGTGCTGTGGAAGCAGGCGAAGCCCGGCGAGCCGGCCGACACCGGCTGGGATTCGAAATACGGGCGCGGCCGTCCCGGCTGGCATATCGAATGCTCGGCCATGGGCTGCACGTTGCTCGGCGAGCATTTCGACATTCATGGCGGCGGGCAGGACCTGCAGTTTCCGCACCATGAAAACGAAATCGCACAAAGTGAAGCCGCTACCGGCCAAACGTTCGTCAATTACTGGATGCACAACGGCTACGTGCAGATCGACAATGAGAAGATGTCGAAGTCGTTGAATAACTTCTTTACGATTCGAGAAGTTTTGGCGCAGTACGATGCCGAGGTCGTGCGGTTTTTTATCGCACGCGCGCACTACCGTTCGCCGTTAAATTACAGCGACGTGCATATCGACGACGCCCGCAACGCCCTCACGCGTTTGTACACCGCGCTAAAGGACGTCACGCCGGACGCCGCCGCGCTCGACTGGAACGAAGCGCATGCACAGCGTTTCCAGGCAGCAATGAATGACGACTTCAACACACCGGTTGCGGTGTCGGTGCTGTTCGAGTTGGCAACTGAAGTGAACCGCACGCGCGACGCCGCGCTGGCCCGTCAATTGCGCTCTCTCGGGCGGGTGATCGGGCTCTTCGGCCGCGAGCCGCGTGCATACCTGCAGCAGGCAGCGGGGGCCGCCGCCGAAGGCGCGCTTGAGCCCGCCGCGATCGAAGCGAAGATCGCCGCGCGCGTGGCCGCCAAGCAGGCGAAGGACTATGCGGCAGCAGACCGGATCCGGGCGGAATTGCTCGAGGCCGGCGTTGCACTTGAAGACAAACCCGGCGGGTTGACCGAGTGGCGGCGCGTGTGAGCGCACCTCGACCTTCCCTTTGATCGACTCGCCAGGCAGGAGGCAGGATGGCAACGGCCACGAAGACGCCGGCTAAACGAGCCACGTCTCAAACAAATGCGGCAGCCGCGGCAAAGTCGACACGAACGTCGGCTCGCACGGGCAGCGGCGCGGTGAAGAAAGCATCGTCGAAAGCCGCCGGCGTGACGGCTAAGACCGGCGCGACCACGGTGGCGGGCACATCGAAAAAAGCTGTCGTCAAACGCGCGCTCAACGGCGCGTCGGCGCATGCGCCTGTGGCGAAGCGCGCCAGGACGCCATCGCATACAGTGCGAGTAAAGGGCAATGGCGCATTGCCTCCTGAACTCGCGGGTGATGTGCAGGAGCTCGCGCGCGACACGCACGAAGGTGAAGTCGTGCGCAAGACGCGCGTGTCGACGAATGCCGGCGGGCAAGGCGCGGGCGCGACGGAGGCGGCGGTGCCGGTGCAGATCGGCGGCCTCACGCCTGAAGTCACGCGTCCGGCGTATTGGGACAAGGCGTGCGCGGATCTGGTCAAGCGCGATCGTATTCTGAAGAAACTGATTCCGAAATTTGGCCCGGTGCATTTGCTGAGCCGTGGCGATCCGTTCGTCACGCTCGCGCGTTCGGTGGTCGGGCAGCAGATTTCGGTGGCGTCCGCACAAGCGGTCTGGGCCAGAGTCGAAGCAGCGTGTGCGAAGCTCGTACCGCAGCAGTTCATCAAGCTCGGTCAGGAAAAGCTGACCGCGTGCGGGCTGTCCAAACGCAAGGCCGAATATGTGCTGGACCTCGCGCAGCATTTCGTCTCGGGCGCATTGCACGTCGGCAAGTGGACCTCGATGGAAGACGAGGCGGTGATCGCCGAGCTCACGCAGATTCGCGGCATCGGCCGGTGGACTGCCGAGATGTTCCTGATCTTCAACCTGTCGCGCCCGGACGTCCTGCCGCTCGACGACCTCGGCTTGATCCGCGCGATCAGCGTCAACTATTTCAGCGGCGAACCCGTCACGCGCAGCGAGGCGCGCGAGGTCGCGGCAAACTGGGAACCGTGGCGTACCGTCGCCACCTGGTATATGTGGCGTAGTCTCGATCCGTTGCCGGTCGACTACTGAAGAACAGGAAGCGATGCCGTTTCCAAAAGCTATCAATTGTAAAAAATTGATAGTTGCGAGATGGTTTTGATATCGGCGAGCGCGGTTAGAATACGCGCTGCCGGTAAGTCCAAGGATTACAACCAATGAAGACCACCTTTCTGGATTTCGAACAGCCGATCGCTGAACTCGAAGCGAAGATCGAAGAATTGCGCTTCGTGCAGGACGATTCGGCCGTCGATATTTCGGAAGAGATCGAGCGGCTGTCCAAGAAGAGTCAACAGCTCACCAAAGATCTGTACGCGAACCTCACCCCGTGGCAGGTTTCGCAAATCGCCCGTCATCCGCAACGCCCGTACACGTTCGATTACGTGAACGAGCTGTTCACCGATTTTCATGAATTGCACGGCGACCGCAATTATGCGGACGACCTGTCGATTGTCGGCGGCCTCGCGCGCTTCAATGGCCAGGCGTGCATGGTGATCGGCCATCAGAAGGGCCGCGACACGAAGGAGCGCGCGCTGCGCAACTTCGGCATGCCGCGTCCCGAGGGCTATCGCAAGGCCGAACGCCTGATGCGTCTGGCCGAGAAGTTCGGCTTGCCGATCTTCACGTTCATCGACACGCCGGGCGCGTATCCCGGCATCGGCGCGGAAGAGCGCGGCCAGTCCGAAGCGATCGGCCGCAATCTGTACGTGATGGCTGAACTGAAGACGCCGCTGATCGCCACGATCATCGGTGAGGGCGGTTCGGGCGGCGCGCTCGCGATCGCTGTCGGCGACAGCGTGCTGATGCTGCAATTCTCGACCTATTCGGTGATCTCACCGGAAGGCTGCGCGTCGATTCTGTGGAAGAGCGCCGCCAAGGCGCCCGAAGCGGCGGAAGCGCTCGGCTTGACCGCGCATCGTCTGAAAGCGCTCGGCCTGATCGACAAGATCGTCAACGAACCGCTCGGCGGCGCGCATCGCGATCCGAAGGGCATGGCCGCCATGCTGCGCCGTGCGCTCGCCGACTCGCTGCGCCAGTTCCAGGGCATGAGCATCAACGACCTGCGTCAACGCCGTTTCGAACGGTTGATGTCGTACGGCAAGTTCAAGGAAACGACGCCGGGCGCCTAAGCCCGTGCGCGTTCCCTTTCGTCCTTCGGCGCTTCGCGCGCTAGCGACGTGACTTCCACCGCAAAATCTCCCGCCGACCGCCTCGTTCTCGAGGCGGTCGGCGTGGCGGTGTCCGCGTTGCCTGCAAGCGAGCGCATCGCGGTTGCGTTGAGCGGCGGTGTCGATTCAAGCGTGCTGCTCGATGCCGCGGTGCGGGTCGCCGGCACGTCGCGTTGCGTGGCGCTCCATGTGCATCACGGTTTGAGCGCGCATGCCGATGAGTGGCTCGCGCATTGCGAGGCGTTCGCGCTCGATCGCGGCGTTGAATTCGAGGCGCGGCGCGTCGAAGTCTCGCGCGACTCGGGCGTGAGCGTCGAGGCCGCGGCGCGCGACGCGCGTTATCGCGCGCTCGACGCCATGTGCGCGGCGCGCGGTATTCATACGCTATGGCTCGCGCAACACGCGGACGATCAGGCTGAGACCGTGTTGCTGCAACTGCTGCGCGGCGCGGGCCTCGCGGGTCTTGCGGCCATGGCGCCGGAGTACTTGCCGGCGGGTGCGTCGGCCGTGCGCGCGCGGCCTTTGCTTCATCTGCTGCGCGCGCAACTCGAGCAGTATGCGAGCGAGCGCGCGCTGCGTTGGATCGACGACGAATCGAACGCGGATACACGCTACGCTCGCAATGCATTGCGCCATGAGGTGACGCCGGCGCTGGCCGTCCACTTTCCTGGTTTTCGCGACGCGCTCGCGCGTACGGCGGCGCATGCGGCGTCGGCGCAGCGTCTGCTTGACGAGCTTGCGCGCATCGACATGGACACGGCGTCACGCGACGAAGGCCGCGCGCTGTCGCATGACGCGCTGCTCGCGCTCGACGACGATCGCGCGCTCAACCTGATGCGTTACTGGATGCGCACGCGGGGCCTCGTTGCCGCATCGAACGCCCGTGTTGCCGACGCGCTGCGTCAACTGCGCGAGGTCGCTGAAGCAGAGGAGGGACATAGTCTGCGGATCGACCACGCGGGTCATGCGTTGCGCAGTTATCGCGGTCTCGTCTATTGGGAAGCGGGCGACAGCAGCCAACCCGCCGACGAAACCGCGCTCGCCGCGCGTGCCGTGAGCGAACTCGCGTGGCAGGGCGAATCGGTCTGGCGTTTGCCGCAATGGCGCGGGACTTTCGTGTTCGCCGATGCGGATGCCGATGTCCCAACTGATGCAGATGCAAATCCAGACGACCCCGACACGATTCCCGCGAGCGTTTTGCGCCGCGCCTTGTTGAGCGCGCGCCCGCGCACCGGCGGCGAACGCATGCGCAAAGGTTCGACGCCGGACGCCCCGAGCCGTACGTTAAAGAACCTGTTCCAGGAGCGCGGCATTCCCGCGTGGAAACGCGACGTGCCGCTGCTTTACGTCGGCGACGAATTGCTGTTCGTGCCGTTGCTCGGGGTCAACCACGCGGCGTTGCTCGAACAGGCGGGCGCCGCCGAGCCGCGCATCAGGATCATCTGGCGCGAAGATCTGCTGCTCGCCTGACCGGCCGGTCGGACGCCCCGTTATCCATCCGGTGAATCCCAAAATAGGGCGCAAAACCGCACCGGATAAGCCTTTTCAGCCCTTATTCCGAGCTTCGCGATGGCCGTTGCGGCTTGTCTTTTTACGCTCGATCAGGTACTTTAGCTTGTTTGCCCGGCCCGCTTTTGCCGTCGCTTTTGTCGTATTGCCGATCGTGTTCCGTAGTTTCCGGTAAGCCATTAGCGATCATTCACGGGCAAATCCGCGCGTGCTGCACGCGCGCTGCATCTACGCCGCCACACACTTTGCCGTCGTTCGAGAAACGTTGCGCTGTCGTGCTTGTGTGCGGTCGTCTCCAGCGCGCCAGCGCGGTTTCTCCTCCAGTTCAGAACGACAATGGCACTCATCGTACATAAATACGGCGGCACCTCGATGGGCTCGGTCGAGCGCATCAAGAACGTCGCCAGGCGCGTCGCGAAATGGCACAAGGCCGGCCACAAGATGGTCGTCGTGCCGTCGGCAATGTCCGGCGAAACGAACCGCTTGCTCGGTCTAGCGAAAGAAATCACAGGCCAGCCGAGCCCGCGCGAACTCGACATGATCGCCGCCACCGGCGAACAGGTCAGCTCCGGTCTGCTCGCCATCGCGCTGCAGGAAGCCGGCGTCGACGCGGTCAGCTACGCCGGCTGGCAAGTGCCGGTCAAAACGGATAGCGCGTTCACGAAAGCGCGCATCAGCGAAATCGACGGCGAGCGCGTGCTGCGCGATCTCGACGCGGGCAAGGTGGTGGTGATCACGGGCTTTCAGGGCATCGATCCTGACGGCCACATCACCACGCTCGGCCGCGGCGGCTCGGATACGTCGGCGGTCGCGGTCGCGGCTGCGTTGAAAGCCGATGAGTGCCTGATTTACACGGACGTCGACGGCGTCTACACGACCGACCCGCGCGTGGTGGAAGAAGCGCGCCGGCTCGATCGCGTGACGTTCGAAGAAATGCTGGAAATGGCAAGCCTGGGTTCGAAGGTGCTGCAGATCCGCTCGGTGGAATTCGCCGGCAAATATCAGGTCAAGACGCGCGTGCTGTCGAGCCTGACCGATCCGCAGATGCCGCTCGATGCTGAAATGAAGTCGGGCACCCTGATTACTTTTGAAGAAGACGAGACCATGGAAAAAGCAGTCATCTCGGGCATCGCGTTTCAGCGCGACGAAGCTCGCATCGCCGTGATGGGTGTGCCCGACAAGCCGGGCATCGCGTATCAGATTCTCGGCCCGGTGGCGGACGCGAACATCGACGTCGACATGATCATCCAGAACCAGAGCGTCGAAGGCAAGACGGCTTTCACGTTCACGGTCGGCCGCGGCGACTATCAGCGCGCCATGGACATCCTCACCGGCCAGGTGAAGGGCCATGTGCAGGCCGAGCAGGTGCTAGGCGATCCGAAGGTGTCGAAGGTGTCGGTGGTCGGCGTCGGCATGCGTTCGCACGTGGGTATCGCGAGCACGATGTTCCGCACGCTGTCGGAAGAGGGCATCAACATCCAGATGATTTCGACCTCCGAAATCAAGATTTCGGTGCTGATCGACGAGAAGTACATGGAGCTCGCCGTGCGTGCGCTCCATAAGGCGTTCGAACTGGATCAGGCGTAATTGCCTGAAATTGCGCGTACCGCAGCGTCCCGTTGGTGGTTTCTGCGGTGTGCGCGGCCAATGTGAACGAATTGCGTCGCCGATGACGAAACTGGCACAAAAACTGTGCGGTAGACATTGACCTTCGCGGTTCGGCCCGCTATTATCTTGGCTTCGTCGCGCTGACTCCCTGCGCGACCGAAAGTTTGGGAGACGTGGCCGAGAGGTCGAAGGCACTCCCCTGCTAAGGGAGCATCTGGGCCAAAACCTGGATCGAGGGTTCGAATCCCTCCGTCTCCGCCAGGAGAGTAGTACACACGGGCCCTTCGGGGCCCGTGTCCATTTCTACTGCCAAAGAACCCGCCAGGCAGGTAGATGCCCTTTGGGCGGGACCATTAGTGCTTGTGGCGCATCAAGTCCCGAAGATGATGTTCCTGGAACCATTGGCTCAATCGCTCCCGGTTTTCGGATGCGGCCCAGATCCCGGCACCAAACACAACCACGATAATCCCCATCAAAATCGCCAGCATTGAGTCAGTCATGGCACACCTCCATCAAAGTCACGGCCAGACTTAAATTCTAAGCGAATGCTTGCACCAATGCTCACCTTGGGTGCTGGCCTTGGTGAAAGCATCCGTGAGCACTTGCCAGCACTCTGATATCAGATGCTTGACAGAGCATCGACAGAATCTGTCACCAGCCTGCGCGACGCCACGATTTTCTTCGCGTCATACGTAACCTCTCGATACAACTGATTGCGGTCCTCCCCGCTAGTCCCGAACCAATGCCTCCCCATATCTCTCTAATTCCAAAAGGGGAGAGAAATCATGGTCAGACTATTCAGTATTTTCGCGCTGGTGGCCGGCCTCGCGGGCTGCGTCGTCGCTCCGCCGTACGGTTATGGCTACGCGCCAGCACCCGCATATGAATATGGGCCTGCCTACTATGGCTATGCGCCTGGTTATTACGCGGCGCCGGCCGTTGATGTCGGCGTCGGCTTCGGCTTCTTTGGCGGGCATGGTGGCCACCGAAGATGAGCGAGCGCAGCACATGAGATAACGCTCACGCCGTTACTGAAACGGCGCCGTGCTGCATATAAGGCGTTATGGCCCACAAGCGTAAAATGACGGCCGAGAATGAACCACGGACCAGGAATGGCGCCACCGCTATCGTCGAGAAGATCGTGCGCGACTGAAACCCGCGGGGGCGACGATGCGCACTGTACAATCCCGAATCTCCTTGCGAATGCTTTCGATAGCTTACATTCATGCACCCCGTCAGTAACCGAAATCAGTGGTTAGATTTGTGTAGAGCGATGGCTATCCTGTTAGTCGTGGCCGCACACGGTTTGTTCTTTGTGCCCTGGAGCAAGGCGCCCATGATGCAACGGCTATTTGGGTATTTTGGCGTCGAAATTTTCTTTTGCTTAAGTGGATTTCTTATTGGTTCTATCTTCATGGAAACCGTAAATCGATTCGAAGAGTCTCCCTCTGCCATATTGCTGTTTATGATCAGAAGATGGCTTAGAACGATTCCGAATTATTATTTTTTCCTTGCACTTAATTTGTGTCTGTTCGCGCTTGCGTGGACGTTCGAGAAACCTGAGGAAGTCGGCAAATACCTGGTGTTCTGTCAGAATTTACTGACGCCACATCCGAATTTCTTCCCAGAGGCCTGGAGCCTTGCGATTGAGGAAATATTCTATTTCCTGCTGCCTATTTCGTTTGCTGGTTTCTGGACGCTGCTCAGGAAACCCTTGCCTGCATTGCTGGCGTCCCTCGTCGCAATCCTGGCGGGGTCGATGACCTTGCGCTGGTATGGGGCACACAGCGCCACGCTCTGGGACGAAGGCGTCAGAAAGGTCGCACTCTACCGCGTAGACTCGCTGATGTGGGGCGTGCTACTGTCAGTCGCTTACCGAAAATTTCTCGTTACCAGACCTCGCGCAACACTGCTGCTCGCGGCTTGTCTTCTTCTCGTCCTGTCGGTTTCAGTCTATTCAGTCTCGCGCAGCACTGAATGGCTTAACAGTAGTTTTTTTGCAAAGTTCTGGATTTTCACGATCACGTCAGTCGGCATATGCGGACTGCTACTCGCCGGACTTCGAATAAAGGTGCCAGTAAAAATAGATGCCATTTTTGAGAAAATTGCTCGATTATCTTATTCAATGTATCTCTCCAACCTGGCTTCCCTATTTACCGTACTTCACTTTTTTGGAATGTCGCAGAATGCAGAGGGCGCCGCAGTCCGGGTCGCTTTATATCTTGGAATCATATTTGCACTATCCAACTTAAGCTATCGTTGTATCGAGCTGCCGTTCCTGCGATTGAGGAGGAAATATTTTCCAGATGAAAAAACGGCTCGATATGGGAGCGCTGCGCCAGTCCAATCATAATAAAAAGCGCGTCTTTGCTGCTTGCGGCGAGAGTAGTGAAAGAGCCGGTGCTGCCGCTGATTGGGCTGTTGGTGATGCCGTCCTCCCAAACCAATGACCCATTGCAATTCAGGGCGAACTTTGCAATGCCGGATTCCAGAGGTGTCGTTAGCATTGGAAGCGCGCTCGTTGGCGTCGCTAGCTCCCGCTATTTCGTCTACTTCCCGCTGTGCTTCGCCTGCCACCGTTGCATGAACCCGATTTCATCATGCTGAGCTTTGATGATGTTCTTTGCCAAGCGCTTCAACTCGGGATCCTTGCCATATTTCAACTCCACCTTTGCCATCTCGATGGCGCCCTGGTGGTGGGGAATCATATGGGACACAAAGTCCTTATCGGTGTCTCCGGTGTAGGACGGCGCACTCATCTTCGTCATCATCTCTTTGTCGGCTTTCTCGAATGCCGATGTTGACGGACTCGAACCTGCATCCGTGGAAGCGGACATGTCCATTCCAGGCATGGATTCGCCTTGTTGCGCGGAGGCGGGAAGTGCCGCCATGGCGGATATCAGACTCGCACAAAGAAATGCGGCGCGAAGGACGGAAAGGTTTTTCATCTTCAAGCTCCTGTGAGGACGGGGTATTTCAAGTGTCCGTGACGTTGATGGTTCTTCGCAAGGTCGCGCGAGTCATGATGTTCGTGTGCGCCATGGTCCTGCTCGCCGCATACCGTCATCCGCGTCATCTGCCGACATTCCACAAATCGCCAGCAAGTGCCACGTTGCCGACGGCAACAGATAAAGGACGCAACAGCAATCAGTGGACCGACAAACGCGCCTGAGTTCATCACACTCCTGGCAACTGCGCGGCGACCGTTGGATGAAACCCCGCCTCCTCGATCACCGTGATCAGCCGCTCCGCCGGCAACGCCGAATCGATTTTCACGACTTGGGTGGCGACATCGATGTCGAGCTTCGCTGCCGGATCGGCGTGGGTGACCGCGCGCGTGATCGAGTTGGCGCATCCGCCGCATGACATGTCCTTCACTTGGAATTCCATTTTGCACTCCAGTAATCCATCAGAACTCGCAGCTTGAACCTTCCCACGGCGGTAAGGTCAAGCGATCACCCGAGCTTGCGACGTCGATCTTCCCGCGATGCAAGTCCGTAGTCGATTTGACGATGGCAAGACCAGGGCCCGCGTTCCACGCCGTACCGCGCCACGCGGCGTCGACCCGAAAGAAGCGCTCGGAAATTCTGTCGACCTGTTCCTGTGGAATCGCGAGCCCTTGATTGGTGACTTCAACCACGACATGCTTCGGCGAATCCGATAAGGTCAGTTCAACCGCGCACGCGGAAAACCGCAGCGAGCCGTTGCCATTTTCCCGGCGCCACGGTTATACGTGGACATGTCCCAGCCTTACGTCTCTCTTGAACTGCATGCTAGACTTTGCTTCTATGTCGTACTGGCGCCAACTCTTCGTCATCGTGCTGCTGGTGCTGAGCCTTCCGGTTCAGGCGTTCGCGGCCGTCTCCCTGAAATGCGAATCGTCGCATGTCGGGGGCGAAGTTGCGTCCATGCAGCATGCTGAGGTCGATGCGCCGGCTCACAGTCATCATCCGCACGAAGCGATAATGGCCGACGGCGGCGATCATCGCGATCACGGCCATCAGCAAGGCGGCGCGCATCATGCGCACGCTTGCGCGGCCTGCGCATCCTGCTGTTTGGGTGTCGGCTTGCCTGCCGTTGCTACAGTGGCGGCGCCCCCCGGCATCGCTCACTTCGCGGTTCCACTTCCTCCCTCGGTCCACGTCGCGTCGTTCCTGACTAGCGGCATTGAACGACCGCCCCGAATCTCCCTCGTCTAGTCCTTTGTCGCGGCCTCGGCTGCGATGCGTAATTTCGCCCTGATGGCCGTGCTTCGGTCATCCAGGTGACTGACGACGAGAAAAAATCCATGCGAATGTTTATCGCGGCGCTGCTCGGCGCGGCGGCATTGTTGCCGTCGCTCGTGCGGGCCACCACCACACTTCCTGACCCGTCCGACGCCTCGGCATCGGTGCCGGCGCTCAGCGCGCCGTCCGCCTTCGCGGACTATCAGCCCTACCGGGACGAACAAGCGCCCAGCTGGCAGGAACTCAATCGCGCGGTGACGAATTCATCGGCGGTGAAAGGGATGAGCCACGGCGCCAAACCCAACGAACACAACGAACACAGTTCCACCCACGAGGGACCGGCCAAATGACCTCGCAACTCTTTTCGGGCGGCCGCATCGCGGCGCTCGCCGTTGCGCTGGCGTTGCTCGCCGGCTGCACGACATTTTCGAAAGACGGCGGCTTCAATACCGTAGCGGCGACAGCCTCCGAACGTCTGGGCAAAGAGGCGGTGCTGGTGAGGACCGGCGAGGATCGGGACGCGGTCGCGAAGCGAACCCAGGAACTGCTGGCCAAGCCCTTGAGCATGGACGACGCCGTCCAGATCGCGTTGCTGAACAACCGCGGCTTGCAGGCTTGGTACGCGGCGCTCGGCATTTCCGAGGCGGATCTCGTGCAGGCCGGACGTCTTCCGAATCCCGGCTTCAGCTTTAGCCGCACGCACGGCGGCAACGACCTGAGCATCAGCCGCACGTTCACGCTCGGCTTGCTGAACGTCCTGACGCTGCCGCTCGCGACGCGCATCGAGAGCCGCCGCTTCGAACAGACGAAGCTGCTCGCCGCGGACGCGATGCTCAAGGTAGCCGCCGACGCGCGACGGGCCTATATCGGCGCGGTCGCCGCGCAGCAGTCCGCCGCTTACGCGGCGCAGGTGAAGGACTCGGCCGCGGCCGGCGCCGAACTCGCGCTGCGGATGCGGCAGGCGGGCAACTTCAGCAAGCTCGACTACGCGCGCGAGCAGGCCTTCTATGCGGACGCGGTGGCGCAGCTTGCGAAGACGCGGCAGCAGTCGGTATCCGCGCGCGAAAAGCTCACGCGCACGATGGGGCTGTGGGGTCCGGGAACGCAGTACACGTTGCCTGAGCGCCTGCCGGATCTGCCGAAAGCGCGCTCCGAGCTGAACGACCTCGAGAGCTTTGCGATGCAGAACCGGCTGGACATCCAGGCGGCGAAACTGCAAACGCAGAGCGTTGCGTCCTCGCTGGGTTTAGCCAGGGCGACGCGTTTCATCAATGCGCTCGACGTCGGGTATCAGAACAATTTCACGACCTCCGACGGCCACGAGCAAGGCTACGAGATCAGCGTCGAGATTCCGATTTTCGACTGGGGCAGCTCCAAGGTGGCGCGGGCCGAGGCGATCTACATGCAGTCGGCGAATCGTGTCGCCGAAACCGCGATCAACGCGCGCTCGGAGGTTCGCGAATCGTATTCGGCCTACGTGACCGGCTACGACGTGGCTAAACATTATCGCGACGAAGTCGTGCCGATTCGCAAAACCATTTCCGACGAACTGCTGCTGCGCTACAACGGCATGCTCGCGAGCGTGTTCGAACTGCTTGCCGATTCGCGTGACCAGGTCGGCGCGGTGAATAGCTACATCGACGCGTTAAAGGACTATTGGCTCGCCGAGACCGACTTGCAGCAGGCAGTCGGCGGCCGCCTGCCGCCTGCCGCCGCTCGCGGCGGCATCAGCGCAATCAGAACAACCCGCGCCCTCCGCGCCCGCGACGCAACCGGCGTCGCCTACACATTCCGAAGGTAAATGACATGCTGTCACGTCGAAATTTTCTTGGCGGCTCGGGGGCCGCGCTGATGGGAGCAGCGCTCGTCAGCAAGGCCGGTGCGGCTTCACTGCCCGAAGCGCCCACGATGAGCCAGGCCACCATGCAACCGCCGCTCGCGCCTCCGAATGGCCGTCCGTACACGCCGGTTGCGACGCTGAACGGCTGGTCGCTGCCGTGGCGCATGAAGAACGGCTGGAAGGAGTTCCATCTGATCGCGGAGCCGGTGGTGCGTGAAATGGCGCCGGGCATGAAGGCGAATCTCTGGGGCTACAACGGACAGGCGCCGGGTCCGACCATCGAGGCCGTGGAGGGCGACAAAGTCCGCATCTTCGTGACCAACAAGCTGCCGGAGCACACCACGGTTCACTGGCACGGGATGCTGTTGCCCTCGGGCATGGATGGTGTCGGCGGCCTCACACAGCCGCACATTGCGCCGGGCAGGACGTTCGTCTATGAGTTCCAGCTGGAGAAGCACGGCACCTTCATGTACCACCCGCATTCCGACGAAATGGTGCAGATGGCGATGGGCATGATGGGCACGTTCATCGTCCATCCGAAAGACCCGGGCGTCATGCAGGTGGACCGCGACTTCGTGTTCATCATGTCCGCGTACGACATCGATCCGGGCAGCTTCACGCCGCGCGTCAACGAGATGACCGACTTCAACATGTGGACCTGGAATTCACGGGTCTTTCCGGGCATCGACCCGTTGCCGGTGCGCGCGGGAGACCGCGTGCGCATCCGCTTCGGCAATCTGACGATGACCAATCACCCGATCCACCTGCACGGCTATCACTTCGAGGTCGCGGGCACGGACGGTGGATGGATTCCGCCTTCCGCGCGCTGGCCCGAGGTCACGGCCGACGTCGCGGTCGGCCAGATGCGCGCCATCGAGTTCACGGCGAACCGTCCCGGCGACTGGGCGTTTCACTGCCACAAGTCGCATCACACGATGAATGCGATGGGCCACCAGGTGCCGAACCTGATCGGCGTGCCGCAAAAAGATCTCGCGAAGCGCATCAACAAGCTTGTGCCGGACTACATGGCAATGGGCAGCACGGGCGGCGCGATGGGCGAGATGGAGATGCCGCTGCCCGACAACACGCTGCCGATGATGACCGGCACCGGCCCGTTCGGTCCGCTGGAAATGGGCGGCATGTTCACCGTCGTGAAGGTTCGCGAGGGATTGGGGCGCAAGGATTATCGCGACCCGGGCTGGTATCGGCACCCCAAGGGAACGGTCGCCTACGAATACACCGGCGAGTTGCCCGACACCTGAATTTTTGTCTCGCCGGACTGCGCGGTCCGGCTCAACTTTTCATTTCAACGCAGGAGAAAGAATGATGAAGAACGTATTGGCATCGGTTGCGGTTAGCTGCGCATTGGCCGTTTCAGCATCGGCTTATGCGGCCAGCGAGATGGGCAACATGGACATGGGCGCCAGCGGCGCAAAGCAGGGCGGCGAAGCGAAGGCGGGCATGTCGCATGGAGAAGTCAAAAAGGTGGACGCGTCGGCCGGCAAGCTGACCATCAAACATGGCCCGCTCGAAAATCTGGGCATGGATGCGATGACGATGGTGTTCAAGGTGAAGGACCCGGCCATGATTTCGCAGGTCACGGTCGGCGACAAGATCGACTTCGTGGCCGAGGAAGTCGACGGCGCGCTGACGGTGACGAAGCTGCAAAAGAAGTAAGGATTCGCGGAGTGCCCCGTCATACGCGGGCTACACCTATTTCGACCGTCAGGATGCGCAAGAACATGAACACACGCACTCGCAAACAACTACTGGCGCCGGCCACGGCAGCCGCCGTCGCGCTCGTGCCGGCGGCCGCGTTCGCGCACGGCAAGCTCGAGAGCGCGGTGCCCGCGTCCGGCAGCACTGTCGATGCGGCGCCCGACGCGCCGCGGCTCACCTTCAACGAAAACCTCGAGTCCACGTTCAGCACCGTGAAGGTGTCGGATACGAACGGCGCGGCCGTGAGCAAGGAGAAGGCAAAGGTCGACGCGGCGAATCCGCGCGTGCTGACGGTCGTTCTTTCGTTTATCCAGAACGGCAAGTCGATCCGCTTTTCGCCGGCAATCTGGCCGGCGCTGGCGGACGTCGCGCTGGCTTGCAGCAACGGCGGGCATCCGGTCCGCCGGCGCCTTCAGCCTGCCGGTATGGGCGGACTGGAGCCACCCGCTTGCCATCAGTACGGGATTTTATAAACGAGCTGCCAGACACGCCTGCGATATTGTGATCGATGCTGCTCGCGTGCCGTAACGGTCGGCGAGGGCGGCACGAATCAGAAAATCAGAACCGGTCGGCGTGCACGAGCGCGGCGAGCCTCGCCCGTTCCTGCGCCACGTCTGCTGTCTGCTCTTGCGGCCAGTCGAGTACCACGCCGTCGTCGAGCGATTGCATTGGCGACGTCATGCCTGAGTTCCACGGGGAAGCTCGTGTACGCCGCCGAGAGCGCCGCGTACTGACGCGCGTCGATTTCGCCGGATGAATGAAACGAAGCCCAGATCACGACGGCGACGATCGCCATCAGCGGCACTACGGTGTAACGCAGGATGAATTTGACAGGTGTCATGCGAGGATGTTTTGCGAAGCTGCGGGGAAACGAAGTTGCCTGGCGCGCGCTTCGATCACGGCGGAAGAGTCGCGCGTTGGGCCCGAAGCGCGGTCAGAATACCCCTCAGAATGTCGATGGGCGGTGGCGGACATCCGGGGATCGTGACGTCGACGGGCAGAAGTTTCGAGAGCGGCCCGCACACGGCATAGCTATCCCTGAACATGCCGCCCGTACACGCGCATTCGCCGGCGGCGACAACCAGTTTTGGATGGGGCGTCGCCTCGTAAGCCCGCCATACCGCTTCCTTCATGTTGAGCGTGAGCGGACCGGTGACGAGCAGCATGTCCGCATGACGCGGGCTCGCGACGAAGCGGATGCCCAGGCCCTCGATGTTGTAATAAGGATTGTTGAGCGCGTGGATTTCGAGTTCGCATCCGTTGCAGGAGCCCGCATCGATCTCGCGGATGCACAGCGCCCGGCCGAGCACGTCGAGGATGTCCTGCTGGATCCGCCGGCTTTCGGTGTGCCATGCGTCGTCGCCTTCAGGAACGCGCAGCGTCGGCGTGCCGGTTCTCGCAATCTGTTTGATGAGTTGCCACATTACAGGTCGTGCCCCGCGTAGTTCAGATTGAACGACTTGTTGATCAACGGGAAATCGGGAACGATATTGCCGATGATCGCGTGTTCCAGCGCGGGCCAGTTCTGCCACGACGGGTCATGGCAGTGGCAGCGCGAAATGGACCCGTCGCCGCCGGTTTCGAGTGCGACGAACACGTCGCCGCGCCAACCTTCTATCCAGCCCACTCCACGCGCTGGCGCGCCCTCAGGTTCGATTGCCGCGGCGATCTCTCCGTCCGGCAGATCGGTGAGCAGCGCCTGGATCAGCCGGATGGACTCGTAGATCTCGCCGAAACGGACCATGACACGGGCGGCCACGTCGCCCCGCTCGTCGCTGACCATGCGCACCTGAACTTCATGATAGGGCGCGTAGGGATGGTCGGCACGCACGTCGATTTTCCGTCCGCTGGCACGCGCGGCGAGTCCGCAGACGCTGAAGTGCTCCGCCACTTTCGCGGAAAGTATTCCCGAGCCTGCGAAGCGATCCTGCAGTCCCGACTGATCGTCGTAGATACGCTGCATCACGCGGACCTGCGCGTCGATCTGATCGCACTGCGTTTGCAGTGCGGCGACGGCACGCGCATCGATCTCCGCCGCCATGCCGCCAGGGACGATCTGGTCCATCAGATAGCGGTGCCCGAAGACGCGGTGGTTCAGCCGCAGCCAGTCTTCCTTCAGACGGGAAAACTGCGCGAGGCCGTACGCGAATCCGGCGTCGTTGCCGAGCGCACCCAGATCGCCCAGATGACTGGCGATGCGCTCACGCTCGAGCAGCAGTGCACGCAGCCATTGCGCGCGCGGCGGAATCAACACGTCGAGTGCCCGTTCGAGCGCCATGCAATACGCCCATGAGAACGCGACAGTCGAGTCGCCGGCGATCCGTCCCGCGAGACGATGCCCGAGCAACAGAGGCGTTTGCTGGAACAAACGTTCGATGCCTCTGTGCGCGTAACCCAGGCGCTCCTCGAGCCGCAGCACTTTCTCGCCGGCCACCGAAAAGCGGAAGTGTCCCGGCTCGATCACGCCCGCGTGGATCGGACCCACGGCGATCTCATGGACGCCGTCACCCGCGACCGCCACGAACGGATAGTCCGCTTCCCGCGACTCGAACCGTTCGGACCCGGAAGACAGCTTCTGCAGCGGATGGTAGTCGGCGGGCCAGTTGCCGTGATTGAGCCACGGCCTCGTATCTTCGGCGCCCATCGCACGCAGTCCCAGCAGATCGTAGACGGCGCGTTGCATGCGCGCCGCGCATGGAAAGATGGGCGAAATGTCCGGGTAACCGTCCTCGTTGCCGACCGGCAACTGAAGCGGCAGTTGAAGCCACAGGATGCCGTCTTCCATTGCATAGGCCGCGGAGATCGCGAACGAGCCCGCCGCCTCTTCCGCGCCCCACAACGAGATCAGACGGCCGCCCGTTTCGCGCGCCGTCGCAGCGGCGCGGGTCCACGTGTCGGCGTCGACTCGCGCGAGAAACGCCGACGACCTGCCCGCGAACACGGACAGGCGAACCAGGTTGGGAAACCCGAATGCCTCGATGCGCATGTGTCACCCCGCGATCATGGCCGCCGCCTGCCGATACCACGTGGCAAGATAGGGCGGAATGTAGAGTCCCAGCATCAAGCTCATGCCGAGATGGACGAACACCGGCAGCAATGCCGGCGGATGTTCAAGCACCTTGGCCGTGGTGTCGCCGAACACCATGCCTTGCACGCGCACGAAGATAGCCGCGAACGCCACGGCCAGCCCGAGCAACAGGAACGGCGTGGCCCACGGCAGCGTGCGCATCGCCGTGGTGAGAATCAGGAACTCGCTCGCGAAGACGCCGAACGGCGGCATGCCGAGGATCGCGAGCGCGCCGAGCATCATGCCCCAGCCGACGGTCGGGCTCACGCGCAACAAGCCGCGGATGTCGTCGATCGCCTGGGTGCCGGCCTTTTGCACCGCATGTCCGACGGTAAAGAAGATCGCGGACTTCACGAGCGAATGCACCGTCATGTGCAGCAGTCCCGCGAAAGTTGCGACAGGACCGCCGAGCCCGAACGCGAACGTCATCAACCCCATGTGTTCGATCGACGAATACGAAAAGAGCCGCTTGACGTCTTTCTGCCGGAACAGCGAAAAAGCGGCGATCAGCACCGAGACCAGCCCGAAGCCGATCAGCAGGTGTCCCGGCAGGCCGTTCTGCAGCGCGCCATCGGCCAGCACCTTGCAACGCAGCACCGCATACAGCGCGACGTTGAGCAGCAGCCCCGACAGCACGGCCGAAATCGGCGTGGGGCCTTCGGCATGCGCGTCGGGCAGCCAGTTGTGCATGGGCACGAGGCCGACCTTGGTGCCGTAGCCGATCAGCAGGAACACGAACGCGAGCGAAATGATGGTGGGGTCGAGACTGCTCTTGACCGCGTTCAGACTGGTCCAGAGCAGCGCGTCGCCGCCGCCGAGCTGCCGGCTCGCGGCGAGATAGAGCAGGATCGTGCCGAACAGCGCCTGCGCGATGCCGACGCCGCACAGAATGAAGTACTTCCACGCGGCTTCGAGGCTCGCCGCGGTGCGATAGACGCTCACCAGCAGTACCGTCGCGAGCGTGGCCGCTTCCATGGCGACCCACAGAATGCCCATGTTGTTGGTGAGCAGCGCGAGCAGCATCGCGAAGATGAACAGCTGGTACATGCTGTGGTAAAGACGCATGCGCGGGCCCGTCATCTTGCCGCGGTCGCGCTCGATGCGCATGTACGGCCGCGAAAAGATCGACGTAGTCCAGCCGACGAAGGCCGTCAGCGCGACGAGGAACACGTTGAGCGGATCGACGAAGAACAGCTTGCCCAGCGCGAACGCCGGCCCGTGCGCCACGGTTTTCACGGCAAGCAGCGCGGCGGCCGCGAATGTGAGGAAACTGAAGCCGACGTTGAGTTCCGCCGCGACATGATGCTGCCCCACGAGCGCGAGACAGACGCCTGCGAAAAGCGGGATCCCGAAAACCAGCAGCAGTACCCAGGCCTCAGTCATCTTTTAGTTTTTCAAGGTGGTGAATGTCCAGACTGTCGAACTGCTCGCGAATCTGGAACATGAACACGCCGAGGATCAGGATGCCCACCAGCACATCGAGCCCGATGCCGAGTTCGACGATCATCGGCATGCCGTTCGTCGCCGCGGCGGCGGCGAAGAACAGACCGTTCTCCATCGACAGAAAGCCGATCACCTGAGGAATCGCCTTCGCGCGCGTAATCATCATCATGAACGACAGCAGCACGCAGGCGAGCGCGATGCCGAGCGTGCCGCGCGCCACCGACGAGGCGAGCAGGCTGATCGGCGACGCGACGTTGAACGCGACGATCACGAGCACGATGCCGATCAGCAGCGTGGCGGGAATGTTGAGGAGCGACTCCACGTCCGTCCTGACATTCAGGCGCTGCACGAGCCTGTAAAGTATCCAGGGGATCAGGCCGACCTTGAGCACGAGCGTGAGCGCGGCGGAGATGTAGAGGTGCACGTCTGCGGTGACGTATCCGAGAATCACGTTCGCTGACACGAGTGTCACGCCCTGCAGCGTGTAGAGGTGAATCAGCGACAGGATCCGGCGCTGGCTGAGCATCGCGAACGACAGCAGCAACAGGATCGCGGCCAGGAAGTTGATGAGCTGCGTGGCGAATCCGTGCATCACGCCCCCAGCAGAAAGTGAACCAGCATGCCGATGACGGCGAGCAGGAACGCTGTCGCGAGAAACTCCGGCACGCGGAAAATGCGCATTTTGGCGTTGGTCGTCTCGACTATCGCGAGTGCCGCGCCGCCTATCAATAGCTTGACGAAGAGCGCCGGTATCGCGAGCAGCAGCGCCATCGGATTGCCGGCCTCCGCGATGCCCCACGGAATGAACAGTGCGAGGCCGATGCAGGAGTACGCGAACAGCTTGAGGCTCGCGGCCCATTCCATCAGCGCGAGATGCCGGCCGGAATACTCGAGGATCAGCGCCTCGTGGATCATTGTGAGTTCGAGGTGGGTGGTCGGATTGTCGACCGGCAAGCGCGCGTTTTCCGCGAGCGACACCATCGTAAAAGCGATGCCCGCGAACGCGAGGCTCGGATAGATCGCCAGTTCGCGATGGCTCAGCGTGGCGACGATGCGGGTCAGCAAGGTCGACTGCGTGATCAGCGACGCCGAAAACAGCACCATCAGCAACGCCGGCTCCGCGAGGAAGCCGACCAGCATTTCGCGGCGCGCGCCGAGCGTGCCGAACGCGGTGCCGATGTCCATCGCGGCGAGCGAGATTGCGACGCGAGCCAGCGCGAAAAGGCCCACCAGGGCGATCGCATCCGCGGCCGGCGACAGCGGCAGATCGGTGGAAAGCGTGGGCACGATCGCGCAAGCGAGCGTCATGCATGCCCAGACGACATACGGCGCGCCGCGGAAGATCGGGCTCGCATGTTCGGCGACGACCGACTCCTTGTTGAACAGCTTGTGAAGCATCCGGTAAGGCTGCCAGATGCTGGGCGCGCGGCGGTTCTGCAAGCGGGCGCGGCACATGTTGACCCAACCGCCCAGCAAGGGCGCCGCTGCGAGCGCGAGCACGATTTCCAGCCCCTGGGAGAGCGATCCGGAGAGCGTGATCATCGTCTCACCAGCATCAGCAGGACGATCAGCACGAGAAAGCTGTGCATCAGATAGACGCCGATGCGGCCCGTCTGGAGCAGGCCGGCCAGCGCCGCGATGCGCTTGACCAGCCGCTCGAGCGGCTCGTAAATCAGCGCCCACGCGCGATCGGTCACGGTGACGCTATACACGGGCTGGCTGTCGAACGGCGAAGGCAGCCGCCGTTCGATCCTGAACAGCGGCGCGAAGATTTCGCGGATCGGCTGCCCGAACCCCTCCGCCGTATCCTGCATGCGCGCGTTCACGAACGGATAGCCGCAGGCCCAGGGGGCCGCCCGCCGCAGACGCCCATGATAAAGGCGGCGTACCAGCAGCCACGCGAGCCCGCAACAGGCAAAGAAGAACAGCAGGAAAACCGCCGGCATGTAGCTGGCCCGGTCTACGCTTGTGGGGGCGAGCAGCAGCCAGCCATTGCTTGCGACGGCCGGCCCGATGCCGGCGCCCACCAGCATCTGCGTGACGCGGTCCAGAACGGCGACGAATTGCACCGGCAACAGCCCGAGCAGCACGCATATCGCTGCCAGCCATGCGAAGCCGGCCCGCTCCCACGGACTTGCGTCCCGTGCCTCGCTCAGCTTCGCCTCGCGCGGCTGGCCGAGAAAGATGATGCCGAAGAACTTGACCATCGTGTAGCCGGCGAGCGCGGCCACCAGGGCGATCAGTGCGGCGACGAGCGGCACCACCATGTTCAGGAACGGGTCGGGCAGGCCCGGCGTGAACAGGAAGCTTTGCAGCAACAGCCATTCGGAGACGAAGCCGCTCAACGGCGGCAGGCCCGCACTGGAAAGCGCGCCGATGAGGGCGGCCCATGCGGTCCAGGGCATGAAACGGATCAGGCCGCCGAGGCGCCCGAGGTTGCGCTCGCCCGTGGCATGAAGCACGGAACCCGTGCCGAGAAACAGCAGGCTCTTGAAGGTGGCGTGGCTCGCGATCTGATAGAGCAGAGCCGTCAACGACAAGGCGGCGAGCGCAGTCATTCCGTACGCGCGAAACAGGATCGCCAGTCCCATGCTGACGAACATCAGGCCGATGTTGTCGATCGACGAGTACGCAAGCAGCCGCTTCATGTCCGTCTGGATGGCGCTGAACACCACGCCGAACAGCGCGGAGAAGAGGCCGAGTATCAGCATGAGCACGCCCCACCACGCAATCTGCACGTGCAGCAGATCAAACACCGTGCGCAGCACGCCGTAGAGACCTGCCTTGAGGACGAACCCGCTGAGAAGGGCCGATACCGGCGACGGCGCGGCCGGATGCGCCTCGGGCAGCCAGACGTGCAGTGGGAAAAGGCCCGCTTTCGTGCCGAAGCCGAACAGCGCCAGCAGAAACGCGACCGACGCCCAGAACACGTCCAGATGCTGCGCGCGCATGTTGGCGAACGTGTAGTCGCCGGTATTGGCCTGCAGCAGCCCGAAGCACAGCAGCAGCGCGAGCGCGCCGACGTGCGAGATCAGGAAGTAGAGCCAGGCCGCCCGGCGGATTTCGGCGAAGCGGTGATTGGTCATGACGAGGAAGGTGGCCGATACCGTCATCGTTTCCCACGCCACCATGAAGCAATAGGCATCGTCCGCGAGCAGCAGGAGCGCCATGCTCGCGAGGCACACGTGATATTCGAAGCACAGCAAGCCCGGCGGGGTGCCCTCGCCCTTGCGGAAGTAGCCGGAGGAGAACGCGCTCACGCCCGTGCTCACCACGCCGAGCACGCACAGAAAATACGCCGACAGGCCGTCGAGCCGGAGATGAAAGGGCAGGTCGGGCAGCCCGAGCGGCAGGACGACCTGCTGGGGACCGGCAAAGACGCCCGTCAGGCCGAGCCCGCACAGCAGCAGCCCGAACACCGCGCCGGCAGGAAACAGCCCGTGCGCCACCACGCGTGTGCGGCGCAGGTTCGCCAGTCCCGCGACTCCAACGACGAGCCAGCCCGCGATCACGAGCAGCACGTAATGGA
>WNGR01004043.1_pt1 | contig 30301 bp, 30 predicted proteins | sample 5407581 | NCBI WGS metagenome assembly WNGR01 (sample SAMN13153383, study PRJNA577476) | soil metagenome | isolation source: 80 cm soil or saprolite under Garry oak tree replicate 2 | place: USA:California | collected 2016-06-15
TTTCGGTCGGCTTTCTCTCTGTCGCAGTCATGATCTTCGGCATCGGGCCGATGATGCTCCTCGTTTTCTTTATCACCTTCGAAGCCGCAACGCTCTTTCATCATTCCAACTGGCGTCTGCCGATTAAGCTCGAACGAATTTTGAACATGGCCATCGTTACGCCCCGTATGCACGGCATTCATCATTCCATCGTGCAACGAGAGACCAATTCAAATTGGGGCACGATCTTTTGCTGGTGGGACAAAATCCACAGAACTTTGCGCCGTGACGTCCCGCAGGATGCCGTTACTATTGGCGTCGCTGCGTATCGCGAAGAACACGAGCTCACGCTGGGGAAGCTCTTTGCGCTTCCGTTCCGTGGCCAGCGCCCCTGGCGTTTGCCAAACGGCGAGATCCCCGAGCGCGAGCTGCACCCTGCAGAAAAGCTCGCAGAATAGCTCGACGCTGCTTTCGCATGAGATACTAATCGCGCCCAAAGCGACGCGAGGACGCGCACGCACTCTCCCGCAGTCGCCGGACCCGGCGAAACAGAAAACTGTCTCTCTTAAATTTCGTGGGTAGGGCGGCGCGCTGCGCCGTTCGGACGCCGCAGCGCCGCGTCCCTACCATCGTGGGATTCGTCCTGCATCGCTTTCATCCTCTCAATTCCACTAACATTACGCCGGCCTCCGGATGTTCTCGTCGCACGGCTAAAGTTCGGGGCGGATGCGAAGGGAACATGGATGACCGTCAGAAAACAAGGACGCGTGGCGATTGTCGTCGGGGTTGGACCTGGACTCGGAGCAGCGCTGGTGAGAAAGCTAGCGCAGGAAGGCTGCCGCGTCGGCATGTTCGCCCGCTCGCCTGAATTCATCGGCGAACTCGCCGCTGAACTTGGAGCGGATGCACTGGCAGTTCCTACGGACGTTTCCGATATAAAACAAGTCGCCGCAGGTTTTCGCAAAGTCCGGCGGCAGCTCGGCCTGGTGGAGACTCTCATCGCACACGCGAGCGGTTCGGTCGGGGAGGGCCTAATGAAAACCACACCGGACCAATTCGAGCAATCATGGCGCGTCGCGGTCTTGGGCGCATTCCTCTGTGCGCGCGAGGCAGTTCCCGACATGGTCAAGCTCGGTGCAGGAGCCATCGTTTTTACCGGTGCAACTTCCTCGGTTCGCGGGCGTGGCGGAGCAGTCGCATTCAGTAGTGCAAAGTTCGCCGTGCGCGGTCTGGCGCAATCACTCGCGGTCGAGCTTTGGCCCAAGGGTATTCACGTCGCCCACGTCATCATTGATGGTGTGATCGACACGCCGAGCGTGCACAGGACCTACAAACCATCCGCAAGAGAACCATTGCTGAAGCCCGATGCGATCGCTGAGGCCTATTGGAGTCTCATTGAGCAGGAGCGCAGTGCATGGAGCTTGGAAATCGATCTGCGGCCTAATAAAGAGGCGTTTTTTGAGTGATTCGATCTATTTAAAGATGTTGTCGAAGAGCAGTTGTGCCTGGCTGTAATTGCGGCCATGCGGGCCTTGATCGTTCAAGCCCCAGTCGTAGGGAAGATACTTCGTGTCGTATTTGCCGCCGGCCGCAAACTCACGAACTGATTGCGGCGCGTAATGACCCAGGATTTTCGGCACGCCGCCGGCTTCATCGAAGTCCTGCTTGAACCATTTGAAGATGCTGGAGACCTCCACTTTCTTTTCGCTAGGCAAAAACTTGTTGAGGTCAGCGCGTGCCAGCCAGGCTTGATATGCGCGATCGTCCTGTTCTTCGAATTTATCGGCCGTGTAGGCGAAGCGCTGCAACGGCGGACAGCTCCGCGCCGCACAAACTAACACCGCGTGCGTTCGGTATCCGATCAAGGGCCGCAACGTTCCGTGCTCGATATCGTCTAGGGAAACTTTGCGGCCGCCGATCTCGTTGCGTTTGCCAGAAAAAGAATCTTTCAATTGCCAGATGCTTTGAGTTGGGTAGTTCGACAAAATCCAACGCAACACAAAGGCGTTGTAGGCATTTACGAGCGTCGCCGCTTTTTCATTGCCTTGGGCGGGATTATCTGGTTTCGGCGCAAACTGGTTCAGGTATTCATCTAGCGCGGAGACATCCGCGGCGTTTCGTTTCCACGCGCCGTAGTTCACCAGTCCCTGCTCGTTTACATATTTTTTTAGCAAACGATCGAACCCGTCATCGTTGATGCCGGAGCGAACATTGACATTCTCGCCCGTCTGACTCTTGGCGCCTGCAGCTATGCCGAGGCAAACGAGCCCGAACATGATAAGAAAAATCCAGGGTTTCACTTTATCTCGGCCCGCTGACTAGCGCCCAAACGTAACCGTCGGGATCAGCGACAAAGGCTTCTGTTCCCCAATTATATTTCCGTGGCACCTGAGCGATTTTGTATCCGGCCTTGCGCGCGCGCTCCACTGTGGCAACCACATCAGCAACTTCGAAGTGGGGATACATTCCCCAACCCGGCCGGGCATTGGTTGGACGCTTTTCATCCCAATCCCAGTGCGTGCTGGACAGAAAAACGCCCACGTTTCCTGATTGCAACATTGCAAAATCCCTGCTCTGCGATTTGACCTCCAAACCGAGAAGGTCGCGGTAGAACGCAATCGACTTTTTCAGATCCGCCACTTCCAAGAGGATGTGATCGACCTTCGGCGTCTGCCCCTGAGCCGACGCCACCAGCGCAACTGTGGCAACTGCCACACAAATTGCAGAGGTTATCGCCCAAACTGAATGGTGGGGACGCCGCGCTGCGGAGTCCGCTCGGCGCAGCACGCCGACCCTACCTGCAAATTTCGGACGAAATTGCATCGACAACTACAGCAGATAATTGCGGAGCTGATCGAGCGAGCCTTCCAGCGCGAGCATGTAAACTCGATCGCCTTCGCGCCACGTTGCCGTTGCCCAGTGACCTTGTTGAATCAAGTTTGCTTCGGGTTTGATCGCGCGCTCCGAGGCCGCCGATACAGTTATCGTGACGAGATGTATTAGTCGGCCGTCAGGCCGCGTGAAGCAGATCACCGAGACCGGATTCCCATTCCACAAGAATGTTTTGCAGCCGAGACTTGACAGTTTAGCGAGATTATCTGGCAATTTTTGCGGGGCCGGCGCATGGTTCGCGCGCAACCAGGCGAGAAGCTCGCCCGCGTCGTGCGATTGCGCATCAAAGCTCGACTGTTGCCGGACGAGCGAAGAAATGACGCCGAGCGCTGCGTTCTGCCAGCCAGCCAGATGCCCCGGCCGCGCGCTATGCCAAATCAAACTTCCCAGGGTCGCTCCTAAAATCAGCGCCGCTGCAATTGTCCACTTCCGCAATCGATTCTTCCAGTGCGGGACCCGGCTGATTTTTACGCCGGCAAGAATATTTTCTCGCAAATCCGACGGCACATCGATCCCGCGTACCTTTTCCGTCATCGCCGCGTCGAACGCTATTGAATCTCGAAACCAGCCTTCCAACATTGGATCGCGTCGGGCCTGTTCCAGCGCTTCCGAAAGGCGCGAGTCGCTTGCGTCCTGACCGCCGGGCCGATACGCACTCAAAATGAATTTGGCTTCTCGATTATCCATGTGATTCCCTGCTTTTCTGTGATTCGAAAGAGACGACTTTATTCCCGAGAGTTTCATCCTTTGAAAGCAGCCGCCGCCGCAACAAAGCTTTGCCGCGCGACAATCGCGACATCACCGTGCCGATCGGCACGTCGAGAACCTCCGCGATTTCCTCATATGAAAACTGTTTCAGATAAAAAAGAGTCAAGGGCGCGCGAAATGGCTCTTCCACTTCCCCCAATGCTTGCGACACCGTTGCGGCGTCGAGTGCATTGATGTTTGGCGAGATCGCTATCTCATCTTCGCGCGCATCATCCAGTTCAACTTTTGGGAAGCGAACTTCACGGCGACGCCGGGTCAGAAATTCTCGATACAACGTTGTAAAAAGCCAGGACTTCGCTTTTGACCCGTCGCGCAACTGGTGTCCCTTCGACGCCCACAGAAAAAATGTCTGTTGTGTCAGATCTGCAGCGTCGGCTTCGGACTTTGCAAGGCTCAATGCAAAGCGGTAGAGTGGCACGTATTGCCGATCGACCAGTTGTTGAAAATCGATCGCATTCATATCAAAACCCAAGCCATCATCACAGCTGTGAGAGGCGCCAGCACTAATCGTATTCCAAACGTGAATGCCCTATTTCCGAAGCAAATCTATCAACTGTTTGTAACCGCCTTGGGCAAGACGCTGCGCGGCCATTTGAACGTAATTCTCGCTGGCCTCGATGCCGAGCCCGTTCACCAGTCGGTTCATTAGGTTAAACAAGCCGCAAATTGCTGCCGCATCGTGGATCGCGCGGTCATCCCAAGCAGCAACCAAAACCGCCTCTATATCTGCCTGCGTAACTTTGCCAGGAGGCAGAGTCAGCTTGCGCACAAAAGCTAGGATCGGTCGCATGCGTGCTTCGACATGTTCGGGTTCGGAACCGGAGAAAATTTCCGCAATTGCTTCTGAACGGATTCCGAGCTTGATGGCGGTTTGCGAATGAACGGCTCGGCAATAATCGCAGTTGTTCAGCTCGGAAACATACGCCGCAATCAGTTCGCGTTCTGCCGCGCTGAACGGGGACTCGCCACGCAGAAGGACTTCGTGATATTCCAAGAGCGATCGCGCCGCTTTCGGAAAAGCTTGAAAAATTTGCAGGAGACCCGCGTCTTTCGGCAGCGATTTAAGAAAAGACATCTGTTGTCGATCTTGCAGCGAACTTTGCGAAATCAAGCGTGCTTGCGACGAACGCTCCACAGCGTGTCGAGATCCCGAAGATAATACAGTGCGAAGCAAGCGCCGAGCATCGGCCAGGCGGCAAAAAATAAAAGGTTCACACTTTCGAACGGATGAAAATATTGGCGGAAAGACGAAAAAGTTGAGACCGCGTGGAGCAACAGTACCAGCCCATAGGTCAGCCGCGGCGCGAACCCGATCACAAATCCGACCAAAACCGAGAACTCGACGATGCCGAGCGCGTACATCGTTGCGGGCCCAAGCCCGCGCAAAAAATAAAAGTGTTCGTAAACCGATGCGGCATGCGCCGGCCGCACGAACTTGTCGATTGTCCAGATTAGCATGACTAGGAAAATAGTGACGCGCAAAACCAGCAGCGCCACACCAACGCGACTGCGATTACCCGCGGAGTTCATTTGGCAATGCTAGCAGCCAGCGTGCGAAAGGATCAAATGATCCACGCTGAACCAACCGGGGCCGGACAGAAAGAGCCAGAACAGGATTACGAGGCAGAGAACTTCGGGAAGGTACAGGAATTCCGAGAGCCAGCCGAGCAGCAGCGGCGCTTTGATGCTTTTTATCGCGGTCGTCGCAATCGCCATAATCATTACGCCGCTAAGCATCGCGCACGCGAGAGGAGTGATTGCCCCGAAGATGAGTAACAGACCGAAAACAAATTCAACCGTCGAAACTAAAACAGCATTGAGCTCGGGAAAAGGAACGTGCGCCGCGATCAACGTTTGGCGCATTTGTTCACGCCGCTCAGGCACAAAAAGTTTGCCGCGCCCTGAAAGAAAAAACAGCATGCCGACTGCAACTCGTGCCACGAGAATTCCAACCCATTGCCACGCATACAGCTCGCTCAGAAATGTCCGTACACACAACATCGCATTCATTGGATGACTCGCTCCCTACCTTTATTCCTTTTAACAACCAGCGCACAACGGAATAATTCAGCCGACCCACTTCTCCAAACCTCATAGCATGTCTCGATGAAGAAAGGTGAAGGCGTTTACAACGTCGTCGTGATCGGCGCCGGCACCGCTGGCTTGGTCACGGCGGCGGGAACTGCGGGACTCGGCGGACGCGTTGCGCTGATCGAACGCAATTTGATGGGTGGCGATTGCCTCAATTTCGGTTGCGTGCCGAGTAAAGCGCTCATTTCTTCGGCGCGTCTCGTTCAGCGAATCCGCGAGTCGGAAAAATGGGGATTGGATCGACAAGAGCCCGAGTTCGCCTTCGAGAAAGTCTTTGAGCGAATGCGCGCGCGGCGCGCGAAGATTGCGCCAAACGATTCGCAGGAACGCTTCGAATCGTTAGGCGTAGATGTTTTTCGCGGTGAAGCACGCTTTATTTCGCCGGACGAGATCGAAGTCGATGGTCGAAAGTTGCGCGCGCGAAATTTTGTCATCGCCACTGGCAGCCGCGCCGTCGTCCCCAAAATCGAAGGCATCGATCAAGTCCGCTATTTCACCAACGAAACCATTTTCGATGGGTTAAAGGAAAAACCTGAAAGCATGATTGTGCTAGGCGGCGGACCAATCGGTTGCGAACTCACGCAAACATTTTGCCGCCTTGGCACGCAGGTGACAATGATCCAGCGCGGTGATCAGCTTTTGGCAAGAGAAGATCGAGATGTGGCGGAATTTCTTGAGCGCCGCTTGATTGACGAGGGTGTACGCGTCATTAAGAATGCCGACGCGCGGGCGGTTGCGACTATGGGCGGAGGGAAAGTCGCGGTTGAATTCTTAGATCGACAGTCAGGCCGACTGGCTGAACGGACTTTCTTTGCGGACGCGCTCCTTGTCGCCATCGGGCGAAGCCCAAACTTGGAGAGCCTGGATCTGAAATCCGCGGGGGTTAACGTCCACGAGACAGGTGTGCGCGTTACCGATTATTTGCAAACGTCTCAACGGCATATTTACGCCGTGGGCGATGTCATTGGACCATTCTTGTTCACGCACATGGCCGATGCGCAAGCGCGCGTGGTCGTGCAGAACATTCTCGCGCCCTTCCAATTTCTCAGAAAGAAAATGGATTACTCGGTCGTGCCGTGGTGCACGTATGTCGATCCAGAAATCGCGCATATCGGTCTCGGCGAAAAAGAGGCGCAGCAGAGAAATATTGATTGCGATCTGTTCCTCGTCCCGCTCGAAGATGTCGATCGCGCAGTCGTCGAGAGCGAAGAAACCGGTTTTGCGAAAGTTCTCACCGTCAAAGGCTGCGATAAAATTCTCGGCGCAACCATTGTTGCGCCGCACGCTGGCGATTTGCTGCACGAGTTTGTGCTGGCAATGAAGGCCGGTCTCGGTCTCGGCACAATCGCGTCGACAATCCACGCTTACCCGACATTTGCCGAGTTGGCACGCAAGGCCGGCGACAAATACAACAAAACGCGCCTGACCCCGCGCGCGAAGAAAATCTTCAGTTGGCTTTACGCGCGCGCCCGAAAATGAGCAAAGCGATTTTCCGGGGAGCACACGCGCCCTCGCCGAAACATTCTCCCATCACAAGAATTGCAACTCAGAAAACAAGGAGGAAATCCCCGGTGCGGAAGCCCAGTAAAGTTCGCATTGGCGAGGGCGCCGATGCCAGGTCGCCGCGGCGACCGCTCCCCCAGACCGCGGGATCCTGAATAAATGACCGCTAACAAGAAGCATGCGTCCCAAAGCGTAGGTAGGCGGCTCGTTGCGCTGATCGCAATTCTAATCGCGCTTTTTCTCGCGATGAGATTTCTGCCTGTCCAGGAGTGGCTGCGAAGATTCAACAGTTGGGTCGCCGAAATGGGAACGACAGGCATTTTAATTTTCATCGGTGTTTATGCCGTAGCGACGGTGCTGCTCGCGCCCGGATCGATCCTCACCATCGGCGCCGGGTTCGCGTTTGGTTTGTGGAAAGGTTTTCTTGCTGTATCGGCCGGCTCGACTCTCGGTGCCGCGCTCGCCTTTCTCGTCGCCCGTTTCGTCGCACGTGACAAAGTCGAAGCGATCGCGCAACGAAGCGGAAAGTTTCGGCGAATCGACGAAGCGATTGGCAAGGAAGGCGCGAAGCTGATTTTACTGCTCCGGCTCAGTCCAGTGATCCCATTCAATCTCAGCAATTATTTTTACGGTCTCACGGGCGTGAGATTCTGGCCGTATGTGTTGGTGAGCTGGATTGGCATGATGCCCGGCACGCTTCTTTATGTTTACATCGGCGTCGCCGGCAAAGCCGCGGTTTCAGCTACGGCCGGCGCCGAAGCGGCGAGACATAGTCGGGAATATTGGGCACTGACAAGCATCGGTCTCGTTGCCACAATCATCGTGACCATCTGGGTAACGAAGATCGCGCGCGATGCCCTCAAGGAAAAGGCGCACCTCAATTCGGACGGATAAAATATCGGCAACTAAACTGCGAGCTTCTCAGGAATAAAACGGCCTGTTAAAGCTTCGCATCAAGATGATTGAAGCCCAAAGCAAGGAAGGCATCGTACGCCTGCGTTACGCGGCGGGAGCAAGGGAACGCGCGGACAAACTTTGTTGTCCGGTCGATTATAAGTCGAAGTATCTAAAAGTGATTCCGCAGGAGGTGATCGAGCGCGATTACGGTTGCGGCGATCCCTCGCGTTATCTGCGCGAAGGCGAAACGGTTCTCGATCTTGGCAGTGGCACGGGAAAGATCTGTTTCATCGCCGCGCAGATTGTTGGCCGGAACGGAAAAGTTATCGGCGTTGATATGACTGATGAAATGCTGGAGGTCGCGCGGCGCAATTCGCCGATTGTCACCGAGCGCATCGGCTACGCGAACGTTGAGTTTCGCAAAGGCCGCATTCAGGACCTGGCGCTTGATCTGGAATTGTTAGATCGACAATTGAAAAGGAATCCAATAACTGATGTGGCTTCTTTTCTCGCCGCAGACGAGCTCGCCGAAGAATTGCGCGTCAAACATCCGCTGATCGCCAGTGATTCGGTGGACGTGGTTGTTTCCAATTGCGTGCTCAATTTGGTGGAGCCGAAATCGAAACGGCAGCTGTTCGAGGAAATTTTTCGGGTTCTAAGGAAAGGCGGTCGCGCAGTAATTTGCGATATCGTGAGCGACGAAGAAGTGCCCGAACAATTGCAAAACGATCCGGAACTTTGGAGCGGTTGTATTTCAGGGGCATTGACTGAAGAAGGTTTTCTCGCCGCTTTTGAAAACGCTGGGTTTTACGGAATCCAGATATTGAAACGCGATGCGAAGCCGTGGCGAACCGTGCAGGGTATCGAATTTCGTTCGGTCACCATCGAAGCGTTCAAAGGCAAACAAGGCGCATGCTTCGAGCGCAATCAGGCGGTGATTTATCGTGGGCCGTTCAAGGAAGTTCTCGACGACGACAATCATCGGATGGAGCGCGGTAAGCGCTACGCCATGTGCGACAAGACCTATAATCTTTACAAGAAGGCGCCGTATTCTGAGTTTTTCGAATTCGTCGAGCCGATTGTCGATGTACCGATCGCTGAAGCAAAGCCGTTCGATTGTTCGCGTACCGCGCTGCGGCATCCAAAGGAGACCAAACGCCAGGATTACGACGCTACCACAGACGCGAATAACAAGTGTTGCGACGGCGGTAGTTGCTGTTGAAAGATGAATCGATTTTCCGATCGACTCATGGTTGAAGGCCGGGAGTTACGCCGCACGCGCACGGAGATTCTTCAGGTTAATGTCGGCAAGCTTTGCAATCTCACCTGCGTCCATTGTCACGTGAATGCCGGACCGAAGCGCAAAGAGGTCATGACGCGTGAGACCATTGATCGCATCGTCGATTGGCTGGCCACGACCCAAATTCCGATTGTCGATCTTACCGGCGGGGCACCGGAAATGATTCCCGATTTTCGCTATTTCATCGAACGAGCGAGAGAGCTGCAACCATCCCGGCATGTCATCGATCGTTGCAATCTGACAATCTTGCTCGAGCGCGGTTATGAAGATCTCGGTGAATTTCTCGCGATGAACAAGGTCGATATCATCGCGTCGATGCCATGTTATTCGCCGGAGAACGTGAACGCGCAGCGGGGCGACGGGGTTTTTGAAGGCAGCATCGCTGCTTTGCAACTGCTTAACTGGTTAGGCTACGGAACCGACCCGGAATTGCCGCTCCATCTGGTTTACAATCCAGTCGGAGCGTTTTTACCTCCGCCTCAGGTCGAGCTTGAGACCGATTACAAACGCGAACTCAAAAAGCATTTCGGCATTGTGTTTAATAATCTCTATACGATCACAAATCTCCCGATCGGGCGCTTCGCGAGTTATTTGCGGCACAACAATAAACTGGAGGAATACATGGAGCTGCTGATTAGGGCATTCAATCCGGCGACTATTGAAGGTCTGATGTGCCGCAACACCATCAGCGTCGGTTGGCGTGGTGAAGTTTACGATTGCGATTTCAATCAACAGCTTCGGATGCAGTGGTTCCGCAATGGCGAAAGCGAACGTTTATTTCTCTGGGATATTGATCCGCGCTCACTCGAAGGTCGTGAGATCATGACCGGCAACCATTGCTTCGGTTGCACCGCAGGCGCCGGCTCTAGTTGCGGCGGCGCGATCGTCTAAAATGGAGAGACGACCTCTGTGTCGTCCCTAACCAAGATTGGGACGCGACAAAACGGATCACCAACTGCTCGCATCGGCCAGAGGTTACGACACAACTCAGCGCGGGACGGCGACGGCTGCCGTATAGATGTCCAGTTGGTGCAACGTGCCATCCGGGTTGTTCCCGGTGCTATTCGAATTGTCCGCCCACGCCGGATGCGCCAGACCACCAAAGAACGACAGCCCCGTGTAATCTCCATAGTCAATCGCGTTGCCCGAGTCGTGCGAGTTCGATGTCCCTGCGCTGATCTGGATATTCGGTGTAAAGGAGGTTCCGCCATTAGTGCTGAAGGCGCCCCAGACCTGCGCGTCGTCGTTCGGGATGCCATCTGTATCGCCCGCGCCGCCCGTGCCGAGATCATTCCGTGAATCGTACCAGACAACCGCTATGTTTCCTGTGGTTTGATCCAGCGAGATCTTGGGCAGGAACTGGCTGTTCTTCGTGTTGTCGTCGTTCACCCGCACCCCTTCGCTCCAGGTAGCGCCATCGTCGTCCGAGTAGCGCACATAGATGTCCATGTCGTCGCTCTCGTTCTTCTGTTCTTTGGTATAGACCGCGTACACACGCCCGTTGTGTGCGCCGCCGGTGCGATCCCACGCCAAGCCGACTTCGGCATCCACAGAGCGGTCAGGCTGCGGCGGGATAAAGTCGAATCCGCCGACATGTGTTTCGGCAACAAAGACGCGGTCGCCGAATCCCATAGGTCCCAAGCCGTCCGGATCAACGTTCACGAATATCTTGCCTCCGCCCTGTCCGGTCGTGGTGAGATTGCACGCCTGCATCACCTGACCGGCAGGACCGATGGCAACATCGCCATAGGTGCAGTTATTGGATCCGGGCACGACCTCTCCGGCAAAGAACGCGCCCACTTGACCCAAGCCGCTGACAGGAGCACCAGTAGCGAACATAGGACCTGCGGCGTTGAACACGACCCAGACCTCGCCCTTGGCGGCGGTAATGGTCGGCTGGTCAACATAGCGGAACAAACCCCGATTGTCGCCGGGCGCCTTCTTCCCGGTCGTCTTTGGAGGCGCCGCAATATTCGCAATGACACTGAACGTCAAGCCCCCGTCCGTGCTGAGCGCTATCGGCACCACATTCTCGACCTGGTACAGGTAGGTCATAAAGAGATTGCCGTACTCATCGAACGAGAGACTGGGATCACAGCAGGCGTCGCCTAGGTTGTCGTTGTTGCCGATGATGCGCGTCGTCCACGTCGCGCCGCCGTCAAAGCTCACTCCCTCGAACATTCCAGCAGTCAGTCCTGCTTCACGGTGTCCTATATTTGTCACAATCACGATGTTGTTGCGGTTGGTGGGATTGACCGCGATCGCCTCTTCGGACTCGTTGAGGTGTCGCTGGCTCACATCCACGTTTTGAGGTGTGCTACTTTTTGGACTCGCCGCACGGCCCGATAATACAATCATCACCATAGCCGCTATGGCGAGGAGACTCGCGATAATAAGTCTGTGTCGCATATGATTCTCCTTTTCTCTTTCAGAATCGGGAACAGTGTCGGTATTGGCTTGTCAAACGTCAACACTTCATCCACGCGAAGCTTCATTGCTTCATTTCTGGTTCTCAGTTTTTCGATACGACTACAACATGGGCCGCCATCGGTAGAACGACTTCGTTTGCTCGCGCGTATCGCTCGATCCCATTTTCAATGGCGATGCAAATCGCATCTAATTTCTCTGGGGCTTGGCGCGCCAGAAGGCCGGCGGTGCGGACTCCTGCATCGCGTTCAGCTTCGAAGAAATAGCGCGGGCTTGCAAGATGCCATTCGACCGAGCGCGTCTCGTAGGTCATCGAGTTGCCATCAAAGCCGGATTCTTGCAACACTTGCCGGCATTCTTCTCTCTCCCCGTACAAGTAATGCGGCGGCCCCTCGGGCAATCCGACATCCAGGTTCGCATGTGCTTCAATCGCATCATTGACGATTTTGGCTCCGGGATTCTGCTCTGGCCCCGCCCAGACGGTAAAACCAAGTCTGCCGCCCGATTTTAAAACGCGGCACGCTTCGGCACATGCCTTTTCGGGATGCGAGAGATGCAGCAAGCCGAAGTTGATTAGAACACGGTCAAAACTGCGATCTTCAAATGGTAGCTCCTGAGCATCGCCTTGCCGAAAGGGGGTATCAGGGAACATTTCTTTTGCGATCGCGATCATCTTTTCGGAGAAATCAATTCCTATTGGAATAGCGCCCAACTCTTTCGCCGTGGCCGACAGATAACCGGGTCCACAGGCCACATCTAACACTGACATGCCAGGTGAAACCCTGGCAGCCTCGATCAAATAAGGAATAAACTGCCGCGTTAGCGACGACCACACAGAATCGTACTTGTCAGCCACGCGTTCCCAGCCGGCGTGTTCAAATTGGGTAAATTCGTCTTTGGTCGTCGTCATGCTGACGCGTAATTGTCGCGCTGTCGCGGAAATCAAGATACGCTTCGCACCCGCCTTCGCGACGCTACGGTGCGGCAGGCAGCGAAGCGGCTACAGTTACTCGAGCGGAAATTCGATTGGCTCTTCTTCCTCGCGCGGGACGAGATTGTTTCGCGCGATGATCCGCGCGCAGGTATTCCATCGCAGGATCGCATCGTCGTGACCGGGCGGGCGAATCGGCTCAGCTTTTTCGAACCAACTCATTGCCTCGCGCAAAAGATCGTACGCTTGAAACCGGCAATCCGGAGTGTTCTGCCGCAGTTTCATCTTCGCGCGGCGCTCGGCCACGATTCCAGAATAATACGCGCGGTCGTATTCCGATTTCAGCCGCGTCAGTAATTCTTTTGTTTGCGAATCGCTAACGCCGTAACCTTTTTCGAAGCGGTCTGTCAACGCGAGCAAGAGCGTGACGATAGCCTGCTGATTTTCTGGATCGACGTGGAGAATATCGAGGCAAATGCTCTCGGCTTCGCCCGGTTCGTTGAGCAAACGGTAGCGCTCGGCTTTTTCCAGCGCCGCGGGAATGGCGTCTTTGTGGAGTGATTTAAGTTCACTCATGTTTTCATCGAAAGTTAAAAAGTTAAAAGAGTTACATCCTTACAACCGAGCAAAGAGCTGGCATCAGTTTGTAACATTGTAACTCCTTTAACGATTTAACAATTTCTTGAGTCTTTTCCACACCCAGCCAAACGGATCGTAAAACTCGTCCACTACCCGTTCTTTCAGCGGAATAATTCCGTTATCGGTGATCTGGATGCTTTCGGGGCAGACTTTCGTGCAACACTTCGTGATGTTGCAGTAGCCGATCCCCTGCGCGTTTCGCAATTCTTCAATGCGGTCTTCGGTGTCGAGCGGATGCATCTCTAGCGCGGCGACGTGAATGAGGAAACGCGGCCCGATGAATTTTTCGTGCAGCTGATGGTCGCGCAGCACGTGGCAGACATCCTGGCAAAGAAAACATTCGATACATTTTCGGAATTCCTGCACACGATCGATGTCCTCCTGCTGCATCCGCCACGTGCCATCCGGCGCATCAGGTGGACGTGGCTTGAACGGTTTGATTTTTTTCTTTACTCGAAAATTCCAGGAGAGGTCCGTGACCAAATCCTTGATGACCGGGAACGCCTTCATCGGCTCGATGGTGATGGGTTTTTCCAATGGGAGCTCGCTCAGCCGCGTCATGCACATGAGCTTCGGCATCCCGTTGACTTCTGCCGAGCACGAACCGCACTTACCGGCCTTGCAGTTCCACCGACACGCCAGATCGCCCGCCTGCATCGCTTGGACCTGATTCACCGCGTCGAGCACAACCATGCCTTCGGCGACATCGGTCGGGTACTCATGAAATTCGCCGCCTTTGGCGTCGCCTCGCCAGATTTTGAACGTGGCCGTTTTCATCCATTCTCCTCCATAACCTGCTTCAAATAATCCGGCATTGCTGGGAGCGGTTCGAGCCGCACCAGCATTGAGCCGTCCGACGCTTTCGAAATAATCGTGTTCACTTTGCCAAAGGCGTCGACTTTATAGGGATAATCCTCGCGAAATTGTGCGCCACGACTTTCTTGTCTTTCCAGGGCAGCGCGTGTGATCGCTTCCGAGACTGTGAGCAGATTCTTTAAATCGAGCGCAGTATGCCAGCCGGGATTGTATTCACGATTGCCCGTGATTGCGGCCTTTTCAGCGCGCGTTTTGAAATTGCCGATCCTTTCCAAGGCTTCATGCATTTCGCCTTCGTTGCGCACGATTCCAACCAGATTCTGCATCGCTTGCATAAGGGTTTTCGCCGTCATTTCGTTCAAAAGGTTCGAGCGCTTCTCGTGCGACGATGTCCACCTGATCTTTCCGGATCTTGCCTAGCGAATTTTCCTTGGCGAATTTTGCTGCGAATTCTCCGGCCCGCTTTCCAAAGACCAAAAGATCAGAGAGCGAATTTCCCCCTAACCGGTTTGCGCCGTTGATTCCCGCCGCGCACTCACCCGCGGCGAACAATCCGGGCAGGCGCGTCATTTGTGTATCGGGATCAACACGCACTCCCCCCATGATGTAATGCGTTGTCGGCCCAACTTCCATCGCCTGCTCTGTAATATCGATGTCGGCCAGTTGCTTAAACTGATGATACATGCTCGGCAGTTTTCGCTTAATGTATTCGGCAGCGTTCGGCATTTTTTGTTTGATCCACGAAATATCGAGAAACACGCCGCCGTGCGGACTACCTCGTCCTTCTTTGATTTCGCGCACGATGCAACGCGAGACGTGATCACGTGTTAACAGCTCGGGTGGACGTCGCGCGTCTTTGTCACCTTGGCAGTAACGCCAGCCTTCTTCTGCGTTGTCGGCGGTCTGCGCGCGATAATTTTCCGGGATCGCATCGAACATGAAACGTTTGCCCCCTTTGTTGGTTAGTATCCCGCCATCGCCTCGCACGCCTTCTGTCACCAAAATTCCCATCACCCCGGGCGGCCAGACCATACCAGTGGGATGAAATTGAACGAACTCCATGTCGATGAGTTCTGTGCCTGCGTCGTAGGCGAGTGCGTGTCCATCGCCGGTGTATTCCCAACTGTTACTGGTGATTTTGTAAGCGCGCCCGATCCCGCCCGTCGCCAGCACGACTGCTTTAGCGCGGAAAATTTTGAAGCGCCCGCGCTCGCGCTCGTATCCAAAAGCGCCAATCACACGATCGCCATCTTTTAACAGGCAAAGAATCGTGTGCTCCATATACACATCGATTCCCTGATGGACACCGTAGTCCTGAAGTGTGCGAATCATTTCCAGTCCGGTGCGATCGCCGACATGGGCGAGTCGCGGATATTTGTGCCCGCCAAAATGTCGCTGCAGAATCCTTCCATCTTTCGTACGATCGAAAACGGCGCCCCACGCTTCAAGCTCGCGGACGCGGTCCGGCGCTTCCTTCGCGTGCAGCTCAGCCATGCGCCATTGGTTCACATATTGACCGCCGCGCATGGTATCGGCGAAGTGGACCTTCCAATTGTCGCGCTCATCGACATTAGCGAGCGCCGCCGCAATTCCGCCCTCAGCCATCACCGTGTGCGCCTTGCCCAGAAGAGATTTGCAAACAAGCCCAACGCGAACACCAGCCGCCGAAGCTTCAATCGCCGCCCGCAACCCTGCGCCGCCCGCGCCGATGACAAGAACATCGTGTTCGAAGGTTTCGTAATCCGGCATGGTGAATTGTGAATTTGTGAATCGTGATCCGTGAGCTGTTACATCGTTGGCACGCGCGGGTCAGCCGAAACTCGATTCACGATTCTCGAATCTCGATTGCCGTCGTTCAAACGATCCGAAGATCGTGCCATATGCCCATCGAACAAAGCCGCACGTAGAGATCAGCAAATCCAACCCAGAACAAACTCAGCCATGCCCAGAGCATGTGGCGACGATTGAAACAGGTCACGCAGGCGTAAGCGCGATAGCAGGGTCTTGATTTTGAAAATTGATCGAGAAATCCCCCGGCCAAATGCCGAAGGGAATGGCAACCAAAGGTGTAACCGGCAAGCAACACGACGTTGACCGCGAGAATGGCGGTGCCCATACCGATGCCGAACGAACTTTTTCCGGTGGTGGGATCGACAAACCAAAGGGCTTCCCAGACATCGTAGGTCAGAACCCAAAGGAAGAAGAGAGCAAGATAGAGAAAATAACGGTGCACATTTTGCATGACGAGCGGGAACGAACATTCACCCCAATAACTCTTGCGCGGCTCACCGACGGTGCACGCGGGCGGATCGGCCCAGAACGCTTTGTAGTACGCTCCGCGGTAGTAATAGCAGGTGACCCGAAAGCCAGCCGGCGCCCAGAGAACCAATAACGCTGGCGAAAAAATCAGCCAGCTCGGCCACCACGCGGGCTTGGGCCCAAACCAGCTGTGCGGTGAATCGCCGAAAATTTCCGGCGAATAGAACGGCGAGATGTAGTTACCAAAAAAATAATTTCTTCCCTGAAATGCCGCCCAGGTAGAATACACGATGAAGATCGACAATCCTACAAAGACAAGCAGCGGCTGCGTCCACCAGATATCTGGGCGCATCGTCTGGCCAAACGAACGGCGTGGCAGCGCTGTCGCTTCATTCATTTGCCGTCGGCTCCTTCAACCGGCAGCTTCGCTTTTTTCCACGCTTCCCAACTGCCAGGAACATTCCAAAGCTCCTTGAATCCTTCCGGTTTCAAAATGCTCGTGGCGATGCTCGCGCGATAACCACTTCCGCAATAAACCGCTGTCAGTTTGTTGCGATCGAGTTCATTCATGCGGTTACGCAATTCCGGCACGAAAATATGGCGGGCGCCAGGAACGTGTCCCCGTTTCCATTCGCCGGGCGACCGCACATCGACAACTTGCAATGCGGATTTTCGCTCATTTAGCTCATGCACACTCATCTGTCCGATTCTCTCGAGCAGAAATCCCGCCGCGTCCCACGCTCTCATCCCGCCGGTCAAATAACCGGCGAATTTTGTGTAACCGGTGCGCACAAACAAACGCACGATGCGCTCGAGATCGTCGTCGCTTTCCAGCACGAGAAGAATCGGCTTTTCCGGATTGAGCATCCAACCTGCCCAGATGGAGAGAATCGGCGAGCCACCAATGTTGAGAGCGCCAGGAATATGGCCGCCCCCAAATGCAAGCATCATCCGCGTATCGACGAGCACGCTCGCGTTGTTCTCAATCGCATCCTTGAATGCTTTTGGCGGAAGCGTCGGCACGCGCGGCAGATTTCCGAGCACTTCCGGTCCCTTCGCGTTAATTTTTTTCATCAACGGATAATACCGCGGCACCGGCGAGATGGTGCTAAGCGCAAAGTCGGTGAACTTGGTGATTTCATCGAACTGGAGAAACTTATTGAACTTTCGCTCGTACCCGATCGTGCTACTCACTCGCGCGCCGATATCCGCGCCGCACGGCGAGCCAGCACCGTGATTGGGATAGATCATGACGTGATCAGGCAGCTTCAGATAAAAATCGCGCAGCGTGTGAAATTGTTTTTCCGAGAGTTCTTTCGACCGTCCTTCGCCGAGCAAATCGGGCCGGCCCGCAGACGCAACAAAAAGCGAATCGCCAGTGATCACACCCCAGGGCGTATCCGGATGATCGGCTTCGGCGAGTAAATAGGACATGTGCTCCGGCGTGTGACCAGGAGTGTGTCGCGCGGTTACCACTACTTCGCCGAACGTGAAACGGTCGCCATCCTTCACCGGTTCGTGTGCGAATCCGTATTCCGCGCCGCCTTCATGGCTCGCGTAAATTCTTGCTGATTTGACTCGGGCGCACAGCTCGCGCGAGCCACTTACCAAGTCGGCGTGAATATGCGTTTCAAAAATGTGCGTGATAGCGACTCCGGTTTCCCTGGCAATGTCCACGTAAACATCGACGTCAGCTCTCGGATCGAAAATCGTTCCCACCCCTTCGTCATCGTCGCCCAATAAGTAAGAAAGTTCGGCGATGCCTTCGGTCTGAATAGTTTTAAAAACGAGCGACATGACGAGAGTTTACGGCAAAGCGAAGCCCGAGTTCAACTTTAGTTGTAGCCCTGTAGCCGCCTCGCTCCGTCGAGGCGTCTCCTTTCCTGTGACAACGGCGACAGAGTGCCGCTGCTGCAACAGCGTTTCAGATTGAACAGCCAATCGCTTTCTTGACAAAATCGTTCAATGGCTGGCAAGCAAAAACATCGTTACCCGCGTCGGCCACCTCGTCTTGAACGGCTCTTTGCAAATGCTCGTCCATTTTATTTTGTAACGTTTAATACCTATGCTCGTTTGCCGTTGTTAGCGCGCCAGGAGGTGCACGAGACTTTTTGTTCCTTCTGCCTTCGTGCGCAAGAGCATGCTATTGCAGTTGGCCGTTATGTTCTTATGCCCGACCACGTGCATCTATTTGTCGCTTTTCCGCCAGATGGACCAACTCTCGCCAGATGGGTCCACACCTTACGCACGATAATCGGAAAGAAATTGCTAGACCTCGGCGTAACCAAACCGCATTGGCAGGAGGGATTCTTTGATCACCTCCTTCGAAGCGGCGAAAGCTATTCGCAGAAGTGGGAGTACGTTCGAATGAATCCAGTCCGCGCTGGCTTGAGTGAAACCCCAGAAAACTGGCCGTATCAGGGTGAAATAATGTCTTTGCGCTTTGATTAATCTTGAAGCACGGCGTCCTGTAGTCGTCCTGCTCTGTCGGGGCAGGCACGGCGACGGAGCCCCGTGGCTACAACGTCAGCGAATCTCAACCGTGATCGGCAATAGATGGTTGATCATGTAAGTGCCCCGATCCGGATCGCGTTCGATCGGTTGAGTGCAGCCGCGTGAATCGGTTGCCCGGGCGATGAGAATTTGTTTTCCCGGTTGCGACGGCGTGCGCCATTGATATTCCCAGCGACGCCACGCGTTTGGATTAGATTTGTCGATCAGGCTGGCCTCATTCCAAGTCGCGCCTCCGTCCGTGCTCAGTTCCACTTTTGTGATTTCGCCATCGCAAGTCCACACCGCGCCGTGAATATGCACCTTGGAATTCGCAGGCACGATTTCATCCTCGGCAGGGCGCGCGATTTGGGCCTTGATTTGCATTTCGGTGAGCGGAGCGAGCTCGGCAATGTCGCCTCGCCTCTTCCAGTAGGCGTAATCAATCGTTTGATAGTATCCGGTGAACGGCTGGTTTGTGACGATGATGCGCTGTAGCCATTTAATCGACGCCATCGCATACCATCCCGGCACAACAGCACGGAGCGGAAAACCGTGTTGTGGCGGAAGCTCGCTCGCATTCATTTTGTAAGCGAGCAAAACGTCAGCGCGCGCTTTGGACAGCGGAATGCTCCGCGCAAACTTCATCGTGCCAGCAGGTCGCTTTGCTTCTTCAAGGTCTCCCCCATCGGCGCCTTCGAGAATCACGTCGCATGCTCCGGGTTTGACTCCAGCGCGATCGAGTACGATCGACAACGGAACCCCGGTCCATTCCGCTGTGCCGACTGCGCCCAGCCCCCATTGCACGCCTTTCACTTTCGGTTCGAGAAAATTGCGGTTGTTCCCCGCGCATTCCAGCGTCACGGGAATCGTCAGCGATTCTAATTTGAGCAGCTCCTCATAATTTATTGCGAACGGTTTTTCGACTTCGCCTTCCACACGCAACCACCACGCATCCTTATCGATCGCTGGAATCGGGAAATGCGTTCGAACGTAAAATGATTTTGTCGGCGTGATAAAGCTGTCGAGCTTTTCGAACGGCATCTCCAGATTGAGCGGGTCTTCGCCGCGAACAATCTTTCCATCGCGCAGTTGTGTTTGCTCTTGTTGCATCGATTACGCCCGGAGTTTCACTCGACGTTGCAATGTGCTGACCTATCTACCGGCTAATGTACGGGGTCAAGGAACGGTGTGTCTGGATCACCGACATTAAAGATCACCAGCCGCAATGGATCGGTGCTACTGCGGTTGTACCCGGTCATTTTCACCTGCGGCGGCATGATCATCGCCTGACCAGCTTTCACCGTGACTGGCTCGCGACCCTCCATATCCAACGTGAATGCGCCTTCCAAGACATAGACAGTCACCGAGAAACGGTGTGTATGGAATAAGGTCTTATCGCCCGGTTGGAAGCTCGCCATAAGGACACGCACCTCCTGCCTGTCGCCCTTGGGCATCCCTTGGACGATCTCGCTCAGGAGTAATTGGGGCTTTACGACACTCTGTTCTTGCGCCATCGCTGGCGACCTAACGAGCAAAACCGCGAACGCGAGACAGAAGCTCCTCCACTTATTCATCTCTACTTTTCTTCCTCACACGATACCATCTAACGAGATATCGATTGATTTTTTCGTCGTAATTATTTTACGAAATTATTCCCTCTGATCTCGCTCGTACGACTCGCGATCACACGATGAAACCAGAGTCATGGGAAATTGGCTTTAGCGGAAACGTCCACCTGATGCGAGTAAAAACTTCCCACTCTTTGAAATCGCCAATGTACTCGTGCGTCTCAATCACGTTGCCCGCTTCATCGAGAACGCGAATCACAGCCTGATGCGAACGACTGTAGAACTTCGCGTAGCCGATTGCATTGCTGATTGCGAAGTTGAGCAAACGGCACAGAAGTAGGAAGTAGAAGGCCAAAGTACAAGAAGGCCAAGGGGTCCCGCCTTCGCGCTAAGAACTATGGCGCAGCAAGCGGAAGTCGCTAATCGCCCTCGCCTGATTCGAACTTCGGCTTGCGGCTGGAGATTTTCTTGTACGTGCCTTCAGCGGTCACCCTATTGCCAAAGCCGCAGGTTCCGGTTTGCGTGACCACGAGTTTGCCGTTTGCGAATTTCATCGTGATCCGGCATTCGTCTTCGGCAGCGTCGGGTTTGAAGATGGCGGTGTCGCCTTCGATCGAAGCAACGCCGCGGCCTTCGCCAGTGTTGACATTCGGGCCTTCGGGCGATTTGTATTCGTAAGTGCCGGAGAATTCGACCTGCAGCATTTTCTGGCTCAGTGCCCAAATCTTGAACTCACCGCCCTTGGTTTTCTAGGTGCCGTTGACCTGCGCTGCCGTCACGACGGTCTCCCCCGATGCTCGCGACGCGACCAAGACCGCGCCGCAGCATAAAATCGCAGCCAAAACAAATTCTAATCATACTGAACGCTGCTACGTTCCAGCCTTCTGATTGCGGTCCCAAGGAATAATGTTATCCCACTCGTCGGCAGAGGAGCGGGCGACAAAGGCTACCACGGGTTTCGTGTCACTCATAGAAGACTTCGTGAGGCACATCGGGTTTTATGTAAATAAACTCTCCCGCGTGCTTGTGCGTTTCAATCACGTTTCCCGCATATTTGTCGGACGCCAGCGTATGAAGTATTGGGAAATAATCGCTGACAATCTGAGCAAACGCGGTTGGACTTGGTTGAAAGCTACTTCTGGTCGAGAAAAGTGACAGACCCCGTGTCGAGACTGTAATATGCGCCGATCACTTGTACCTCGCCGGAATCAACTTTCGGCTTGAGAATGGGCGTGGATGAACTCAGTGCTTGCACGACATCCTTCACGTTCGCTTTTACAGTCGCATCGAGATCTCCATTGATAGTAGCTTCGACCGCGGGCTGGATCGCTGTTATCAGGGATTGAATATGCGCAGTCGCTTTGGTTTTCGCTGCGATTGTTTCCTTTGCCGCTTTCACCGCGCCGCAACTCTGATGCCCAAGCACGACGATGAGGCGCACCGCCAAATGATCGACTGCATATTCGATGCTTCCTTGGCTGTGATCGTCGATCACGTTACCTGCCACGCGGACCACGAATAAGTCGCCGAGGCCCTGATCGAAAACGATCTCGGGCGGAACACGCGAATCGGAACAACTAACAATGATGGCAAACGGATGCTGACTCTTTGCCAGTTCCGCGCGTCGTTCCGTCGTCTGACCGGGATGTTGCAGGTTACCACTAGCATAGCGTCCATTACCTTCCTTGAGCTTGGAGATTGCCTCGGCTGGAGCTACGGCCGGCTGCGCCGGATGAGTCGGATCAGCGGCTCTTCCAAATTGGTTTGTGCCAAGCACGCTGACTGCGATGAAGCAAGCTGCGAGTTGTGCCTTTCTCATGGCGCGATCGTACGGTGCAGAATGGTCGTGCATTGTGTACAAAGTGCAATAGAGAGAAGGGCGCGGCTTGGAAAGAATTGTTCCCGAGCGGCGCCGAGGCGCGACGGGAAGTCGGGACAAGGCGCAGAAGATTCGCGTAAGCGGTTATGTCGTGAGACGATAAGACACAAGGTTGAAATACCACTTTGCCGGGTTGTAAAATTCATATCCCAACGGTCCCTATTCGGAGACGATGACTGACACCAGCACGCGGACTCAACCGACAGTCCTGCCTGAAGCACCGCCGCAGCCGTCGCTAGGGCCCGAAATCGGACCCCACTAATTCGACGTGGTACCGATGGATAGCGTAGCGAGGGAATAAGTACGGGCGCACGGGCGCGAGTGGAAAATCTTGCATCATCCATGTTTTTCTCGTGATGCTGCGTCTCGTTGGGTGCATGCTTGTCATTATCTTCCTTGCTTCTCGTAAAAGTAACCCATAAAACATATTCTTCTCTCATGAAGCGTGTAGATAATGGTCTTCTCTTTGGGATTAGTTTTTAATCCAGTGTAAGTCCATTGATTGAACAGCTTAAAACCATTTTGTTTCATTTTTGGCACGGTCAACTTCAACTCTGCGGTGGCGGGCGTGAAATACCACTTTGCTGGATTGTAAAATTCATATCCTCCTTTAAACACGGCCTTATGGTCCGGCAGGAAGCGTATTTCCATTGGCTTCTCGTCGCCACCCTTGTATCTCCATATGCCGGGCACTGAAACTGAGCTCTTAGACGGCCGATTAGAGTCGCGACCGGGCGCCGATTTTGAGCTAAAGACCAGACCAAAAAATAATATTAAAACAACCGTCACAGTTTTCATTCTGGCACCTGATGGCTGATTAGCTGCAAGCAGCGCTGCGTTACGAGAGTCATTGGAGCTGCGCAAAGATTTGCACCTCCGAGTCGGGATCGATCGCTTTAGATCCATCTTTATACGTCACCAATTGCGCCTTCAAGAGAACATATTGGTTTGGGTCTTCGATCTTGTTCAGCACCTCTTTTTGGGCGTCGGTCAAGTCCCATGCATAGCGAATTACGTAGTATCTTTTACCTGAATTAATGGCGAAGTTAGCTCCCGCGACATCGTGGTCCTCGCTGACACGCCCGATTAATTCCAGCGGTTCTTTTTTTACAATCGCAGGTCCAATCTTGGCAGCAGCATCCCGGTCTTCGGCTGGGCTGGATGGCAACACAATCAGTGGCTTGTCTAACACTGGCTTAAACGGCAGCTTCTCAAGCTGCTCTTGCAGATCAGAAATTCGATTCGTATAAGCCCGCTCCAAACAGTCCGCATTTTTACACAGGTTTCTCGGGTCTTTCACCCACTCGCGTTGCTGCTGCTTCGTGTCTTCCGGAACAGGGCTTTGTGCCAAGACCTTGTTGTAAAGAGCAGTCAACTTGTCGTCTAAACCTGACAGCTTGGGGTCACCGCAAACGAGTTTATCAACCTTTGTTTTAGCTTTTGCGCAATCAAAACTTGCGGAATGCACGTGTGGCATCCAAACCAAAGATATTGCGACTAGTGAGAAGGCGATTGTGGTTTTCATATTAGTCTTTGTCGTCGAAGATGATTTCGGGAGATGTCCGGGAGTCTGCGCTCCGGTCAGAGCCATTAAAAACTGAAACTAACACCGCCGCTAACCGCATTCGAGTTGTAACGATTTCGACCCAGCTGTCCCTGGTAAGACACATAGGTTGCGATCCTTGGCGTCCATTGAACCCCGACGCCAGCATTAATAATTGCACTATCGTGGCCTTCGCTCGGACCAAACGAAGTTTCGGTTTCCCCGCCAAAAACGGGAGCGCTAACAGTGATCGGTAGAGCGGAGTATTTGTATTCATGTTCCCAGGCAGCAGTCACGGACGGAATCAACAACACTCGTCCGAAGCGCCAGGTATAAGAGGCCCGCAGGCCTAAATCCGTTCTTAATGAATCCTCGGAATCGGAATGGACCTGCAAGGGGAGCAGCGAACCTTGCTCAGTAAAGCCATTGAGGCTGGCATAGGTGTATTGTAGCGACGCGACCGGGCCGATTTCAAAATTCCCCAAGTGGAAGTCGTAACCGGCTCCGATGAAGCTGCTGAATTCTGCACCGTCGCTGTTCCCGTTCGCAAAGCCAAGCGCCTGCCGGCTCGTATCATCGGCGTTGTATCCGCCATACACCATACCATTGAGGTAAAAGCCGCGATCGAAATAGGTACCATAGAGACCGGCTCGCCCAGTATCGACATCAATGCTCCCTGGTTGAAGATCGGTCCAAGTGTGAGCGTAACTGCCAAAGAAGCCTAGGGTCAGGTGATTAGTGAACCGGTAATCGATTCCCACGGTGACTCCTCCAGTGGTGAAGTCATACCCCTTCGGAAAATTGTCATCGCCGACGTTGACGAAATCACCCCAGCCGCTCACCCAGACACCCCAGCGGTTCTCCGGCGCAGGCTGCAGCGCCTGTTGTTTCTCGACGACAGATTTTCCAGACCCATCTGCGCTCATGTTACTCTTCTCTTGGTACGGCGCTGGCGGTGCGTAGATTTTAAGATTGGAAGCAAAACCCGTTGAGCCTCTCCTAATTTCTGCAAGGCGCTCCTCCAAGTTGAACCGTTGCATGTTTGCTCCCGAAAAGCTGATCTCGTATACCGAGGTCAACTGTTCAGTACCCGGATCGAGAAGCGAGATAGGCAAGGATAAAGGCGCGTTTGGCTCAACGACCGGAAGCAGATCAGGGGTAACAATTACGACTGGCTGTCTCGGCGTGGGCGCTGACAAGTAGAGCAGGGCCACTCCATTTGCCGCATAGAGGTCTATGCGCGTCAAGTTGGGATGGTTATTCAATGAATCATTAATCCGCGCAAATTCGCCGTTCCGTATCCCGTTCGTCAGGAGGAATTCGAATGCATCCCCATTTGAAGGCCGAAAACTACTCACCGAACTCAGCGCCAGCGTTCCGTTCAAGCTGGCATTACGTCCAACTTGCACACGATCGTAATCCTCGCCGTTGATTCCGGCGACCCCAAGCGCCAGCGTCCCGCCGGGGGCTTGCGTATAGTTGCCACCGACATTGATCACGAGCCTATCCATGCTTGGCGCCCGCAGGGTTCCCCCTTGCACAAAAACGAACCCCGTGCCCAGGGCGAAGGATATTTTTTGAGCGGCATCTAATGTACCAGCGACGAGAGTACCGTTCTCAATTAAAGTCCCGCCGGTGTAGGTCGAGGAGCCGTTGATGGTGAGCGTGCCAATGCCGTATTTTATGAGTGGACGGTCGCCGAATAGGATTGCCGGATCCGGATTGGAGTCATTGTCCGCGAGACCGAATTGTAGGACCTTTGCGCTCGCGAAGTTGCTGGTGACATCATAGAGCAGATATGCGCCACGCCCGACCGTGCCAACCGCAAGCGTGTCGGACTTCTCGTTGTAGGAAAGCGCGTAGATGGTGGTGTTCGGCAGGCCCGATCCGAAACGGCGCCAGCCGAAAAGATTGCCATTGGCTTTGCTGTCGGCGACCACGAGCGGATTGCCAGCGTTATCAGCATTGTTCAGTCCTCCTACGAAGAGCGCGTCAACGCCGTTACTGTCGATGAAGGCGAGCGAAGTCGGGCGAATGAAATTTGCCGGGAGATTGGGCGTCAGCCTCTGGAAGCTCATGCCTTGGTTAAAACTGTCGAAAAGGTTTACGCTGTCGGCAACGAAGAAGCGTCGGTCGGACCGGAGATCGAACTTTACCGAGGTGGGGGCAAGCCCTGAATAGGTGGACAACTGCGTCAGCGAATCGGGAAGCGCGGTCCTGCTGAGGTAAAGAGTTCCCTTACCCTTCGAGGTTTCGGTCGCATCGCCGCCAGCAAGCAACGCGTTCTCGTTGTTACGCGTGCCGTAGTCGATCGCAGTGATTTGTGCATTCGTGTCGCCGACCTTGGTAACGTCGAGCTTCACAGTCGTCGCCGTGGGGCCGTTGCGTCCTGTTAGCGTGTCCTGCGTTACATACACGGTCCTACCAGGGGGCTTCGGTGGCGAGGGCGCCGGGCTCGGCGTCGGGGTCGCGCCTTCGGCGGGCTTCTTGTCAGTTGAGCCTGCAAGCGCGATGCGTGTTTTATCGATGTTGTTAAGAACAAAGGGGCTAAGGAAAGCGGCGTTTCTTGTCACCGGCAGGTCAAAGTTGATGCGGACACCACCCTCTCCGCCTGGGCTAATGATCCTACCCGTCTGGTCAACGATCAGCCGGAGGAGAACTCCTAGTTCCTGCTGAGAGACGTAAATCGCGCTGGCGCTCCCCAACGTGACGTCATTGACAACGGCATTGGTGCCGTCGCCTCCGGTGGCGGTCGGCTTGAACTGCGAACTGCCGGGTGCTGATTGAATACCGCTGGTGTTGTCTTGCATTGCCACGATGAGCCGTTTGCTATTCGAATCATAGGCCAGCGAATAAATCTCGCTGGTGGAGAGATTACCCAGCATATTCTTCCAGATGCCGGTTGAGTTCTGAGGATTTGTGCGCGCATACAGGCCGGTATCGGTGGTCGTCAAGAGCGTTCCGTTTACATCGAAGGCAAAGGCGCGCCCGTCCGGATGAACCCATGACCCGTTGGCCGTGTTACCCTTTCCGTTGTCGTCGGACATCTTGGCAAACGTATTCGTTGCTGCATTGACGCGGTAGATCGCCAGGGCAGCTTGTAGTTTGTCATTTTTAGCGGAGACGTTAGTACCCATGACATAAACCAAACTGCTATTGTACGGGTCTATCGCGAGTGCGAAATTAGTTCCCTGAGGAAACACGACCGGAGTGGCCTGCATGGGTAAGAGACGCCAATTCGCGCCTGCGTCTTTCGAATAGAAGAGCCCGAGCAACTGGTTATTTTTGGCATCGACCAGTCCTAGCGCCAGCGTTTGGTTCGGACCCACAGCGATCCTGACGAATGTGTTATTTTTGACCCCTTTGGGAATCAACTGAATCAACTCTTCATTCAATTTGTTATTGCGCATTTCCCAGGTGCCACCTGCATTTCTGCTGACCCATACGGAGGGGCCGCTATCGCCGGTTATCGCCGCATAAAAGACGTTTGGATTGCTCGGATCACTGACGAGCGAGCTCACGGGTCCTTTTGGAAGCCCCGAACCTGGCGCTCCCGATACCTTACGGAATGTCGCACCGGAATCGGTGCTACGATAAAGACCGCCTGTCGTGCCGCTGACCACTTCCGGTTCGAAGGTCGCTGCAAGGATTGTATTACCCAGCGCTGCGACACCAACAACGCTTTGTCTGCTCAGTGTTGTTTCGCCGAGCCGCGTCCAAGTGGCTCCACCGTCCCGGCTGTAGAGCAAACCGTTTCGCAGCCCACCAGACCCGACCGGCGCGGGTAATGATAATGAACCGAAGCCACCGTTCGAAGTGATGCCGATGCCTGCGATCAGCGTCTGATGTGTCGGGTCCATAGGGTCAAACGCAAGACTGGCGATTGATAGCGACGCCTTCTGGTCGGTCAGCGGCATCCAGTTCATGCCGTCGTTCGTCGTCTTCCAAATTCCGCCATTAACGGAGCCGACGTAGATGGTGCCCGGGTGTGACGGGTCGACCGCAATGGCTTCGATAGCTCCAGCGGTGGTCCCGTTCGGCGGTGCGTCGTTGCTTACGGCCAGTGCAGAGGGGCCGGTAAGCGGTGCTGGCCCCTCGGGATTGAACACTGAGCCGTTCTGAACCGGAACGTTGTTTTGAGTCTGAGCACCAGCCTCAGGGCAGGTACCAAGGAGCGCATGAAAGACGACAAGTGCCAGCGCAACGAGAAAACGGGTTGAAACAAGAGTTCGCCCTTTCAGCTTGGTCCCCAGATTATAGCTGGACGAAGTTGTGTCGATAGCTGCTGCAGAACTGTTTGCGGGAAAGGTCACCTTTTGAATTTCAGTCATTGCCGGGGTTGACGGAACTCATGAGCGATCCCGAACCCATCCCTTTTTCGGGTCCCAATGTTCCTTGTATAAAGTTGCCTTGTCGGGAATGTAGTAATCTCCGCTCTGTTTTACTTCTATGACCTTCCAATCCAAGCTGCGGTCGTGAAGCGTCAAACGCACCTTTAACACTGCATCCGAATAAGTGCTGTGAACGTCAACGACCGCGGTGTTGCCTTTGATTGTGCCTGTAATTGAAGGTGGGTCCTCGCCTTCGACCGGTCCGTCTGTTCGACTTCCATCCTTCGTTACGCCTGAATGGTAGCCGTTCAAACGGTTGCCATTTTGATGCAAGTGAATTCCAAAATCGAAACCCTTGTGCGAGCCCCATTCACCGTCGAATTGTTTCTCCGAGGGAATCGCATACAGACTCGTGACTGCACTTCCTAAACAGATAAACATTGTTAAACGAACAAATTCTTTTCTCATACCAAGCTCCTGATCCGACGATCTTTCACTTTTTAAATTTCACGGTCGATAACATTCTATTAAAAATTTCCTCTAGCGTTTTATCCGTCGGTTTGTGGTCATTGGGGCCGTACGATATCCGAAATATCGAGCTGTTATATTTCACGATAACCAAACGCTGATCTTCGGGCAGTTTAATGAAGTACGCCGGCATTCCATCGAGTTGGCCGGCTTCTTTTGAGATGGCGCTCGAATTCTGCGTCTCACCATCGACGTATTTCTCGAAATCAAAGTGCCGATTTGCCTTAACAGAATCCAGAGAGATTTGGAAAAGACCGCAGCGCTCCTTGTTTTCGTAACAGTCTTTAGGACCGTCGAAATTCACGTTGTCGCTTTCTTGAATAGATAATTCTCGCCCGGAATCAGGCGATGACATGACATAAGCTTCCCACGAGGCCGGGTAACTGATGCTCCATCCGTGAGTGTTATTGAGCCGCACCCATTTATCGGATGCCTGAAGCCAGCCCACTGCGAACAATGAAGAAATCAAAAATCCTGCGATGCAACGATTCATAAAATTTGGCATCTTCGTTGGCTAACGAGGATTCGGCCCAATAATTGCGTCTTACAGGCGTAATTTTTAGGTCCAAGCCGCTTGCCTCCCTCGCGATCGCCCGGTGAAAGCAGAATCATGGAAATTCGCTTTAGCGGGAAGTGCGACGTTATGCGAGTAAAAACCACTCTTTGAAATCACCCGGTGGCTCGTGTGTCAATCACATTGCCCGCTTCATCGTAGCGCGAATCAGAGCATCATCTGAACGGCTGAAGAACTTCGCGTAGCCCAATGCGTCCTCGACGTGATGGTTGCGATAGCCGATATTATGTAGGCGACGGGGCTAAGATGAACTCCTTCTTCCGTGAGTTAAAACAACGGAAGGTTTATCGCGTCGCGCTCGGCTATGCAGTGGTTGCATGGCTTGTCATTCAGATAAGCGCGACAGTCATGCCCGCCTACCGCGCGCCCGAGTGGATTTTGCCGATCTTCATCACCGCGGTCGCTCTTGGTTTTCCCGTAGCGCTTGTGCTCGCTTGGGCTTTTGAAGTGAAAGGAGGCGCAATTGAAAAGACGCCGGAGCCCGCCGGTGCTCTCTCGACCGCGAACAAGCGCCGCGTCTGGCTGCTCGCTGCCGTGGGTCTGATCATCAGCGCGCTTGCGGTTGGAGGTTATTGGATCTGGCATCCGTGGCGCAATGCATCGCCTACCAAATCGATGACTCCTTCGACCGCTTCTGAATCTTCCACCGTTGCAACGCTCGCTATCCCGGAAAAATCCGTCGCCGTTCTACCGTTCGATAATCTCAGCCGTGACCCAGACAACGCATATTTCGCCGAAGGCATACAGGAAGAGATCCTGACGCGCCTTGCCAGGATCGCGGACTTGAAAGTGATTTCGCGCACATCGACCCAGCGGTTCAAAAGTTCGCCGGACAATCTCCCGCAGATCGCGAAGCAGCTTGGGGTGGCGAACATCCTTGAAG
>WNGR01001106.1_pt1 | contig 30292 bp, 42 predicted proteins | sample 5407581 | NCBI WGS metagenome assembly WNGR01 (sample SAMN13153383, study PRJNA577476) | soil metagenome | isolation source: 80 cm soil or saprolite under Garry oak tree replicate 2 | place: USA:California | collected 2016-06-15
TCTTCAATGGCGACTCAGAAGATCAGGATCCGGCTCAAGGCCTACGACTACAAGCTGCTGGATCAGTCGGCCGGCGAGATCGTGGAGACGGCGAAGCGGACCGGCGCCAAGGTGGCCGGCCCCATCCCGCTCCCCACCCGGATCAACAAGTTCACCGTCCTCCGCAGCCCGCACGTCGACAAGAAGTCGCGCGAGCAGTTCGAGATCCGCACGCACAAGCGGCTCCTGGACATCCTCGAGCCGACGCCGCAGACGCTCGACGCGCTCATGAAGCTCGACCTGTCGGCCGGCGTCGACGTGGAGATCAAGTAGGGGCTTCGTGCCCCTGCGAGGAACCACCATGGCCAAGTTCGACGTCTACGACCTCGAGAAGAACAAGGTGAGCGAGATCGAGCTCGCCGACGCCGTGTTCGCCGGCGAGGTGAACGAGCACCTCTTCTACGAAGTGGTCAAGGCGAAGCTCGCCTCCGATCGCTCCGGCACGCACGCCGTCAAGAACCGTTCGCTCGTCTCGGGCGGCGGCAAGAAGCCCTGGAAGCAGAAGCACACCGGGCGCGCCCGCCAGGGCTCGACCCGCGCCAGCCAGTGGGTGGGCGGCGGCAAGGCGATGGGGCCGAAGCCCCGCGACTACTCCTACGACGTGCCGAAGAAGGTGCGCAAGGCGGCGCTCCGCTCGGCGCTGGCGCTGCGCAGCCGCGACCAGAAGATCCTCATCGTCGAGAAGTGGTCGCCCGACGCGCCCAAGGCGAAGACCGCCGCCCAGGTCCTGAAGAAGCTCGGGCTGGTCAAGGCGCTGGTGGTCGACGCGGCGGCGAACGTGGCGCTCGAGAAGAGCGTCCGCAACCTCCGCAGCGCCAACTTCCTCGCCGCCGAGGGGCTGAACGTCTACGACATCCTGAAGCACGACGCGCTCGTCCTCACGGCCGCGAGCGCCAAGCAGCTCGAGGAGAGCCTCTCATGATGCTCACCGATCAGGACGTGGTGAAGCGTCCGCTCATCACCGAGAAGTCGGAGCGCGGCCGGGAGGCGGCGCAGCAGTACGCCTTCGAGGTGCACCGCGACGCCACCAAGATCCAGGTGAAGACGGCGGTCGAGAAGCTGTTCGCCGTCCACGTCACCGCCATCCGCACCTCGATCGCGCGCGGCAAGAACAAGCGCGTCGGCAAGAACATCGGCCGCCGCCCGAACTGGAAGAAGGCCGTCGTGACCTTGAAGCAGGGTGAGACGATCTCGCTCTTCGAGGGCGCGTAAGCGCACGGGGACAGACCATGGGCCTCAAGAGCTACAAGCCGACGAGCGCCGGGCGGCGCCTGATGACGGTCTCCGACTTCGCGGAGATCACGAAGTCGAAGCCCGAGAAGAAGCTCACCAAGGCGATCCGCAAGACCGGCGGCCGCAACGTGCACGGCCACATCACCACCCGCCACATGGGCGGTGGGCACAAGCGGCGCTACCGCGTCATCGACTGGAAGCGCAACAAGGACGGCGTGCCGGCCAAGGTGGCGTCGGTCGAGTACGACCCGAACCGCACCGCGCGCATCGCGCTCCTGCACTACAAGGACGGCGAGAAGCGCTACATCCTGGCCCCGATCGGCCTGGCGGTGGGCGACACCATCCTCTCCGGTGACGGGGTCGACATCCGGCCCGGCAACGCGCTCCCCATCCGCTCCATCCCGGTCGGCACCGTCCTCCACAACGTGGAGGCGCAGCCGGGCTCGGGCGGTCAGATGATCCGCTCCGCCGGCTCCTTCGGCCAGCTCATGGCGAAGGAGGGCGCCTACGCCCAGATCCGCATGCCGTCGGGCGAGGTCCGCATGGTGCTCCAGGAGTGCAAGGCCACCATCGGCCAGCTCTCCAACATCGAGAACGCCTCGGTCCGGGTGGGCAAGGCCGGCAAGAGCCGCTGGCTCGGCATCCGCCCGACCGTCCGCGGTCTCGCCATGAACCCGGTCGACCACCCGCACGGCGGCGGCGAGGGCAAGAGCGGCCAGGGCAACCCGCACCCGGTCTCGCCCTGGGGCCAGAAGACCAAGGGCCTCAAGACCCGCAACAACCGCCGCACCGACAAGCTCATCGTCACCCGCCGCCGGCCGGGCGTGCGCAACACGCCCCACTAGCGGGAACGAGGAACCAAGACATGGCGCGTTCCATCAAGAAGGGCCCCTTCGCAGACAAGCACCTCACCAAGAAGGTCGAGGATGCGAACAAGGGGAACAAGAAGTCGGTCATCAAGACCTGGTCGCGGCGGAGCACCATCCTGCCGGACTTCGTCGGGCACACCTTCGCGGTCCACAACGGCCGCAAGTTCGTCCCGGTGTTCGTGACCGAGAACATGGTCGGGCACAAGCTCGGCGAGTTCTCCCCGACGCGCACCTTCCACGGCCACTCGGCCGAGAAGAAGGTCGCGGCGGCGCCCGCCCCCGGTCCGAGGAAGTAAGGAGAGATGCACATGGCCGAGACCGAGACCAAGAAGAAGGCGCCGAGCGCCCCGAGCGCCCGCGCCGGCAAACCGGCGGCAGGGCCGCACGCGAGCCTCTCGTTCCTGCGAGTGGCGCCGCGCAAGGTGCGGCTCGTCGCCGACCACGTCCGCGGCATGCAGGTGGGCGAGGCGCTGGCGATGCTGCGCTACACGCCGCAGTCCGCCGCCAAGCCGCTCGCCAAGCTCCTGCGGTCGGCGGTGGCGAACGCCGAGCAGAAGGGCGGCCACGTGGACGTGGACGCGCTCTTCGTGAAGACGCTCACCGTCGACGGCGGCCCCAAGATGCGGCGCTTCATGCCCCGCGCCATGGGCCGCGCCTTCCGCATCGAGAAGCGCACCAGCCACGTCTACGTCGAGCTCGGGACCGGCTCCCGCGCCGCGCGCGCCTGAGAAGGGAAAGGGCATCATGGGTCAGAAAGTCCATCCGATCGGGTTCCGCCTGGGCGTCATCCGCACCTGGGAATCGAAGTGGTACGAAGAGAAGAACTACGCCAAGTGGCTGCACGAGGACATTCACCTGCGTGAGTTCGTGAAGGAGAAGCTCGGCCAGGCCGGCATCTCCAAGATCGAGATCGAGCGGGCGGCCAACAAGGTCAAGATCAACGTCCACACCGCGCGCCCGGGCATCGTCATCGGGAAGCGCGGGGCGGGCATCGAGGGCATCAAGAAGGATCTCCAGGCCCTGACGGCCAACGAGGTCTACCTGAACGTGGTCGAGGTCCGGAAGGCCGAGACCGACGCGCAGCTGGTGGCGGAGAACATCGCCACCCAGCTCGAGCGCCGCATCGCCTTCCGCCGCGCCATGAAGAAGGCGGTCCAGACGGCCCAGAAGTTCGGCGCGAAGGGCATCCGCGTCGCCTGCTCCGGCCGCCTGGGCGGCTCGGAGATGGCGCGCTACGAGTGGTACCGCGAGGGCCGGGTGCCGCTGCACACGCTGCGCGCGGACATCGACTACGGATTCGCCGAGGCGAAGACCACCTACGGCAAGATCGGCTGCAAGGTGTGGATCATGCGCGGCGAGGTGCTGCCGGCCTCGTCGCCGGCCCGCCCCCCGCGCAACACCGGCGCCCGCGTCTAGCGCGGCCCTCGTCACCATCGGGAGAAGGACATGCTTCAGCCGGCGCGAACGAAGTTCCGAAAGCAGATGAAGGGCCGCATGCGCGGCAAGGCCTACCGCGGCTCCGAGCTCAACCAGGGCGAGCACGGCCTGCAGGCGACGGAGTGCGGCTGGTTGACCAGCCGCCAGATCGAGGCGGCTCGCGTCGCCATGACCCGCTATGTCAAGCGCGGCGGCAAGATCTGGATCCGGATCTTCCCGGACAAGCCCATCACGAAGAAGCCCGCCGAGACGCGCATGGGCACCGGCAAGGGGAACGTCGAGTACTACGTGGCCGTGGTGAAGCCGGGGCGCATCCTCTACGAGATGGAGGGCGTCACCGACGAGATCGCCAAGAAGGCGTTCCACCTCGCCGCCCACAAGCTGCCCATCGCGACCAAGGTCGTGAAGCGCGGCGCGTCGCTGTAGCCGTCAGGAAAGGGACGACGACATGGCCACCGCCAAGGAACTGAAGGAACTGCAGCCGCAGGAGCTGACCGATCGGGCCAAGGAGCTCAAGCGGTCGATCTTCGACATGAAGTCCAAGCACAACACCGGCGTGCTCGACTCCACCGCCGACCTGGGCAAGGCGCGCAAGGACGTGGCGCGCTGCCTGACGGTCAAGCGGCAGCAGGAGCTCGCATCGGCGAAGGCCGGGAAGGGGAAGGCGTAGCCATGACGGAGCGCGGAAGCCGGAAGAGCCGCATCGGCGTGGTCGTCTCGAACAAGATGACGAAGACGGTGGTCGTCCGGGTCGAGCGGCGCGTGGCGGACTCGAAGTACGGGAAGATCGTGACCCGGGCCAGCCAGTTCAAGGCGCACGACGAGAAGCAGGAGTGCAAGCCGGGCGACAAGGTCCGCATCGTCGAGACGCGGCCCATTTCGAAGGACAAGCGCTGGCGGGTGGCCGAGACGCTGGTGAAGGGCGTGGAGGTCTAGCCATGATCCAGCAGCAGACCATGCTCGACGTCGCCGACAACTCCGGCGCGAAGCGCGTCATGTGCATCAAGGTGCTGGGCGGCTCGAAGCGCCGCTACGCCTCCATCGGCGACGTCATCGTCGTCGCCGTCAAGGAGGCGATCCCGCAGGCCAAGGTCAAGAAAGGCGAGGTGGCGCGCGCCGTCATCGTCCGCACCAGCCGCGAGGTCAAGCGGCCGGACGGCAGCTACATCCGGTTCGACGGCAACTCGGCCGTCCTCATCAACAAGGACCTCGAGCCGATCGGCACCCGCATCTTCGGCCCGGTCGCCCGCGAGCTCCGCGCCCGCAAGTTCATGAAGATCATCTCGCTGGCGCCGGAGGTGCTGTAGCCATGCAGATCCGCAAGAACGACCTGGTGAAGGTCATGTCCGGCAAGGACAAGGGCAAGACCGGCAAGGTGCTCGAGGTCCTGCGCGAGAAGGCCCGCGTCCGGATCGACAAGGTGGCGGTCGTGAAGCGGCACCTCAAGAAGGGCCGCAGCCAGTCGAGCCCGGAGGGCGGCATCATCGAGAAGAACGGCTCGGTCGCCATCTCGAGCGTGATGCTGGTCGGCAAGGCCGACAAGCCCGTCCGCAAGGAGAAGGGCGTTCGCGAGTACGGCGCGAAGGAGAAGGCGCGCCGCGAGAAGAAGGCGCAGTAGGGCGGGGGCTTGTCCCCCGCCGCGGCCGGAGCGCATCCGGCCGTACGACACGAACCCGCATCGCCCGGCAAGAGCAGGCGCCGGCCGAAGGCAAGGAGCAGATCACATGGCGGCACGGTTGAAGGAACGGTTCGAGAAGGAGATCCGCCCGGCGCTGGTGAAGGAGCTCGGGTTCAAGAACCCGATGCAGGTGCCCAGGCTGGAGAAGGTGGTCGTCAACATGGGCCTCGGCGAGGCCATCAACAACGGCAAGATCATCGACGCCTCGGTGGAGCAGCTCGGGCAGCTCACCGGCCAGAAGCCGGTCATCACCAAGGCGCGCAAGTCGATCGCGAACTTCAAGCTGCGCCAGGGCCAGTCCATCGGCGCCATGGTCACGCTGCGCGGCGACCGCGCCTACGAGTTCCTCGATCGGCTCGTGAACATCGCGCTCCCCCGCGTGCGCGACTTCAAGGGCGTCTCGCCCAAGGCCTTCGACGGGAAGGGCAACTACACGCTCGGCATCCGCGAGCAGATCATCTTCCCCGAGATCGATTACGACAAGGTCGAGAAGATCAAGGGCATGAACATCACCGTCGTGACGACCGCCCGCAACGACGAGGAAGGCCGCGCGCTGCTGCGGTTCCTCGGCATGCCGTTCCGCCAGTAGCGCGGCGGGCTCTTCAGGAGATTTCGAATGGCGAAGCTTTCCAAGATGGCGCAGGCGAAGCGCAAGCTGAAGTTCCCGGTCCGCCAGTACAACCGCTGCGAGCTGTGCGGCCGCCCCCGCGCGTTCCTGCGCAAGTTCCAGATGTGCCGCATCTGCTTCCGCAAGCGCGCGCTGCAGGGCGAGATCACCGGCGTCATCAAGTCGAGCTGGTAGGAGACCTCCCCATGTCCATGACCGATCCCATTGGCGACATGCTGACGCGCATCCGCAACGCGTCGTCGGCCCGGCACGAGAAGGTGCTCGTCCCGGCCTCGAGACTCAAGGCTCGCATCGCGGAGGTGCTGCGCGACGAGGGCTACATCAAGGACTTCGTCCGGCATGAAGACGGCGTCCAGGGCGCCATCACCATCATGCTGAAGTACAGCACGGACCGCGAGCCCGCCATCAGCGACATCAAGCGGGTTTCGAAGCCCGGGCTGCGCCGCTACGTCCCGACCGAGTCCATCCCCCGCGTCCTCAACGGGATGGGCATCGCAATCCTCTCCACGTCCAAGGGCGTGCTGGTGGACCGCGAGGCCCGCAAGCAGAAGGTGGGCGGCGAGCTCATCTGCACCGTCTGGTAGGAGAACCCCCATGTCTCGAGTTGGCAGGCTCCCGGTCAAGATCCCGGACAAGGTCAAGGTCTCCGTGGCGAACGGGGACATCAAGGTCGAGGGTCCGAAGGGGAAGATGCACTTCCCGTTCAACCCCATCGTGAAGGTCGAGGTGGCGGGCCAGGAGGTCCGCGTGTCCCGGCCCGACGAGACGCGCCTGGCGAAGGGCCTGCACGGCCTCACCCGGACGCTCGTCAAGAACGCCATCGACGGCGTGGTGAAGGGCTACACGCGCGCGCTCGAGATCAACGGTGTCGGCTTCAAGGCCGAGGTGAAGGGCAAGGACATCAACTTCGTCCTCGGCTTCTCGCACCCGGTCGTCTTCAGGCTGCCCGAGGGCGTGACGGCCGAGGTGGACGCGAAGCAGACGCGGCTCACCGTGAAGGGGGTCGACAAGCACCTCCTCGGCCTCACCGCCGCCAAGATCCGCGCGCTGCGCCCCCCCGAGCCGTACAAGGGCAAGGGCATCAAGTACGCGGAAGAGATCGTCCGTCGCAAGGAAGGCAAGACCGGCGCGGCATAAGCCGCCCCATCTCATGCGCCGGCTGCTCTTCCGCCGGCGCACGGAGGCACCACCATGGCGAAGCACACCACCGCACGCGAGAAGCGCAAGGCCCGGATTCGCAAGAAGCTCTCCGGCACCACCGAGCGTCCGCGCCTCACCGTTTACAAGAGCCTGAAACACATGTACGCGCAGATCGTCGACGACACGACCGGGAAGACCCTGGCCGCCGTCTCGACGGGCTCGAAGGCGCTCAAGGACGAGGTGAAGGAGGACGACAAGACGGGCGCCGCCAAGAAGGTGGGCACCGCCATCGCCGTGGCTGCCAAGGCGAAGGGCATCCAGCGCGTCGTCTTCGATCGCAACGGCTTCGACTACCACGGTCGCATCGCGGCCGTCGCTCAGGCGGCCCGCGAGGGCGGCCTCGAGTTCTAGAGGACACGCATGCCTGTTCCCATCAACGCGAACGATCTCGACCTGCAGGACAAGGTCGTCCACATCAACCGCGTCGCCAAGGTCGTGAAGGGCGGTCGGCGCTTCAGCTTCTCGGCCCTCATCGTGGTCGGCGACGGCCAGGGCCACGTCGGCGTGGGCCTCGGCAAGGCCAACGAGGTGCCGGAGGCGATCCGCAAGGGCGGTGAGCAGGCGAAGAAGCACCTCTTCAAGGTGCCGCTCGTCGGCACCACCATCCCGCACGAGGTGCTGGGGCACTTCGGCGCCGGGCGCGTCCTCCTCAAGCCCGCTGGGGAGGGCACCGGCGTCATCGCCGGCGGCTCCGTCCGCGCCGTCCTGGAGGCGGCCGGGATCCGCAACGTGCTCACGAAGTGCCAGGGCTCGCGCAATCCGCACAACGTCATCAAGGCTACCGTGGAAGGCCTGAAGCGGCTGCGCTCGGTCGAAGACAACGCGCGGTTGCGCGGCAAGCAGGTAGCCGAGATCCAGGGCTAGCCGGAGAACACCATGTCCGCCATTCGTGTGAAGCTCGTCAAAGGTCTCGGGCGCGTTCCCGAGGCCCACTTACTCGTCGTGCGCGGCCTCGGGCTCAAGAAGATGAACTCGACCAAGATCCTCCCCGACAACCCACAGACGCTCGGGATGATCGCGAAGGTGCACTACCTCGTCGCGTGGGAGCGCGTGGATGCCGCTCCGCCCGTCGGCCGCAAGTTCAGGAAGCAGCCGGCCGCCGGCGCGTAGCGCCGCTGTCCTGCTCGGGACAACGGTCGCCCATCTGGGTTAAAAGGGAGATTCCAGCGATGTCACTCAGCAACCTCAAGGCGCCCAAGGGCGCGAACCGCGAGCGCAAGCGCGTCGGCCGTGGCCAGGGCTCCGGCCTCGGCAAGACGGCTGGCCGCGGCGGCAAGGGCCAGAAGGCCCGCAGCGGCAACATGCACTTCGAGGGCTTCGAGGGCGGCCAGATGCCGCTCCAGCGGCGCCTGCCGAAGTTCGGATTCACGAACGTCTTCCGCCGGGACCTCGACGAGGTGCAGGTGGCGAAGCTCGCCACGCTGCCGGCCGGTACGCTGGTCGACCGGGCGGCGCTCTTCGCCGCCGGGCTCGTCCGCAAGAGCATCGACGGGGTGGTGGTGCTCGGGCAGGGCGAGCTCCAGGGCGCGTACACGGTCAAGGTCGACCGCGTGACCGCCGGCGCCCGCGCCGCCATCGAAAAGGCCGGTGGGAAGGTGGAGGTGCTCGCGCCCCGCCAGACCATGGGTGACAAGGACAAGGCCGCCCGGCGCGCGACCCGCGCCGCCAAGGTCGCGGCTCGTCCGCCCCGGGCCGCCCCGGCCGAGGGCGAGGCCAAGCCGGAGAAGAAGTCCAAGAAGAAGTCGTAGGCCGGGGGGCTCTTTTCCCCCGGCGTGGATGGCGGCCGGCGGGGAGCTGTCCCCGCCGCAACGACGGTGAGAGGCGCGCGAAATGGTGACGAGCGGCATCGCCAACATGTTCCGGATCCCGGAGCTGCGGAAGCGGCTCCTCTTCACGCTCGGGATCCTGGCCGTCTACCGGCTCGGCATCTTCGTCACGACGCCGGGCGTCGATCGCGTGGCGATGCGGCGGGTGGTGGCGAGCTCGGGAGGCCTGCTCGGCCTCTTCAACCTGTTCTCGGGCGGCGCGCTCGAGCAGCTCTCCATCTTCGCGCTCGGCATCATGCCGTACATCTCGGCCTCCATCATCCTGCAGCTCCTCACGGTGGTCATCCCCGCCCTGGAGAAGATGCAGAAGGAGGGCGAGGTCGGACGGCGCAAGATCACGCAGTACACGCGCTACGGCACCATCGTCCTCTCGGTCATCCAGGGCATCGGCATCTCCACCTACCTCGAGTCGCTGCGCGACAACACCGGCCTCATGGTGGTGGCGAACCCGGGCTGGGGCTTCCGCCTCATGACGGTCATCTCGCTGGCCGCCGGCACCGCCTTCATCATGTGGATGGGCGAGCAGATCACCGAGCGCGGAGTGGGCAACGGCATCTCGCTCATCATCTTCGCCGGCATCGTCGCCCGCATCCCGGACGCCATCTACCAGACCTACGCGACCTATCGCACCCCGGGAGCCGGGCTCGACGAGTTCAAGGTCATCGTGCTGCTGTCGCTCATGATCGCGGTGGTGGGCATCATCGTCTTCTTCGAGCGCGGCCAGCGCCGCATCCCGGTGCAGTACGCGAAGCGGGTGGTGGGACGGAAGCTGTACGGGGGTCAGTCGACGCACCTCCCGCTCAAGGTGAACACCGCCGGCGTCATCCCGCCCATCTTCGCCTCCTCGGTGCTGCTCTTCCCGGCCACGCTCGCTTCCTGGTTCCCGTTCCTCTCGCGGCTGTCGGACGAGATCCGGCCCGGGACGTGGGTCTACAACACGCTCTACGTCGCGATGATCGTGTTCTTCGCCTACTTCTACACGGCGGTGACCTTCAACCCGGTCGACGTGGCCGACAACCTCAAGAAGTACGGCGGCTACATCCCCGGCACCCGGCCGGGCAAGACGACGGCCGACTACATCGACCACGTCCTCTCGCGCATCACCTTCGGCGGCGCCATCTACATCGCCGCGGTCTGCGTGCTGCCGACGCTCCTCATCAACCAGTTCGGCGTGCCCTTCTACTTCGGCGGGACCGCGCTCCTCATCGTGGTGGGCGTGGCGCTCGACACGGTCCAGCAGATCGAGGGCCACCTCATCACGCGCCACTACGAGGGCTTCACCGGTCCGCGCGGGCCGCGCATCCGCGGCCGCACCATGGGCAGCGGCACCGCTGTCAACGCGTGAGGCTGCCGGACGAGGCGTGGCCTCGCCAGCACCGCTCAGGAGCTCAGCGATGATCCTCATCCTCCTCGGCCCGCCCGGCGCAGGGAAGGGTACCCAGGCGAAGCTGCTCACCCAAGCGTACGGCATCCCGCACATCTCGACCGGCGACATGTTCCGCGATCACAAGGCGCGCGGGACCGAGCTCGGCAAGAAGATCCAGGCCATCATGGACGCGGGCGAGCTCGTCACCGACGAGATCACGAACGCCCTCGTGAAGGACCGCCTGGCGCGGTCGGACGTGACGAAGGGGTTCATCCTCGACGGCTATCCCCGGACGATCGCGCAGGCCGAGTACCTCGAGCAGCTGCTCCGGTCGATGGGCCAGAGCGTCGATCGGGTCATCTCCTACGAGGTGGCGGAGGAGCTCGTCGTCGAGCGCATCAGCGGCCGGCGTAGCTGCCCCAGGTGCGGCGCCGTCTTCCACGTATCGGCGAATCCGCCCCGCCGGACGGGGTTCTGCGACAAGGACGGGACCGCCCTCGTGCAGCGCGACGACGACAAGCCCGAGAACGTGAAGAAGCGCATGCAGGAGTACGCCGACAAGACCTGGCCGCTGAAGCGCTTCTTCCAGGAGCGCGGGAAGGTGGTCGAGGTGGAGGGCGTCGGGACTCCCGAGGGCATCCTCGCCGCAACCCAGCTCGCGCTCGGCGCACGGCGCTGATCCCGGCGTGCGCGAGACGGTCCAGATCAGGACGGCGGACGAGGTCGCGCGCATCCGCGCGGCGAGCCTCATCGTGCACGACGTCCTCGACGAGGTGGTGGCCGCCATCGCGCCGGGGGTGACCACCGCCGAGCTGGACCGGGTGGCGGCGCGGGGGGCGGCTGCGCGCGGGGCGGCGCCGGCCTTCCTGGGCTATCACGGCTACCCTGCAACCATCTGCATCTCCGTCAACGACGAGGTGGTGCACGGCATCCCGTCGGAGCGGCGTGTGCTCCGCCACGGGGACGTGGTGGGGCTCGACTTCGGCGTCTCGTACCAGGGCTTCTTCGGCGACTCGGCGCGCACCGTGCCGGTGGGCGTGGTGGCGCCGGAGGCGGCACGCCTGCTCGCCACCACGGCCGAGGCGCTCCGGCTCGCCATTGACGCGGCGCGGCCTGACGGGCGGCTGGGCGACATCGGGTTCGCGGTGCAGGGGTACGTGGAGCCGCGCGGATACACGGTGGTGCGCGACTTCGTCGGCCACGGCATCGGCCGGAAGCTGCATGAACCGCCACAGGTGCCGAACTACGGGGCGCCCCACAGCGGGCTGAGGCTCCGTCCGGGGATGGTGCTCGCCATCGAGCCCATGGTGAACGCCGGGCAGGCGGCGGTCAGGATGCTCGATGACGGCTGGACGGCGGTGACGCTGGACGGAAGTCTCTCGGCCCACTTCGAGCACACGGTCGCCATCATGGAGGACGGGCCGGAGGTGCTCTCACGCCCCTCGCAGGGACGGTGAGCCGAGAAGAGAGATTGCAGGAAGAAAATGCCCGTGTTATAGGGCGCCCTTCGCAAACTGCCCGATGTGGGGGAGGGCGGTGCGAAATCATGCAACGAGGGCGGTCCGGGACATCCCCGCCGCCGGTCCCGCCGGAAGCTGCGGCGGGGCTTTTTCGTCTGGAACAGCGAGAGTCATCTCGGGAGGCAGTCGCGTCATGAAGGTCCGCGCTTCGGTCAAGAAGATCTGTGACAAGTGCAAGGTCATCAAGCGCAAGGGCGTCGTGCGGATCATTTGCCCCGCCAACCCTCGCCACAAGCAGCGCCAGGGCTAGCGCCCCGCGCCTCGGAAGAACCAGGAGAACATCCAAGATGGCCCGTATTTCCGGCGTCGACCTTCCCCGCGAGAAGCGCATCGAGATCTCGCTCCAGTACATCTACGGAATCGGCAAGACCTCCGCGAAGAAGATCTGCGAGAAGGCCGAGGTCGCTGCGGTCACCCGCACGAAGGACCTCACGGACGACGAGGTCCGACGCATCCGCGAGGCGATCGACGCGACGCTGAAGGTGGAGGGCGACCTCCGCCGCGAGACGTCGATGAACATCAAGCGGCTCATGGACCTGGGCTGCTACCGCGGCCTGCGCCACCGCAAGGGGCTGCCCGCGCGCGGCCAGCGCACGCACACGAACGCCCGCACGCGCAAGGGGCCGAAGCGCGGCCTCGTCCGCAAGGCCGCCGCCGCTCCAGCGCCCAAGGCGTAGCGCACCCGATAGTTTCGAATACGAACGCGTAGGGCGGGGGCTTGTCCCACGCCGCCGAGAACCGAGGAGAGAACCGAGTGGCCGACGAGAAGCAGAACGCCGAGAAGCCGGAGAAGAAGCCCGCCCCCGCGGCGCCCAAGGCCGAAGAGGCCGCCGCGCCGGCCGTGCCCAACCTGGGCGGCATCGAGCCCGTCACCGCCTCGCCCGTGACCCCGAAGAAGGGGAAGAAGCGGGTGAAGAAGAACATCGCGGCGGGGATCGTCCACATCGCGGCGAGCTTCAACAACACGCAGATCACCATCACCGACGTCTCCGGCAACGTCATCTCCTGGTCGTCGGCGGGAGCGCGCGGCTTCAAGGGCTCGCGCAAGTCGACGCCGTTCGCCGCCCAGGTCGCGGCAGGCGATGCCGCGGCCAAGGCGATGGAGCACGGCCTGAAGAGCGTGACGGTGCGGGTGTCGGGCCCGGGCGCTGGCCGCGAGTCGGCGCTGCGCGCGCTCTCGGCCGCCGGTCTCAAGATCTCGCTCATCCACGACGTCACCCCCATCCCGCACAACGGTTGCCGGCCGCCCAAGCGCCGCCGCGTCTAACGCAGAGAGGATCATCCGTGGCTCGTTACACTGAAAGCAGCTGCCGGCTGTGCCGTCGCGAGAACCTCAAGATGTACCTGAAGGGGGATCGCTGCTACACGGACAAGTGCGCCATCGAGCGCCGTCCCTATCCCCCGGGCCAGCACGGCCAGGGGCGCGTCAAGTTCTCCGAGTACGGCGTCCAGCTGCGTGAGAAGCAGAAGGTGAAGCGGATGTACGGCATGCTGGAGGCCGACTTCCGCCACGCCTACTCGAACGCGGCCGCCGCCAAGGGCAAGACCGGCGACAACCTGCTCCAGACGCTCGAGCTCCGGCTCGACAACGTCGTCTTCCGCCTCGGCTTCGCCGACACGCGCAACGAGGCGCGCCAGCTGGTGCGCCACGGCCACTTCCGGGTGAACGGCCGCAAGGTCAACATCCCGTCCTTCCGCCTGAAGATGGGCGACAAGGTCGAGCTGAAGGATCGCTCGAAGAAGGTGGTGCGCATCAACGAGGCGCTCGAGACGGTCGATCGCCGCGGCGTGCCGCAGTGGCTCGACCTCGACAAGACCGGCTTCAAGGGCACGGTCCGCACCCAGCCGGCGCGCGAGGACATCACGATGCCGATCCAGGAGCAGCTCATCGTCGAGCTGTACTCGAAGTAAGCGGATCCGGCGCTTCACGAACACGAACGGCTGCGCGCCCCACGGCGCCCAGCTCCGCTTTGGCTGGCGGAGAGGGGAGGGGGCGGCGGCGCGAGGAGACAGCCATGGCAGATGCCATCGTCACGAAGAACTGGCGCGACCTCATCAAGCCCCGCGGGCTGCAGGTCGACCAGGAGAGCCTCACCAACACCTACGGCAAGTTCGTCGCCGAGCCGCTGGAGCGCGGCTTCGGCATCACGCTCGGCAACTCGCTGCGCCGCGTGCTCCTCTCGAGCCTGCAGGGCGCCGCCATCACCTCGGTCAAGATCGAGGGGGTGGAGCACGAGTTCATGACCATCCCCGAGGTGGCGGAGGACGTCACCGACGTCATCCTGAACCTCAAGGAAGTCCTGCTCCAGATCCACACCAACGAGGTGAAGACGCTCCGCATCGAGGCCGACGGCCCGAAGGAGATCAAGGCGGGCGACATCATCGCCGACGGCCAGGTGGAGATCCTGAACACCGGCCACCACCTCTTCACCATCAGCGAGGGTGGGCGCGTCCGGATGGAGCTCACCGCCCGCCGCGGCCGTGGCTACGTGCCCGCCGAGCGCAACAAGGTGGCCGGCCAGCCCATCGGCACCATCCCCATCGACGCGCTCTTCAGCCCGCTGCGCAAGGTGAACTACCAGGTCACCAACGCGCGCGTCGGTCAGCAGACCGACTACGACAAGCTCACCCTCGAGGTGTGGACGGACGGCTCGGTGCAGCCCGCCGACGCAGTCGCCTTCGCGGCCAAGATCGTGAAGGAGCAACTCTCCATCTTCATCAACTTCGACGAGACCGAGGAGCCCAGCATCGAGCCGGTCGCCATCGAGGAGACGAAGCTGAACGAGAACCTGTTCCGCTCGGTCGACGAGCTCGAGCTCTCGGTCCGCAGCGCGAACTGCCTGCAGAACGCGAACATCAAGTCCATCGGCGATCTCGTGCAGAAGACCGAGGCCGAGATGCTGAAGACGAAGAACTTCGGCCGGAAGTCGCTCAAGGAGATCAAGGAAATCCTGGCCGAGATGGGGCTCTCGCTGGGCATGAAGCTGGAGAACTGGCCGCCGAAGGCCGCCGCGCCGCTGGCGCCCAAGGTCTAACTTCGCAGGGCTGGGGCCGTGGCCCTCGCCGGGAGAACACCATGAAGCACCGCATCGTCGGCCGCCGGCTCGATCGCACCACCGAGCACCGCACGGCCATGTTCAGAAACCTCGTGACGAGCCTCTTCCGCCATGAGCGCATCACCACCACCACGCCCAAGGCGAAGGAGATCAAGCGCTTCGCCGACAAGTTCATCACCCTCGCCAAGGCGGGCACGCAGCACGCCCGGCGCCAGGCGAACCGCGACGTGCGCGATGTCGAGGTGCTGAACAAGCTCTTCGACACGCTCGGGCCCCGCTTCAAGAGCCGGCCTGGCGGCTACACGCGCATCGTCCGCGTCGGCCGCCGCGCCGGTGACGCGGCCGACATGTCGATGATCGAGCTGGTCGAGCGCACGCCTGCCGTGCCGGAAGGCGAGGAGAAGGCGGAGAGCAAGGCCGAGAAGAAGGTCAAGAAGACCAAGAAGAGCGAGGCTGCCGAGAAGTCCGCGTAGCCACGCCGACTCCTGCCAGCTCGAGCGCCGCTCCGGATCTTCGGGGCGGCGCTCCCATTTCGAGCAGGGTCGCGTGCCCGCCCACCGTCGCGCCCGTGGAATGCCCCTGCTACAACGACGCTCGCCCCGATGCCGCCGGCCCTCTACGCGCACGACCCGTTCCTGGCCCTGCACCAGGCGCTGCAGCACCCGTGGCTCGACCTGCCGGCGGCAGTGCTCTCCACGGCGTGCGAGGGCTGGGCGCTAGCGCTGCTCGGGCTGGTGGCCTTCGGCGCCCGGGAGCGGGATGCCCGCCGCCTCGCCGCGGTCTTCCTACCGCTCGCGCTGGCGCTCCTCGCCAGCGGCGTAGCCGTCCAGGAGCTGAAGGACCTGTTCGCCACGCCGCGCCCGCTTTCCGTCTACGGCGGGGAGCAGGTCCGCATCGGGCTCGAACCACTCTTCCTGTTCGGCTTTCCGAGCGGGCACGCCAGCGCCGTGGCAACCTTCGGCGTCTACGCGCTGCTCGCCTACCGGCGCCGCGCGAGCTGGTCGCTGGCGCTCGTCCTGCTCGGCGGGCTCTCGCGGATCTACCTGGGTGCCCACTGGGTGCTGGATGTCCTCGGCGGCTGGGCGCTCGGCGGCTCGCTCGGCCTGCTCGCCTACCTCCTCGCGCGCTGGGCCTGGCCCGAGGGGCACCTGGCGCGGCTCGCGCCAGGCCGCGGCGCCGCCTCCGGCAAGTCCCTGGCAGCCGCGGGAGCCCCCGAAATGCCGCGCGGTCCTTGACTTGACAGGTAAGCTCCCGTAGAAGAATCCGCTTTTTCGAGGAACCGCGATGGGCCGCGGCGGCGCTGCGGTCCTGGGTTCCGTATTTCCAAGATTTCAGAGGAGGCAGCACATGGCAGTGGTTCTGCGGCTCAGCCGCGCCGGCACCCACAAGGCGCCCTTTTACCACGTGGTGGCGACCGACTCGCGGAACCCGCGCGACGGCAAGTACCTCGAGGACGTCGGCATCTACGACCCCACGCAGCGGCCCGAGCGCATCGAGCTCAAGACCGACCGCGTCGAGCACTGGCTCAAGGTGGGCGCCGTCCCGAGCCAGACCGTGGCGATGATGCTGAAGCGGGCCAAGAAGGCGGCGCCGCCCGTCGAGAAGACCGCGAAGTAGCCGGTCGGACCGCCGCCCATGCGCGACCTCGTCGTCTGGCTCGCCCAGCAACTGGTGGAGGACAAGGCGGCGGTGCGCGTCGAGGCCATCGAGCGCGATCGCGCGACCGTGCTCGAGCTGACCGTCGCCGAGGACGATCTGGGCCGCGTCATCGGCCGCGGCGGCCGCACCGCCAAGGCGCTCCGCACCGTGCTCGACATCGCGGCGCGCCGCCACGGCCGGCGGGCGGTGCTCGACATCCTCGACTGACCGTGAGCGCCATTCGCATCGGCAAGGTGGTCCGGGCGATCGGGCTGCGCGGACTCGTCGGGGTGGCAGGGACGGATGGGGCGCTGGGCTCGCTCCGGAGCGTGGCGCTCCGGCGTTCGGAAGAGGCCGAGCGCGCGTACGATGTGGTGGATGCGCGGCCGCAGGGGAAGCTGTGGGCCGCGCAGCTCGGCGGCGTCGACACCCGGGAAGCAGCCGAGGCGCTGGTCGGGTGCGAGGTGCTGGCGGATCGGGCAGCGCTGGGCGAGGCGGGGCAGGACCGGCACTTCTGGGCCGACCTGGAGGGTCTGCCGGTCGTGACGGTGGGTGGAGAGCTGGTGGGCGAGGTCACCGGGCTCCTGGAGACGGGTGCGGTGGACGTGCTGGTGGTGGCGGGCGCGCGGGGCGAGGTGCTCATCCCGCTCGCTCCGTACGTGACGGTGGAGCGGGAGGCCGAGCGGGTGGTGCTAGATCCGCCGGAGGGCCTGCTGGAGCTGGCAGCGGAGGGACGCGAGGTGAAGGGAGGTCCCGGGCGAGGCGACTGACGTGGCGAAGCTGGAGTTCGAGATCCTGACGCTGTTCCCCCGCATGTGCTCGGGGTACCTGGCCGAGAGCATCCTCGGCAAGGCGCAGGAGAGCGGGCTCCTCGCGGTGAAGGTCGTCGACGTGCGCGACCACGCGGCGGGCAAGCACAAGGTCACCGACGACTCGCCCTACGGTGGCGGGGCCGGCATGGTGATGAAGCCGGAGCCGCTCACCGAGGCGATCGAGGCCGCCCGCGGCAGACTACCGGGGGCGAGCGTCATCCTGATGAGTCCGCGGGGCGTGCGGCTGGACCAGCAGGTGGCGCGCGAGGTGGCGGAGGGTGGGCGGGCCATCCTGGTGTGCGGCCGCTACGAAGGGATCGACGAGCGGGTGAGGGCGGTGGTGGACAGGGAGTTGTCGCTGGGCGACTTCGTGCTGACCGGCGGCGAGCTGGCGGCGCTGGCGGTGGTGGATGCGGCAGCGCGCTTCATCCCGGGGGTGCTCGGCAACGCGAGCTCCGCGGGGCAGGAAAGCTTCTCGGGTGAGGGTGGGCTCCTCGAGCACCCGCACTACACCCGGCCCCCGGCGTACCGGGGGATGCAGGTTCCGGAGGTCCTGCTGTCGGGGGATCACCGGCGGATCGAGCGGTGGCGGCGGCGCGAAGCGCTCCGGGCCACCCGGGAACGGCGGCCGGACCTCTTCGCGAGGCTGGCGCTGACGGAACAGGACCTCCGCCTCCTCGAGGCGGCTGACGACGAGCTGTGAAGGAGAGACGATGCTGCGCAAGGCGATTAGCGACATCGAAGCGAAGCACGTGCGGAAGGACATCCCCGACTTCCGCTCGGGCGACACCGTCCGCGTGCACACGAAGATCAAGGAAGGCGACAAAGAGCGCGTCCAGGTCTTCGAGGGCGTGGTCATCCGGCACCGGAAGGGCGACGCGCGGGCGATGTTCACCGTGCGCAAGACCAGCTACGGTGTGGGCGTGGAGCGCATGTTCCCCGTCCACAGCCCCCGCATCGACCGCATCGAGGTGATGGGCCACGGCCAGGTGCGCCGCTCGCGGCTTTATTACCTGCGCGAGCTGCAGGGGAAGGCCGCCCGCCTCACCCAGGAGGAGGGTCCGGAGGGCGCCACCGCCTCTGCGGCCGCTCCGGCCGCCCCGGCCGCTCCAGCGGCTCCCGCGCCGCAGGCCTGATCGCGCGGGCGCGCCGGGTCTGCTTCCGCGGCGCGCTCGCTGCGGCTAACATCGCCGCGTGTTGCTCATCGAGATCGCAGCCCAGGGCGTGAAGGGCGTCTCGCCGTCCGGCGGGAGCGCCCGGCTGCGCCCGGGCTACAACCTCGTGCCCTTCGAGGGTGCCGCGCTGCGGCACCTGCTCGAGGCGCTCTTCTATCCGTCGCCGCGCGACGGCGAGGCGCTGCGCGGACCGAGCGCCGGGAGCGGGCCGGTGCGGGCGGGCGTGACGGTCCTTGGCAACGATGGGGTCACCTGGCGGCTCGTGCGCGACTTCGCGGCCGGTTGCCAGCTGCAGCGGCTCGATCCGGAGCGGCGCGCCTTCACCCTCGCCGCGCAGACGCTGGACGAGGTGGCGGCGGTCCTGCGCGACCAGGTAGGGGTACCCCCGCGCGGTCGGCTCGCGCTCCTCACCCTCGCGGTCAGCGACCTCCCATCTCGCCACGGCGCCGGGCTCTCCGGCCACGCGCCGCAGGTGGCCGCGCGGCGCCCGCTCGCCGGCGCCGAGGCGGAGAAGCGCCTCGGCGAGCTGCGCGCCGAGCTCGCCCGCGCCGAGCGCGCCGAGAAGCTCCAGTACCAGCTCGACGGGCTCCAGAGCCGCCTCTTCAAGGCGGAGGAGGCGCTGCGCGAGGGGGCCCGCCTGCGCGAGGGAGCGCAGGCCGCCGAGGTCGCGCTGGCTGCGAGCGGGCCGGTCGCGGCGGTGGCCGAATCGCTCGGCGACGTGGAGGCGAAGCTCGCCGTCCACGCGCGCGCGCTGGCGCGCCGCGACGAGGCGCTCGCCAAGCTGGAGGGCGAGCGCTCGGCGGTCGAAGAGGAGGCGGCGCGCGGTAGGCCGCGGCCGTTCTGGCTCGATCTACGCTTCTGGGCCGGAGTCGTCGCCGGGGTCGCGGCGCTGGCCGTCGGGGTATGGGGCGGTGCCGGGCAGGCGCGAGGGCTGCGCTACCTGGCGCTGCTCGACATCCCCGCCTTCGCCTGGTCGGCCTGGAGCGCGCTCGGCTGGGTGGCGGCGCTCGAGGTGCACGGCCGACTCGGCCGGCGGCGCAGCCTGCTCGAGGAGCACGAGAGGAAGGCGCTCGAGACGTTCGACCGCGAATCGGCCGAGGTGCGACTGGCGCTCCGGACACTGGGCGTCGCGGCGGTGGGCGAGCTGCAGGAGGCGTTGAACCGGGTCGGCGACGTGCGGGCCGCGGCGGAGGAGGCCCGCCAAAAGGTGGCGCTGTTCGAGGCGAGCGCTGCCACCCGGTCGGCGGAGCAGGATCGCGAGCAGGTGGAGCAGGAGCTGCGCCAGGTCGAGCAGGCGCTCTCGGCCGAGGCGGGCGGCTACGTGCGCGATCCGCGCTCGGTCGAGATGGAGCTGGAGCGCGTGCAGGCCGAGGCCGAGGCCGAGGCCGCCGGCACGGCGCGCGAGCCCGAGCCCGAGCCGCCCGGACCGGCAGGCGCCGCCGAGGCGACGCCGTGCGACCCGTTGCGCGAGGTGCTGGAGCGCGCCGCCCGCGAGCTCGGGGTGAGCCCCGCCGCGGTCGCGCGTGAGGCCCAGCTGCGCGCGTCGCAAGTGCTGGGAGTGCTCTCGGCCAACCGGCTCTCGGGCCTGTCCGTCGACGATCGCGGGAACCTCGTGGCGCAGCGCTCCGGTCAGCCGACCGCCGCTGCCGCGCTCCAGCCGGGCGACCGCGACCTGGTGTTCCTCGCCCTCAAGCTCGCGCTCATGGAGCGGGCGCTCGCGGGCGGCAAGCAGGTGGCCGTGGCCGACGACGCGTTCGCCGCGTTGCCCGAGACGGCGCGCCGCCTGGCGGGACGCCTCCTCAAGCAGCTGGCGCGCCCCGGCCAGCTCCTCCACGCCACCGCGGACCTCGCGTTCCGCGAGTCGGCCGACCACGTGGCCTGACGTGGCGGATGACGAGCGCACCGCGCCGCCGGGCGGGGATCGCGCTGCCCGCGGCCGCGAGGCCGAGGAGACCGCCGCGGCGTGGCTGGCCGGGCAGGGATACCGCATGCTCGCCCGCAACCACCGGACGCGCCGCGGCGAGGTGGACCTCGTCTGCCGCGAGGGCGGGGTGCTCTGCTTCGTCGAGGTCCGCAGCCGGACGCGCCTCGACTACGGATCGCCGGCGGGCTCGGTGACGGTGGCGAAGGCGCGTCGGGTGGTGGCCGCCGCGACCGACTGGGCGCTGCGCCACGGCGGGCTCGCACAGGACATGCGCTTCGACGTCGTCGCGGTCGATCTCACGGGCGCGGCGCCGCGCTGCGAGCTGTTCCGGAATGCCTTCGACGCGGAGGGCCGGCGCAGCTAGCCGTGGCCGATGCCTACCGGGACCCTGTACGTCGTCGCCACGCCCATCGGCAACCTGGGGGACCTCTCGCCGCGTGCGGCCGAGATCCTGCGGAGCGTCCGGGCGGTGGCCGCGGAGGACACCCGGCGAACCCTCCAGCTCTTCGCGCATCTGGGCGCGCCGGCGCCGGTCATGATCTCGCTGCCCGCCTTCGACGAACGGGGCCGCTCGGGGGCGGTGCTGGCACGGCTCGCAGCCGGCGAGGACGTGGCGCTCTGCACGGACGCAGGCACGCCCGGCGTCTCGGATCCCGGCCAGCAGCTCGTAGAGGCCGCCTGGGAAGTCGGCGCGCGGGTGGTGCCGGTGCCCGGCCCGTGCGCAGCGGTGGCCGCGCTCGCCGCGTCGGGGCTCGCGAGCGATCGCTTCTTCGTGCAGGGTTTCCTGCCGCGCAAGGGCGGGGGTAGGGCCGAGGCGCTGGAGCTCCTGCGGCGCGTGCCGGCGACGATCGTGCTTTACGAAGCCGGGAACCGCACCGGCGAGACCCTGCGCGAGCTCGCAGCCGTGCTGGGAGACCGGCCGGCGGCCGTGGCGCGCGAGCTCACCAAGCTGCACGAGGAGATCGCGCGCGGCCCGCTCTCCGCGCTGGCAGAGCGCTTCGCGGACGGCGCGCGGGGCGAGGTGACGCTGGTGGTCGCGGGCGCGAGCGCGGAGGCGCCGCCGGAGCCGCCGCCGGAGCCACTGGAGGACGAGCTGCGCCGCCGGATGGCGGCCGGCGAGCCGCCCTCCGGCATCGCGCGCGACGTGGCGAAGGCGCGCGGGCTCAAGCGCGCCGAGGTGTACGACGCGCTCGAGCGGCTGAAACACGGGTAGCGCTTTCAATCACATCTGGAGGAGCCGCCCGCTGAAGCTGAAATGGCGGTCACCCTCCGAGGTGGCCCGGCGCGGGGCACGGCTCCGGCCGCTGGTCCTCGCGCCGCGCGTGGTACGCAAGGCGCCGTGACGCGCCATGTCGCTCATGGGCGCCAGCGAAAACTCGCTCGCGCAACCGCGGCACCGTCGTGCGCTGGCGCTTCGCTCGAGCAGTTCGCCGGCGCACGAGGAGTCCTCGGCGTCACGGCGCGACCGTCGAACCATGGGCGGCGCTGCGGAGGCAGCCTTCGCCGCACCCCGCTCCGGGCCGCGGAGCGGCGGAGCGATCCAAGCTCCTTCCGGGAAGTCGCAGGAGGCGACGTTGTCGTTCTGCGCGATGTGACCGCCCGAATGCGCGCGGCACGCCTGCGCGTGCGGCGGCCTGAGCGCTTCGCGAACGACCGACGCACCCAGCCCGGAAGGTCATTGGCGAGCACCGCCGGGTGACCACCCCGCTGCCCCTGTTCGGAGCCGGCCTGCGTACCGGAAGGTCGGCCCGGCGGCGGGGAACAAGCCCCCCCTACTCGTCGGCGTCTTCCTCGCGCAGCCCGAGCTCCTTCATCTTCACCTGCAGCGACTTGCGGCTGATCTGCAGCCGCTTGGCGGCGCGGGTGACGTTGCCGCCCGTCTCCTCCAGCGCCCGGGCGATGAGCTCCTTCTCCAGCTCGGCCTGCGCCTGCCGGACGATCTCCTTCATCGAGGCGCCACTCGGCGCGGCGATGGCGCCGAGCGGGCCCACCGCGGCGATGGGCACCGCCGTGCCGGGGAGCCGCTCGCGGAGGGCGTCCGGCAGCGAGGCGCCCTCGATGACCGGGCCGTCTGCGAACAGCACGGAGCGCTCCATCAGATTCTCGAGCTCCCGGATGTTGCCCGGCCAGGAATAGGCGAGCAGGACCTGCAGCGCCTCCTCGTCCACGCGCTCCACCTTCTTCCCGAGCCGCTGGTCGTACTTGCGGATGAAGTGCTCGACGAGCAGCGGGATGTCCCCCTTGCGATCGCGCAGCGGAGGCAACGCGATGGGGACCACCGCCAGCCGATAGTAGAGGTCCTCCCGGAAGCGGCCGTCGGCGATGAGGGCCTTGAGGTCGCGGTTGGTGGCGGCGATGAGGCGCACGTCGACGCGCAAGGTCTTGATGCCGCCCACGCGCTCGAACTCCGATTCCTGGAGCGCGCGCAGGAGCTTCACCTGCGTCTCGACCGGGATCTCGCCGATCTCGTCGAGGAAGAGCGTCCCGCCGTCGGCGAGCTCGAAGCGGCCTGGCTTCGAGCCGACCGCGCCCGTGAAGGCGCCCCGCTCGTAGCCGAAGAGCTCGCTCTCCACCAGATCCTTGGGGATGGCGGCGCAGTTCACCTTGATGAGCGACTTGTCACGGCGCGAAGAGTTGCGGTGCAGCTCGCGCGCGATGAGCTCCTTGCCGGTTCCGCTCTCGCCGGTGATGAGCACGGTCGAGGGCGAGTCGGCGACCTTGCCCACGATCTCGTAGACCTGCCGCATGGGCGGGGAGAGGCCGACCAGCGGCGCCGGCGCGACGGTCCCGTGCACGTTCTGCCGCTCGAGCTCGTGCGCGCGGGTGGCCTTGGCGATGACCTTCTTCAGCTCCTCCTGCTCGAACGGCTTCGTGATGTAGTCGAAGGCGCCCGCCTTGAGCGCCTGCACGGCGCTGTCGACCGTGCCATGCGCCGTGATCATGATGACCGGGATGTCGGGGAACTCGACCGCCGCGCGCTCGAGGAGCTTCAGCCCGCTCATGCCCGGCATGACGAGGTCCGTCACGACCACGTGCACGGGGGTCTTCTGCAAGACCGCCAGGGCCTGCTCGCCGTTGCCCGCGGTGGTGACCTCGTACCCCTCGCGCGCCAGCATGGCGGCGAGGACGCGCCGGATGTTGAGCTCGTCGTCGACGATGAGGACGTGGGGCACGGAGCGTGATTACCACGGCGCTCCGGAGAAATGCAGGGCCAGGAAATGCACCCATCCCCCGATGAGTTACCGCATGCCCGGCGGGGCGAAGCGCGTCACACCGGCTTCGGGGTGGGCCTCTTTCGCCTGCGCCGCTTCACGCTCGGCCGATCCACGGACTCCGGCGGTTGCAGCTCGGGCCGCTCGCTGCGCTCCCACAATGCCGGCAGCGCGATGACGAACTCGGCCCCTTCGCCGGGCGCCGAGCGTACGCCGATCGTGCCGCCGTGCGTCTTCACGAGGCGCTGGCAGATGGCGAGCCCCAGCCCGGTGCCCTTCTCCTTGGTGGTGTAGAAGGGCACGAAGATGTGCTCGCGCGCGTCCTCCGGCACGCCCGGGCCGCTGTCCCGGAAGCGCACCTCGACGAGATCGCTCCGCCGCGGCGTGTCGCGCCAGAGCGCCACCTCGTCTCGCGCGAGCCGGGTGGAGATCCGCAGCTCGCCCCCCTCGGGCATCGCCTGCATGGCGTTCAGCCCGAGGTTCAGGAAGACCTGGCGGAGCTGCTCCGGATCGCAGGACACGCGCGGCAGCTCCGGCGCGAGCTCGACCGTCAGCTTCACCGAGGCGGGCAGGTCGGCTTGCAGGAGCGCCACCGTCCGCCGCAGCACCTCATTGACGTCGCCCGGCGCGAGAGCGACCCGCAGCGGGCGCGAGTAGTCGAGGAACTGCGTCACCACGCCGTTCAGACGCTTCACCTCGTCGGCGATGATGCCCAGGAACTCGCCCGCGCCCTCCGGGACGAGCTCGCGCCCCTCGGCGCCGGGGCGCGGAGGCCCCTGAGGCAGGAGGAGCTGGATGGCGCCCTGGATGGCGGCCAGCGGATTCCTGATCTCGTGGGCCAGGCCCGCCGCCATCTCGCCCAGCGCTGCCAGGCGATCGCGCTCCTTCATCTGCTGGTAGAGCTTCGAGTTCTCGATGACGAGCGCCGTCCGCTCGGCCACCTCGATGAGGGCGGCGATCTCGTTCGAGGCGAACGCCTCCGGAACGCGCTCGTCCCAGCAGGCGAGGAACCCGACCACCCGGTCGCCAGCCGCGAGCGGCATGGCGATCCCGGCGCGCATGGTCGCCATGGCGGCGCGCGCGTCGCCGAGGCGCTTCAGCTCCTCGCCCACCACCGCGGGCGCGCCGCGGCCGTCCGCGTCGGAGGGCCCCGGGGGCAGATAGGCGCGCAGCTCGGCCAGGCGCCGGTCGATGTTCTCGAGCAGGATGGCCTTCTGGCCGCTGCCCGCCGCGCCGAGGAGGGCCCGCGCCACCCCCGGCTCCAGGAAGGGCGCTGGCGGCGGTCCGCGGCTGTCGAGGAGCCGGTAGCCGGGCCGATCCTCGGCGAGCAGCCAGAGCGAGGCGTGGGTGACGCGCCGCGTCTCCGCCAAGGCGTCGAGCAGCACCGCGGCGAGCCGGGGGGGATCGATGACGTTGGCGATGCGCTCGCGCAGCTGCTCCAGGTGGCGCACGAGCTCGTAGCGCTCCCTGAAGAGCGTCACGATCACCCACTCCTCCACCTTCTCGCGCATGGGCTCGAAGAGCGAGAGGATGACGAAGGAGGCGACGAGCGTGTTGAAGTAGAACAGCTCGGGCCGGTTCCCCACCCAAGACACGAGCCCGCCGTAGATCGCCACCAGCACGAGGCCGAGGGCGGTCACCACCACGATCTTCCCCAGGAACTCGTGCAGATCGAGCAGGCGGTGCCGGAGCAGCGTCTGGGAGAGGAAGAACATGAAGATGGTGAGGGTGATGGCGCCCAGCCCCTCGAGCGGGTAGGGGACGCCGAAGCGCGGCAGGACGTCGAGGGTGGAGAGCGCCACCGACACGCAGGCGCCCACGAACAGGTAGAGCAGGCGCGCCCGCTCGACGCGCGTCGGGGCGGCGTGGAAGCGGTGCCAGAGCACGGTCAGCACCGCCACCAATCCGCCCACCACGTAGAGCGTCACCGCCAGCTTGGCGACCGCCACGTGCACGAGCGGCGACGTCGCCACGATGAGCCCCGAGAGCGAGCCCGCCAGCATGACATTGCGGGCGCGGCGGGCCGGGCGGCGGGCCACGCCGAGGAACTCGAGGAAGTAGGCGAGGGCGGAGGTGGGGAGGAGCGCGCCCGTCACCACCGCCAGCCGCTCCCAGCCGTCGTAGCGGAGCTCCGCGCCCGGCCAGCGATGGACGAAGTCGGCCAGCGAGTAGAGGCCGATATTGGCCGAGAAGATCGCGAAGAGGGTGAAGACCCGGGGGCGGTTGTCGCGCAGGAGCGCCGCGCCCGAGAGGGCGAGCGTGACGATGGCGGCGAGGAGCGTGGCCTGGGTGTGGATGTCCACCGCTGGACATCCTAACCGCGAACGCCTGGTCGCCGCGCGGGCCGAAATGCCGGGCTCGCCGCGCGGGTTGCATGGAGGCGAAGCACCGCCGCGGCGAGAGGCCAGCCGCCTCCTTGACCGGCGGTGGTCTGCGGCGCAACGTGCCCGACCGATGAAGACGACCTTTGCCCTCCTGCTGGCCACCGCGGTTGCGGGGAGCGCTACGACCTCGACCGCTCCCTCACCCCAGCCCTCTCTCCCGGCAGGGGAGAGGGGGACCGCGACCGCGACCCCGAACGCGACCCCGAGCGCCTTCACGGACGCGGACGTCGCGCTGCTCTTCGCCACGGGGCCGCTGGCGAAGGCGCGGGCGGACCTCCAGGCGGAGCGGTGGGACGTCGCCGCGAAGGGTTTCGAGCGCGCGGTAGAGCCGGAGGCGCGATACCTGCGCGCCGTCGCGCTGGTCGAGGCGCGCCGCGCGCCCGCGGCGCTGAAGGCGCTCGCGGGCCTCGAGGAGAAGCTGCCAGACCTGTCGGACCGGATCGCGTTCTGGCGCGGCCGCGCGCACGAGCTCGCTGGCGAGGCCCGGGCGGCGGCCGCGGCCTACGCGGCCGTCGGCGAGGGCTCGCTCCTCTGGGCCGACGGCCAGCTCGCGCGCGCTCGCGCCTTGCAGGCGGCCGGCGATCGCTCCGCGGCCCTCGACGCGCTCGCTCCCATCCTCTCCCTCCCGCCTCCGGAGGAGGTGACGCGCGGCGACACCGCCTCCGAGGCGCTGCTCCTCGATGGCCGCCTGCGCGCGGCGGGAAAGGCGAAGGCCGATCTCGCCTGGGCGCGCCGCGCCTTCATCGAGTGCTGGGCCGGGCACCCGCTCTCCACGGCCTCTCAGCTCTGCCTCGCCGAGCTGAAGAAGCTGCCGCGCCCCGCCAGCGCGCCCCCCACCGCCGAGGAGGCGCTGCGGCGGGACGAGGCGCTCCTCGACGCGAACCGCAACGCCCCCGCGCTGGCGGAGCTCTCGAAGCTCGTGGCGACCTTGCCCCCTCCAGGCGACGGCGAGCGGCTGGCATGCCGGGCCCGCTTCGCCCTCGGAAAGGCGTATCGCAAGGAGCGGCAGCACGCGAAAGCGATCGAGATCCTGAAGCCGGTGGTGGAGAGATGCGAGGACCCGCAGCTCCGGGTGCGGGCGGTCTACGTCCTCGCCAGCGCCTCGTCGATCGTGGCGCCGGAGGAGGGAGTCGCCTGGTACCGCGCCCTCGCCCGCGACTACCCGGCCCATCCGTTCGCGGATGACGCGCTCTTCTACGCCGCCGATCTGCTCGCGCGCTCGGGCCATCCCGAGGAGGCGCTGGCCGCGCTGGCCGATCTCTCGGAGAAGTACCCCAAGGGCGACTTCCGGGCCGAGGCGCTCTTCCGCATCGCCTGGATCGAGCGGTCGGCCGGCCACGCCGCCGGTGCGCTCGCCTCGCTCGCGCGCCTCGAGCGCGACTACGAGGCGAGCGATCCGTACGAGCACGCTCGCGCCACCTACTGGCACGCGCGCATCCTGCGGGACCGCGGCGCGGACGGCGATGTCGCGCGGGCCGAGGCGCTCTGGCAGGCGATCGCCGAGCGCTATCCGGCCGACTACTACGGGCTGCTCGCACGCGCCCGGCTGGAGGAGGCGAAGCCCGGTTCTGCGCCGCCCTGGCCCCGGACCGAGGCGGGCGCCGGCGAAGAGGGTTTGCGCCACGAGCCGGGAGCGCTCCGGCGCGACCGACACTTCCGCGCGGGCGTGCTCCTGCTGCGCATGGGCCTGGTCCGGGCGGCCGCCGACGAGCTGGCCGCGGTCGATCGGAAGGCGCTTCAGGGCGGCGAGCCGCTGCTGCTCGTGGCGGAGCTGCTCGACCGCGCCGGTGATCACAAGACCTCCAGCCACCTCATCCGCTCGCTCGGGCGCGTCGCGCTACGGAAGCGGCCCGAGGGCGCGTCGCTGCGCGTCTGGCGCGTCGCCTATCCGGCCGCGTACCGCGGCGAGGTGCAGCGATGGGCGCCGCCGAATGGCGTCCCGGCCGACCTGCTCCTCGCCCTCATGCGGGAGGAGAGCGGGCTCGATCCGACCGTCGTGTCCGGAGCCGGGGCGGTGGGGCTCACCCAGCTCATGCTGCCGACCGCCCAGGACGTCGCGAAGAAGCTCAAGCTCGGCCGGGTCCGGCAGGCGGATCTCATGAAGCCGCCCCTCTCCATCCGGCTCGGCGCCACCTACTTCGGGGGCCTCCTCAGGCGCTACGACGGCTCGGAGGCGCTCGCGCTGGCGGCGTACAACGTCGGCGACGGCCCGGTGAAGAACTGGCTCCGGCTGCGCGGCACGCTCCCGCTCGACGCGTTCGTGGAGGAGATCCCGGTGCAGGAGACGCGTGGCTACGTGAAGCGCGTCCTGCGCTCGTACGCGGCCTATCGCTTCCTTTACGGCGGCGAGCGCGAGAAGCCGGTGCTGCTCGGCCAGCTGCTGCCCCGGCTGGACTGACGCGGCGGTAGCCGGCCCGTCGTGCAGGCTTGCGGCGACTTGACTAGGATCATCCGGATGGTGCTCGACACCGGCGTCCTCGTCCTCAACCGAGTCTACCAGCCCGTCCACATCACCTCGGTGCGGCGGGCCTTCTCGCTCCTTTACCAGGGAGCGGCCAAGGCCATCGACGAGCAGTTCCAGCTCTTCGACTTCCCGAGCTGGTCGGCGCTGGCCGCGGCGGCGCACCAGGACGCGGTGGGCACGGTCGACCGGCGCATCCGCGTGCCGCGGGTCATCGTGCTCATGGCGTACGAGCGCATGCCGAAGACGCGCGTCCGTTTCTCGCGCTTCAACATCTACGCGCGTGACGAGAACACGTGCCAGTACTGCGGGTCACGGCTGCCACGGGCCGACCTGAACCTCGACCACGTGGTGCCGCGCTCGCGAGGCGGGGGGACCAGCTGGGACAACGTGGTGTGCTCGTGTGTGCCGTGCAACCTGCGGAAAGGTGGGCGGACCCCCGAGGAGGCCGGGCTGCGGCTCCTGCGCGCGCCGGCCCGGCCGCGCTGGACGCCGATGTTTCGCTCCGCCACGCGCCGCGCCTTCTACAGAGAGTGGCGTCCGTTCCTGTCATTCGTCGACGCGGCCTACTGGAACGCGGAGCTCGTCGAGTAGGACAAGCACTTCACTTTGGAACCACGGGCGGGCGGGTTAGCATCCGGCCCCGTGGCGGACACCCGCAGCCTGAAGCTCGTGACCGGACCCGCGGACGCTCCGCGCGCTCGAGCCGTGCGCGTCGCTCCCCGGCTCGGCCGCGTCCTCAGCGTCGGCGGCGGAAAGGGCGGAATCGGCAAGAGCCTGGTCGCCACGAACCTCGCCATCGAGCTCTCCCGGCGCGGGGAGAAGGTCGTCCTGGTCGACGCCGACCTGGGCGGCGCGAACCTCCACACGGGGCTCGGGCTCGAGCCGCCCAAGCGCACGCTGCAGGACTTCCTGGAGGGCCGCGCCCGGCGCATCGAGGAGGTGCTCACGCCCACCGGGCTCCCCAACCTGGCGCTCGTGTCCGGCGCCATCGATCGCGTCGACTCGGCGCACCCGAAGTACGCGCAGAAGGCGCGCCTCGTGAAGAGCCTGACCGCCTTGCAGGCGGATCACGTGGTGGTCGACCTCGGGGCGGGGACCCACCTCGACGTGCTCGACCTGTTCCTCGTCTCCGACCACGGCCTCTTGGTGCTGGTGCCGGAGCCGGCCTCGGTGGAGAACGGCTACCGCTTCCTCAAGGCCGCCTTCTGGCGCCGCGTCCGGAACGTCGTCTCCGCGCACGGCCTCGAGGCCCAGCTCCGCGCGGTGATGGCCGACGGCACCTTCCGCAGCCCCGCCGAGATCCTCCGCGCGCTCTCGACGCAGCACCCGCTGGCGGGCGCGCTCCTGGCGCAGCAGCTGGAGGTCTTCCGGCCTCGCCTGGTGGTGAACCAGACGCGCACCCCGCAGGACGCCGAAGTCGGTCAGGCGGTGGTGATGGCCTGGCGGAAGTTCTTCGGCCTCGAGCTCGACTACCTGGGGCATGTCCCGCACGACCCGGAGATGTGGCACGCGATGCGGGCGCGGCGGCCGCTGCTCGTGCACGCGCCCGACGCGCCGTCGGCCAGGAGCATCGGATTGATCGCGGACCAGCTGGCGGCGCTCGACGCCGCGGCCGGCAGAAGCGGGAGAACGACTTGAAGCCCCTGTCCGAGCAGAACCTGTACGAGATCCTCGAGGTGCCTTGCGACGCGCCCGAGGACGACATCGTGAAGGCGTGGGACCGGGTGAGCGCGCTGTGCGTGCCGGGCGCGCTCGCCACGTACACGCTCATGCCGCCCGACGAGGCGGCCCTGCTGGGACGCCGGCTGGAGGAGGCCCTCACCATCCTCCT
>WNGR01001551.1_pt1 | contig 30284 bp, 29 predicted proteins | sample 5407581 | NCBI WGS metagenome assembly WNGR01 (sample SAMN13153383, study PRJNA577476) | soil metagenome | isolation source: 80 cm soil or saprolite under Garry oak tree replicate 2 | place: USA:California | collected 2016-06-15
TGAGACGCCAGGTTTTCTCAAGAGAAAGCCAAGTCGGGGTAGTTTGAGTTGAATTCCTCTCCCGCCGACGATGTCGAAACGTACTAGGCGGGGAATTATCTGACGCCTGTCCATCTTCCGGACTAGTAAGTATCTGTGAAGCATCTGGTTTTCTTCAACCATCCTCAATTCGACTACTCCGTCGACCAGGCTCTCCACTTTTCTGAACAGCTCTGGGTGGACGCTTCCTGTAGAAAGAGTGACGATTAGTTTTCCTCCTGCTTTCTTGACTTTGGCTGCGATGCTCTGGATGAAGCTGATTGCATGTTTGCTCTCCGTTTCGCTGAATATCGGAATTAGAGAGTCGAGCAGAATAGTTACTTGTCGGTAGCCAAGTTTCTCCATTACAGTTGTCAGGTATATGCTGACGTTGGTAAGGTCGTACGGCTGTGGGACTACTCCTTCAGTTACGCCTGCGGTGGCTGAATAGCAGTCCATTATTTCTAGCTTGTTCATCAACTGGTACTTTCTCGGGTCCCATCCGAACTCGTTCATCCTCTCCGTTATGTTTGCAGGGAAAGTGTCATAGGTTACGATGATGCACGGCCTGGACCGTGTTAGCTCGTCGTAGAGTATCTGTTGTGCAAGAGTTGTTTTCCCGCTGCCAGGGTCTCCTGCGATCAGGATTGAGGAGGCGTCTGGAAGGCTTCCGCCAACTAGATTATAGAAATCCTTGAAAGGTGTGGATATCTTCTCCAGTATTGATTTGCACCCCGTTTAGCCGACTGGTTCTTCCCAGTCGCTATTGGCTTAGTTCAGCGGCGGCGGGTATGAATGGGGATTGTAACTACCTTCAACTTCGTTGAAGTACACTTCCCGCGGCAAGGTTAGCGAAGAGTTAGTCAATTATGATCCGTCGTATCGAACACGCTCGAAGCAGGATTACCAAGATAAAACTTGTTTCAAATGTCCTAATACAACCCGCACCAGGGACAACCAAGACCGCGGCTAAGGCCATCGCCAAAATCAAAGGTGTGAAGATGGCTCATGCTATCACAGGACCATTCGACGTGATCGCTTTCGTTGAAGTTCCAGATCTTACAACGCTATCGGACCTAATTCTCGCGAAGATTCAGAATACTGAGGGAGTCCAGAAAACTCAAACGGCTATTGTGGCAAACAGCGGACGTGCGTAGGCCCACCCTTCCACGAAATCGAAAGAACAAAAGCCCTACCTCTGCCTCTGCTAAAGGGGCAGCTCGATAACTTCTGAACAAGGAGAAAGGCTACTCTTGGGAGTATTAGTCTGATTCGTTTTCCATCGAATCAGTCTTTGATCGCAGGCGAGACTGAAGTTCGAGCAGGTTTCGGAGGATGCGTATGTCGCCCAAGTCTTCCTTGTCCGTTGAGCTCTGATCGTTCTCGTCTGGTCGCATAGAGGCTCTCTTTTCGCTGCCAGTATAAGTGTTATCAATACTCAAGCGGCACGCATGGTTGATCCAAAATGGGTAAGCCTCGGCAGACTAAGAAACCTAAGAAAAAGAAAGAGACGTAGTATCTTTCGCTAGATGGTTGGCGGTGGAGGGGGTTTCCTCACCTTAATGGCGAGGAGTATTAGGAAGAACGCTAGTCCAAATATTGTGAGAAGAACAATCGCGGACGTGGTAGTACTGGTTGCTGCGCTCCCGATGTTTAGCTGGACTGTTGCTGTTGGGCTAGTGATGGCATTCTCTATCAAACCAGTAACCTGTTGATTCTGATACATCACGCTCAACGAGTATGTTCCCATAGGCACATCGCCGAGCTGAACGTTGCCCTTGCTATTGGTGAGGAAACTTCTGCTCGTAGAATTGATGAAAGTAACCGTGACGTTGGCTCCGCCGATTGGATTGTTGTTATTGTCAACTACGTGGACCGAGGCTGGGTAGGCTTTCAGCGAGACTGTCTTTGTTGCTGAGCCGCTGGTAAGGTCGATTTGGACTGAGCTCGTCGTCCCGAGAGTCGATCCCTCCCAGTTCGCCTCCGTCACTGTGTAAACGTCATTGGACAGAAATCCTGAATATTGAGTAATCGTGGTTGTCGTGCCAGCTGTTTGTGCGGAAAGACTGACTGAGGCGGGAGCTGGGCTCAATGGGTTGCCTGAAGCGTCGTTGAATGACAGCGTGTACTGGAATTGTTTGTCGAACACGGCGGTGAAGCCGGCTGTGCCGTTGTAGTTGTAAATGATCCCGTTAGTCGATGGCGGCGGAGGGATGACTAGCATCTGATTTGTTGTCCAACACGTGCCGCTTGCGTGGACATTCGGGTTGTCTGGACACACACTGGTCCCAGATCCGTAATAGTTGGCCCAATTCTTCCAGACATAGTGGCCTCCCGTTGACGCTCCGGTGAAGCTGGAGTTCATCACTCTGATCGTAACAGCTGTATTATTGGCGAACGTGAAGGTCGGTTGGGGAAGGGGGAGGCGGCAGGTGTGTGAACCGCAATAAAACCCGGTGTTGGCTGTGCTCGTGTTGTTGTCGACCTCGATCCAAATCGTCCCATCGCCTGCTGAAACATTCGAGCTGACAGCCACTTGGCAGCCGTTGATGCAACCAGACGCCGCGTACGCGTTTCCGATGAGGATCGGAACTAAAAATGAAGCGATTAATGCAAAGAGTATGACTGGGGCTCTTGCTTTCACTGTAAGCCTGGCCTCGACGTTAGCCGAGAAACCCGAGTTGTAGGCTTAGAAGCTCTTGAACCATCAGAGTTGACGCTGGGGTAACACCGAGCTTAACCCGGGTTTGCCCAGCTCCTCACATCCGACGAGTTAAGAGCACGGCACCCTACCTCACCCCTCCTTCAAGCTCTTTTTTGGCGGCGTTGTTTTATATCGTCCATCAGAAAAATAGTCAACGAACATCATGACGGTTCAACTTCAGAAGATGAAGATGCTCCTCGGGGGAGATTGGAAGGACAGCTCGACAGGCGCCAGGTCATCGGTCATTGATCCATCGAGCGGGGAAATTATCGCCGAGGCTCCGAGAGCGTCAAAACAGGACGCCAAGGGTGCCATTGATGCGGCTAAGTCTGCTTTCGAGTCGCCGGAATGGCGGGAAATGGATTCCGGGAAGAGGGGGAGAATTCTCACAAAGCTTGCGGGTCTGGTTCGGGAGAATTCCGACGAGCTTGCGAAGCTGGAGACGTCGAATGAGGGTAAGACTCTCCGGGAGTCAAAGGGCGACGTAGCATGGGCAGCTCGGGCTTTCGAATATTTTGCAGGACTTGCGGACAAGATTGAGGGCGAGACGATTCCTGTGCCGCCTAAACGGTTGAATTATACTTTGAAAGAGCCGTTAGGAGTAACAGTCCATATTGTTCCTTGGAATTATCCGATCGCCCTGGCCTCGAGAAGCCTAGCACCCGCACTCGCAGCAGGCAACACTGTGGTGGTGAAGCCCTCAGAGCTTACGCCTCTCACTGCTCTCAAGCTTGGAGAGCTGGCAGTAAAGGCCGGGACTCCAAAGGGCGTAGTGAACGTGGTGACAGGCTCGGGTGCGGAAGTAGGCTCGGCACTGGTTTCAGACAAGAATGTCGACGGAATCGTATTTACCGGCTCTGGCGACACTGGTCGTCAAGTCATGGAGGCGGCAGCCAAGAACATTACACATGTAGTAATGGAGCTCGGGGGCAAGAATCCTCACATTGTCTTCGCCGACGCGGATCTTCCGAGAGCAGTCAAAGCGGTGAAAGACGGGATCTTTACCAACGCTGGACAGATGTGCTGGGCAGGATCTCGCGCATTCATCCACGAATCCATCTACGACGATTTCGTCAAGGACTTGGTGGCGAAGACGTCCGCGATGAAGATTGGACCTGGAAGCGAGGAGACGACGGAGATGGGTCCCTTGGTTTCAAAATCGCGCCGAGAAACTGTCTTGGGTTATGTCAAGGACGGAGTGGCGGAGGGCGCGAAACTCCTGTACGGAGGGAAGAAGCCTAGCGATCCACGGCTCGACAAGGGAAGCTTTCTCGAACCCACGATCTTCGCTGACGTGACGGGCGAGATGAAGATTGGTTGCGACGAGATCTTTGGTCCCGTGTTGTGTGTAACAAAGTTCAAGAATACTGAGGAAGTTGTGGCGATGGCTAACGAGACGGACTACGGTTTGTATGGAGGCCTCTGGACGAACAACCTGAAGCTGGCTCACGACGTTGCGTCGAGGCTCGAGGTCGGCGGTGTCGCGATCAACGAATACTTGGTTACGTTTCCACAGACGCCGTTTGGCGGCTACAAGGACAGCGGGATTGGACACGAGAACGGGGTTAGAGCGTTAGAATACTATACGCGGACGAAGAATGTTTCTGTAAACCTCAGCTAGCATCTACGGAGATTCTAGCTGGTAGAAGACTCCTTCCCCAGCGTGCTTGGGCCTCAACACAAGTTCCAGACCAGGCTTCAGATCCTTACGGTCGATTTCGTTGCTTATTGGTGCGAAAACCCTCATCCCACCTGCGAGTTCTGCTAAACCGAGCAGGTAAGGGGTTGAGTCTTGGAAGGCTGGTGGCGCAAAGTATACTTCGGTAAACGTTACGAGTTTTCCTTTACCCTCAAGAGGAACCCATGCGATCTCGCTGCCTCGGCATTTTGGACAGTCGGCTCTAGGTGGAAAATAGAGCGTGCCGCACTCCTTGCATCGGGTTGCCATGATCTGGTTCTTTTCCAGATAGGATACCAATGGTGCGATCTTTGTCTGCGAGACGTACCCGAAGCGTCCGAATTTCTCGAAACCCAATACTACTACGCCCTTAGAATGGAGACTGCGGAGTACATGCCTATTCCTCCAATGTTCTGGGCCAATCCAATCCTCGCTCCGTCAATCTGTACGTCTCCAGCTTCTCTCCTGAGCTGATGGACTAGACTGGTGAGCTGCGATGCCCCAGTTGCTCCCACTGGGTGTCCTTTGGAGATTAGTCCGCCATCAATGTTGACGGGTATTTTTCCTCCAAGCTCGGTCTCGTTGGTCTTCAGAAGTTTAGTTCCCTTTCCAGGCCGGGCAAATCCGAGGTCTTCGTAATTCAATATCTCCGTGATGGAGAATGAATCATGAACTTCAGCAACATCAACATCAGTGGGTTTTACCCGAGCCATCTCATAGGCCGACCTGGCGGCGTTCTTGGTGACTTCAAAGCTGGTGAAAGGACCCCGTCGCCCAGCGAGAGACATGGGGCTTGAGGCGAGCCCAAGACCCGCAATCCAGACAGGCTTGTCAGTTATCTTTCTGGCCCTCTCAGAGCTGGCGACGATTAGACATGCAGCGCCGTCTGCGTTGGCGCAGCAGTCGTAAAGTTTCAAAGGTTTGGCGACCGGGCGTGAGTTGAGTACCTCCTCCGTGGTGACGGGTTTCTGAAACATTGCTTGCGAGTTCTTGGCGCCATATTTTCGGTTCTTCACAGTGACTAGCGCCATGTCCTCCTCAGTGGTTCCGTACTTCGCCATGTGGGCGTTTGCGTACATTGCGTAGTAGGCTGGCATGCTTGTGCCGAAGGGAGATTCCCACATCACATCACCAGCCCTTCCCATTAGTTCCTGGATCTCTCCCGAGGAGAGCTCAGTCATCTTCTGAACTCCAACCACTGCGATTACGTCGTGGAGGCCGGACAAAATTAGCGACCAGGCAATTCTTAGTCCTACGGCGCTAGAGGCACACGCGGCTTCGACGTTGAAAGTGGGTTTGGGACTGAGACCAAGGTATTCAGATACAACACCAGCAGGGGATCTCTGCTTATCATAATGCGTAGCTGAGCAGACGACCGACCCGTCGATCGCCCGGGACTCCAGTTCCGCATCGTCGAGAGCACTGCTGTACGCTTCGAACGCGAGCTCTCGGAGGGAAGCATCGCTTCTTTTTCCAAACTTTGAATGCCCGACCCCAACAATTGCTACTCGGCCCATAAACTGGATTCCGAGATTGATTCCGGTTCGTGTTGTAAAAGAAGGTTACTTGGACATCGGCTAGACTGCTTCTTTGGACTCGGCGTAGAGGAATGTGATTCCTCCAGTGGCGATCTTTACGCTGTGTCGGCCTGAGTCTCTTCCGGCTTGAGAGTCGAGCGCTTTTCTCATGCTATCCATGTTGTCGAACTCCAGCTCTACGACTTGATAGTAAGCAGGGTCACCTCGTGGTGCGCCAACGACCTTGTGAACTGTGTACCTCTTGAGTCCCGGCATTTGTTTGGCTATAGGGACATGGTCCTCCCAGTACTGTTTGTCGAATAGTTCCGGGTCTTTGGGTTTACCGAACAGTACGATGATTTTCGCCAAGGGTCTCTAGCCTCTAGAAGCTGGTTGCTATAGCCTCGTTTTTCCTGATCTGTACATCTACGCCTTCAACTTCTATCTCTGGGATCGCGGGAACCTTGATGCCCATCCCTTCTATCTCTCCTCTCTTCTTCTCAATCGCCTGCCTCCAATACTTTACCTTCTCTTCCATGGTCAAACATCCCAATCCTGAATCTCGCGCAATCTGCTCCAGTTCACGATCAACTTTGTCAAAATCAGATGGTAAGCGCCAGAATTCGGATTTGTGTTCGTATAGGAGTGGAGATAGGAAGATGAAGCCCTGTTTCATCTGGCGAGTAACAGTAAGTTTCTGTTCCTCGGTAAACTCTTGGGACATGGCCCGCAAGAGTGCCATCGTCGCTACCAAGTGCCGGGTCTCGTCTCTAGTTATGTTCTGAAACGATTGTCGATAGACTTCGAGTTTGCTTGTCTGACGCATTGAGTTGAATATTGTCTCGGCGCCGATCTCTGCAAAGAAAAAGCCGGCAAATAATAGCTCAGGAGAAAGGTACTCCCAGGCACCGACGAATCCCTTCCAGTACCTTCGCCCCTCATCGTAAAGGGCCTGGATGTTCCTCAATGCCTTCTGTTCGAAATCTGATTGGGGCTTGTATCCATAGGGCCAATTGGGGCACAGTTTGTCGCAGGCTCTGCGGCATACTTCATCGTGGCGACATTCATCATACGTGATCGATGCGAGCATCTTCTTCGTTGGATCCTCCAAGTTCAATTCTGCTGCTCTCACTATGCCGAAACCAAAGGCTCCAATGCCAGATTTCTCGAAGAGAGCTAGCTTTGACATCCAGTAGGCCTGAGCTATTCGCTCCTTAGGGTCAAAGTTCTTCCCATCGAGTTCGTCCCAGGGGAGAGTTGAAGGATTCCAGTTTTGTGCGAAGGACAGGTCGAATGCCCGGAACATCATTTCGTTCTTGATGGTCCAGTTGCCAGGGAAAATATTCAGGTCCGCTTTGGACTTGTCCTTCTTGGCCTTCGACATGTTATGCTCGTCTCGGCGATCTTCTCAACATATTACTTAAACGTGAAATCTTGAGGAGCAGTCACCGATTCAAGTTCCTGAGAACTTGGGTTGACGCTTCTCAAGGAAGGCTCTAACTGCCTCTAGATGATCTTGGGTTTTTCCTGCAATGTCTTGGTTCTGAGCCTCATATTCAAGGGCGTCGTGTAGATCCAGTCTACTGACATGATTCACAACCCTCTTTGAGAGTCCGAGTGCCTTCGTGGGGCCATTTGCGAGCTTTGCGGCAACATTGTCTACGACCTTGTCCAGTTCTGCAGCTGGGGCTACTTGGTTTACCAGCCCCATGGTCTCCGCCTCTCTAGCTCCGACTGTTCTTCCAGTCATGATGAGTTCGAGGGCTCGACCCGGACCCAGTGCTCGGGTGAGGAAATAGCTACTTCCAGAATCTGGTACTAGCCCTACTCCGATGAATGCTTGTTTGAGGCCTGCCTCCTCGGAAGCTATTCGAATATCGCAGGCTAGAGCAATGCTTGCGCCGCTGCCCGCCGCTATGCCGTTGATTCGTGCGATGACGGGCTTCTCCATGTGTCGGATCCGAAGGATAATCGGATGGTATTTCTTTCTGAGATGATCCCCGAGGGAAGGATGGGACTCCCCACCGTATCGTTCTTTCAGACCTGAGACGTCTTCCCCCGCTGAAAAGGCCCTACCTGCGCCGGTGATGATTAGACAACGAGTGACCTCATCCCTTTCCGCCTCTTTCAGAGCAGTGGAGAATTCTTCTCCCATCTTGTCGTTGAGGGAGTTGAGGGCTTCAGGGCGGTTCATGGTGATTCTTGTTATCTGATCCCTCTTTTCCACAAGTATGGTTTCGTATCCCATTCTATCGACCTTTGAACTGGGGTGGTCGCTTCTCGGTAAAGGCCTTCATTCCTTCCTTCATGTCCTGCGTTGAGAAGAGTAGGTAGAAGTTTCTCCTCTCGAACTGTAATCCTTCCTCCAAGGGCGTGTCGAAGGCCTTCAGCACAGCCTCCTTAGCCAGTCTGGTCGCGACCGGAGCTTTCTGTGCAATCTGCATGGCTAGTTTCTTCGCCTCCTCAAAGTACGCCTCTACCGGTACGATTCTGTTGACGAGTCCATGCTTTTCTGCTTCCCTAGCAGTGATGGGTTGGCCGGTGAGGATCATTTCCATGGCGCGGAATTTTCCGATGGTTCTTGTCAAGCGTTGGGTTCCACCGGCTCCGGGCATTATTCCTATGCTGATCTCTGGCTGTCCGAATCTTGCTGTTTCTGATGCAATGATGATGTCACAGTTCATTGCTAGCTCGCATCCTCCGCCTAGGGCGTGCCCGCTGACGGCTCCGACGATCGGTTTGGCTGTTTTCTTCAGCCTGTCCCAGAGCGCGAATTGGTTGCGCTGGATGAGGTCGACGGGTGTTGCCTCGGATAGCTCTTTGATGTCTGCTCCAGCCGAGAATGCATCGTCATTCCCGGTCAGAACGGTAGCTCTGATTCGATCGTCTCTATCAAAGGCTTCGAGAGCTTCGACGAGCTCTCTGAGGAGTTCGAAGTTTAGTGCGTTGAGAACTTTGGGTCTGTTAAGTCGGATTATTCCGATGGGTGGTTCCGTCTCAACTAGTATCTGGCTGAACGGCAAGCGAGATCAGTCTTGCCGGTGGTGGAGCGTCTATAAAGCGTTGGGAATTCTCAGCGAGTCGTCTGGAAGAATTCAAAGTAGCCTCCCTTGCTCCCTTTTCTTCGCGAAGGATCGCCTAGATATCCTTGCTTCACCATTTCTCTGAGCGCTTTAGGCGGAATCCACTTTTCGTCTCCGGTAGCTTGGAAGAGTGCTTCGAGGTTTCGGAGTCTCGTGTCAAGGCCTACAAACTCTGCGAGTTCGAAAGGTCCCATTGGATGATTGTATCCGAGCTTCATTGCCAGGTCGATATCGCGAATCTTGGCGGTTTCTTCCTCCAGAAGTCTGGAAGCCTCCATGTAAAGAGTGAGTCCGAGGCGGTTGGCTATGAAACCGGGTTCATCATGAGCAATGATTGGTGTTTTTCCGATCGTTTCGATGATTTTGGTTGCTTCCTGAATTGCTCTTTCTGACGTCTGGTCGGTCTTGACGATCTCAACGAGTTTAGTAATTTGTGCCGGGTTGAAGAAGTGCATTCCAAGCAATCTGTCTTTCTTGGAGAGTCTTGATCCTATCTTGCTGACTGTTAGGGTGGACGTGTTCGAGGCGAGCAAGGCACTCTGTGGTGCAATTGATTCTAGTTTTGCGAATACTTCCTGTTTTAGCGGCAGGTGTTCGTAGACTGCTTCGATTACAAGGTCTGCATCGTGGCAGGCGTCTCTTACGTCTGCAGCTGGTCGGATTTGTTGAAGAGTCTTTGCACCTTCCTCCCGGGTTATTTTCGCCTTAGCAACCGCCGATTCTATGCCGTAGGGTCCGTGGGCGATCTCGTCAAGCCCTGACTTGAGTGCGACAGGATTCTCGTCGGTCACTGCAACTTCGCTACCGTGCTGTGCGAAGACTTGGGCTATTTGGCGTCCCATCATTCCGAATCCAATGACTGCGACTCTCATTTCGAAGAGTTCTCTGCGGCCCTTTCCTTCTTGACCAACGCGACCATCCTGAGGCGTTCTTCTCGTCTTCTCTTCGCATCCCTCCATCGGCGTTTCTCGTCGGGCGTTTCTGGAACAACGTCGGGGATCTCGGTGGGTTTTCCGCTTTCGTCCATCGCAACGTAGGTGAGGTATGAGGATCCTGTGTGAGTGACTTTGCCGGTCTTGAGTTCTTCCGCTTCAATTCTTACTCCTACTTCCATTGATGTGTGGCCTGCGTAGTTTAGTGAGGCTTTGAGCGTGAGTAGGTTTCCGACGTAGACTGGGTTGTAAAAGTCCATCCGGTCCATGCTAGCGGTGACGACTGTCTTTCGGGTGTGGCGTAGGGCTGTGACACCTGCTGCGACGTCTACGAGTTTGAGTATTGTTCCTCCGTGGACGAATCCCATCGGGTTCGCATCGCTTGGCAGCATCTGGGAGGATAGGATAGATCTGGATTCGCTGACCGGCTTCGAAGGTCTCATGTCAGGTGACCTTTAGTTATTGGAATTTAGCATTGTTACGAAAATTTATGGGGCCCGGGCCCAGACTCAATAGTTGTTCGCTCATTGCAATTGCTGGCCTCTGCTCTCGATTCCGCATGATTATCGGGCGGTTCTTATCCGTAGAAGGATTCCCAGCAGGATGAACTCTATTGCTTTGTCAACGTATGCCAAAATAATGTTGGTGTTGGGTGCGTTGGCGGCTGCGGATGCGGCCCATAGGACGATGACAATTATGACCCAATAGATGCCTATTTTGAGCCAGCGATCTCGCCGATTGTTTGCTGCTATGAATCCGATGCCGCTTATGTATACTAGGGCTATCAGAATCAATGGGACGCCAAGCGGTATTCCGTAGACTAGTACTCCGATGTATAGGTGGAGGATGGCAGTCACTGCTGCCAACACTAGGGCAATGTTGAGGAGGCTCGTCGGATAACGCATCGATGAGCCTGTCGTACTGACGTTGGATTTCTCGCCCTTCAATGCGTGTTCTAGATCCTACGTCAATAGTAGTTAGGGTATTAAGATTAGGGATGGGAATCTCAGGTTTCTATTGGGCGTAGCAATACGTTCAGATTATTCAACTCAAGACAAGCCGATTCTGTACGGTTTCGCGGTCGCTGTTTGTGCCAGAAGTAGAATGGTGGGGCCGGTGGGATTTGAACCCACGACATCCGCCGAGTCTTTCGTCTACGGGTATCTTCACGCGCTCCTGAATTTCGTCATCCCCCAATTGGGGGTCTGCTTACCCGTTGTAGTATATTCTGGAGCCCGTCGTCATTCCTTTCTAGGACCCATCTCTAGTATGGGTCTGGCTAGACTACGGCCCCTCAATTGATTTGAAGGCTCGAGGCCCCACCGAGCGGCTGGCTCGGAAATTATCACTATAAAGCTAACTGCATCGGTGAGTGCTCTATTCGACACTCCTTGAAACACGACGGCGTCGCTAGATCTAGGGCTGTTCTTTCTGAGCGATGTATGTCCTGGTCTCAGGGACATACCATCGGGTCGTTTCACGGAACCTATGCCAGAAATCGTGGAACGCGGAGAGATCACGAGATTCCACAGTGATCATTCCGTTGTACGTTGTGCCCCATATGTGGGCGTATTCAGCAACGATCTCGACATCCTTAGACAGGTTCTTCTTGAACTGTTCCCACCCGGCCGTCGCCTTCTTCTTATCAGCCTCAGTTAGGGGTCTCACTCGATAGAAGATTAGGAATGCGAATATCAGAGAATTACACCTTAGGTCGCGCCTATTAACTGGTTAGGTTAATCTTGTTTTCGCCCTGTGGGAGCTAGACACGGAAAGAGGCGTGGTTGGGTTACATGCCTCTTTTGTGACGGGATTCGCCACTAGCGCTTAGTGATGATGGGTCTAGGTGTCTAGGGGATTCTATTGCGGAAGGCAGCTGTCATCGTATTCCTCTCTCTAAGCCTTCTCGTCTTCTTGCCGACTGACACTTCATCAATTCGTAGCTATCCGCGCAGTTTTCTCGGGGCGGGACCAGTTGGGACGACGGACTATCCTTGGACGATGTTTCATTATGATGCTGGGAGGAATGGGGCTACCCCCGCTTCTGGTCCTACATCCGCGAGCTCGATGTGGAACTATACTACAGGAGGCATCGTTTACGCCTCGCCGATTGTGTCTGATGGGTTTGTGTTCATTCCGTCTTATGATGGTAAGCTGTACGCGCTTGACGAATACACTGGATCCCTCATCTGGTCCTTTAGGACCGGATCAAACATAGTTGGAACTCCCGCGGTGGGAAACGGGATAGTCTATTTGTCATCCAAGGACTTTACTGTCTACGCTCTTGATGAGAATACTGGATCAGTGCTCTGGCGAATATCGAACGTTGCGCCAGTAGTATCTTCTCCCGTCCTAGCAGATGGCAAGCTGTTCTACGGGACTTTGTATTCTCCATCAGCAGGTAGGGCTGAGTTTCTGGCACTCAATCCTCAAGATGGAACGGTCTTCTGGAGAACGACTATTTCCGACTACATCGAGGGGTCGGCCGCGGTAAGCAATGGGCTGGTATTCTTTGGAATAGGCGCTATCAGCAACGCAGTCATTGTCGCCTTGAATGAGACAACAGGGAAGTCTGTCTGGAATTACAATACAGCGGTCCCCACTACGATAACCACCGCTCCCGCTACCGCGTACGGCAATGTCTACGTTGGCCTTGACAGTACCAGGTTCCTTGCTCTGAGACAAATCACGGGCAGCCTAGTATGGTCGTTCAACACCCCAAACGGTTCCAATGCGACTTCTCCTGCGATCTATAATGGCGTAGTCTACTTTGGGACGGGTAGAGGTATCGTTTATGCTCGTAACGCGACGACCGGTGGTCCGATATGGTCGTATACAACTCCTACTGGCGGGGCGGTGGCATCCTCTCCTGCCCTAGCGCTAGGATCTAAGGCCCTGTTTTTTGGTTCTAATGATCGCTACTTGTACGCGCTGAATATCGTTACCGTCATGCTCTTCTGGAGCAAATTAACTGGCGGACAAATTTCCTCTTCACCTGCGGTGGCCGATAGCCGGGTCTTCATCGGCGCTAAAGACGCGAAGGTCTACGCTTTGGGGGTAACCATTCCTCCACTGAGCTCTACGCTAACCGCGAATCCAGCTATTCTGAGGTCAGCAAGTGTGTCAAATCTTACGGTGACCGTTAGAAACAGTACGGGCCCGATCTCGGGAGCCAACCTAACTTTTGGTTCGTCAGCTGGTGGAACATTCGGCCAGCCAGTGATGAGTATTCCTGGAACCTATCTTACCAACTTCACTTCGCCAACAGTCACATCGACCGTTAGTGATGCAATCCAGGTCGTTGCGAGCGCACCTGGCTACCTCAATGCCGTAGCAAGTACGACTATTACCGTGAACCCATATCCCCCTCTGACCGTCGCGGTTGCTGCGAAGCCTGGGACAACCACCCCTGGGGCGGAGGTTCTTCTGTTGATCAGGGTGACTAACGGGACTGACTTGATTGCCGGTGCAAGTCTCACCGTCACCTCGTCGTCGGGTGGGAGCTTCTCGGGTCTGACCGACAATGGGGATGGAAACTATACGGTAATCTACACCACTCCTCTCCAGAGCTCCACTAATGTCCTAACGGTTCAAGCTTCAAAGACCCAATTCAGCTCGGCACAGGGCCAGGTCGTTGTCACCGTGAATGGGATTCCTGATCTTACTAGTGTAAAGGTGGCAGGTCTACCGCTATTCCTGTTTGCAGCGGTCGCAGTTCTCATATTCTTCATTCTTATCGCTGTCGCAGTTACGCGTCGGGACAAGTCTCGTACCCAGAGTCGGTCCCAACCCGCACAACCCTCCTTTACGTATGCGTTGGAAGGCCTATCTTCTCCGCGAAGACTTATGTAAGCGATTCCGGGCCCGGGATTTTAATGGGGTTGGCGGCCATAGCTGGGAGCCAGGACCCGTACCCATTCCGAACACGGAAGTGAATCTCCCAGGCGATCCTTGTGGTAGTGTGGTGAGAGATCCCACGCGAAGCTTAGACCGCTGCCAACCTCATTTGAAACTTCCAGAAAGATCTTGAAATTTGCCTTGTCGAAATTTTCTATCTTCAAAGTTATGATTGAGAAATCAATCGTAATCAACGTTTATAACGCGCAGGGGACAATTATCCTTCAGCGCTCGGGGGACATCGACTGCTATCTGTTGCATTGCTCGATATTTTCAGCCCACTAAGCAGCATTTTCAACAATCTCGGAACTGTCACTCAACTAATCTTTACCCTCCTGTTTGTGCTTCTCTTCTTCGGCTTCGGCCAAAAGCTACAGATGCGTCAGTACATGTGGGATATTGACAGAGGATTACGACGCCTCGACCTCATTCGTACGCAGGCGAAGGATTTGGCCTTGAAGACTATCAAGGAGATCGGCAAGCCAACCGCCGACCCGTTGCCTCAACTGAATGTGCTGATGGAATCATTCTTGATTACGCCAGTGGACATGGACCCGTCGGGGATTGTGAGCAAGTTCGACCATCTATTGGACGTTCGTGATGTGAAGTTCAAGGAGGATGTTCAGAAGATGGCGCCTGGTGCCGACTCCGCGCAGGTCAATAACCTTGAGAACCTTGTAGAGGCTTCATGGGCTTTGAACACCATTTTCCGAATAATACGCCACTTCTATCTTCTGGGTAAGAAGACGAACAGTATATTCATCATCATTCAGCTCCAGGCTCTCCTTCCAATGATAATGCAGGAGGCTGAGGCGTATTTGGGTGCTGGGCGCGCTTTCGCTGAGGGGCAGCCGATAGGCGATGGGCTTGGACCGCTTGTTGCATCGAAATTGATGAAGGATAAGTCTCAGCGAAAAGTCGAGAAGGACATCATGGTTGCTGAGACGACGATGGAGGATCGGAGGATAATCGCTCTCAAGGCCGAGGGTCCGGGGGGGAATGTTGGAAAACCGGGGGATGCCATTCAATCTCTTCTCCAAGAGAACAGTGGGAAGGTCTCTATGATCGTGATGGTGGATGCTGCGTTGAAGTTCGAGGGCGAGACCACGGGCGAGATCAGCGAGGGCATCGGTGCCGCGATTGGAGGTATTGGGACGGAACGGTTCAAGATAGAGCAGGAAGCTACTAAGCAGAAGATACCGGTCTACGCTGTGATCGTGAAGGAGAGTATTCTGGAGGCGATTACTCCTATGAAAAAAGAGATACTTGAGGCGGGAGACAAGGTTATCGAGAGGATTAAGAACCTCATCGTGGAACGGAGCAAGCCCGGCGACACGGTTATAATCGCCGGAATAGGCAACACGATAGGCATAGGACAGTAGACTGATAAAGTGTCTCAGCCGAGACCGCGGAGCGGTCCCTCAATAGGAGTAATGCTAATCTCCATAGTCCTAATCATTATCGCCTTCTACACAATCAACCTCGCGCTGAGCACATTCAATTCAGATGTTACTCTGGCGACACTATACTTTACAGTCGCCGTCTTATCGTTCGGCTTTGTCGTCCTATCAGTCTTCAGAGTCAGAAAGGGCTACACCTTAGCCAATCCCGCACCGCTCAAGGTCATGTCGATAGTGAAATGTCCACAGTGTAGCTTCAAGCAGATCAAGAACTTCGCTGTCGGCGACTTCGTGTTCAAGAAGCTGGGTATGTGCACCCAGTGCGGGGTCGCGAGTCTCTCAATAACAGGCATCTACTACGACGGACCTACACGTCGCTAAACGCGTCTCAATCACAGGACAAGGTCCTCCAGCCTTGCCGGCTTCTCTCGTGTAGCATTGGCGGCAGTCTTGTTCTGAAAGTGTGAAGGAGTTTTTTTGTTTTGACATACCCTGGGGGGGTCGAGAAATAGATAACAAAAAAAATAGTTAGTAGAAAAAGAAAGATAAGAAAAGAGACAGCTGTCTTGGATACTTGGTGAGATTAGCGGTAAGGTGGACGGGTTTCTGATTCTATGGCGATTCCTGGGCGGTTTGCAAGGGATGACCAGGCCGCCGCGCTTATCTGCGATCTTGGGACCTGAATAGGTGCTGAAACCTTCGAGCTGCCTCGTAAGCGGACACCCTTTGCAGGATGTTAGTCATTGTCCCGTGAGTATGGTGCAGCTGTCGCGGTTTACTAGGACGGTGTGTTCTGATTGTGCTACTGGGTTGTTGCTTGCCTCTATCAGAACTGGGTAGGCGCTTATGCACTTGTTCCGGATTAGGTCCTGAAGCGCCTTTTTGCCGACTTCTCTTGGGAATCCTTTCTCTAGCCATCTCGAGGCGAAGGGTAGGGTTGAGAAATTGGCTTGGATGAAGGCAAGCACCTTCCTAGAGTCCTCGGAGGTTGCACCTTTGGGTTTGACGAACCTGTAGATGTAGGCACTTGACCCGTTGGTAACCGCTCCCTGGGCCTTGGCTAGGGTCACGAAGGGTTCGATAGCGAAGACTTCGCCCTCCTCGATCTTTGTCCCGTTCATTCCCATAGCTGAGACATTGGGGACGGATTTTCCCGCGTGTATTGTGTATCGTTCGATCTTGTGGCCGGTCAGGTTGCTTATGGGGCGTAGGCCTACACGGGTGATGGTGGTCTGGACTATTCGTCCTATCTCAGAGAGTTTGACGCCGGGCTTGAACGCACGTATAGCATTCTGAAGAGCTTCGTCTGCAGCTTGGGCTAAGGGCTCGAACTTCGGGTCCAAGCACACTGTGACTGACGTGTCCGTGACATAGCCGTCGACGTGGACCCCAAAGTCCACTTTCACTAGCGATGCGGCTGGTATTGTTAGCGCGTCCCCGGGAGGCGAGGTGTAATGCGCTGCGACCTCGTTTATGCCAACATTGACAGGGAAGGCGGGCTTACCCCCAAAGTCCCTGATTCTCTGCTCTAATCCCTCGCAGATCCCGATCGCAGGCTTCCCATGCTTGACGAGGCTCGGGACCTCTTTTCTCAGCCTAGCTACGATGTCACCTGATTTCCTGAAATAATCGAGGGCCTGCGAGTCAAACAAGTCAGATCAGTTGTTTGAATGCCACCCTATATGGATGTAGCACGTAGCTCTGATCCCATTCTATTGAAACTCTGAGTACTCTACTATGAATTTTCTTATCTCGTCAAATTACAGACGCGGGACACGAGGGAAGATTGGACAGCCCGGCTCCATCCCTCAAGCTGGATCCTTTCTTACTGCGCTGATTAGTACGGCCTGAATAGTGTTCTTCAGGTCTTTTCCTTCTCTTATCAAGAGGGGTACGAAGATCAGAAATAAGATACCGTAATCATGAGCCGGGGGTCTTGCAGCTCGCGGACGTGAAGGCGACAGGTCTTTCTCGCGTCTATGAAACCCGGAAACGCAAATACGGGATCGGAAGCCAGACTATTTCTCGAATCAATGCTGTCGTGGACTTGGAGCTTGAGATTGAGCAGGGCGAGCTATTCGGACTATTAGGTCCTAACGGCGCCGGAAAAACCACTACTGTCAAGATGTTGTGCACCCTACTTACCCCGACTAGAGGCAATGCTTCGATTCGAGGTCTCGACATTGTGAAGGATGCAAACAAAGTCCGCAAGATCGTCAACATGGTTGCTGGTGGAGAAAGAATGCTGTACTATCGTCTGACCGGCCGAGAAAATTTACGGTACTTTGCGGAACTGTACGATGTGCCGAGCTCATTCGTCAGGAAAAGAGTCCAGCAGGTCCTAGACCTAGTGGGACTCGCCGATCGGGCTGACGACGAGGTCGAAAAGTACAGCAAGGGCATGAAACAGCGACTCCAGATTGCCAGGGGCATGATCAACGATCCGCAAGTCCTCTTCCTAGATGAACCAACACTGGGACTGGACGTGGACATTGCAAAGGACCTGAGAGCGTTCATTCGCAAGCGGCTTGTCGAGGAGCAAGGAAAGACCGCGTTACTGACTACTCACTACTTGGCAGAAGCCGAGGAAATGTGCGACCGAGTATCATTCATCTTCAAAGGAAAGATAGTCTCCACAGGTACTCCAGCAGAATTATCGCGCTTGATAGTCCCCACCATCACCGCCGAACTGATTCTGTCGGATGTCAAGGACCCTGACATCCAACAGTTCGCATCTGACACAGGCTCAAAGATCAGGTCAATCGAGGTCGTAGAGGATGATCCTTCCAAGTCGAAGAAACGCGTTTTGATTGAAAATGCCTCCGAGGACACCATTAGGACAGTGTTCGAACATTTCCAAGGTCGAGGTGCTCGGGTCGTCTCAGCAGCCTTGAAACAGCCAAGCCTCGAAGATGCCTACCTAGAACTTGTGAGGACTCAGGCGAAGCCATCATGAGCTTCTTCCGCGTCTTGAGGGCTGAATTCCTGAAATATTTCGTGCAGCAATTCGTCACTTTCCGCACCGCGTTCTGGTTCCTAATTCTGCCATTCGCTAACGGCCTACTGTTCTATTCCATGTATCTTCCCTTCAGCAATCGCCTGGTCCCTTTGAACGCACTCGGTTTCAATGTAACAGTTGACATCGTTGGGTTCACGTTGATTGGCCAGTTGCTCTACACTTTCTTCGTCGGGATGTCAGTTGCAGGCGTACAGTTCGACAATGAACGTAGCCAGGGCACCTTCGAGGCAATGCTACTAACTCCCGCAAGCCGGATGGCAATCATGCTAGGTGTCCTCTCCGCAGCGGCCGCACAGTACATCTGGCTGATTATCGGAGCCGTCATTACTTTTCTAATCTTCTTTCGGTTACCGATTATCCTGAACGACCCTTCCGCACTAGTCTTGTCTACATTCCTTACCTACACCGCACTTGTTTCCCTCGGCATCTGTCTCGAAGCAGTTTTCATCCAGACCCGGAGAGGGGTTATGCTTGGAACGATGCTACAGGAGCCCATCGCTTTTGCAAGTGGAACCATACTCCCTTCAAGCGCTTTTCCTCCGTTTCTTCTACAGCTAACCTATCTGATCCCACTGACACTGGGCCTGATCAGCGTCAGGCTGACACTTCTTGCCGGCGCAACCCTAGGCGACGTGCGGTTGCCTGTTTTCGGGCTTTTGGCTATGACGCTTGTTCTGCCCCTTCTGGGAAAGTGGCTGATCTCACATGCTGAAGCAAGTGCCAAAGCGCAAGGCACAGTTGGACTTTTCTAGGAAAATGAGCCTCTTCTGGAGAGCCACGATTGCTTCTGCAAGAACGAAAACCATCCTCTACATGCGTTTTCTCAGCCTAACAGGCCTCGGTCTCAGTTTTCTGCCCCCACTCCTGAACTTGGGCACAGCATGGGTCCTCTACAACGTAGTCTACCATCAGTCAACCTCCACGAATTTTGTCTCTGCCACAAACTCTTCCGACTACTTTTCTTTCGTGGTTGTAGGCAGTGCGTTCTTCGTGTACGTGGTTGCCACGATGTTCACCCTGGGTAGAACGATGTTCTGGGATCGTGCGTCCGGGACCCTTGAAGCAGTGATGCTAACTCCTGCGAGTACTCTAGCCTACATGACCGGGAGTATGATATCGGCTTTCGGGACTGCAACGCTGAACCTTGTCATCATGGTCGTACTTGGAACGTTGCTCGGCTTCCATCTAGGAAGCCTGAACATGTCACTCTTTGCGGTAGGGCTCCTCTTCATGATCATTTCGCTCTTCGGCCTAGGTTTGATTGTCAACGCCGTCACATTGTACTTCAGAGACAGGACTAATACGGCAAACACGCTGACAACATTGATACTTGTCTTCTCGGGAATCGTGGCCCCGCTTCCACTCTTACCCTTTTGGGCCCAAATCATCGGTTCGACGATTCCTTTCACGTATGCGCTCAATCTGTTGCGCCTATCGCTGATTGCCACAACGTCTACTGTAGGTTCCATAGACCTAGTGCTGCTGATCATCAGCAGCCTTGCATATCTTGTCGCGGGTTATTTCCTACTTCACGCCACAGTAAGAACAATCAGGAAAAGGGCATTGTACGCACTGTTCTAACCGCAAGGAAGAGGATGGAGAGTCAAGCGGTTATAGACTCAGCATTTGACCCAAACTTATTGGAATTATCGACAAAGAACGAGATAGGAACACTAGACGGACCTGATTGTTTCTTATCCGTAGAGTCTCCTTTCTGTTCCCTTTGACGCTCTGGTTCGCGTTTGTCTCAGAGCGACTTGCTGAAGTCACGCTTCCACATCTTCTGCGCTAGGGTGCCGTCTGTCTTGAATAGGTGCACCTGAGAACGGTCTTTCTCTCGTCTTTCTCTATGCTCGCGCAGGAACGATGTGACTTTCTCTACCAAGATGTCCTTCAGATCCCCTGTTAGCATTCGTCCGCTCCTGTATTCTGACCGGATTTCTTCGATCCGTTTGTCATCGGTTTCGAAGAACATGTAAAGCCACTGGAAGGGAACGTCAATGTCCGGGTTACCTCCTAGTTTACGGTGTTCTTCGATGGATGCTTGTCCTCCTGAGAAGGCATGTCGATAGATCTTGTTGCGGACGGTCTTGTCGTCATCGTTGAGATAGATGGCGGTTTCAGGTTTCGACGAGCTCATCTTGTCCTGGATTCCGGTCAGGGCTGGAAGGAATTTGCTGTGGATGGCCGCTGCTTTGTGGTACCCGAGAGGTTCTGCGATGTCCCGCTGTATTCTCCAGTAGGGGTCTTGGTCGATGGCTGAGGGTATGAGGCAGCGCTTCTTCTCGAAGAGGGTCGGAAGAATCTGGATCGCAGGATAGAAGCTGAAGCCGACGTTCGTCTCGCCAGTGAAGCCGAATACTGACTTAGCCGTGCTGTAGTTGACTCGGCGGGCGATCTTGAGGATTAAGGGATAGGCGTGGCCGACGAACTCTGTGTCTTGAAGGATGAAGGTCTTCTCCGGGTCAAAGCCCACCGCAGCAATCTCTAGGATATTGTCTTCTGCCCAGCGCTGTGTCTCTGCATAGGATAGGTTTCTTCTCTCTTCAAGAAATTTCTCGTCGTCGGTTATCTGGATGTAGACGTTTGCTTGGAATTTGTCTTGTAGCCACTTGGTGAAGTAGAAGATACCTATGTGACCGACATGCATTGGTCCGCTAGGACCTCGGCCGGTGTAGAGGAAGAATCCCTTGCCTTTTGCATAGTCATCGAGAACGAGGTTCAGATCTCGGTGGGAGAAGAAGATCTGACGCCTGACTAGGTATGCGGCATCTCCTAGGATTCCTTCTAGCCGCGTTGCAAGGGGCCCCGATATCGGCTGTGTTCCAAAGTCGCGGATGAGACGTTCATAGTCGACTTCGCCCGTGACTTCCCACGGGGTCACAACGAATTTCTTGTCAACCATTATTCTCGTCACGCTCTCGCTAGGGATACTTCAAAGATAGTACTGACAGTTCCATTTCGAATGCTGCAGCTGGAAGGTTCAGCCCCCAGGATTTGATGACTTGGGGATTTAGCTCTCCGATGACTCCGACCTCGGTTCCATCTGATATTATCGCTCCGCACCTTCCTGATAGGAAGCTGAGATGGTTCGTGTCTTTGATCTGGAATGATCGACCTTTGTTTTCTGCCAGGGCATCAAAGGAGGAACGAATTTCAGTGAATCCAGCGGTTGCGTGGATTGTCACTGCGGCTAGTGTCCGGGATTCTTGGATTGGATGGATCTGATTTTTTCCACGACTGATACAGGGTCCAATTTCGAAGATTCTCTGAGGATAGTCAACATGCGTATTATGAGAGAGAATCTCTAGAAGGCTAGGCAGAAGTAAGTTTCTCAACACGGTATGGGTAGTCATTCTTGGATTCAAGAGCTCAACAAGATTTCCCTCCCTTGATTGCATGTCGTTTGAACCGACTACCGGAGATGTCAACGCATAAGTCAGAACCTCCTGGAAACCTAATCCGATCATGACCTCGGCCACACTCTCGGTCTCATCTGTCTCTTTCGCGAGGTTGCCCACTGTCCAGATCCTTGGCCATTCAGGCTTCAACTTGTTAATGTCCATGGCAATTGCGATGTCTTCAATGGTGTCCACAGAGTGCATGATGTCAGTTCGATAGCAGGGAATCTCCAGTCGGATAGTATCGCCTGTTGCTCTTCGGGTTTTGTATCCGGCTCTTTCAGCGAATCGTGATGCTTCCTTCGAGCCAAGTGAGCTTCCTAGAAGCTTGTTGATGTGGGACAAACGGAGGCTGGCGGCTGTAGGGCTCAGGTCGGGACTTACTTGGCGGCGGGGACTACCGTAAGGGTAGGTTTCTAGGCAGCTGTAGATTCTTCCTCCCCTCTCTGAAAGACTCGAAACCACAATCTTCAGAGTATTATGAACAGTCTCAGCATTCGTCCCCGTAACTTCGACGAGAATGTTTCTCGTCTCTGTAGTAATCCTGCCCAGGTCATTGGAATTGATCACGGGAGGTAGAGAAAGGACGTTGTCAGTTGCATCGATCAGTACAGGCCATGATTCAAACTGGGAGATTATTTCTCCATATTCTGAGCCCTTCGGATGGGTCGAAACTATCTCTCGGAGGCTCTGTTTCTCGTCGGACCCTAATGGGGCGAAGGTGATTATGTCTGGATTGGCGACTGTGTATGAGAGCGGTGATTGTATCAAGTCGGCCTGGTAGAATCCTATCGAAGCTCTCTTCCTCTTCCTCCCATAAGTCTGGTCTAGCTTTTCCTGAAGATTGATCCAGCTCTTCAACGCCTCATCGGTTGGTTGGAGACCTTTGACTATCGCGGTCGAGATGAAGGGACGGATCGGCTTGACGCGCTTGTCGACAACAACGTTCAGATTCGACCTCCCTGCAACACTGATCGGTCTTATTCGGCCGACTCCCAAGTAGCCTTTCAGAGCTCTAGCGATTCCCTCGACTGACCAAATGTCTGGACGGTTGCTGTCCTTGACTTCGATCGAGACGGCATCTCCGTCGAGAGATTCCACGTCTCCCTTGACGAATGCGAAGATCTCGTTGAGCCCGTCCCTGTCCCTGGGGACGGTCTTGCCTAGGAGTCCCTCAAGGTCGGTGAGTGAGAATTGCACGCTTGGCGTCTCTAGCCCACCGTCTGGTCCCTAATCCATTCTAGGTCCGACGTGAACAGTTGACGGATGTCGTGGATTTTCCGGCTCATCATGTACAGCCGGTCTATCCCTAGACCCCACGCGAGAACAGGGGCCTTCACGCCTAGTGGCTCTGTGACTTCCGGCCGGAAGATTCCGCTCCCTCCAAACTCCATCCAGCCAAAGCCCTCCCGGTACGCCTGCAACTCGATACTCGGCTCCGTGAACGGAAAGTAGTCAGGCTTGAACCGGACCTTGTCGGCTCCCGCAACCTCCTTTGCAAACATCTCCAGGATGCCTAGGAGATTCCGAAGGTTCAGGCTAGGGTCGAGAACGATGCCCTCGGCCTGGTTGAACTCTGTAAGGTGGGTCTTGTCCAGCATGTCTGGGCGGAAGCATCTGGCGATGGCGAAGTATTTTCCCGGGATCTGGAGGTCCTTGGACAAGATGGTTCGGACGCTGACTGCTGTTCCGTGGCTTCGGAGGATCAGCTTCGACGCTTCGTCTCTGGAAAACTCGTAGCGCCATCCAGTCGATCCTGTCTTCCATCCGTTCTCATGGGTCTGCGCCACTCTATCCACTAGGCCGCCATATTCTTCCAGGCTCGCCCTTGACGGGTCCTTGAGATAATAGAGGTCATGAATCTCTCGCGCCGGATGATCTTGAGGCATGTAGAGGCAGTCACAGTTTATGAACGCGGTCTCTACGAGCGGCCCCACTGCTTCTCTGAATCCCAGGGCGACAAGTTTCCTCTTCACGATCCTCAAGAACCGCAAGTAGGGATGATATTTTCCAGGGACGGTCCGCGGGACAGCAGACGATACGTTGTAGCTTCGAAGTTTGACCTTCTCCCACTCACCGGAGATAATCATGTCGCCAGTTAGGGAGCTCACCTCCGGCTGGGCTGCCGCGCTCGTCCCAATGCTCCGTCCGACTTCGGTAATCTCGACTTCACGATCATTCCTAGCCTGTGACTCGACAAGGTTCCTCTTGGTAAGCCGCAGAGCAGCTTCTTTCAAAACCGGGGGAAGTTCCTCGAGAATCAGAATGTCATTCTTCAAGCGGGCGAGGACTTCTTCGTCATCATCAATCGGCGCCTCGCTCCGCGCGACAATCACAAGGTCTGATCCTGATTTTTCGATGGTCCCCCATTTCTTCCGGCTAATCCATCCAGTAGCTATCGAGCCGTACTTTTCAGCCAACTTTGCATTTTGAAGAGCCTCTTTCAAGCTCAAGCGTCCGCCGCGATTCTTGACTTCCAGAAAGATTATTCGCTCGGGGAGTCCCGCTCGGGCGAAGGTTCGTCCTTCATCCGTTAGACTGAGCTCGGTTTTCTTCTCAACCTTCTCATTGACGAGCTGGTTCTGGGAGAGATTCAGAACGGCGCGCGCGACCGCAGAATCCGCCAGACCGGCTTTCTTCGCTAGGTCTTCGATAGGGGCTTTTCCACCAGAATCGATGAGAGTTCTAAGAACTCTGGCCTCGTTCTGGCTAATCTCTACCAAGAAAGCAGGGTCTCCAAGCTACAGTTTTGCTGGGGTTCCGATTCCGAGCTATATTTGATTTGAAAAATTTCGGCCATTATTCGAATAGAGAGTGAGAGCGCGTTCCAAGAAACGCCTAATTGCCTGTTCATCCGTTGTCTGTTTCGATCAAATGAGACTTCGGAGAATTGCCTTCGTCTTCGCAGTTGTGCTTCTGCTAGCGCCCGTCTCTATCCCGGCGATCCGATTCGATACCAACGTGTCGCCTCCCTGCGCGCGAGCAGGAGGTCCATGTCCGCTGCCGGCGGACTCACCGATGGGCATCCCTGTCTTCTGGTCACTTACGGCCTACTATTTTGGAGTGGGCGCTTACATTACTCCTAGTGGATACGGGTTCATAGGTTTCCCATTGCTCTTTCTCATGTTGCTCGCACTAACAGGGGTTTTCATCCTCCTCGTACGCTGGAAAGACCGCATACCAGAAACTTCTGAAACGCCTGATTCGGCTAAGATCTGAAGATCGTCGGAACCACGGCCGGTATTATGTACAGAATGAGCCATGTAAATGGAACAGCGGTAAGAAAAGATAGAGCGACCTGCGCCGAATTGTGATATCCTAACTTTACTCTTGTACTTCCAACAACCAAGCCAACAACTACGACCAGAACGAAAGGTACGGCTCCAAGACCGTACAAGATGGCGACCGAAGGGCCAGCTATGCCCCAGGTATGAACGCTCACTTTCGTCAAGTATTTTGTGATAACGGGTGCGAGCGTTGTATTGCAGACATAGGCAAACATGAGCCCGTTGAATATGAAGGGCGCACCAAGTGATCTCAATGTCACGTATCCGAGAGTGTATGTGATGATCGCTATCGCGAAGAGTGCGGGTCTATCATCCCTGTTCTCAACATTCGCATCCTTTTTCGAGGTTCGGACATACCGTAGAAGAGAGATACCCTGAATTATAGACGCAAAGATGACAGAGATGATCAGGTAGAACCACGCGCTTCCAGTCGAGAACGATAGCGCTAGGAAAACGTAGAAAGAGAATGGAGGAGGCATGAATGCAATGGAGATTGCTCGCCAAATCCTGCTTCGAATCTGGATTTCCAAGACTCTCACCCTTCGTTAAGCTGGCGCCGGGCAGACAGTGGTGGACCTAAAGAAAAGCCCTCTAGTCCATCGTCTTTCACAATGACTTCACCATCCGTTTCACTGTTTCAAGTTTGAACCTTGGATCTTCATCATTAGGAAAATAGGGGTAGACTACTGGAAGTGCTACTCCCGCCTGCCTGAAGGACTTCATCGCTCCGAGGATTGGCCAAGCTTACTCTCAGTAGTTCTTTGGGCACGTCAACATGACCACTCTTCCATCCTTCGTTCTCCTTGAATGTCGAAATCGCTTTAGCGGTCCCGTCTTGCACGAACATCTCGTGGTACTGTGGCGTAGAGTCGTAGTTCAGAAACTCCTGCAACATCAGCCTCTGAGCTGATTCAAGACCCTGCGATGAATAGAAGATCTTCAAATAGCATGCAACGTCAATTCCCTCGACCCTCGCGATCCTGGCCGCCTCTACTAGTTTGGAAGCATGCTGGGGAGAACAGAAATTCAGGAGGAGACCGTCCGCCTTGCTAGCGGCACGATTGGCGATTCCCAGTTTGAGAGCTGCAACGTAGATTTCTGGAGGCTTGACTCCTTGAGGAAATCCTCCGAACGCTTTCTTGAGGTCATCGAGTCGTTGAAGCACCGCGCCTACCGTCTTGCCTGGCTGGGGGCCTGGGGACCCTGTTCCCACTCCTAGGACGAGGCGGTTGGAGGAGAGGGCTTGAAGTGTCTGGACCCTACGGGTCAGTAGCTGTGGGTCATGTTCCAGCAACCGTATGACCCCGCTTCCCGAGTGGACCCTTTTCGTCAGAGCGAGAATTGACGATGCAATTTCTAGGGATTCATAGCCGGTCCGCATGTCGGGAACGAAGATGTGTGAAACCCTGTCACTCAGCTCCAGTACGACGGCTGTCTCTTTGATTTCCTGAGCTGAGAATACTCCGGGTCTTAGGGCGAACCCTATCCTTTCTAGTCTCACGATCGATTGAGGACGCCGTACGACACAATAAACTGTTTTGGAAAGTCAAAGAGCTGTGCGCCAGGTTACGACATGTAGCGTTGTGACCAGACTTGCCTTGGTTAGGTTGAATTTCACTATTATTCGAGTTGTGCCACTTCTAGCCTTGTAGAGCTGATGAACAAGGATACGCTTGGTTCCTTGGCAGTCGTTCTTGTAGGTGTGGTTGCGTTCGGGACCGTGCTCGCATTCTCTGAACAACCAACCGCCTGCCCATGCAACAGCTCTTCAAGTCCAAATCCGTGGTATCCCTGCATACACAACCCCTGTCCCAAAGAAACACTGACTCTGCAGTCATATCAGATCAACACGCCAACAAACCTTACTCTGAACATACTTAACGGGGGTGCCTCCCCGAAAGCGTTCATAGCATACTACGTCAAAGACTCCAACGGCGCGCAGTATGCCAATGGCAATTGGTCAGGACCGACTCTGCCTCCAGCCATAGCCATCTCCGTCAACATACTCATAGACGGACGAGCCTTCACATTCCAGACAGGGATGTCATACACTGTGACAATTGTAGAATCAACCCATGATCAGTTCACGTTCACGATAACCTAGCGTAAGCGAGTATATAGAATTCTACACTTGGATTTCCCTCGCTCACCCGCTCCTCCTGTAACCGCGATTTGCCCTCGTTGAGCCTTCAAGGTCTAAGTTCCAGCGGTCATAGATTTGATTATGTCGAGGGCTGTCTCACGCGGCTACCCACAAAGAAGGCAGGTCTCGAGATTCAGGCAAAGGCCTGCGATAAATGCGGACAGCTCGTACTTACCTACCCGCAAACCATGAGCTGCATAGTCTGCGGTGGACCACTGAAACTCGTCAAGGGCGTGCATTAAGCCAAGCCGTAACAAGTGATCTTGGTCGCATCTTCGGTCCCAGCCCACCGATCCTTCAATCTAGTTAGTGAAGAACGGGAACGCTAGAGTTCTCAGTGTCGTAGGGCTGCTTGGATTGAGACGGTCAGCTGTCCATCAGTCTCAATGGCGTCCAGCAGGTGAGTGTAGGCTGGAATCGGGTTGTGGCTTCTGTGCAGATACGAGAAGTGAATTCCGTCTACTTCGGAACGAAGGGCTGTGTAGGCATCAGCTGCAATCACGATCCCTCCTCCAAACGGGTTCCGGGAGAGGGTCTGTCTGACCTTTTCGGGAACTGGGATGCCGAACTTTCGACTAACGAAGAGCAGGTTCTTGAGTCCTGACGGGATGGATACTTGTACAAAGATTGGCGTCTTGAGGCCCTGGGAGCGAAGCCCGTCCACGTGGTCTAACACAAGGTCATCGTCGAACGCCGTATTCGTGACAACATAGTCCGCTCCAGCATCTACCTTGCGGAGGGTCCTAGAAGTCTCTCGATCCTGATCCTCGGCATATTGATTGGTTACAGCGCCGATGCAAGGCCACTGACCGTCAAAGACTGACATCACGGCTCGAATCAGGTCTTCTGTTCTTCTGAAATCATAATCTTCGATCCGGTGTCCTGGATAGGGATCCCCAAAGACGATTAGAAAATTATCAAGACCCTTCTTGAACAGTGAAGGAAGTAGGGCTAGGTCTGATCGGCGAAAATCTCTGCATGTCAACGAGGGAACAGCCTCAGCACCCGTCTTTCTGACTATGACTGCGGAAGCGAGACTCCTTGTCTGGGGCGTGACTCTGAATCGTGCGGGATAGCTGGGATCATCTTCGCCATTCCTCAAAGCGGGAATGGTGATCGCGTCAACGCGGCCCTGCAATATGGGCAGGTGGGCCGGTATGACGCGGTTCGGGATTAGCTCAACCGTCACAATGCGGTGACTATTCGCTGCATCCGAGAGTCTCACTGGGTCGCCTCCCTGGCGAGCTCTGCGCCCTTAACAGTGCTGATGAGTTTCGCGAGAGTCACATCCCAGGTCCTGGTTCTCAATCCGCAGTCTGGGTTAGCCCAGATCTTCGCGGGGTCGCCTACGACCTTTGCTGCGTAGAGTAGTCGGTCGCGTACGAGCTCGGGCGATTCTAGGATGTTCCGTCCAGCTTCTTTTCCTGAGCCTGGTGGGACGTGTCCGGAAAAGTCGTGCACGTGGACTACTCCGATGCCAAACTCGCCTTCGTAACCGTTCTCGATGAAGTACTCCAGGTCCTGGTATCCTTCCCGATGTTTAGCGTCAACCCCTAGACTTGTACCGTCTCTGTTGGCGAATTCTAGTGCGAGGTGGGTGCACTTGTCGAGTTTTGGAGCGTATTGTGCGAGTACTTTGTATCCTATCTCGGAGGGATAGCATGTGTGGTCGCTGAACTTGCAGTTGAATCCTCGAACTGTCTCATTCCAGCCCTCGACAAACAGGTTCATGTCCGCGGGCTCAGGGTGAGTCGTGATGGCTGGCTCATCGATCTGGATCCACTCAGCTCCAGCATCGACTAGGTCGCGGATCTCTGGCCGTATCACTTGTTCGACGAAGTCGAGTAGGAATTCTCTCTTCGCCTCCTGCTTCTGCTTCTTGAGACTCAGGCTAGTTCGTCCGCCGGAGTAGTGACCGCTGAAGGACCAGTCGACTAGTGTGTAGGGTCCGGTGATCGGGACCTTCAGCTGTCCCTTCGCGTTCTTTTTGACGTCGAGGAATTCTTGGAGATAGATCGGATGCTTACGGTGAATCTTGGACTCGGCGACAGCCTTGTTGAAGTACTTGTAATCGAACGACTGGACATGACCGAGGACTCTCATTCCCTCGACGCCCCGGATCACATGTTCGTACATCTCGACGCGTTGTTGTTCTCCTCCAACGCCGACATTGTCGAGACCAGTCTGCTCGAAAAGTCTCAATCCATAGATTGTGGAGAGCTCTAGCAGCTCTCTAACTCGATCATTCTGCTCCTGCACGGCCAGAAGTTGTTTGGCGCGGTCTTGAAAGTCTGGAATACCTAATCGCTGCGCCCATTCCTCAGCCTCCACTAAGTCCTTGCTCGACAGTGGCTGGGTCAGGCCCTTCGTTCGCCATCGTGGCTTCGCTAAGCTTCCGATCTCTTGAACAGGATACAACTTCGACATCTACAGCGCCTCCTCAAACAGCCTAGTGGCATCGGCGAGCGCTCGCGCTTTGAGGTCGGCTACTCTTCGCGGTACGAACTTGAGGTCGGAGTTTGGAACGAGGACGACATCTCCGCCGACGATGTGTTTGGATACACGTGTCGTGGTTTCAGCGATCCACTCCGGATTCTCCGCGTTTGACTCGCGTCCATCTATGATGCCCAGGGCGAGCTTCTTCGTCGTCTCGATCCTCAATTTGGAATAGTCTGTCTCGAACAGGTCAATTCCTATTGTGTCGACGGGGAGTTTCAGAAGATCTGGCAGGATGGTCGTTGCGTCGCCGAAGTATGTGTGGACCGAGAACTTTGCTTGGATGCTGTCTACTGTCTTCCTAAGGGCGGCCAATGCGTTGTCGAGTTCATTTCTACCCAGTGCCTGTTCCCTGTAGGGTCGATAGACGAGGCAGGGCTCTGACAACTGGAATCGCGAAACACCTGCATCTCTCAATCGCTTGATTATTTCATGTTCAGCCGCAGCGACTTCCGAAAGAAGCTCGGATTGAGTTGTGTAGTGTAGGTTCTCTGATAGTTCCGAGAAGGTGTAGGGTCCGGGGAGGGTTACTTTCCAGCCCTTGGTCCTTGGTAAAAGGTCGGTGCGTATGAAATTCTTGGGTTCGAATGCGTGGACTCCTATTTTTCCTGCGATGGTTGGTTTCTTGTAAAATGTGTTGGTGTCGAACCATCGATCGTACCGCGTTCCAGTTGTAACGCCGTCTAGTGACTCGACGATGGGTCTTAGC
>WNGR01001107.1_pt1 | contig 30280 bp, 22 predicted proteins | sample 5407581 | NCBI WGS metagenome assembly WNGR01 (sample SAMN13153383, study PRJNA577476) | soil metagenome | isolation source: 80 cm soil or saprolite under Garry oak tree replicate 2 | place: USA:California | collected 2016-06-15
TGCCTCTCTCTGGGTACCAATCGTACCAGAGGTTGGGATGACTGGAACAGCCTGATCCATGCAAATCACTCTAGCGGTTGGACTGCTTAGGTGCATCGGAACTAGCCAAATGTCCCCAACGTCCCTTTGGCCCGGTCAGTCGTGGCGAGCGGGCCAGAGGACTGGATCGGCGCCAGCGGCCCCGGCACCGCAGGCAGGAAGAAGGGGGAACCCCCAATGGCCGCCGCAATCCTCATCATCGCTCTAGGGATCTTCGCCATCGGAGTCGTGGCAGGGATCGTCGCCGTCGTCAGCCTCGGAGTCAATCGGGAAGACCGGGGGTTTCTCACGGAAATCGGACCGGACAACCTGACCCGGGGCGCCCGCCGCCTCACCGGCCTCTACGTCAAGAACGATGACTACGTCCGGAACGCTTACGAAGACATGCTGGTCTAAGGGGCCTGCGCGGCGGTACATGACAAGGCGAATCGGAGGGACGTAGCAACACCCGCGTAACGGGACACCGGCGTAACGGGTCGCCCGCGCCGCACCATCGCGGGGGCATGGTGCGGCGCGGGCACGTGTCTGGCCCGAAGCTCGTTACTCACGGGGCCGTGGGTCACCTTCAGTCAGTCCTGATGGGAGACCCTGCTTGCCCCGTGCTCCGCCAGCACGGCGCGGGTAGGGGAGGGATTTTCAACCAAGCTCTAAGCTCAGCAGGGTGCCAGAGACTCCTTATCCTTGGGGCCCGGCCAGCGCGACCGGCCTCGGCTCGCTGCCGGGCACCGATCCGGCCGAGGCGATGCGGCTCATCTTCGGTGAGCTGCCGGACCTGCCCCATCTTGCCGAACTGCCCGCCCGCGGCCCTGGTGCCGACCTGACCGGCCGCACCGCCGCGTTCCTCATCGAGCTCCCGGTGGAAACCACTTCCACCGGCTGGAGGTTCGCCGCCAGGCCAGGCCGCGACCTCAGCCGGGCGCGCAGCCTGCTCTCCGCCGACCTCGACGCGCTGGAAGAGACCGCCTCCGGCTACCAGGGGCCGCTCAAGATCCAGGTGTGCGGGCCGTGGACGCTGGCCGCCACCATCGAGCTCGCCCGCAGTCAGAACCCGGCACTCGCGGACATGGGCGCGGTCGCCGAACTCATCGAGTCGCTGGCGGAGGGCGTACGGGCGCACGTCGGTGATGTCAGGAAGCGAGTCCCCGGCGGACAGCTGGTGCTCCAGCTGGACGAACCATCCTTGCCCACGGTGCTCGCGGGAAGCGTGCCAACTGCCAGCGGGCTGAACCGCCTGCCTGCTCCCGAGGCGGCGAGCGCAGAAGCAGGCCTCCGGAACGTCATTTCCGCCGCTCAGACGGCCAGCGTCGTGCACTGCTGCGCGATGTCGGTACCGTTCGGCATTATCAAGGGGTCGGGCGCGGATGGTGCTGCTTTCGACCTCAGCCTGCTACGGCGGGAGGAGGAAGACGTGCTGGCGGAGGTCGTGGAAGCCGGGCTGGGGATCCTCGCCGGAGTGCTCCCCGCGACCCCGGGAAGCGGGCAGGTTCCGGACGCCACCGACGAATATGCAAAACGCGCAAGCGCGGGCAACCCACCGCCCGCGCGCTGGGCGGCCGAGCGGGTGACCGCGCTGTGGGGCCGGATGGGGTGGCCGGTGAGCAGCCGGGGCGATGGTGGCGCGGCGGGGGCGGACAGCGTCGCGGGGCAGGTGGTGCTGACACCCGCGTGCGGGCTGGCGGGCGCCACGCCGGGCTATGCCAGAGCGGCGCTGGCGCGGTGCCGGGAGGCGGCCCGGCTGCTGCCTGAGCTGGCTGAGGAGGCGAGAGGGTGAGCGCGGCCGGTGAGCTGGCCTCGCCGGAAAGGCGAGAGGGAGAGCGCGGCTGCTGGGTGATCGAGGAGGGCAGATGCTGAGCGGGTTGGAGGGCGCGGAGGCAGCCCGGCACAGGCATGCCGAGCTGAGCGTGGAAATCGCCGAGCATGACTACCGCTATTTCGTGCTCGACTCGCCGCTCGTGTCGGATGCCGGATACGACGTGCTCATGCGGGAGTTGCGGGCGCTGGAGGAGCGCTATCCGGAACTGCGGACCCCGGACTCCCCGACCCAGCGGCCGGGCGGGGCGGTCCTGTCCACGCTCTTCTCACCGGTCCAGCACCTGGAACGGTTGCTCAGCCTGGACAACGCGTTCTCGCAAGAGGAACTGGACGCCTGGGGGGCGCGGGTGGCCAGGCTCGGCGGGGCGGGACCCTACCTGTGCGAAGTGAAGATCGACGGGCTGGCCATTGCCCTGGTGTACCGCAACGGCAGGCTGGTCCGCGGCGCGACCCGTGGCGACGGTGTCACCGGCGAGGACGTCACCCCCAACATCCGGACCATCACCGTGGTGCCCTCGCGGCTCAAAGGGTCAGATGTGCCTGCTGAACTGGAGGTCCGGGGGGAGGTGTTCCTGCCGGTGGCGGCGTTCCGGGAAGTGAACGAGCGGCTGGCCGACGCAGGCAGGCCACCGTTCGCCAACCCGCGCAACGCGGCCGCCGGGTCGCTGCGGCAGAAGGACCCGCGCATCACGGCGACCCGGGCGCTCAGCATGATCGTTCATGGGCTGGCGGTGCCGGGCGGTGACTCGGCCACGAGCGGCATGCCGACGCCCGATGTGCCCGCGGTGCCATCGACCGTGCCGACCACGCAGTCGGGCTGGTACGAGCGGCTGCGGGAGTGGGGCCTTCCGGTCAGCGACCTGGTTCGCGTGGTGGACGACGTCGATGGCGTCCGGGAGTACATCTCCTATTACGGCGAGCACCGGCATGACCCGCCGTATGAGATCGACGGGGTGGTCGTGAAACTGGACCGGCTCGACGTGCAGCGGGAACTCGGCGCGACCAGCCGGGCGCCGCGGTGGGCGATCGCGTACAAGTACCCGCCGGAGGAGGTGACCACCCGGCTGCGTGAGATCAGGGTCAATGTCGGCCGGACCGGGCGGGTCACGCCGTTCGGGGTGATGGAGCCGGTCAAGGTAAGTGGCTCCACGGTGGAGAACGCCACGCTGCACAACGCTGATGAGATCAAGCGCAAGGGCGTGCTGGTCGGCGACATGGTGGTGCTGCGCAAGGCCGGTGATGTGATTCCCGAGATCGTGGGGCCGGTGGTGGACCTGCGGGCAGGGGAAGAGCGGGAGTTCGAGTTCCCGGACTCATGCCCGGTGTGTGGGACGTTGCTCGTCCGCGAGGAAGGCGGCGTGGACTGGCGCTGCCCCAACACCCGGTCCTGCCCCGCGCAACTGCGTGAACGGCTGTTCCACCTGGCCGGCCGCGGCGCACTCGATATCGAGGTGCTTGGTTTCGAGGCCGTGATCGCGTTGCTGGGCGGGGCCGTTTCCCCGGAGCAGAAGCGTGGCGGCGGGGCCAGTGGGGGGGATAGCGGGGTCGTCCCCCCGGAGCAGGAGAGCGGGGGGGTCGTCTCGGCTGGCCAGCACCGGGGGTTGCTCAACGACGAGGGAGATCTGTTCTCCCTCACCGCGGAAAAGCTCGCCACCTGCCCGTTCTTCACCAACAAGCAGGGCGCGCTGACGGTGAATGCGTCCAAGCTGCTGCGCAACCTGGACGAGGCGCGCCAGCGCCCGCTGTGGCGGATCCTGGTCGCACTGTCGATCCGGCACGTCGGGCCGACCGCGGCCCGCGCGCTGGCGGCCGAGTTCGGCTCGGTGGACGAGATCGCCGCAGCGTCGCCCGATGAGCTTGCCGCGGTTGAGGGGGTGGGCCCGACCATCGCGGCGTCGGTGATCGACTGGTTTGGCGTGGACTGGCATCGCGCGATCGTGGACAAATGGCGTGCCACCGGCGTCAGGCTGGCTGACGAGGGTGGCGGGGCAGGCCGAGTGGCAGCCCGCGCGACCGAGGACGAAGGCAGCGGCGATGGCGCGGCTGCTGCCCGGCCGCTGGCTGGGATCACGGTGGTGCTCACCGGAACCTTGCCCGGGTTCACCAGGGACGAAGCGGGCGAGGCGGTGTTGGCGCTCGGCGGTAAGACCGCCTCCTCGGTGTCGAAGAAAACCGACTTCGTCGTGGCGGGCGAGAACGCCGGCTCGAAGTATGACAAGGCCCTTGCCCTTGGCGTTCCGGTGCTGGATGAGGCCGGGCTGCGGACCCTGCTGGAGGAGGGCCCGGAAGCGGCTCAGGCGGCTGCACAGGAAAATGGCGCTTGACCTGCACTTATACGACTGAAGATCCAAATTAATGTAACGCAAAGTATGCAAGTGGTTTCGCGAAGTGCTGCTTTCCGCTTAGGCTTCCTACTCGTGGGGTAACACGCATCCGGTCGGCTGCGGGCAGGCACGAGGGCGCCATGAGGGATCCGAACGATTCACGGGACATCAGTCCGCGTATCGGCTCACCGCTGTGGACCTATCTGACTGCTGTGACAGCGGTGGGCACTGTCGTGTTTGGCCTGGGGCTACGGCTCCTCGCGCCCATGGGACCGCCCGAGGTGCTGCGCAGGCCGCTGCCGTGGGTGATTGCGGCGCTGGCCCTGATCGGAGAACTCCGGCCCATCATCACGCCAGGGAAAACGCGATCCGATTCCGGGGATGCGTCACTGACGTTCTGCTTCGCCGCCCTTTTGTACTGGGGATTTCCGCTGGCAGTGCTGATGCGTGCGGCAATCAGTGTGACCAGCGGGATGGTGGCCCGCGGTGCGCCGTTTCGATCGGCGTTCAATGCCGCGCAATACACATTGAGCCTGGGAGCCGCGAGCCTGGTCCTCGCGGTGACAGGCGTCCACGCCCAGCCGCTGGCGCCGTGGGTGCCAGGGGGAGCTCAGCTGGTGACGGTCGGGCTCGCCGCGCTCGCGTATTTCGCCGTCAACTTCCTGCTGGTCGGCGTGGCGGTGGCACTGCACGCGCGGGCACCCATCCTCGCCACGCTTCGCAAGGAGCTTCCTTATCAGGCTTTCGTCAACACCGTGCTGCTGTCCGCGGCGCCGCTGGTCGTGGTCGTGATGGGGCACTCGGTGCTGCTCGTGCTCCTTTTCCTGGTGCCGCTCGCCGCCATCTACTCGAATACGTCCGCCACGCTGTTGCGGGAGCATCAGGCGCTGCACGACGAGCTGACCGGACTGCCCAATCGCATGTTCCTTCTCCGCAAGACCGCCGACGCACTGGCGGAGGCAGCCAGGATGGGCAGAAGCACCGGTTTCCTCTTGCTCGACCTGGACCGGTTCAAGGAAGTCAACGACACCCTCGGGCACCCGGTCGGTGACTCGCTGCTTCGGATGGTCGCTCATCGCCTGGCCCACAGTGTCCGTCCCGGAGACGTCGTTGCCCGGCTCGGAGGCGATGAGTTCGCGGTGCTGCTCCCCGCGGTGCGGGGAGGAGACGCCGCCCGGGAGGTGGCGGTGCGGCTGCGAGCGGCGCTGGCGCAGCCGGTCCACCTGGAGGGAATGTCCTTCGCGGTGGAAGCCAGCGTCGGGATCGCGATCTGCCCCGACGATGCGACCGGCGTCGAACTGCTCCTGCAACGCGCCGACGTGGCCATGTACGTGGCGAAAGAGCGGCGCACCGGGGTCGAGAGCTACACCCGGGAGGTTGACCGCAACTCAGCCGCTCGGCTGTCGCTGCTCGGCGACCTCCGGCGCGGCCTGGACCGGGGCGAACTTGCCCTGCATTACCAGCCCAAGGTGTCACTGGCGGACGGGCGCACCTGCGGCATGGAAGCGCTCATCCGGTGGCATCACCCACGCCGCGGGATGCTCATGCCCGCGGAGTTCGTCCCCGCGGCCGAACAGTCCTATCTCATGCGCGATCTCACCGCGTACACGGTGCACACCGCCCTCGCCCAGGCGGCGAAATGGCGGGAGGCTGGGCAGCCGGTCCCGGTCTCGGTGAACCTCGCCGCCCGTGATCTGCTCGACGCCGGACTGGCCGACATGGTCCGCAGGTCGCTGGAGCGATCCGGCCTCGCGCCCGGAGACCTCACGGTGGAGATCAATGAGCGGGTGCTGGCCGGTGAGCCCACACATGCGGCGGTGACCCTTAGTGCCCTGGCAGCCATGGGCATCCGAATCAGCCTCGATGACTTTGGGACCGGTCATTCTTCGCTGGTCAGGCTCAAGCGCCTGCCGGTGAATGAGATCAAGATAGACGCTTCCTTCATCACCAGGCTGTTTGACGGTTCTGACAACGAGATGATCGTCAAGTCAGTCGTGGATCTTGCGCGTGCGCTCGGCATCCGGTCGGTGGCAGAAGCGGTCGAGACCGCGGATGTGGCGGCTCATCTGGTTGCCATGGGCTGCGACGCCGCCCAGGGACGGTACTTCAGCGGCCCGCTTGAGGCTGCTGAGGTGACTGTGTGGCTTGCCGATCACCGGCGGGCCTCCGCTGAGGTGGGGTCGCTGTTTCTCCAGGCCGGGGGCGTGCTGCGAGCTTCTGCCACGCATGGCGGGCCGCGTGGTTCTGGCGCGCAAAACGAGCCGGTGCAGCGCGCAGCCGGTTTCCGCGGCTGAGGGCGGCGCCCGCTGGCCGCCCGGTCCCGGCCCGCTGGCCGCCTGGTTCCCGGCCCCGCTGGCCGTCGGCGGCGCCAGGCAGTTACCCTGTCGGCCGCCCGAGGCGAGGCCCCTAGGATGGCAACCATGCCGATCGCCCGTGACGACGTTGCCCACCTGGCCCGGCTTTCCCGGCTGGCCCTGGCGGAGGAGGAGCTCGACTATCTGGCGCCGCAACTCGATGAGATCATCACCGCGGTAGCGCGGGTTCAGGAGGTTGCGGCCGAAGGCATCCCGCCTACGTCGCATGCGGTGCCGCTGGTCAACGTGTTCCGCGATGACGTGGTGGTGCCGCCGCTGGAAGCCGTGCAGGCGCTGGCCCAGGCGCCCGCCGTCGAGCAGCAGCGCTTCCGCGTCCCGCGCATCCTGGCGGAGGACTGATCATGGATGCTGAGCTGACGCGGATGAGCGCGTCCGCGATCGCGGCGGCGGTCGCGGCAGGCGAGGTTTCCGCGCTGGACGTCACCGACGCGCACCTGGCCAGGATCGATCAGGTCGACGACCGCGTCCACGCCTTCCTGCACGTCGCGCAGGACCGGGCGCGCGAGGCCGCCCGCGCCGTGGACGAGCGCAAAGCGGCGGGTGAGGAACTTGGCCCACTGGCCGGGGTCCCGCTGGCGCTCAAGGATGTCTTCACCACCATGGACATGCCCACCACCTGCGGTTCGGCGATCCTCGACGGCTGGCTTCCGCCCTATGACGCGACCGTGACACGGCGGCTGCGCCAGGCCGGGGTGGTGATCCTGGGCAAGACCAACATGGACGAGTTCGCCATGGGGTCGTCCACCGAGAACTCGGCGTTTGGCCCGTCCCACAACCCCTGGGATCTGGACCGGGTGCCGGGTGGCTCCTCGGGCGGTTCGTCGGCGGCGGTGGCAGCCTGGGAGGCGCCGCTGGGCATCGGCACCGACACCGGGGGCTCGATCCGGCAGCCAGCGGCTGTCTGCGGGCTCGTCGGGGTCAAGCCGACCTACGGCAGTCCTTCCCGTTACGGAGTGGTCGCGTTCGCATCATCGCTGGACACGCCGGGCCCGCTGGCGCGAACCGTGCTCGACGCCGCGCTCCTGCACGAGGTGATGTCCGGCCACGACCCATGCGATTCAACGTCGTTGAGCGCGCCGGTGCCGCCGGTTGTGGCGGCGGCCCGCAACGCCGATGTGAGCGGCCTGACCATCGGTGTCGTGCCCGAGTTCCGCGGCGAGGGCTTCCAGCCTGGCGTGCTGGCCCGGTTCACCGAAGCCGTGGAACTGCTGGAGTCCCTTGGCGCGAAGGTGACCGAGGTGTCCTGCCCGCACTTCAGCTACGCGCTGCCCGCGTACTACCTGATCGCGCCCAGCGAGTGCTCGTCCAACCTGGCCCGCTTCGATGCCATGCGCTACGGCCTGCGGGTCGGCGATGACGGCGAGCGGAGCGCCGAAGAGGTCATGTCGCTCACCCGCGCGCAGGGCTTCGGGACTGAGGTGAAGCGGCGGATCATGCTGGGCACCTACGCCCTGTCCAGCGGGTACTACGACGCCTACTACGGTAAGGCGCAGCAGGTCCGCACCCTGATCATCCGGGACTTCGACGCGGCGTTCGAGCGGGTGGATGTGCTGGTTTCGCCGACCACGCCGACCACCGCGTTCCCCATCGGTGAGCGGGTGGAGGACCCGATGTCGATGTACCTGGCCGACCTGTGCACGATCCCCTCTGACCTGGCGGGCAACGCGGCGCTGTCGGTGCCCTGCGGGCTGGCTCCCGAGGATGGGCTGCCGGTCGGGCTGCAGATCATGGCCCCGGTGCTGGCCGACGACCGGCTGTACCGAGTCGGCGCTGCCGTGGAAGGTGCCCTGGATTCCCGCCGCGGGCATCCGCTGCTAAACGATGCGAAGGGACTCCCCTAAATGCCCAGCCACACCACGGCTACCGGGCTGGTCCCCTTTGATGAGGCCGTTACCAGGTACGAGCCGCTGATCGGCTTGGAGACCCACGTCGAGCTGGGCACAACAACCAAGCTGTTCTGCGGCTCCCCGGCCACCTTCGGCGGCGAGCCCAACACGCAGGTCTGCCCGGTGTGCCTTGGCCTGCCCGGCTCACTGCCGGTGCCGAGCCGGGCAGCGATCGAGTACACGATCAAGATCGGGCTCGCGCTGAACTGCACCATCGCGGACTGGTGCCGGTTCGCCCGCAAGAACTACTTCTACCCGGACATGCCGAAGAACTTCCAGATCTCGCAGTATGACGAGCCGCTGTGCACGGACGGCTGGCTGGACGTGACTCTCGACGGGCCGGAGACAGGCGGGAATGGCCTTGGCACCAGGCCGCGACGGTTCCGGGTGGGCATCGAACGGGTCCACCTGGAGGAGGACACCGGCAAGTCACTGCACGTGGGTGGCGCGACGGGCAGGATCCACGGCGCGGACTACTCGCTTGTCGACTACAACCGGGCAGGCATCCCGCTGGTGGAGATCGTGACCAAACCCATTGAGGGAACCGGCGCCCTGGCACCGGAGGCCGCGCACGCGTACGTGACGGAACTGCGCGACCTGCTCCGCGCGCTCGGGGTGTCCGATGTCCGGATGGAGGAGGGGTCGCTGCGCTGCGACGTGAACACCTCGCTGTCGCCGCGGGGCTCCGTGGAGTGGGGCACGCGGACCGAGACCAAGAACGTCAACTCGCTCCGCTCGGTCGAGCGTTCCGTGCGGTACGAGATCGAGCGGCAGGCGGCGGTCCTGGACGCGGGGGAGCGGGTGACCCAGGAGACCCGCCACTTCCATGAGGAGTCCGGGGTCACGACTGCCGGGCGGAGCAAGGAGGAAGCGCAGGACTACCGCTACTTCCCCGAACCGGACCTTGTGCCACTCGCGCCTTCCCGTGAGTGGGTCGAGGAGATCCGGAAGTCGCTTCCTGAACTGCCCGCCGCGCGCCACGCGAGGCTGGAGCGGGAATGGGGGCTCCCGGCACTGGACATGGCGGCCATCCGCAACGCGGGGGCGCTCGACCTCGTCGAGCAGACCGTTGCCGCGGGAGCGTCCCCGGCCGATGCGCGCAAGTGGTGGCTCGGCGAGCTCGCGCGGCGGGCGAATGAATCCGGGACCGACCTTGCCGATCTCGCGATCAGCCCAGCGGCAGTGGCGCGGGTGGCCGCGCTGGTGGCGTCCGGCGCCCTCAACGACAAGCTCGCCCGCCAGGTGATCGAGGGGGTCCTTGCCGGTGAGGGGAACCCCGACGAGGTGGTGGCTGCCCGCGCGCTCGCCGTGGTGAGCGACGAGGGCGTGCTGGCCGCCGCCGTTGACGAGGCGATCGCCGCCAACCTCGAGGTGGCCGACAAGATCCGAGCGGGGAAAGTCGCTGCTGTGGGCGCCCTTGTCGGGGCGGTCATGAAGTCGACCCGCGGCCAGGCCGACGCTGCCCGCGCCCGCGACATGATCCTCGAGCGCCTCGGCCAGTCTTAAGCTGAAGCCGCCGCCGATCGTGATCATGGGGTTGGTGGGGTGATCACCCCACCAACCCCATGATCACCAGCGTCATGGAAGTCAGCCGGGCCCACCTTCGGAATTGTCGGGCGGGTAGAGGGGGCCCTCGGAGACGGGGGTGCGGATTTGGCCGAACTTCTGCTCGTAGAGGGTGAGGTTCTGGTTGATGGTGCGAATGATGTCGAACACCGACGTGGGCGGGATGCGCACTCTTGCCACCAGCCGGTGTGGCGCCTTGATGACTCGTTCACCCTCCTCCGTCCGGGCCTCGTGAGGCGGCTGGCTGCTCACGAAGAAGTCGAAGGTGAACTCGTGCATGGTGTGCCAAATCGCCAGGCCGTTCGCATACACCCCGGCCTCCAGGGCCGGATCCGCATGCGGCTCGAAATCTATTCGGGGCTGTGCCGGTGGCTCGTTCACACCGGGAACGCTACCCTCGCTTCTCGTCGCCCTTCCGCTGGGGATGGCGACGTCCAGCGCCAGTGATGGCGGTCGCCATTGGCAGCGAGGTGGGCAATGCGGTTCTGGGTGCCGTCAAAACTCATCGCGTCGGCATTGGCTGACGTGCCTGGGATAACCGTGCAGGTGGCCGAGGCGGACGAGGGGGAGTTGCCACCGGGCGCGGAAGAGGTCGAGTTCTATGTTCCCCCGCTCTTCCCGTCGGAGCCCGCGCTCGCGGCCATGTCCAAGATGCCCCGGCTACGGGTGGTACAGACAGTGACGGCGGGCGTGGAGCGGCTGCTCCCGCACATCCCGCCGGGGGTCACGTTGTGCAACGCCCGGGGCGTGCATGACGCGGGCACCGCCGAGTGGGTTGTGGCAGCCATCCTGGCCGCCGTGCGGGACTTCCCCCATTTCGCCGCCGAGCAGGCGGCCAGGCAGTGGAGTTACCGGTTCACCGACTCCCTGGCTGGAAAGACCGTGCTGATCGTGGGTTATGGCTCTATCGGCCAGGCGGTCGAGCGTCGGCTGGCGGGCTTTGAGGTGACCGTGCGGCGGGTGGCAAGGAGCGCGCGCGATGGGGTGGCGCCAGTGAGCCGGCTGCCCGAGTTGCTGCCTGTTTCGGACGTGGTGGTGGTGCTGGCCCCGGTCACCGAGGAAACGATTGGCATGGTCGATGCCGGTTTTCTGGCGCTGATGAAGGACGGTGCTCTACTGGTGAACGCCGCGCGTGGGTCGCTGGTGGTGACCGATGCCCTGGTCGCGGAACTGCGCCGGGAGAGGCTGCGGGCGGCCCTGGACGTTGTCGACCCCGAGCCGCTGAACCCCGACCATCCGCTGTGGGGCCTTCCCAACGTCCTCATCACGCCCCACGTGGCAGGTTCCACGGCGGTGTCGGCGGCCCGGGTGCTCGAGTTTCTGCGCGCCCAGGCAGTGCGGTTCACCAGGGGCGAGCAGGTGATGAATGTTGTCGAGGGGACTTATTGACAGCAATCAGGTCATTGCGCCCACTGGCTTCGGCGTGCCATTTGGGGCGTGGTGGCCCTGGGTTGAAGTTGTCTCCCGGTGGAGGCTCATCCTCAATCGAAGTGTGACCTTCGAGACTTACAGTAGACGTATCGTCACCACGATGACCGGTGTCCGGGCAGATGCAACGGTGCTCTGAAACGGGCGAGTTTTCGACTTTCGGTTCGAGTATCAGCGGGTCATGACCCAGCTACTGAACGGCGGGGCGACGCCCACAAGGCCAGCCACGCCAGCCAGGCCCGCCTTGCATGAGCGGACACGGCGGAAGGAGACTCGGTGCGCTCTGATGCATCGGGTGATCCCACATGAGCCTGGCCGCGCTGGCGTGGACGGCATCGGTTTTCGCGGCAGCCACCAGCTCGGCATTGAGCTTGTGGAAGGCGGCACAGCAGCAAGCGGGTTCCGTTCGGCACGCCTACCAGTGGTTCACCGTCGCAGTTGCGCTGTGGGGTGCGAACAGCATCATTGGCCAGACGGTCCCGCTCCCGGCCGGCGCCGCGGGGGCGATGCTGTCGTTCGCGGACCTGCCCGCACTGCTCGTTCTGCCTGTCATGGCGGCGGGGCTTGCCGCGCTGGCGGCCGTGGGAAGAGCCGCATCGGTTGACCCGCCGCCGCCACGCCGGGCCCGGCGCGGGCTGGCCACCGAGTCCGCCTACGCCGCGGACGGTTTTGTGCTGGCGTCCGCGCTGTTCCTGGTCGCCTGGGTCACTCTGTTCGGCCCGGCGTTCACAAGCTCGGGCGAAGGCCCGGGCGCGTTCGCTGTCGAGTTGATTCATCCGCTCGCGGACCTGGTGTTCCTCGGGGCCACCCTGGCCACCGCCCGGCTGGCGGGCCGGCCTGGGCTCATGCCCTATCTCGCCCTGGCATTGATCACCGTAAGCGATTCGATGGCGGTAGGCGCCCGGGTCAACGGGGCACATCCGGGGGTCGGCGCGCTGCTGGTTCAGCTCGCGGTGTTCGTCCTGCTTGGGCTGACGCCACGAGGTTCTGGCTGGCGCGGCGCGGGGATCAGGTGGCTGGGCAGCACCTGGGGTGTGACCACCACGGTGTCCGCGGTCGCTGCGGCGGCCGCGGCGGTCCTTGTGACCGCGCAGGCGATGATGAGTGACGCGTTTTCACGGCCGGTGGTTCTGATCGTTCTTGGCACCACCGCGCTGGCCCTCGCGTTCCGGGTCGCTGGCCTGAGCCGGCGCGTCAACTCCTGGTCCCGGGTCTGGCAGCAGTCGGGCCGGCAGTTCCGCCAGCTCGCTGAGCGCACCAGTGACGTGGTGCTGCTGTGCGACATCGACGGGTCGATCACCTACGCCAGCCGTGCGGTGGCCGATTACGGCTACGTCCCGGAGAGGATGCTCGAAACGCCGCTGCTCGATGTGCTTCACCCCGAGGACCGCGCCGGTGGCATCCGGGCCGTTCGCGGGGCGGTCGCCGGTGATGCACAGCCAGTGGTCAGGTATCCGTGCCGGGTGCGGGCCGCGGATGGCACCTGGCGCCATGTCGAGTCCAGTGTGTCGCGCTACCGGGACCCCGGGGGCCCGGACCAGCTGCTGGTCACCGCGCGGGACGTGAGTGCCCAGGTGGCACTGCGGCGGCAGGTCACGCACCTCACCTTCCATGATGGGCTGACCGGGCTGCCGAACCGCGCGTATGTCGAGCAGCGCGCGCAGGAGGTGCTCAGCCAGGCTGATCCGGGGACCTCGCCGCAGCCAGAGACCGGCGAGACGGTGGCTGCCGCGGTCATCGTGGTGGACATGGACAACTTCACGGTTGTCATCGACGCGGTCGGCCACAGCGCGGCCGACCTCCTGCTCGCCCAGATCGCTCGCAGGCTCCGAATGGCGGTGTCGTCGCAGAACACGGTGGCGCGCTGGGGCGGTGACGAGTTCGCCCTGCTGATCGAGAAGGCGGTCAGCCCCGAGGAGATCATCGATATTGCCGAACGGCTCGCGCGGGGCGTGGCCTCCCTCCCATTCCGTGTGGGTGCGTCCGATGTGACCCTGACCGCCAGCGTCGGGGTTGCTCTCGCGGACGGAAGCCTGGCCGGGCAGGTGTGGCGCAACGCGGAGGTGGCAGTCGGGCGAGCCAAGGCGGCCGGCGGCGGGCGGGTGGAACTGTTCGCCACCGGGCCAGTCGATGAACCAGCCGGTGCTGGGGCCGGCAGAGCGGTACCCAAGTCGCGGGTCGCCAGGCCAAATCCCGGGGTCGGCGGCACCAGCCCACAGGTCTCCGACAGTGCCAGCGATCCAGGCGTCTCGCATGGCGAGACGAAGCTGCTCTCAAGTTGACGGATCTCGCGCAATGGACCACAGTGGACTGCGTGCTGGAAGGCCGCATTATCGTACTTGCCAAGCGCGCGGGTCGCTGATCGATACGCACATACCCGCGCGCTACCCCGACTGCCCTCAGGGCAGGAGGGGTTTTTTCTTGCCAGCCCGTAGTTACGGACCGTAGATGAGGAAACTTTCCGATGACTGACCAGACCACCACAGCCACGGGCCCCAGGGCCGGGCTGGGAGGTGCGGCACGCCACGGCCACGGGCCGTCTCCGCGTGACCTCGCCGCACGGGCGGGGTCCCGGGACCCGGCAGCCGGCCGTCCCCGCCGGCCGGAGGCCGAGCAGCCCCCGCGCCAGCCCGTGCAGATGACCGGCGCGCAGGCACTGGTGACAGCGCTGGAGCGGCTCGGGGTCGATGTAGTCTTCGGCATCCCGGGCGGGGCGATTCTGCCCGCTTATGACCCGCTGTTCGATTCGGAAACGGTGCGTCACATCCTGGTCCGGCATGAGCAGGGCGCCGGGCACGCGGCGGCCGGATATGCACAGGCCACCGGGCGGCCCGGGGTGTGCATCGCAACCTCCGGCCCGGGTGCGACCAACCTGGTCACCCCGCTCGCCGACGCCTACATGGACTCGGTGCCCGTGGTCGCGATCACTGGGCAGGTGCCCTCAAGTCTCATCGGGACCGATGGGTTCCAGGAGGCGGACATCGCCGGGATCACCCTGCCCATCACCAAGCACAACTTCCTCGTCACGAACGCCGATGACATTGCCAGGACCGTCGCGGAGGCGTTTCATGTGGCGGCCACCGGCCGGCCGGGACCGGTCCTTGTGGACATCGCCAAGGATGCACTGCAGGCACTGACCACCTTCCGGTGGCCGGTCCCCTTCGACCTCCCCGGCTACCGGCCGGTCACCAGGCCCCACTCACGGCAGGTGCGGGAGGCGGCCCGGATGATGGTGGCGGCTCAGCGTCCCGTCTTGTATGCCGGGGGAGGAGTGATCAAGGCCGGGGCCAGCCCGGAACTTCTCACCCTGGCAGAGCTGACCGGGATGCCTGTGGTCACCACGTTGATGGCACGTGGCGGCTTCCCCAGCACCCATCCCCAGAACCTCGGCATGCCCGGCATGCACGGCACCGTCGCGGCCGTCGGTGCTTTGCAGAAGGCGGACCTGCTGGTCGCCCTCGGCGCCAGGTTCGACGACCGGGTGACCGGCCGCCTGGACACGTTCGCCCCGGACGCGGCGGTGATTCATGCCGACATCGACGCGGCCGAGATCTCCAAGAACCGGCACGCGGATGTCCCGATCGTGGGTGACTGCAGGGAGGTGATCGCCGAGTTGCTCGCAGCCGTCCGGGCCGAGCATGCCGCCGGGAACCTGGCCGACCTTACGGCCTGGTGGACGCAACTCGATGCCTGGCGGGCCACCTATCCCCTTGGGTACGCCGAGCCCGAGGACGGATCACTATCGCCGCAGTACGTGATCGAGCGGATCGGCAAGCTGGCCGGGCCGGAGGCGATCTACGTTGCTGGCGTGGGTCAGCACCAGATGTGGGCCGCCCAGTTCATCAGCCACGAGCGTCCGCGTCACTGGCTGAACTCCGGCGGGCTCGGGACCATGGGGTACGCGGTGCCTGCCGCGATGGGCGCCAAGGTGGGCTCACCGGGGGCGAGCGTGTGGGCGATCGACGGCGACGGCTGCTTCCAGATGACCAACCAGGAACTCGCCACCTGTGCGGTGGAGGGAATCCCGATCAAGGTTGCGATCATCAACAACGGCAACCTGGGGATGGTCCGGCAGTGGCAAACCCTCTTCTACAACCAGCGCTACTCCCACACCGATCTTGACCGGGTGGGTCCCGGGGACGTCGCCGGGATGGGTTCTCGTGGCCGTGTCGCCGGAGGACCCGGGGCAGCGGCGAGGGGACCCGGAATGGGCGCGGCGGGGTCGGCGGATGCGGCCGTCGGCGGGCCGGGTGCCGCGGGTCAGGGGGCCGAGAGCCCCAGCCATCTCGCCGCAGCCGGAAACCAGCCGGGCCCAGCCGGTACCCGCATCCCGGACTTCGTCAAGCTCGCCGAAGCATATGGCTGCGTGGGTCTGCGCTGTGAGGACACCGCCAGCGTGGATGAGGTGATCAAGCAGGCCAGTCAGATCAACGACCGCCCGGTCGTGATCGACTTCGTGGTGCACCGGGACGCGATGGTCTGGCCCATGGTGGCCGCCGGGACGAGCAATGACGACATCAAGGTGGCGCGCGACATGGCGCCTGACTGGGACGTGATGGAATGAGCCACCCACAACCACGTTTCCGCGAGCAGGAATCGAAAGCTGGCAGGCACACCCTCTCCGTCCTGGTTGAGAACAAGCCAGGCGTGCTCGTCCGGATCGCTGGCCTCTTCTCGCGCCGTGGCTTCAACATCGACTCACTGGCGGTGGGCCCAACCGAGCACGAAGAGATCTCCCGGATGACGATCGTGGTGAACTGTGCGGAGCGCCCACTGGAGCAGGTGACCAAGCAACTCAACAAGCTCGTCAACGTGCTCAAAATCGTCGAACTGGACCCAGCCGCCTCGGTGCAGCGGGAACTGCTGCTTGTCAAGGTACGTGCGGACACTGAGTCCAGATCTCGCGTTCTGGAGACGGTGGCGCTCTTCCGCGCCAAGGTGGTCGATGTTGCCCCGGATGCGGTCACGGTTGAAGCCACCGGGAACCGGGACAAGCTGGACGCCCTGATCAGAGTGCTCGAACCGTTCGGCATCAAGGAACTGGTGCAGTCCGGCATGGTGGCCCTGGGACGTGGCAGCAAATCCATTACCGACCGGGCACTGCGGCCGATGGACCGCGCCGTGGCCGGCCCGGCGCAGTGATCGAAAGGCGAGCGATGGCAGACATCTTCTATGACGACCATGCTGACCTCGGTGTTATCCAGGGCCGGCACGTCGCCGTGCTGGGGTATGGGAGCCAGGGGCACGCGCACGCGCTGTCGTTGCGTGACTCCGGTGTGGACGTCCGGGTGGGGCTGCCGGAAGGCTCTCGCAGCCGGGACGCCGCGGTGAGCGAAGGGCTGCGGGTCATGACCCCGGACGAGGCCTGCGAGGAGTCGAATCTGATCATGGTCCTCGCGCCCGACCACGTGCAGCGCGCGCTCTATGCGGGCGCGATCGCGCCGAGCCTGGTGGAGGGCGATGCCCTGTTCTTCGCCCACGGGCTGAACATCCGCTACGGGCTCGTCACCCCGCCGCCGGGCGTGGACGTGTGCATGGTCGCCCCGAAGGGCCCGGGCCATCTGGTGCGGCGCCAGTTCGCCGAAGGGCGTGGGGTGCCGGTGCTCGTAGCGGTCGAGCGTGACGCCACCGGGGGGGCATGGCCACTCACCCTTGCCTACGCCAAGGCGATCGGCGGTACCCGGGCTGGCGCGCTGGCCACCACGTTCGCCGAGGAAACCGAGACCGACCTGTTCGGCGAGCAGGCAGTCCTGTGCGGCGGTGTCTCCGAGCTGATCAAGGCGGGGTTCGACACCCTGGTCGAAGCGGGCTACCAGCCCGAGGTGGCCTACTTCGAGTGCCTGCACGAGATGAAGCTGATCGTCGACCTCATGTATGAGGGTGGCCTGTCCAAGATGTACTGGTCGGTATCGGACACCGCGGAATACGGCGGTTACACGCGCGGCCCGCGCCTGGTGGATGAGCGGACCAAGGAGGAGATGCGCCGGATTCTCGGCGAGGTCCGCGATGGCTCGTTCACCCGGGAGCTGGTTGCCGAGTTCGATGGCGGCAGGCCGAACTTCCTGAAGCGGCGCGACGCCCTGCATGCCGAGCAGATCGAACAGGTCGGTGCCAAGCTGAGGCCGCTGATGAGCTGGCTAGCCACCGACGACGCACCCCCAGGCGAAGCCTGAGCCGCCGCCCTCATTTCCATGATCGCGGGGATTTTTCAGTCATTATGACTGAAAAATCCCCGCGATCATGAGGGACAGCCTGTAAGAGGGTGCGGCTTTCCATGATCGTGGTTGATCGTGGAATCTGGTGCGGCGCACCGGGTTCTGGGCGGAGCGGCGGTTGCTGTGCGTGATTCTTTGGTTCTGCGCCGAGTTCGTGAATGCTTTCACAAGGCTCGCTAAACTGAAGTCTCCGATGCCGACGCCCAAGGGGCCTCCACCGTGCCTGCACCCATCGTCTTGGTTGCCGAGGAACTCTCGCCAGCCGCGATCGCTCAGCTTGAGTCCGGTTTCGAGGTACGCCACACCAACGGCGCTGACCGGTCTGCGCTGCTCGTGGCACTCGCCGACGCTGACGCTGTGATCGTCCGCAGTGCTACCAGGATCGATGCGGAGGCGCTGGCACACGGGCCGAAACTGCGCGTGGTTGCCCGGGCCGGGGTCGGCCTTGACAACGTCGATGTCGAGGCCGCCACCAAGGCGGGCGTGATGGTGGTGAACGCGCCCACCTCCAACATCGTGAGCGCCGCGGAACAAGCCGTCGCGCTGCTGCTCGCGGTCGCACGCAACCTGCCGCAGGCTGCGGCGTCGCTGCGGGCCGGAGAGTGGAAGCGGGCGGAGTTCACCGGGGTTGAGCTCAGCGGCAAAGTAGTGGGCATCCTCGGGCTTGGCCGAATCGGCGTGCTCGTTGCACAGCGGCTGGCGGCGTTCGGCATGCAGGTGATCGCCTACGACCCGTACGTCCCGGCCGCTCGCACCGCTCACCTCGGCGTCCGTCTTGTGGGCCTGGATGAACTACTCGCCGAGGCCGACTTCATAAGTGTTCACCTGCCTAAGAACCGGGAGACGGCCGGCCTGATCGGCGAGCGTGAACTGCACCTGGTCAAGCCAGGCGTGCGGATCGTCAACGCGGCCCGGGGCGGCATCGTGGACGAACACGCGCTCGCACTGGCGCTGAAGGACGGCAGGGTTGCCGGGGCGGGCATCGACGTATTCGGCACCGAGCCGCCTGCCGGCAGCCCACTGCTCGACGTCCCCAGCGTGGTGGCCACGCCGCATCTGGGTGCCAGTACCTACGAGGCGCAGGAGAAAGCGGGCATCCAGGTAGCCAAGTCGGTTCGGCTGGCCCTGGCGGGGGAGTTCGTGCCGGACGCGGTCAACGTGCAGGGCGGCACGGTCGAAGAGGACGTGCGGCCAGGTCTGCCGCTGGCCGAGAAGCTGGGGCGGATCTTCACCGCGCTGGCGGGGGGAGTGGCAGCGCGGCTCGACGTAGAAGTCCGCGGTGAGATCGCGGCGCTCGACGTACGGGTCCTGCAACTCGCCGCGCTCAAGGGGGTCTTCGCACGCATCGTCGAGGATGCCGTCACCTACGTCAACGCGCCCTTGCTGGCCACAGAACGGGGCGTGGCGCTGAGCCTGGTCACCGACACCGTGAGCCCCGACTGGCGCAATCTGATCACACTGCGGGGCACCCTCCCTGACGGGCGGACCATCTCGGTGAGCGGGACCCTCACCGGACAGCGCCAGGTGGAGAAGCTGGTTGAGGTCAACGGCTTCGACATGGAGATCGCTCTGGCAGAGCACCTGGTGTTCCTCACCTACACCGACCGGCCAGGCATCGTTGGCGTTGTGGGACAGATCCTCGGCAGTGAGGGGATCAACATCGCTGGAATGCAGGTGTCGCGCGACGTCCGGGGCGGGCACGCCCTCATCGTGCTCACCATCGATTCGGCCATTCCGCCAGTGGTTCTGGAAGACATCACAGCGACCATCGGTGCCGTGGTCGGCTGCGCAGTCGACCTCGAGGTCGTCTGAGCCGCCGCCGCGCCCGAAGGTCTGTCTCAGAATATGAGACAGAAGTGCTCTCAAGCTGACACTGGGTGCGGGTTTGGAGTAGGCTGAGGACAATATGCGACGCTTCGTAATTCTCTTGAGCAGCCGTAGCGGGGCCTGATTAGGCAGGCCAGCAGCCCGCTACGGGGGGCTCGGGCGCTGGCCGTGGCTACTGGTCAGGAGAAATCGTCGTGTACGACATGTACAAGTGGAACAGGCCCGATGCTGGAACAGGCGATGGCCTGGTGACAACCACCACAACCGGCCCACGGGGTGGTTCTGCGCAGCGCCCAGTCACCTGGCACGAGGAAGGTGCGAACGCCGTCCACGCTGGTGCAGCGAATGGTCACAGATCTCATGCCGCCAATGGCGGTCCTGCCCGGCAGGCGGGCGCCACTGCCGCCCGCGCTGTGAAGGGTGCACATCCTCGCGGGCTAGACGCCTCTCCCGCCCGTACGCCCGGAGTTGTGGGCGCCCGTAGGGCCCGACGGGCGGCCGAGCGCACCCGCACGGCAGGGCTCGCGCCCGCCGCGAGGGCGGTCCAGGCCGCGCTCGACCGCCGTGACAACGGAGGGGACGCCAGCGGTCTGCGCGGCCAGTAAGGTACGCGCATGACAACTTCCGCAATCAGCCTCGCCGTGATCGGCGGCGACGGGATCGGCCCCGAGGTGGTTGCCGAGGCACTCAAGGTGCTCAAGGCCGCCGGTGTCACGGCCGAGGAGACCACCTATGACCTCGGTGCCCGGCGGTGGCACCGCACCGGCGAGACCTTGCCTGATTCGGTGCTGGAGGAGATCCGCGGCCACCAGGCCATCCTGCTGGGAGCGGTCGGTGACCCCTCCGTGCCGAGCGGGGTGCTGGAACGAGGGCTCCTGCTGCGGCTGCGGTTCGAGTTCGACCACTACGTCAATCTCCGGCCGGTCCGGCTCTACCCGGGTGTCGGGTCGCCGCTCGCCGGGGTCAGGCCCGAGACGGTCAACATGGTGATCGTACGGGAAGGCACCGAAGGCCCTTACGCGGGCACCGGTGGCGTGCTGCGCAAGGGCAGTCCCGCTGAGGTCGCCACCCAGGAGAGCCTCAACACCTCCTACGGGGTGGCCCGGGTAGTCAGGTATGCCTTCAGCCTGGCCGCCCAGCGGGCTCGGCAGCGGCTCACACTGGTGCACAAGACCAACGTGCTCACCTACGCCGGCGACCTGTGGCAGCGGACAGTGGACGAAATCGGCAAGGAATTCCCCGGGGTGTCAGTGGACTACTGTCACGTCGATGCCGCGTGCATGTTCGTGGTCACGCAGCCGGAGCGGTTCGATGTGGTGGTGACCGACAACCTCTTCGGCGACATCCTCACCGACCTTGGCGCCGCCGTGGCTGGCGGGATCGGGCTGGCCGCGAGCGGGAACATCAACCCGGAGCGGACCTCGCCGAGCATGTTCGAGCCCGTCCACGGCAGCGCGCCGGACATCGCCGGCCAGCAGAAGGCGGACCCGACAGCTGCGATCCTGTCGGTCGCCATGCTTTGTGAGCATCTCGGCCTGGCGTCCGAGGCGGCCCGGATCGAGCAAGCCGCCGCCGACGACCTGGTGGAGCGCCAAGGTGCCTGGGCAGCACGCTCAACCGCGGAGATCGGCGACGACATTGCCGAGCGAGTAGCCGGGTAGCAGCCCAGCTAGGCCGCGGCGTTAGCTGCCTCACAGCGCTGGCTCGTGGGGCAACTCCCCATGTGCGGCGGCTGCGCGGCAAGATGGAAGGGCAGCACGGCACGTCTGCCGCGCTTGCCACAGGCCCGGCAATGGCGCCAGGCCCGGGGTGGCCCGGCAAGGCCGGGCGTTGAGGAAGGACTGCGATGACCGCGAACTCCAGCACCGAGATCGCGTTCGACATTCGCGCCAGCGACGATCCGCTGCCCGCGGCCGAACGTGAGCGCGTCCTGGCATCTCCAGGATTTGGCGAGGTATTCACCGATCACATGGTCACGATCGAGTGGTCGGCCGACCGCGGCTGGCATGACGCGCGACTGCGGCCGTATGGCCCGTTCACCCTCGACCCGGCGACAGCGGTCTTCCATTACGCACAGGAGATTTTCGAGGGGCTCAAGGCATACCGCCAGGACAGCGGCGCGATCGTGGCCTTCCGCCCGCACGCGAACGCGGCCAGGTTCAACCGGTCCGCGGCCCGCATGGCCATGCCTGAGTTGCCGCCCGGTGTCTTCGTCCGTGCCCTTGAGCTGCTGGTCACCCAGGACCGCGACTGGGTCCCCGCGGCCAAAGAGCACAGCCTTTACGTGCGCCCCTTCATGATCGCGACCCAGCGGGGACTCGGCGTCAACCGCCCGTCGCAGTCCTATGCGTTCACCGTCATAACCTCGCCCGCGGGGGCGTACTTCCGCAGCGGCGTGCAGCCCGTGTCGGTGTGGATCTCGCGGGAGTACACCCGCGCGGCCCCGGGCGGCACCGGCGAGGCCAAGTGCGGGGGGAACTACGCCGCCTCCTTCGCCGGCCAGCAGCAGGCCGTGGCCCACGGCTGTGACCAGGCGGTCTGGCTGGACGCTGCCGAACACCGCTGGGTCGAAGAGATGGGCGGCATGAACCTGTTCTTCGTCTACGGGCGGGGCTCCCAGGCGCGGCTCGTGACGCCGGCGCTGACCGGGGCGCTGCTGCCAGGAATCACGCGCGACTCACTGCTCGCGCTCGGCCCCGAGCTTGGCATCCCGGCCGAGGAAGGGAAGATCTCCGTAGCGGCACTGCGGGCCGAATGCGAGTCCGGTGAGCTGACAGAAGTCTTTGCCTGTGGCACCGCTGCGGTGATCACCCCGGTGGGCAGGATCAAGAGCGCCGACGGGGAATGGGCGGTCGGGGACGGGACGCCCGGGCCGGTGACCATGCGGTTGCGTGAGGAACTGCTCGGGATCCAGTACGGGAGCCAGCCGGATCCGCATGGGTGGATCCACAAGATCTGCTAGCCCGGGAGCCAGTGGACACCGGATGACCAGCCACGATCTTCGTGAGCGTCAGGTGCCAGGGCCAGCCCCGCCGGGTCCGGCACCTGCAGTGACGTCGTCGGGTCTCGGATGGTGAGACAGTTGTTTCACGGCAGCGTTGTGGGTGTGAAATAATGAAGGTGTGACGTACGGCCGGATCATTATCGGCAGGCGCGTCGGCACCTGGCAGGGCTCCTGACACACGGCCCGCACCCGCCGGCGCGCAGACCTCTCGCACCCGCGAGGGGTCTTTTGCTTTGTGGCGGCAGGTGCGCGGCAAACCCACAGAACGGACGGAAGAATGCCCGACCAACAGCTCCACGTCTACGACACCACCTTGCGCGATGGCGCCCAGCAGGAAGGGCTGACCCTGACGGTCGCCGACAAGCTGGCCATCGCCCGCCGGCTGGACGAGTTCGGGGTCGGCTTCATCGAGGGTGGCTGGCCGGGCGCGATCCCCAAGGACACCGAGTTCTTCCGGCGGGCACAGACCGAACTGCAGCTACAGCATGCCGTGCTGGCCGCGTTCGGCTCCACCCGGCGGCCGGGGGCGGTCGCCGCCGACGACCCGCAGGTCCGCGCGCTGCGGGAGTCGGGGGCGCCGGTGGTGACGCTGGTCGCCAAGAGCCACGACCGGCACGTCACGGCGGCGCTGCGGACCACCCTCGAAGAGAACCTGGCGATGATCGCCGACACCATCGGTCACCTGCGCGGCGAGGGCCGGCGGGTCTTCCTCGACGCCGAGCACTTCTTCGACGGGTACCGCTCCAACCCCCAGTACGCGCTTGAGGTCGTCCGGGTCGCCACCGGCGCCGGCGCCGAGGTGGTAGCCCTCTGCGACACCAACGGCGGCATGCTCCCCGGTGAGATCGGCGATGTGGTGGCCGCGGTCGGAGCGGTCACCGGCGCAAGGCTCGGTATCCACTGCCATGACGACACGGCCTGCGCGGTCGCGAACACCCTGATGGCGGTTCAGGCCGGGGCCACCCACGTGCAGGGCACGGCGAACGGCTACGGGGAGCGGGCCGGCAACGCGAACCTGTTCAGTGTGGTCGCGGGGCTGCAGCTGAAGCAGGGACGCCAGGTCCTCCCGGAAGGCTGCGTCGCGGAGATGAGCCGGGTCGCGCACGCGATCAGCGAGGTCACCAACGTCACGCCGAACACCCACCAGCCCTACGTCGGGTTCTCGGCGTTCGCCCACAAGGCGGGGCTGCACGCCTCGGCGGTCAAGGTCGATCCCATGCTGTACCAGCACATCGACCCGGAACTGGTCGGCAACGACATGCGGATGCTGGTCTCGGACATGGCCGGGCGCGCCTCGGTCGAGATCAAGGGCAGGCAGCTCGGGTACGACCTGGCGGACAAGGCCACCGCCGGAAGGGTGGTGGAGCGGGTCAAGGACCTCGAGGCGCGCGGGTACACCTTCGAGGCCGCCGACGCGTCGTTCGAGCTGCTGCTGCGCGACGAACTGGCCGGGGAGCGGCTGCGGCACTTCCAGGTCGAGTCCTGGCGGGTCATCGTGGAACACCGGGTGGGTGGCGAGGTGGTGAGTGAGGCCACGGTGAAGTTGCGCACGAAGGGAGAGCGGATCGTCGCCACCGGCGAGGGCAACGGGCCGGTCAACGCGCTCGACAACGCGCTGCGGCAGGCACTGGAGCGGCTGTACCCGGAACTGGCGATGCTGGAACTGGCCGACTACAAGGTCCGCATCCTGGAAGGCTCGCACGGCACCGGGGCGGTGACACGGGTGCTCATCGAGTCCTCGGACGGGACCGGCACGCCCGACGGGACGTGGAGCACGGTGGGCGTGGACGAGAACATCATCGCCGCGTCCTGGCACGCGCTCGAGGAGGCGGTTACGTACGCACTGCTGCGGGTGGGGTACCAGCCGGGGTAGCAGGCTGGCCCGCTTGAAAACCTCCCACCAAACGATTGGCGCCCACCACCCGGTCCCCGGGCCTCACGCCCCAGCCGCGGTACTCACCGCCCAGGCGAGGACCATGGCTTCTTCCCGCCACGCGTCGTACCGTCCGCTCCGGCCACCGTGGCCCGCCGCCATCTCGGTTTTGAGCAGGAACGGGCCGCCGCGGGCCGCGGCCCGCAGTCTGGCGACCCACTTGGCTGGCTCCCGGTACAGCACGCGGGTGTCGTTCAGGCTGGTCACCGCCAGGATGGGTGGGTAGGTCTTGTTGCTGATGTTCTCGTACGGCGAGTACTCCTTCATGTAGGCGTACACCTGCGGATCGTGCAGCGGGTCGCCCCACTCTTCCCACTCCGTCACGGTCAGGGGCAGCGACGGGTCGAGGATCGTGGTCAGCGCGTCGACGAAGGGGACCTGGGCGACGATGCCACCGAAGGCCTGCGGGGCGAGGTTCGCGACCGCGCCCATCAGCAGCCCGCCTGCGGAGCCGCCACGGGCGATGAGCCGCCCGGGGCTGGTCCACCCCCGGGCCACCAGGTGTTCCGCGCAGGCCACGAAATCGGTGAACGTGTTCTTCTTGTGCAGCGTCTTGCCGTCGTCATACCAGTGGCGCCCCATTTCCCCACCACCGCGAACGTGCGCGATCGCGAAGACGAAGCCGCGATCCAGCAGCGAGAGCCGCGAGGTCGAAAAAGCCGGGTCCATGGAGATCTCGTAGCTGCCGTAGCCGTAGAGCAGCAGTGGGGACCTGCCGTTTCGGGGCGTTCCTTTCCGGCAGATCAGGGAGATCGGGACCCGGGTGCCGTCGGGCGCGGTCGCCCACTCCCGGTGCTGCTCAAATTCCCCGGGGTGGTAGCTGCCCCGGTCCGGCAGCGGTAGAACAGGCCTGCGCTTGAGCAGCGTCAGCTCACCCGTCTCCAGGTCAGCGTCGTACACCGAGTCGGGGGTGGCCAGCGAAACGAAATGGAGCCGGAACACCGACGAGTCATACTCGGGATTGGGCCCGGGGGATACCTGGAACAGCGGCTCCGGGAAAGGCACCCCGGTTTCGCTGTCGTCTGCCCGGATGATCCGCAGACCGGTCAGCCCGTCCCGGCGGAAGTAGACGACGAGGCAGTTCGCGAACGCGGCCGCGCCGAGCAGCCGGGTCCCCGCGGTGTGCCGGATGACGGTGGTCAGGTCCGCGGGCTGGGCTATGGGGGCGGATTCTCCCGGGCTGGGTGTCTGAGCGCCGGCTCCGGGGCTGGCTGCGTAGGTTTCTGCGCCGTCCAGGGAGAGCGCGGCGAGCTCGAAGTCGAGGGCACCGTCGTTATGCAAAATCAACAGCCGGCCGGTGCCGTCGGGGCGAATCTGGTGCTCGACCGAGTACTCGACCCCGTGACGGCGGGGCAGCACGATCCTGGCCTCCCCGGCCGGCCGCGTGGCGTCCAGCAGCCGTACTTCGCTGGTCAGCTTGCTCGCCGAAGATATGCACAGGAAGCGCTCGCTGCGGGTCAGCCCGACGCCGACCCAGAACCGCTCGTCCGGCTCCTCCCACACGATGACATCGTCCGCGGCCGGGGTGCCGACCATGTGCCGCCACACCCGGTACGGCCGCCACGCCGCGTCGACGGTGACGTAGAAAAGCGCGGTGGCGTCTTTCGACCAGGCGCAACCGTAGAAGGTGTCTGGGATCTCGTCGGGGGCGGTCTGCCCTGTCTCCAGGTCCTTGATTCGCAGCGTGAAGCGCTCATCGCCGGCGAAGTCGGTGGAGTAGGCCAGCAGCCTGCCGTCCGGGCTGACGTCGAAGTTGCCCAGTGAGAAGAACGGCGAGTCGCCCGCCAGCGCGTTGCAGTCGAGCAGTATCTCCTCGCCGGTGAGGGCCACGCCGCCCTCGGTGCTCGGTGGTCCGGCGTCGTCTGGGCGCACGGCGCGCCGGCACTGCACCGGGTACTGCCTTCCCTCAACGGTCCGGGTGTAGTACCACCATCCGCCCTTGCGGACCGGCACCGACAGGTCGGTTTCCTGGGTGCGGCCCTTGATCTCGGCGAAGATCGCCTCGCGCAGTGAGGCCTGTTCCGCCGTCATCGCCTCGGTGAAGGCGTTCTCGGCCTCCAGGTAGGCGACCGTCTCGGGGTTGTCCTTGTCGGCGAGCCACGCGTAGTCGTCAACGGTTGTGTCGCCGTGGTGGGTGCGCTCGGCTGGGATCCGCCGGGCGGCGGGCGGTTGCAGGCCCGCGGCGGGCGGTTCTGCCGCTGGGCCGGTCCCCGGCGTTGTGGTCAGGGTCTTGGCGCTGGCCTGCTCGCTGCTCATGGGCCGCAGTTTACGGGCGGCGCCGGACCTGTCAGTGCCCTGGTTTCCGGCGGAGGCATGAGCACGTACGGTAGACCGCATGGACGACAAGGAGATCCTCAGCCAGATCGGCGATCTCATCCAGACCGAGCATGAACTGCGTGCCAAACTCGCGGCCGGGGACCTGGCCAGCGACACCGAGCAGCAGCAGCTGTCATCCGCCGAAGCGGCGCTCGATCAGTGCTGGGATCTTTTGCGGCAGCGGCGGGCACGGCGTGAGTTCGGCCAAGACCCGGGGGACGCGCAGGTCCGCCCGGTTGGCCAGGTCGAGGGATACCGGCAGTAGGCGCGGGCACCTCCGCCGTCATCCCTTGTCCCGCCCCTCACTTGCATCATGATCGCTGGCGCTGGCATGCGCTGCTGACGAGGGGAGAAAGGTTGCGCATCGCGAGATTCGCCGTCGGCGACGAGGTCGCCTACGGGGTGGTCGGCGTGGCGAGGGGGACTGGTGCGCCGGAGGGCGAGGACATCGTCGCCGAGCTTGCGGGGCACCCGCTGGACACCGGCAAGCAGGGGCCCCGCCTCACCGGAACCACCTACCCCCTCACCGACGTCCGGCTGCTGGCACCGATCGTGCCGAGCAAGGTCGTCGCGGTCGGGAAGAACTACGCCGATCACGTGCGCGAGATGGGCGGAGAGCCGCCCGCCGAGCCCATTTTGTTTCTCAAGCCCTCCACGGCCGTGTGCGGGCCTTCCGATCCCATCCGCTACCCGGCGGCACTGAGCCAGCGGGTCGACTACGAGGGCGAGCTTGCGGTCGTCATCCGGAGGCTGTGCCGTCAGGTGCCCGCCGAGCAGGCCGATGCGGTGATCTTCGGTTACACGTGTGCCAACGACGTCACCGCCCGCGATCTGCAGGCGCGGGACGGCCAGTGGACCCGGGCCAAGGGTTTCGACACGTTCTGCCCGCTCGGCCCGTGGATCGAGACCGAGGCAGACGTCACCGACCTGGAGCTGACCACCGCCGTGAACGGGGAGGTCCGGCAGCGGGCGCGCACCTCACAACTGCTGCACGGAGTCCCCGCGCTGGTTGCCTACGCCAGCAACGTCATGACGCTGCTGCCGGGCGACGTGCTGCTCACCGGGACACCCGCCGGGGTCGGCCCGCTCCAGGCCGGCGACGATGTGTCGGTGACGATCGAGGGCATAGGGTCGCTCACCAACCGCGTTTTGAATGACGAATGAGCCGGGGCGGGGACCGGCGCTTGCTGGGCCGGACTGTGCGCCCGCTCACGGGCGGAGGGGGACCGGCGCTTGCTGGGGCCTGCTGAGCGCCTTCTCAGGGGGGGCTGGTCAGCTGTGAGGCCGCGGAGAGCAGCCGGTTGACGGAGCGGGCCCGGCCAAGGGCGGCGATCGTCTCGTGCAGCGGGGGGGACACGCGCTTGCCGGTGACCGCCACCCGGACCGTCATGAACATCCGGCGCCGGTTGACGCCGCGCTGCGCGCAGAGCCGGTTGAGCGCCTCCTCGATCGGCTCTGGCTCGAACGGCTGCACCGTGTCGAGCGTGGCGGCCACGGCGCCGAGCACGTCCGCCGCGGCGCCCTGATCGAGCTGGCTGGTGAGCTCCGGCAACGGCGCGGCGACGTCGCCCGCCAGCCAGTCGAGCTGCTCCGGGAGTTCCGCCAGCCGTTTCGTGCGCTCCTGGACGGCGGTGAGCACCCAGTGCAGGTCACTGGCGCTGACACCCGCGGGCAAGAAGGGTTCGGCAGCCCGCAAGAATTCCTTGTCGCTCAGCGCCCGCAGGTATACGCCGTTCAGCCAGTCAAGCTTGTCCAGGTCGAAGACCGGGCCAACCGCGTTCACGCGGGACAGGCTGAACTCGTCGGCCATCTCGCCGAAGCTGAAGACCTCCCTGCCGTCCGGCATCGAGTAACCCATCAGGGCCAGGAAGTTCACCAGCGCAGCCGGAAGGTAACCCTGCTCCTGGAACCACTTCAGGCGGGCGGCAGGGTTCTTACGCTTGCTGATCTTCGAATGGTCGGTGTTGCGCAGCAACGGGAAGTGCGCGAACTCCGGGCGCTGCCAGCCGAGCCAGTCGTAGAGCAGCAGGTGCTTGGGTGTGGAACTGATCCACTCCTCACCCCGGATGACGTGGCTGATCCGCATGCTGTGATCGTCGACCACCACCGCCAGGTGATAGGTGGGGAAACCATCCGCCTTGAGGATCACCTGGTCGTCGGGGCGCGGCGCGCGGGTCTCGCCGCGGATGAGGTCTGCAAAGCTGAGCGGCGGGTCCGCGGGTATGAGCATGCGCACCACTGGCTCGCTGGTGAAGCCGGGCAGCGCGGCCCGCTCGTCGCGGGTTTTGCCGTAACACAGCCGGTCGTACCCGGTGGCTTTCTTGGCTTTCTGCTGTTCCTGGCGCATCTGTGCCAGCCGGTCAGCCGAGCACCAGCAGCGGTACGCGCTGCCCTGCTCCAGCAGGCGGTCCGCCGCGGACCGGTAGCTGTCAAGCCGCTCGGACTGGCGGTAGGGCGCATGCGGGCCGCCGACGTCCGGGCCTTCGTCCCAGCCCAGGCCCAGCCACCGCAGCACGCTGAAAATCTGCTCTTCGCTGCCCTCGGCGTACCGCGAGCGGTCGGTGTCCTCGATCCGGAGCACGAACCGTCCCTGGTGCTTGCGGGCGAAGGCGAGGTTGAACAGGGCTGCGTAGGCGGTGCCCACGTGCGGGTCGCCGGTGGGGGACGGCGCCACCCGAACGCGAACGGTGCTGTCGTTGGTCACCCGCTCAGCGTAGGGCGCGGGTGACCGTCACCGTGCACCGAGCCGGTCCCGCAGGTGCAAAAGCTGACGCTCCGCATGCGCAGGCGGGACTCCATGCACGCCAAACGGGAAGACGGAGATCTCTTTGGGCGCCGCTATGGCGTTGTAGGCGGCGAAAACGGTGGACGGTGGGCAGATATCGTCCATCAAGCCCACGCTGAGCAGGCACTGCGCCGTGATCCGGCGAGCGAGCAGGGCACAATCGACATAACGCAGCGTGTTCAGTGCTGTGTCCACCAGGTCCACATGCCGGGACAGGAACTCGGCCACCTCGGTGTAGGGCGGCTGCGGAGCCAGGGTGACCGCGCGTGCGATGTCACACAGAAATGGCACGTCGGCGTGACAGACCGCGATCGCCTCTCCGAGCAGCGCCGCGGTTGCGAGCGCCAGCGCGCCGCCCTGGCTGGAGCCGCTGACCGCGACTCTGGCCGGGTCCACCGCGCGCACAGCGTCCGCTTACCTGCATCGCCGCGGTTCTGCAAGTGGTTCTGCGGTGGGCCCGTTTACGGTTCAGGGCGTGCTTCAGTGTGCTCCCTTGCCCTGATTGCTGCCGGTTCCTGCGAGCGGGCGGCTGGGTCAGGGGGCGCGGAGCGCCCGCGTAGCGGCGCCGCAGGCGCCCTTGACACGGCTGCCCGGGAGCAGATCATGGGCTGCGGGGGCAAAGGAGCGAACCGGGGTCAGCGGTTTCGGGGCTGGCGTGGGGCCTTTCTTGCTGGGGACCGGGGTGACCTTCCTCCGTGGCGGGGGCGAGGGCGGCGAGGGGCAGCCAGGCTTACCTAGGCCCGCGGGCGCTGTGCCGCGCCCGGCGACAT
>WNGR01004742.1_pt1 | contig 30279 bp, 25 predicted proteins | sample 5407581 | NCBI WGS metagenome assembly WNGR01 (sample SAMN13153383, study PRJNA577476) | soil metagenome | isolation source: 80 cm soil or saprolite under Garry oak tree replicate 2 | place: USA:California | collected 2016-06-15
GGCCAGGACGTCGAGATCGTCGTCCGCAGGCCGTCGCGGCGCCGGGCTGGGCGTCTGCGGGTGCTGGCCGGCTCGCGGCGCTGACCCACCTCCCCCCTCAGCGGCTCAATCACGCCGCCTGGCGCGTCAGCACCCCGACTCGTCCCACCACTTATCCCACCACTTTCGGTTCATCATCGGGTAACTTCAGACCTTCTCGTTCCCCTCGGTCGGCTGAGAAGTCCCTGTCTTTCCGCGACTTTCCGCAGAACGACTCCGAGCCTTCTTGACTTTTAATCCGTAGGCCGCGGGTTCGATCCCCGCCCGGGTCATCCGCCCGCCGGCTGCGCCAGCCCGAGCGTTCCGCTCGGTTGCTCCACAGGCTGCTGAATAAGGTCTGGCACACGCCGTGCCCGTGATGCGCGGCTGAGAGCCGCGGCTCGGCCCCTTCCGCTGAAGCGGAGCAGCCCGGCCCGTTTACGGGCAGATGCCGAGTCGCGAGTTCACTCGCGCACTCCGCGGCGGCGCTGTAACCTCTTTTCCAGCACCTAGCTAGATGTGGATCGCCAACCACACGATCGCCGCCGGCAGAAACGCCACCACGTCCAGCACGCCGTTCCACGGGCCGCCGTTCGCCCGCAGAAAGTCGCCGTCACCGATCTCGTGCGCGATCCCCATCGCGAGCACCGCCACGAGCACGGCGACCGGAGGCGCCGCGAGCCACACCAGCACGGCGGTGAGGCCGGTCCCGATCACGGCGTGGAGCAGCCACCCACCCCACGGTGACGGTGTCGTCTTATTCTCGTTCATCGTGCCTCCCCCTCCCGGGGCCAGCGCCCCAGCGCAACACGCCATCGGGATCGGCGGCCCGCAGCTGGAACGCCCAGCCGCCGTCCAGATTCGCCACCTTCACGAGCACGCGGTTCCAACCGGCGCGCAGCCGCACCGGAATCGCGACGTCATCGGGCTCCGAGGTGTGACGCCCCTGCCGCTCGGACACGCGCTCCCCGTTCACCCACAGGACGTGCCCGTCATCCGCACCCAGGAGAAACGTGGTTGACCCCGCCCTCGGCGAGTAAAGCAACGTCGCGCCGTAGGCGAGCACCCAGTCCGTCGGCTTGAAGATCCGAGTGAGCCGCACGCGGCCGTCCAGCCCCGCCGTCACTCGATGCCAGCGAACCGACTGGCCGTTCAACCCGGCGTAGCTCATCGCGAGATCGGGATTCCGCTCTGGACTCAGCACACTGTCGAGCGCCGGACTGGTTTCCTTTCCCGGCACGCGCGGACTCGGGAACGGGCCGACGACGTGCCAGTCGGTCGCCCACACGCGGAGAGGCAGCGCCTCGATGGCTGCAGGGAGGTGCCGTACCCGTGCCTCGAGCCGCACGCTATCCTGGACCGACACCGCGCCGAGCGGGATCGCCGGCAGGAGTGTGTTGGAGTCTTCGGCGACGAGGAGCGCCGTACGGCCCGAGCTCCCCGCCACACGGAACGTGGCGCGATCGCTATCGGGACCGCCCACCGGATAGACCACGACGGTGTAGCGGTCGGGGCGGGGCACCGGGAGCGCTACGACGGTCGTGGTGCCGCCGCGTTGCCAGTGGAGCGAATCCGCGGGGACCGCCGCGAGCGGGATGACGACGGCCGGTACGCGGCGCGCATCGGGCGGCGGCAAGGGCGGGAGCGGCGCGTGCGGCTCGGTCTGATACCAGTACGCCATCGTTGCATAATCCGCCACCTCGCTGTTCTCGGTGCCGTGCTCGATGGCGACGCGCAAGGAGTCGCGGAACGGCACCGGGTCCGGGAGGTGCCAGCGGTACGCCGCCACGCGCCCCAGCGTATCGTCCTTCACGATCAGCCCCATGTACGGGCCGGCGTACGTGCCCTCGTCGAAGTACCAGCCGCTGTTGAAATAGTCTTCGGTCCCCGTCCCCTGACCGCGGCGCTCTCCATCCACGGTGTAGATCTCGTCTCCTTCGAGGAACGCGAGATTCTTCGCGTAGCTCTGCGCGTTGAGTGACACGCCCACGAGGGCACCACGGCCGCGCGCGGCCAGAACGAGGTGCGGGGCCCGCGCCGTGGTCCGCGGGTCACGGTGCCACCACGCGTGGAACGTCGCGAAGCCCGACGGCAGCCGGACGTCTGCGACGAGCTCGATGTTGTAATACAGCGCGTCGATCGGCCGCCCGGTGCCGTTCTCGACCACGATGCGTGCGCGCCGCTGGAACGGCATCGGCAGATAACAGTAGAATCCGCCGCTCGCCTCTCCCATCACCAGCGCGGTGTAGTGGCGCTTGGCGAATCCGTTGCCGAAGAAGTCTCCCAGCGGCGCCGCCACGGAGGGATTGGTCTCGCCCTCCCAGTACATCTTCAACCCGATGCGGCGGAGATACTGCCGATCTCGGCTCGCCACGGTGACCCACAGCCGCCGCACCACGCCGGGGCCCGGTGTGTCGAGCAGCACTGCGCTGTCACCGGCCGGAATCTCGACGAAGTCGTGATTCCCGCCGGTCGCGTCGGTGGACGACACGTGCTGGAAGCGGCCCCCCGGCGGAGCGAACAGGTAGTCGAACGAGCCCGCGGGCGGCGCCGGCTGGTCGCAAGCGGTTAGAGCGACCACGAGGCCGACGCGCGCGGGACGCGGGAAGCGGAGTTGCATGCCACCCTCTCCCAAGGTCGGGCCAAAGATGCGACGCGCCGCACGCTCGGCAAGTGACCCGTTACCCGCAGGCGCCTTGCTGCCTCTTTAAGGAATGCAGACGATGACCCACCGCCTCATGCCGGACAGCCAACTGGTGCAGCTGATGGCCGCGGGCGACCGAGCGGCGCGCGCCGAGTTGTGCGATCGGCACCGCCTTTCCGTGTACGCGCAGGTGTACGTGGCGCTGGTCGATTCGGACGCGGCCGAGCAGGTCGTGGCCGAGACGTTCGATCGGGCTTGGCACACCGCCAGCGAGTTCACTCCCCGCGCCGGCAGTCCGCTCGCCTGGTTATCGGGGATCGCGCGGGCGCTGGCAGAGCGCCGGCGCAGCGCGACGCCCTCACGGTGACGCCATTTAGGCGCCTGACTTCCCCCGTCATAACAGTCGCTTCAGCCCCGGTACTCGCTTGAGCCCCGCGATCAGGAGCTCCGTCGCGGCCGCGCCGGCGAGATCGTAGCCGAGATCGATCACCCCAACCCCCGTGTCGGGACGCCCGCAGCGGTGCGGCCTCTCCCAGCTCTGCTTGCCGGAGGGCGCCATCGCAACAGCGCCGTGTGACTTACCGCACATGTAGCCGATTTCCGCGTTACGACGGTATATTCCGCCCCGCTACCCATGGCACCCATGATCTGGATCGACGGTCAGTACTACGACAAGGCGAACGCCAAGGTCTCGGTGTTCGACCACGGGCTGCTCTACGGCGACGGCGTGTTCGAGGGGATCCGGGTGTACGACCGGCGCGTGTTCCGGCTGGACAAGCACCTGGACCGTCTGTACCACTCGGCGAAGGGCGTGTGGCTCGAGGTTCCGATGGCGAAGGTCGAGCTGCGCCGGCTGGTGGAACAGGCTGTGGCGAAGAGCGGGCTCGCGGACGCCTATATCCGGCTGGTCGTGACGCGCGGGGTCGGTGACTTAGGCCTCGATCCTCGCAAGTGCGCCAAGCCGTCGATCATCCTGATCGTCGACTCGATCCTGCTGTGGCCCGTCGACCGCTACGAGAAGGGCCTCACCTGCCTGACGGCCGCCACGCCCATCAACCACCGGGAGAGTCTCTCCCCGCGCATCAAGTCGCTCAATTACCTGTCGCACATCCTCGCTAAGGTCGAAGGGATCGCGGCTGGCGTGGACGAGATCATCATGCTCGATGCGTCGGGGTACGTCGCCGAGGCGAGCGGGATGAACCTGTTCGCGGTGACGAACGGCACGCTCAAGACGCCGCCCGCCTATGCCGGGATCCTGCGCGGGGTGACGCGCGATGCGGTGATCGAGCTGGCGCGCGAGGCGACGTACGGGGTCGAGGAGGTGCCGCTCAACCGCTACGACCTCTACACGGCCGACGAAGTCTTCTTCACCGGCACGGCGGCCGAGATCGTGGGTGTGTCGAAGCTCGATGCCCGGGTCATCGGCTCGGGTGTTCCCGGCCCCGTGACGAAGGAGCTGGCCAAGCGGTTCAAGGCTTTGGCCACCCGGGGCGACTGACCCCCCCGGAAGCCCCCATCGTGGTTTCTCGCCTCAACTATTGACCCGACTTGGGGTTACGTCCATATTGTCGGGCCCCAAGTTCCACGAGGTGATCCATGCCATGGAGAGTGATCGCCTTGGGCGATCAAGTTTGGCATGTGGACGCGCTCGCCGAGCGCCCGGCCAACACCGAGGCATGGCAGCTGGTGCTGTCGTTCCGCACCGTTTCCGAACGCCCGGGGCGATCGTTTTGGACTCTGTACCCGCTCGAGGCCACCTCGAAGTCGTCGCTGTTTATCCAGGCGGAACGGATCCCCGACACCGCCCTGTCGCGGCTCTTGGCCGAGCGGCTGGCGTGAGCTCGCTCGGCGTGCAGGCGCTGCGCCGCATCGTGGGCGCGGTCGCGCGGCTGAGGGGCGAGTCGGTGCGCGACGTCACGGTCCGGTCGGACCTGCGCCAGCTCAAGGTGGAGCTGCAGAGCGGGCTCATCCTGGTGGTGTCGGCGGAGCGGGACGCGCAAGGAAGGCCGCAGCTGGAGGTGGACGTGGTGGACGTGCCGCAGGACGCGTTGACGAAACAGCAGATCGAAGTCCGGTTCGACTGAGGCGGCCCCGTGGCAGCGCCGATCAGAGCGGAACCGGGCAGCGAGCGGCTGCGCTTCAAAGACTTCGAGTTTCAGCGCCTGGCGAGCGGGCGCTGCCGCGCGAAGGTGGTGTTGTCGTCGTCCGATGGCCGGGAGTTCCTGGGGGAGTCGGAGGGGATCATCTCCCAGGCGGGGGAGCTGCGGTGCGGTGCCGCGGCGGTCGTGCGCGCGCTCGAGCGGGTAGTCCAGCCGAAGCTGGGCTTCGAGCTGCTGGGCGTGAAGGCCGTGCGAGCGTTCGATGCGACGGTGATCATCGTCTCGCTGTCGGTGCGGCAGGAGACGCGAGCCTCGCGGCTGGTAGGGGCGTACCTGACCGAGACTGATGCGCCCCGGGGCGCAGCTCTTGCAGTGTTGAACGCGACGAACCGCATTCTAGGGAATTTCTTCGCCACCCGATGAGGCACTTCGCAATGAGCCTCGCAGCGCGACCTGTTCCCACGCTGAAGCGTGGGCTCGGCATTGCACTGTGCGTCAGCACAGTGATGCGCCGAGCCCACCCTTTTGGGTGGGTGGGGAGCGCAATGTTGGCGCTCATCCTGCTGGCGGCGTGCGGGGGAGCGCAGGGGCCGCACCTTGGCGTCGTGGCGCCCGCGGTTGCCGACAGCAGCGCGGCGCATACAGTGGACTCGCTCGGCGCGGCGATCGCGCGGGTCGCGCAGGATTCGGCGGCCGACCAGCAGGTGCTCGACAGCCTGCATCGCACGGCACCGCGCCCCGACAGCGCAGGGGCTCGTCGGGACTCGGCGACGGCGCCCGCCGTCAAGGGAGAAGAGGTCGAGCGGGAGGCGGTACGGCTGTTCGACAAGGAAGGCAAGGCCATTGTCGGCGCGGCACCTTCGGCCGAGCCCACGTTCGACATCGACGTTTCGAGCTTCGCGATGAACCGGCGCGTGCTCCAGTATCTCGAGTTCTTCCGGGTGGACTCGCGCGACCGCTTCGAGATCTGGCTGGCCCGGCTGGGGCGCTATGAGGGCATGATCCGCGACCGGCTGCGGGCGAAGCGGCTGCCCGAGGATCTGGTGTACCTGTCGCTGATCGAGAGCGGGTTCTCGAACACGGCGGTGAGCCGGGCGAAGGCGGTGGGGATGTGGCAGTTCATGGCGAGCACAGCCCGGCTGTACGGCCTCACGGTGGACCCGTGGGTGGACGAACGGCGCGATCCCTTCAAGGCGACCGAGGCGGCGGTGAACTACCTCGCAGACCTGCGGGAGCGGCTGGGGAGCGTCTACCTGGCGGCGGCCGCCTACAACGCGGGTGTGGGCCGCATCGAGCGCGGCATCGGCCGCCTGCCGGGGGGCGGCGGCCGCGGCGGGAGCGGCGGCGACCCCGATTCGGTGAGCGACCTCACGTTCTTCCAGCTCGCCGACCGCAGGTATCTGCGCCGCGAAACGCGCGACTACGTGCCCAAGCTGATCGCCGCGTCGCTGATCGCCAAGCAGCCGCAGCGCTACGGGTTCGACGACGTGAAACCGCTGCCGCGGCTCGAGTTCGACGAGGTCACCATCCCCGAGGCCACCGGCCTGGACGTGATCGCACGGCTCGCGGATACGAGCGTGGCGACGATCCTCGAGCTGAACTCGCAGTTCGTGCGCGGGATCACGCCGCCGGGGCGCGCCGTCGTGGTGCGCGTGCCGCGCGGCCGCGGGACGGTCGTCGCCGAGCGCTACGACAGCCTCCCGGTGACGGACCGGATCACGTTCGTGGATCACTATGTCGCGCGCGGGCAGACGTTGTCGGAGATTGCCAAGCGGTATCGTGTGAGCGTCACGATGATCGAGGGCGCGAACCCGCACATCAGAACGCATGCGCTGCGCGTCGGCCAGCGGATCATCGTCCCGATGAGCGGGCGGATCGTGCCCACCGGGGCCTGGTCCACGCCCCCCGAGCCTCGCTACCGGCGCGTCAGCCGGACCGAGGCGAGCACCGGCAGCCATCGGGTCCGGCCGGGGGAGACCGCGAGCGAAATCGCCCGTCGCTACGGTGTCGCGCTCGCTGCGCTGCTGAACTACAACGGCTTGACGCTCGCCTCGGTCATCCGGGCGGGGGACGTCATTAAAATCCCACAAAAATAAAGACGTAGCAGGGAGACGTCGCGGGAAGACGTTACAGAGAGGCGTTACAAAGAAGGCGTCACAAAAAGGCGTAGGACTCGATGGGAGCCCTACGCCTCTCTGCTACGGTCCTTCGCGACGTTGCTTCGAGACGTCGTTTCTCGACGTCTCTTAGCTCTTCCGCCTATAGCCTTTCATAATGTGCGTCGCATAGCCGTTCTGCGGATCCCGCCCCGCGTCGAGCAGTTCCTGCACCTTGCTCGGACCGCGGTTGTAGGCAAGCAGCGCCAGGCGCAGCTTCGCCTCGGGTGTGCCCTCGTAGCGCTCCAGCAGGTCTCGCAGGTAGCGGAACCCGAGCCGGAGGTTCGTGTTCCGGTCGTACAGCTGCTGCATCGTAAGCCCGGGCTCGTACAGCCGAGCGGTGCTCGGCAGCACCTGGGTGTACCCGATGGCCCCGACCTTACTCTTCGCCTTGGCGGTGAAGTTCGACTCTGTCTTCACCAAACGGAAAGCGAGAGCCGGATCGACCCCCTCGGCCAGGGCGATGTCGTAAATCGCGGCCGACAGATCGGCAGCGATGTGGTAGTTGGTCGAATAGTCGATGATCGCGTTGGCGCGCTCCAACTGGAGCCGTGCCACCGCGAGTTCACCCCGCGTCGCCTCGAGCGACTGCTCGAGCGAGCGTAGGTCGCCCAGCGCCGCGGGAGCCACCACCGCCGCCGGCTGGTCGTCCGCCGTGGCGCGTCGCGCCCACCCGCCGATGCTGCTCACCACCAGGGCGCCAACCAGGATGAGACTCCCCTGCAGCATCAATTTCTGGGTCTTCGTGTGCATAGCCCTCTCAGGTAAGTCCATGCGGCCCATGCTGGCGCCGCGCCATCAATTCCCCGTCAATCGCCGGCGGCCCGCCGCCAGTCGCCATGCGTCCCGCCCGTCTTCTCGAGCAGCCGCACGCGCTCAATCTCCATCCCTCGGTCCACCGCCTTGACCATGTCGTAGACGGTGAGCAACGCAACCGACACCGCCGTCAGAGCTTCCATCTCCACCCCGGTGCGCCCTACGGCCCGCGCCGCGGCCCGCACCCGCACCCCGGGGAGCGTCTCGTCCAGGCTCGCGTCTACCTCGACGTGATCCAGGCCGAGCGGGTGGCACAGCGGGATCAGCTCTCCCGTCCGCTTCGCGGCGAGGGTGCCCGCGACTTCGCTCACCGCCAGCACGTCCCCCTTCGCCACCGCCTGGTCGGCCACGAGGCGATACGCCTCGGCCGACATCCGGATGCTGCCCTCCGCCACCGCGGTGCGGACGGTGATCGGCTTGTCACTCACGTCCACCATGCGGGCTCGGCCCGCCGCATCGACATGCGAGAGCTTCATCCGAGTTCCGCCAGCTGATCCGCCAGTACGGCTGCCACGAGTTGCGGGTTCACGTTCCCTTGGGCCAGCTCGCGCGCTGCGAACGTGTGGGCGATCGCCTCCACCACCTGGGCCGTCTCCCCGCCGGCCCGCGCCTGCTCCCGTAGCTGCTCGAGCAAGCCGTCCAGCATCGCCGTGAATCCGCCGCGCGCCTGGAACGGAGCCTGGCGCAGCGCGAATCCGTATCGTTGGACGGCCCCGCCCGCCACTGCTGCCTGGAACGCCTCGGCTGTCTGCCCCGTTCCCCCGGCGCCCTCCCTAGCTGCAAGGAGCTTGCCTATGCGTCCCTCTGCTGACGTAACTCGTTCTGCGATATCGCGTTGCGACCTTATGCCGAGCTCATGCTGTGCGAACGCTGCCACGATGCTGTCGGCATTTCGTGCCACCCGGACGCGCACTACGCGAGACTGGATGGTCGGCAGCAGTGCATCAGGCTCGGAGCTCGTCAGCATGAACACGGTGTCCGCTGGTGGCTCCTCGAGCGCCTTCAACAAGGCATTGGCCGCCGCTTCCGCTCCGGTCTGCGGCACCAGACGCTCGGCGTCGCCGATCACGAACACCTTGCGCCGCCCCAAGGCGGGGGTGAGCGCGAGGCGCCGCAACACCAGGCGCACCGAGGCGATCCCGTGACTGGCCAGCCCCGACGCAGGCTCGTACAGCGGCCGCTCGCGGCGCTCCGCCATTTCCTCTGCCAGGGCCTCCGCCACCAGATCGACCTGCTTGTCGGCGTCCGCCCCCTTCTTCGAAAGCTCGACCGGCACGAACCAGTGCACGTCCGGGTGCGACAGGTTCAGGACCAGTTTGCAGTGCTGACACTGCCCGCACGGTTCGCCCTTCCCCGTTCCCCGGCCTTCTCCCGGGTTTTCACACATCAAGGCCTGCGCCAGCCAGAGAGCCAGGCGTTGTTTTCCGACCCCGCGGGGCCCCTCGAAGAGGAGCGCTTGCGGCAACCGGCCGGAGGCGATAGCGCCTACCAGCCGGCTGCGGATCCCCTCGTGTCCGTATAGGGCGGGGATGGGCATGGCCAAATGTAGACCCGGTCTGTGGTCAGGTGTCGAAGCCATTTTGGAACCTATTGCTACGCAGATACTTACGATTACTGGCAGGGGCTTGTGCTAGTCTAATGATCATTGTTGCAATATCTTACGAGCATAAGTGAGCCATCACTCGCTAGATAATGCCCAGTTTACCTGCTTTTTCGGCTCCTGTTCGGGTGTCGGCACCAATCCGATGGCTGGGCCCCACATCCGCATCTGGTGATCTAGCTCACACAGCTAGTGCACACTTGCCAGAGAGCGAGGACTCTGGTCCACACTTATGTTGCTCCGCCGCCACGCTTCGAAGCTGCCCGATGGTCAGCAGCGGGGCATCCGGCCGACCGTACCGAGGCGCAAGCGTTCGCCGCCTGTGGCGGGTGCGGAGCGCCGCGTAGTGGGAGGCCCGGATCTGCTCGACGAGACGCTCGATCTCGGCGCGGTCGACCCCGTAATAGGCGAGCACCCGGGCGAAGATCTCGATCGACGTCTCGAACTCTTCGGGGATGACATCGTTCGCGCCCAGGCGAATGAGCTCGGGGATCTCGACCACATAGCGGGTGCGCGCGATGATGTGGACACCCGGATTGAGCCCGCGCGCGACCCGCACCATGCACCGGGTGGCCGCGGGGTCGGATATCGCGGCCACGAGCATGCGGGCCCGGTCGATTCCCAGGGCGCGGAGCATCTCCTCACGCGTCGCGTCGCCGTAGAACGCGGGCTCGCCGCGAGACCGCGCCTGTCGGACGGTCTGCGCGTTCAGCTCGACGATGAGATAGGGCGCCTCAATCGACCGCAGCGCCGCCGCGAGGTTTCGGCCGTTCAAGCCGTAGCCGGCCACGATGACATGGTCGGTGAGCGGCTGCTCGCCAGCGGTCATCGTGGAGGCACGGAACCCCGGCAGCAACCGGTCCAGTGGTACCAGGCGCTCCAGCCCATCGATGAGCGCTGGGCCACCCTGCAACAGGAACGGGGTCACGAGCATGGTGGACACGGCTACCGCGAGGAAGGTCTGGTAGGCGCTTTCAGACAGCAGCGCCATGCCGCGGCCCTCCCGCGCGAGGACGAAGGAAAACTCGCCGACCTGGGAAACGGCCAGCCCGGCGAGCAGCGCAACCCGTCCCGCGTAGCCGAGCAGGGCCGGACCGGCTGCCGCCACGACGGTCTTGCCGCCCAGCACCAGGAGCACGCCGCCCAGCGTCAAGACGGGGTGCTCGCGGAGGAAGTGGACCTGCACCAGCATCCCGACGGCCACGAAGAACAGCGAGATGAACACGTCCCGGAACGGCAGCAGTTCGGCCATGGCCTGGTGACCGTAGTCGGACTCCGAGATCACGAGCCCCGCCAGGAAGGCGCCGAGCGCGAGGGAGGCGCCGGCTTCCGCCGTGCCGAGCGCCGTCAGGGTGCCCAGCAGGATGATCGCGATCAGGAACAGCTCCCGGCTCCGCGTTTTCAGTATTTCGGCGAGCAGGCGGGGCACGATGGTGCGTGCGAGGATGGTGACGCCGACCACGATCAGGGCCGCTTTCCCCAGCGCCAAAGCGAGCTGGGCGGCACCGCCCGTCGCCCGGCCGGCGAGAAACGGCAGCGCCAGCATGATCGGGACCACGCATAAGTCCTGGAAGATCAGCACGCCGGTGGCCAGGCGACCGTGCGGGGCATCGATTTCGCCCTGGTCGGTAAGCCCCTTCAGCACGAGGGCGGTACTCGAGAGCGCGATGAGGCATCCTAGGAAGAGCGCGACCTGCCAGGGCAGGCCGAGTGCGGCGGCTCCCAGGGCGGCGACGGCGACCGTCAAGCCCACCTGAAGGCCCCCGCCCACCAGGACCTGCCGGCCCATCTCCCGGAGCCGGTTGAGCGAGAACTCGATGCCGATGGTGAAGAGCAGCAGCACGACACCTACTTCGGCGAGGCCTTCCACGCGCTGCACGTCGGAGACGAGGCCCAGGGCATTCGGGCCGAGCAGCACGCCCGCCACGATAAAGCCAGGGAGGGCGGGGAGCTTGACCCGGTGAAACACCAGGATGACGAGCAGGGACACCGCGAAGATGACAGCGAGATCCTTCAGGACGAGGAGTTGCTCCACGGGGCCCGCCCGGTTTTTGGGGTTTTGAGGGAGTTAGCGACCCAGTAACGAAGTCCTTGCGTGACCTCCGATTACGACGCGTGCCGTGATGGGGCGCACCTTATCCGAGTGGTCCTTACTGTGGAAAAAAAGCCAGAGGAATGCAAGGTTGTGGCCCCTCAATGAACGCCACTCGGTTTCGCCTGCTGCGCGGGGACGACGATCGGCGCGACACGCGGTTGTCCCGCACGGAAGCCACGCTGCGCTCCACCGCGCGGCAGCAGGAGGCTGTCGCCCATTTGGGGCAGCAGGCTCTGGCCGGCGCGCCCGTTCGGGACCTGATGGACGCGGCCGTGACGCTGGCGGCCCGGGTGCTCGAAGTGGAATTCGGCAGTGTGCTCGAGCTCCGCCCCGAAAGCCGGACGTTGCTGCTGCGCGCGGGTGTGGGCTGGGGCGACAAGAGCCGGGTCATCATCCCCGCCGACGCCGACTCCCACGCCGGCTACACCTTGCGCGGCGCGGGTCCGGTCGTGGTGGAAGACCTGGCGACGGACACGCGGTTCGGCAGCGCGCCGCTGCTCGCGCCGCACGGCGTCGTGAGCAGCCTGAGCGTGCTCATCCACGGGAAGGATCGGCCGTTCGGCATCCTGGGCGCTCACAGCGCTCAGCGGCGCGACTTCACGATCCACGACACGCACTTTCTGCAGGCGTTGGCGAACGTGCTCGCGACCGCGATCGACCGCACCGCCACCGAGGAGGCGCTGCGCCGCAGTGAGGAGCACTTCCGCTCGCTGATCGAGAATGCGTCCGACATCGTCACCATCGTCGGCGACAACGGCGTGTTCCGCTACGCGAGCCCGTCGGTGGAGCGCGTGCTCGGGTACGCGCCCGTCGAGCTGCTCGAGCGGAACGCGTTCGACCTCGTCCACCCGGAGGACATTGCGCTCGTCGCCGAGGCGCTGGCTCGCGCGATCCAGCGGCCGAACGTGCCGCAGTCGGCGGAGTTCCGGTTCCGACACCACGACGGCTCGTGGCGCGTGCTGGAGGCCGTCGGTCAGGCGCGGGTCGATCACGGCGGCTCGGCCCAATTGATCGTCAACGCGCGGGACGTGACTCAGCGGAGGCGCCAGGAGCGGGCCCTGCGCGAGAGCAAAGAGCGGCTGCGGACGGTCATCGCCGGCGCGCCGCTCGTGCTGTTCGCCTTCGACCAAAACGGTGTGTTCACCATGGTCGAGGGACGCGGGCTCGACGCGCTCGGGTTCCGGCCGGCGCAGCTGGTGGGCCGGTCGGTGTACGAGCTGTACGCGGACCTGCCGCAGGCGCTCGCGGACGTGCGCCGGGCGCTCGCCGGGGAGACGTTCTCCTCGACCGTCGAGGTGTTCGGGACGGTGTTCGAGGCGTGGTACTCGCCGGTGCGGGACCCGGCCGACGGGGTCACCGGCGTGATCGGCGTGGGGACGGACGTCACCGAGCGCCACCGCGCCGAGGAAGCGTTGCGGCGATCCGAGGAGAGCAGCCGCGCGGTGGTCGAGAACGCCAGTTACGGGATCTACCGGTCCACTCCCGACGGCAGGTTCCTCGCCGCGAACCCCGCGGTGGTGAGCCTGCTGGGGTACGCGTCCGAAACCGAGCTGCTCGGGGTGGACTTGGCGCGGGATGTGTACGCGGACCCGAGCGAGCGGGAGCGGGTCATTGCCCGCTTCGACGGGGGCGACGCGATCCGCGGCGTGGAGGTCGCCTGGAAGCGCAAAGACGGCCAACGCATCCTGGTGCGGCTCTCGGCGCGCGCGGTGCGGCGGCCGAGCGGACGGATCGAGTACTTCGAGACCATCGCCGAGGACGTGACCGAGCGGCGCGCGCTCGAAGAGCAGTTGCGCCACTCCCAGAAGATGGAGGCGATCGGCCAGCTCACCGGCGGGATCGCCCACGACTTCAACAACCTCCTCACCATCATCCTGGCCAACGCCCAACTGGTCGCGAAGGCGCTCCCCGTGGGGCACGGGGACGCGCACGCCGACCTGCGCGACGTTATGTCCGCGGCGTTGCGCGGCCGGGTGATGGTGCAGGAGCTGCTCGGGTTCGCGCGGCGCTCGAGCCTCGACCTCCAGTCGGCCGACTTGGGCGGCCTCGTGGCGGAGCTCTCCGGGTTCCTGCGGCGCATCCTCCCCGCCGACGTCGAGGTGGTAATCGCCGGCAGCACCGGTCTGCCGGAGGCCCGCGCCGACGTGCACGCGACGGAGCAGATCCTCTTCAACCTCGCCACCAACGCGCGCGACGCCATGCCGAACGGCGGCGTCCTGCGCATCGAGACCGCCCGGGCCACGCTGACCGAGGAGCGGCAGCTCGCCTGCGGCGCACCCGCCCCCGGCGAATACGTCTGCCTGTACGTCGGCGACACCGGCGTCGGGATGGACGAGGAGACCCGGCGGCGCATGTTCGAGCCGTTCTTTACCACCAAGCCGGCGGGGCGGGGAACGGGCTTGGGCCTCGCGACCGTCTACGGACTGGTGAAGCAGCACGGCGGCGGTATTGAAGTCGACACGGGTCCGGGGAAGGGTACGCGCTTCCGGATCTACTTCCCGGTCGCGGATCAACCCGCCGCGGCGGCCACGCGGGGCGAGGCGGGCACGCCTGACGTCCGGGGCGGCACCGAGACGGTGCTCGTGGTCGAGGACGACGACCAGTTGCGCCGCTCGGCGAAGCGCATCCTCGAGGACGCCGGCTATCAAGTGGTGACGGCGGCCGACGGGCAGGAGGCGCTCGAAGTGCTGGGGCAGCGCGGGCCGGCCGTCCACCTCGTCTTCTCCGACCTCGTGATGCCGCGACTCGGTGGGCGAGCGCTGTATGACGCCCTCCGCCGGGAAGGGCGGGCGATGCGCTTCCTGTTCGCGAGCGGCTATTCGGATCCGGACGGCCGAGGCGGCGTGCGGCTCGACCCGGCGCTCCCCTTCCTACGCAAGCCCTGGACGGCGAACGATCTGCTGGTACGGGTGCGGGAGGTGCTCGATGCGGGAGCAGGGACAAGGGAGATGTCCGATCCGGTGCGGTGAGCTCCGTCGGTCAGCGTTGCGTACCTCGCCCTTCTCCCTTCTCCCCGTCCAGCACCTCCCTGACCTTCCGCGCCAGGGTCTCCGGTACGAACGGTTTCTGCAGGAACGCCACGCCTGAGCGCAGTACTCCCTGGTGGACCATGGCGTCGTCGGTGTAGCCCGAGGTGTAGAGCACCCGCATGCCGGGCCGGGCCGGCGCGAGCCGCTCGGCGAGCTCGCGCCCGCTCATCCCCGGCATCACCACGTCGGTCACCAGAATGTCGAGCACCGTCTCGGTTCCGCGGCGCAGCTCGGGCGATGCGACGGCCACGGGGAGCGGCTCGGCCGCGCCCGGGACGCGCGGCAGGTAGACCTTCAGCGTGGTCCCGTGCCCGGGCTCGCTGTACACCCAGATATAGCCACCCGATTGCTTGACGATCCCGTACACCGTGGCGAGCCCCAGGCCCGTCCCCTTGCCGACCTCCTTGGTCGTGAAGAACGGCTCGAACAGGTGCTTCTGCGTCATCTCGTCCATTCCGACGCCAGTGTCCGAGACGGCGAGTAACACGTAGGGGCCGGGGGGGAGGCGGTGATGGCGCTCGGCATATTCCTCCGTGAGGAACACGTTCGCCGTGTCGATCGTGAGCCGGCCGCCGTGCGGCATGGCGTCACGGGCGTTGACGGCGAGGTTGAGCAGCACCTGCTCGAGCTGGCCGGGATCGGCGCTGACCGGGCCGAGGTCAGCGGCGAGGTGGGTCACGAGCGCGACGTCCTCGCCGAGCAGCCGCCGCAGCATCTTGTCCATGTTGGCTACGACGGCGTTCACGTCCAGGACCTTGGGGGCGAGCACCTGGCGGCGGCTGAACGCGAGCAGCTGGCGCGTGAGCTCTGCCGCCCGAAGCCCGGCGTTCTTGATCTCCTCGACGTCCTCGCGCCGCTGGTCCTCGGGCGGGGTCGCGTGCAGCAGCAGCTGGGTGCAGCCGAGGATGGCCGTGAGGAGGTTGTTGAAGTCGTGCGCGATGCCACCGGCGAGTTGGCCCACGGCCTCCATCTTCTGGGCCTGCCGGAGCTGCTCTTCGAGCTGACGGCGCGCGGTCACGTCCCGCGCCAGCACCAGGCGGGCGGAGCGGCCCGCGAACGTGATCGGCTGCGCCTCGATGTCCACGTCGATCGGCGTGCCATCCTTGCGACGGTGCCGGTAGCCGCTGAAAGTCCCGCCATCGTGTCCATGCAGCGTCTCCTCGACCCGCGGTAGCTCCGACGCCGGGCGGATGTCCCGGACGGTCATCGCCAGGAACTCCTGCTCGGCGTAGCCGTAGCGGGCCACGGCGGCGGCGTTCACGGCCAGGAAACGCAGCGTCTCGCAGTCGTAGACCCACATCGCTTCGGGGTTCGCCTGAAACAGCAGGCGGTAGCGCCGCTCATTCTCGAACAGTTGCTCCTCGGTGCGCTTCCGCTCGATGGCCATCGCGATCTGGGTGGAGACGAACTGGAGGATGTGCTTCTCCCGCTCGCCGTAGCGCACGCCCGGCGTGTACGTCTGGGCGACGAGCACGCCGATGGTGCGGTCCCCCGCCTTGAGCGGGACGCCGAGCCAGTCGATGGACGGGGGCCCGATGAGCTCGGCCTCGCCGCGCCGCTGGAGCTCCTCGTGGAGTTCGGGAGTGGCGAGCAGCGCCTGGCCCGTGCGCAGCACGTATTCGGTTAGGCCTTTGCCGAGGCGCTTCGCCGGAAAGTCCGCGTCCAACTCATCGACGAAATATGGGAAGCTGAGCAGCTCGCTGGCGTGATCGTACAGGGCGATGTAGAAGTTCTTCGCCGGCATCAGCCCGCCCACGATCTCGTGGATCGCGGCGAACAGGTCCTGCAGGTTGCGCGCGGAGTGGGCCGCCTCGGAGATGCGGTAGGTGGCGAGCTGGATCTGCTCGGCTCGCTTGCGCTCGGTGACGTCGCGGAAGAACCAGACGCGGCCGGCGGTCGCGCCGGCGATCCGCTGCGGCTGCGAGTAGCGCTCGAAGATGCGGCCATCCTGGAAGGCGAGGACGTCGAAGCTCGACGCTTCGGGCCGGCCGTACACCTCGCGCACCTTGGCGAGGAAGCCGTCGGGATCCTTGAGCTGCTCGAGGACGAACGCCAGGGTCTGCGCGCCGTCTTTGGACTCGAGGACCGAGTCCGGTATGCGCCACAGCTCGGCGAACTTGCGGTTGAAGCTGACGATCCGCCCCTGGAGGTCCACGACCAGGATGCCGTCCGCCGTGGACTCGAACGTGGCGTTGAGGACCGAGAGGGTCGCGCGTAGCTCCTGCTCGGCGCGCTTGCGGTCGCTGATGTCGCGGGCGACGAGCACGACGTGGCGCTGGTCCAGCGGCGAGATGGCGGCGGCGAACCACACATCGCGCCCCTCCATCTGCACGCTGTACTCGGCGTGCACGGTCGCGTGCGTCTCGAGGGCGCGACGGATGTAGCCGAGGAACTTGTCGGCGTCGGCCTGGTCGAAGACTTCGTGCAGCTTCCGGCCGATCAGCTCCGGAGCAGGCCGGTAGAGGAGCGACGGGCTCGTGGGGGCGATCTTCACGTAGCGCCCCTCGACGTCGAGCACGACGATGACGTCGCTGATCGCCGAAAACAGCGCCTGGAGCTCGGCCTCGGACTGGCGGAGCGGCGGGACGGGACTGGGCGCGTGCGTGGTCATCGCGGGGCCACAATACTCACCCGGAGGCCAGCGGGGGGCAACACCCTGCTCGGGGCGGAGCGTGACGCGCGTCACGCCGCGGGTCCCCGTCACGGCGCCTTGTTCGGGGGCGCCTCGTTCAGGATCAGCCAATACAGGCCCAACTGGCGGATCGCTTCGGTGAATTCGGCGAAGTCGACCGGCTTGCGCACGTAGCTGTTCGCGCCGAGGCTGTAGCTGCTGACGAGATCGCGCTCCTCTTTGGACGACGTGAGGATCACCACCGGGAGGAGCCGGGTACGGGGATCGCCGCGGAGGCGGCGCAGCACCTCGAGCCCATCGACGCGCGGGAGCTTGAGGTCGAGCAGCACCAGTTGAGGCATGGCGTGCGGCGGCCGGCCGGCGGAGGCGCCGGCGCCGTGGAGGTAGTCGAGCGCTTCGACTCCATCGTGCGCCACGACCACGTCATTCTTGATGTTGTTTTTCTTCAGGGCCCGCAGCGTGAGCGCCTCATCGTCAGCGTTGTCTTCCACCAGCAGGATGACCTTGTCGTCCATGCGTCCTCGGTTGTCTATAGGGTGAAATAGAACGTCGCGCCGCCGTCCACCGCCGCTTCGGCCCATACGCGGCCGCCGTGACGGTGAATGACGCGCTGCACCGTCGCGAGGCCGACGCCCGTGCCGTCGAACTCCTCCGCGCCATGGAGCCGTTGGAACGCGCCGAACAGCTTGTGCGCGTAGGTCATGTCGAAGCCGGCGCCGTTGTCACGTACGAAGTAGGCAGGGCGCCCGTCGTGCGTGGCGCTCCCGACCTCGATGCGCGCGGTGGGACGCTTCCCGGTGAACTTCCACGCATTGTCCAGCAGGTTTTGCAGTGCCACGCGCATGAGGCCAGGGTCCGCCTGGACCTGCAGCCCGGGAGCGATGTTGAACTCCGCTCGTCGCTCGGGGTCGCGCTTCTGGAGGTCCACGGCGATGCCACGGGCGAGGGCGCTCAGGTCCACGGCAGCCAGGTGCATCTGGCTCCGGGTGACGCGGGACAGATTCAGCAGGTCATCGATCAGCATGGCCATGCGCTGGCTCCCGGAGCGCACGCGCGCGAGGTAGTCCTTGCCGGTACCGTCCAGCCGGTCGGCGTAGTCTTCGAGCAGGGCCTGACTGAAGCCGTCGATCCCGCGTAGCGGCGCCCGCAGGTCGTGGGAGACCGAGTAGGCGAACGCATCGAGCTCGGCGTTGGCGGCTTCGAGCTGGGCCGTGTGGCGCCGCAGCGTGTCCTCTCCGCGCTTGCGCTCCGTGATGTCGCGGATGATCGCCGTGAAGGCGACCTCGGGACCATGTCGCCAGCTTGCAAGCGACAGCTCCAGCGGGAATTCCGTTCCGTCCTTTTTTCTGCCCGCCAGCTCGACCGTCTTGCCGACCACGCGCGCCTCGCGCGTCGCTAGGTAGCGCGCCAGGCCAGCGCGATGCGCGTCGCGGAACCGCTCCGGCATCAGCACGGTGAGCGGCTTGCCGGTCACCTCCTCCGGGGCGTAGCCGAAGATCCGTTCCGCGCCCGGGTTGAAGTAGGTGATGTCCCCGCGACTATCGGCCGAGATGATGGCGTCGTTGGCGGTCACCGCCAGGGTGCGGAACTGCTCCTCGCTGACCTGCAGCGTCTCCTCCGCCCGCCGGCGATCGGTGATGTCGACCCAGGCACCGAACACCTCGACCGGGGTGCCGGCCGCGCTCCGGAGCAGCCTCGCTTCGTCATGGACCCAATGGTACGTGCCGTCCTTGTAACGGAACCGGTACTCGATGGTCAGGTGGTCGTTGGCCAACAGGGCGGGCATTTCGGCCAGCACCCGTTCGCGATCGTCAGGATGCAGGTTATCGAGCCACCAGGTCGGCTGGAGCGGCTCGTCCGGCCCGTAGCCGGTGATGCGCGTGACGTTCTCGCTCACCCAGCTGGGCGAGAAGGTCGCTCCGGAGACGGTGTTCGCGTAAATCACCGCGGTGCTCGACGCGACCACCTGCCGGAAGCGCGTCTGGGTCTCCCCGAGCGCCTGCTCGGCCCGGCGGCGCCCGGCCAGCTCGCGGCTGATCAGCACGCTGGCGATGACCGCGAGCGTCACGGCGATCAGGGCGCCGCCCCAGGCCGCGAGCCGGGCGAGGCGGGCTTTCGACTGGAGGGCCGCGGAGCGCTGGGCGAGGAGCCGTCCCTCTTCGTCCTCCATCTGACGGACCATGCCGCGAATCTGCTGCATCAGCTCCTTGCCCCGACCGCCGATTACCGCTCGTCCCGCCGCGGCCGGCCCGCCGGTGCGCCGCGTCTCGATGGTCCAGTGGAAGCGCTCGAGGCGCACGGCGACGAGTGTGGCGAGCGAATCGAGTCGCTTGAGCTGCTCGGGGTTGTCGGCGATCAGGGTGCGGAGCCCGGCCAGCAGCCCGCCGAGACTCGCCTGGGCGGAAACATACGGCGCGAGGTAGGTCGTGTCCCCCGTGATGACGTAGCCGCGCACCGCCGTCTCGGCGCCGATCAGATCGGCGAAGGTGGCCTCGAGCTCTGCGCGCACTTCCAGCGTGTGCGCCACCCAGCCCGCGCTCTCGACGGTGGCCGCGGTGCTGCGCAGCGCCGCCGTTTCAGCCATCCAGCATGCGCGCCTCGGGCTTCGATGGCGCGATGCGTCACGCGGGAGGCAAGCCCGTCGGGCCGTGGCGCCGCTCGAGCTGCGGCTCGACGTACTTCGTGTAGCAATCGGGGCAGATGCTGTGACTGAACTGGGTGGCGAAGTGCTGCTCGATGTAGTCCTCGAGCGTCTTCCAGTGGTCGTGATCGTTGCGGATGCGCTTGCAGTAAGAGCAGATGGGGAGCAGTCCCTCGAGCTGGTGGAGCTCGGTGCGCAGGCCCAGGATGCGCTCGGCGACGGTGAGCCGGGCGCGCAGCTCGTCCGGGTCGACCGGCTTGGTGATGAAGTCATCCGCTCCGGCGTCCATCCCCGCCAGGTACTGCTGCTTGCCGCCGCGGGCGGTCACCATGATGAAGTAGACATACGGCTTGTCGCGGCGCGCGCGGACGCGGCGGCACAGCTCCGGGCCGTCCATCTCGGGCATGTACCAATCCGAGATGACGAGCTGGAAGCGCGACAGCTGCAGCAGCTCCCACGCTTCCCGCCCGTTGGCGGCGCCGGTCGGCGCGTAGCCCGCGGCTTTCGCCAGCGCGCAGAGCTGGGCACTGGATACGGCATCGTCGTCCACCACGAGCACGGGAATCGTCCTAGCCATGGCCCCCTCCGTCCGCCGCCACGTAATCCAACACGGTCAGCGCCTCGCTTTTCACGTCCTGTAACGTGGTCTGCGCGTGTGCTACGTCGCCGCTCCGAGCGGACGCCTCCATCTCCTCGAGCAGCTGTGCGAGGCGGTGGGCCCCGATGGTCGCCGCGGCGGACTTGAACGCATGCGCGGCTCGTTGAATCGGCTCGGCCTCGCTGCCGCGGGTCGCCGCCGCCAGCGCCTCGAGGCGCTGCGGCAGGGTGCTGGCGAACGTCGCCAGGATGCCGTCCACGGCCTCTTCCGCCCCGGCCTCGCGCATCGTCGCGCGGAACGCGGCGAGGTCGACCGGCGGCGGGGGCACGGCGGCCGCGCCCGTCGTCGCGGCCGTTCGCCCCTCGACCGCGCCGAACAGATCGTGCGCCTTGAACGGCTTGGCGACATACCCGGTCATGCCCCGCTCGAGACACCGCTCTCGCTCGCCACTCAGGGCGTGCGCGGTGAGCGCGATGATTGGCAGCGTCCGACCCGCGGGCAGCGCGCGGATGGCCTCGGTCGCCGCGAATCCGTCCATCTCGGGCATCTGGATGTCCATGAGCACGACGTCGTACGTGCGAGCGCCGACGGCATCCACGGCTTCGCGCCCGTTGCTCACGATGTCCACCTGGTGCCCCCGCTTCAGGAGCATCGCGGTCGCTACCTGTTGGTTGACCGGGTTGTCTTCCGCCAGCAGGATCCGCAGCGTGTGGCGCGACTCCGCGATCGAGTGGCGGGTGATGAGCGCCGGTGCGGCCCCGGCGGGTGGCGCCTCCGCCAGCACGGTACCCACCGCTTCGATGAGATCGGCCCGCGCAATGGGTTTGGTGAGATAGGCCTGGATGCCCAGGTGCCGGCAGCGCTCGCCATCGCCGCGTTGCCCCGCAGAAGTGAGGATCAGGAGCTTGGTAGCCGCCAGCTCGGGATCGGCCCGAACGGCGCCGGCCAGCTCGAAGCCGTCGAGGTCGGGCATCTGGGCGTCCAGGATGGCGAGGTCGTACGGGGCCCCGGCCTGCACGCCGCGGCGCAGCGCGTCCAGCCCCGCGTCGGCGCGTGGGGCTTCGTGGACCGCGATCCCTTCGGCACCCAGCATGTCCCGGAGGATGCGCCGGTTGGTCTCGTTGTCATCCACCACCAGCAAGCGCCGCCCGCCCAGGGACGTCGTGGCGCCCCCGGTCTGTGCCTGGGGGGCGGCCGCCGCGATGGGGAACGAGAGGGTAAAGCCGAACTCGCTGCCGCGGCCGACCTCGCTTGTGACCGTCAGCTCGCCCCCCATCAGCGCCACCAGCTTCCGGGAGATCGCGAGGCCGAGTCCGGTCCCTCCATAGCGGCGGGTCATGGACGCGTCGGCCTGGCTGAATTCCCGGAAGATGCTAGCCAACTGGTCCTCCGAGATGCCGATCCCCGTATCGCGGACGCGGAACCGTACGGACGCTCGGTTGGTGTCGCCCCCGGCGACTACAGCGGACACGGCGACCTCACCTTGCTCCGTGAACTTGATGGCGTTCCCGATCAGGTTCATGAGCACCTGCCGCACGCGGGTGGGGTCCCCTCGCACCAGGTGCGGGACGTCGGGCGTCACGTCCACGGTGAGCTCGAGATGCTTCTCGCGAGCCCGGACCGCGAGCAGGTTGGCGGTGGCATGCACGACTTTAGGGAGATCGAACGGGATCGTTTCGAGCTCGAGGTGCTCCGCTTCGATCTTCGAGTAGTCGAGGATGTCGTTGAGGATGGTGAGCAGCGCCTCGGACGAGGAGCGCACCAGCTCCAGCGCGCGTCGCTGCTCTACGCTGAGCTCCGTGTCGAGCACGAGCTCGACGAACCCGAGGACGGCGTTCATCGGCGTACGGATCTCGTGGCTCATGTTGGCGAGGAACGCGCTCCTGGCGTGGGCCGCGCGCTCGGCGACGTCGCGCGCCTCCCGGATCGTGGCCTCGGCGCGCTTGCGCTGGGTGATGTCCTCGTAGCGCACGATGACGACCTCTCCCGTGGCATCCTGCGCGTAGGCGGCCGACAGGCGCACGGGGATGAGTCGACCATCCCGGTGGAGGCGCTCGGTGTCCGCTGTCACGGTCTCGCCCTGCCACACCCGCTGTTCCATCTCGCGCGACGCGGCCCGCTGGTTCTCGGGCACCACCAGCTCGTCCAGGGGACGGCCCACCGCTTCGTTGGATTCGTAGCCAAACAGGACCGTGAACTGTCGATTGAGGTTGCGGATCCGCCGCGCCCGATCGATCACGGCGATGGCCACGGGCACGCTTTGCAAGAGGGTGTCGAGGTAAGCGTGCTGGCGCGCCAACTCTTGGCTGGTCAGCTCGAGGAGGGCGGCCGCGCGCACGCGCTCCGCAAAGGTGCGATGGGCGCGTGCGTGCACGCGGTCCATCCCCCAAGCGAACAGCGCAATCAGGACGATCGCGATGAGCTGGGGTCGGGCGTGTCCCTGCACGAGGATGCCGACGGGGAGCGGGGCCAGAACCGTGATGAGCAGGTTGCGAAAGCTCGGCGGGTCACCGACCAACGAGCTGGTCGCGCCGGCGACGATCCCAGCGAGAACGACCAGGACGAGGGCGCCCTCGTCCAGCGGGAGCGCGGGGATGGCCGCAGCGGCCCCGAACCCCCAGGCGAGTCCGACGCCCGCCACGGTCAGGCGTACCGTCCGGAGCGCTTCCTCGGGGGACGACATCCGCCGCCCCACGCGCAACCGCCACCAGGTCCGCAACCCCGCGGCGGCGGCAACCGCGCCGACCCATCCGATCGTCAGGTCGAAGGGCAGCGTGTTCCACACCAGCGCCGTGACGACAACGATGAGCACGACGTGCAGCGCCTCCGCGAGCGGCCCCCCCGCCAGGAGCTGACTGACGGCGGCACGACGCACCTCGGCCGCTAGGTGTGCCTCCTGCTCGGCGATGCGCACCCCCGGATCGCCATCTGTCACCAGGATCGAGCCGCGGCCAGGCGAGCGCTGTCCAAGGGTCATGACTCTATGAGTAACGCTCTCAGCACGGTGGCTCGTTGAGCAGCAGCCAGTACAGGCCGACCTCGGACACGGCGCGGGCGAAGGCCTCGAAGTCCACCGGCTTGACGATGTAGCTGTTCGCGCCCAGGCGGTATGCCGCGGCGATGTCGGGCTCTTCCCGGGACGATGTGAGGATGACGACCGGGATGGTGCGGGTGCGCTCGTCCGCCTTCAATCGCCGCAGCACTTCCAGCCCGTCGACCTTGGGCAGCTTCAGATCCAGCAGCACGACCTTCGGCACTACGCCGATGTCGCGCAACGGGTGGCTGCCGTCGCCAAAGAAGAAGTCCAGCGCTTCGGCGCCGTCCCGGGCGACGAACACCTGGTTGGCGAAGTTGCGCGCCTTGAACGCGCGCAGCGTGAGCTCGGCATCGGTCGGGTTGTCTTCGACCAACAGAATCTCGACCTGCTGCAGGTCCGTCATCGGAACTCCTCGTCGTCGTTGTATAGCGACACTAGGCGTGGCCGCGCGCGCCTCAGCCCCCGTCCAGCACTTCGCGCACCTTGCGCACCAGGGCGTCGGGGCGGAACGGCTTTTGCAAATAGGCGAGGCCCGGCTCCAGCATGCCGTGCCGCACGATGGCGTTGTCGGTGTAGCCCGAGATATACAGCACCCGGATGCCGGGCCGTTGGGCGGTCAGCCGGTCGGCCAGGTCACGGCCGCTCATCCCCGGCATCACGACGTCGGTGAGGAGGAGGTGGATCGTCGCGCCGTGCTGCGCCGCGCGCGCGAGCGCATCGGCGCCGCTCGGCGCCGCGAGCACCGTGTACCCGTGGCGTTCGAGGGCCTGCTGCGCAATGGCGCGCACCGCGGGCTCGTCCTCGGCGAGCAGCACCGTCTCGGAGCCGCGGGCGGGCTGCACCGCCGGGGCGGGCAGCGCCGCCGCTTCGGTCGGCGTGTCGACGCGAGGAAGATAGATCTTGAACGTCGCGCCGTGGCCGGGCTCGCTGTACACCCAGATGAACCCGCCCGACTGCTTGACGGTCCCGTACACCATCGCGAGCCCGAGCCCCGTCCCCTGGCCGCGCGGCTTCGTCGTGAAGAACGGCTCGAACGCGTGCGCCTGGATCTCCTCATCCATCCCGATGCCGGTGTCGCTCACGGTGAGCTGCACATACGGTCCCGGCTTCACGAGGCTGTGCTCGAGCGTGTAGGTGGAGTCGAGATCGATGTTGCGCGTCTCCAGGGTGAGCTTCCCGCCGTCGGGCATCGCGTCGCGGGCGTTCACCGCGAGATTCACGATGACCTGCTCCAGCTGGCCGGGGTCCGCCTTCACCCTGCCCAGGACAGGGTCGAGCACGGTCGCCAGCTCGACGTCCTCGCCGATCAGCCGGCGCAGCAGCTTGTCCATGTCCAGCACCAGCGCGTTCAAGTCGACGACCTTCGGTTGGAGCACCTGCTGGCGGCTGAACGCGAGCAGCTGGCGGGTGAGGCCGGCGGCGCGCTCCGCGGACCGACGAATCTCGTCCACGTCCGCGCGGCGTGGGTCGTTGAGACCGAGGTCCTCGAGCAGCAGCTCCGCATGACCGGTGATCGCCGTGAGGATGTTGTTGAAATCGTGCGCGACCCCGCCCGCCAAGCGGCCCACCGCCTCCATCTTCTGTGCCTGGCGCAGCTGCTGCTCGAGGCCGAGCCGCTCGGTGACGTCGCGCCCGATGCCGAGGATTCCCAGCAGCTTGCCGTCGCGCAGCTGGGCGCTCGCGCTGAACTCGGCGACTCGGTACGGGCCGGTCTTCGTGAGGATGCGGAACTGGATGGTCGGGCGCGGCGCCCCGCGCAGCACACGGCCGAACAGCTCGAGCGCGAGCGGTACGTCCTCCGGATGGACCAGGGCCTCGAACGGCCGGCCGACCCACTCGCCGGGCGGGAAGCCGGTCATCTCCTCGAACGCCGGGTTGAGCGAGGTCACCTCGCCGCCGGGCGACAACGCGAAGATCACGTCGCGCACGCCTTCGACGAGGCTCCGATAGCTCTCTTTCGAATTGCGGAGCGCCGCTTCCGTGCTCTGGTAGTTCTTCAGCGCCTCCGCGGCGTGCAGACGCTCGGTGATGTCGCGCCAGTTGGCCACGACGGCCCCCACGGCCGGCTCGTCGAGGCGGTTCACGGCCACCGCCTCCACCAGACGGTAGGAGCCGTCCGTGTGGCGCGCGCGTAGCTCGGTCGTGATGGGGAGACCAGGCTCGTCGAGCAGCCGCTGGCACAGCTGTTGGACGCGCGTGAGGTCGTCGGGGTGGAGGAAGCCGAACGCATTCGTGCCGGTCAGCTCGGCGACGCTGTAGCCGAGCAGCCGGGTCACCGCGGGGCTGACGTAGATGATCGCGCCGGTCTCGTCGAGGAGCGCGACGGCCTCCGCGCTGTGCTCCACCAGGACGTGGAACAGCTCCGTCGCCGCCCGCGGACCGGAGCGCCGCCCGGGCGAGCGGTGAGCGGACGCCTTGAGACGCTTACCGGGCATGATCGAGGGTCAGGACCTCCCGAGGCAGGACTCGAACCTGCGACCCGTGGACAAGGAACCGGCACGGGCTCGTACTCGGGTGCAGGAAAGTAAACGGTTAGGGGGGCGGAAATCCAGGCGAACACCGAGAACGCACCAGAATTGCACCCCACCGACCGTACTCGGCGAAAAAGATCGTGATGCGTGAGGTATGCGCCGCCGGTGGGGAGTTCGCCCTGGATAGCATCCCGCTAGGGCGATTTGGTCACGCTCGTCGATGGAGAGCGGATCCAAACTTCTGCGCAGCGCCTTTCGGGCCGACGCGCGACTGAAGGAGCGAGTTGCGACCGTCCATCGGAGCTGGCGGCGGGGTCATTCTCGAAGGCTGAGCTTGGTGCCGTTCCGAGACTTGGTCGCAACGAAGGCGGCGATGCGCGTGACCGTCCGGAAGTGATCGATCTCAAGATCTTCCAGCGAAACTTGAATGCCAAACTCCTGCTCCAGCTGCGCCAGGAATTCTACCAACATGAGCGAGTCCACCAGCCCGGTGTTGATCAGGTCCGTGTCGAGCGACGGGACCCGAAGGTGCCACTTCTCAGAGAGCAGGGCGGAGATCTGGTACGCTAGTTTGTTCGAGTCCGGCATGTGACACGTCCTGGTGTTCGGTCGCGAGCAGGTCGAAGAGGAGGCGATCCAGCGGGCGGCCGTCGATAACGTGACACTGCCGCTGCCGGCCGATGCATCGGAAATGGAGCGCCTCGAGCACGCGCTGCGCGGGGATGTTCGTCTCGACGGTCCAGGCGTTCACGGCCCGGAGCCCTAATTCCCCGAATGCCAACGTCAGCATCGCGGCACACGCCCGGCTGGTAAACCCACCGTATCGCTTGTTGCCCAGCACCACCCAGAGCGACGCCGTTTTGAAATTGCGGTCCACGTTAGTCAGTCCCACCACGCCGATCGGCACATCCCCCTCGTCCGCCGTATAGACTCGGCACACATGGATGTCCCGCTGGCTCATGAACCTGAGCGTGACCGGAGTGACGCGCTGGACGCCGTTACCGAAGTCCAGCCACTTGTAATTGTCGTACTTGCCGAGCCAGCTGGCGGCGAGCTCGATCAATTCAGTGCTAGCTAGTGGCACCAGTTTCATGATGGGCGAATGCCTCCATCGCTCTCTGATGCATGGCCGGTGCCACGCGGCGCGCACGACGGTCCGTCCCCGACATCCCGCCGCGGTGGTCCAAGTGCCACCGGGCCGTTGCGTCTTCGCCACGCCTGTAACGTCGAGACGGCCTCGGCGCCGCTTCAGCGGTTTCTGTCCTGGCCTAAGAAAGCCAAGGCGCCGCGACGGTGTGAGCCGCCGCGGCGCGTCGAGCGATGGGGTTGCGCGCGCGATCACCGCTTCACGATGTCGCCGCTCGTCGGAATGCCAGAGCGCCCGTATCCCCCTACCGCGATGTACACGCTGAAGAAGTCCACGCCGCTCCCCCCCGGCCCGTTCCTCGGGTCGTCGTCGCACACCTGCACCGTGTACTGCCTGAGGTCACCCTCGTCGCCCCGGCCCACGGCGTCGAACTCCACCCCGCGGGTCGGGTCCTGGCACTTGCTCGGCGCCGTGTTGCGGTACGCCGTGAACGACGTCGCGGGGTCTGCCACCGGATCCGTCGTGATTGACGCGGGCTTGCCCGATGGGTGGATGTCGCCCCAGTCGGTACCGGTGAACCGCCCGGTGCCGTCGGCCCGGACGTCGAAGTCGAAGGTCTGCACGCTGTTCCCGGGCGTGGCGGAGCCCCACCCGAGCTGGACGTGGCCGCGCACCTCTGGGGGCGCCGGCTGCGGGCTGCACGTCACCGCGAACGTCGTCGTGGCCGTGCCGCCCGCCGGCACCGGAACCGTTTGCGGATTCGGTCCGCTCACCGTGCAGTTCGCGGCCATGCCCGACAACGCCACGGGGTGGTTGCCCGCCGGCCCCGTGAAGCTGACGCTGCCGTTCGTCGCGATCGGTTGGCTGTTCGTGCCGTCAATGGTGACCGTGTAGCCGGCAGCATCGAGGTTTGCGCCGGTCGAACTCAGGTTGGAGCCGGTCGTACTCGTCGTCACGGTCAAACTCCCGCTGCCGGCACCGATTGGGGCGCAGCTCACCGGGAACGTCACTGACGTCATGCCGCCGGCCGTCACGGTGCCGCTCTGCGGGTTCGCTCCGCTCAAGGTGCAGTTCGTCGCGGCGCCGGAGAGGACGACCGTGTGACTACCCGTTGCGAGCCCGGTGAACGTGACATTGCCGTTCGTCGCCGCCGGTTGGCTGGCGCCGTCCACCGTGATCGTGTAACCGTCGGGATCGAGGTCCACCCCGGTGGTGTTGGTCCCGACGACGAGGCTGCCCACCGACGCACAGCCGACGTCGAACGTCGTGGACGCCGTCCCGTCGGCGCCGATGGTGACGTTCCTGGGGTTGTCATCGTCGGTGGAGCCGAGCGTGGACTCCACCAAGCAGTTCGCGGCAACCATGATGAGCGAGACCTTGTGGTCGCCCTGCGAGAGCCCGTTGAACGTGGTGACGGCGTTGTCAGGGGGCGACTGGCTGTAGGCGTCGTCCACCCAGACTTCGTAGCCGTTGGGATCGAGGTCGGAGCCCGTGGTGGTGTTGGCGGCGACGAGCGTGCCACCCGTTGGGAGGAGACTAGCCTGAGGCCGCGTCGGATTCTGTGGATCGCTACACGCGGTCGCGAGCGCGAACGCCGCTGCCAAGCCGCTCAGGTTTACGGGGCGTATCATACGTTTCCTCCGCTCACGCTCGTGCTAGGCGTAGAGGAGCGCTTCCTGCGGGCTCGGCTGCGCAACCGCAGTGTCGACGAACAGGTGCCGATAGCGCTCGACCCTGTCCGCGTACCACTGCGCGATGAAGCACAGGTCCTCCGCCAGGCGACGCTGGGCTCGCCAGCCCAAGCTCTGCATTCGTGCACTCGAGATACTGTAGCGGCGATCGTTGAAGGGGCGGTCTTTCACAAACACGACTTCCTCGTGACAGGCCTTTCCGAAGACGTCGCAGACGAGCTCGGCGACCTCGAGGTTGGTGTATTCGTCGTCAGATCCCACGTTATAGACCTCGCCCGCCACGCCTTTGTCGATCAAGAGGGCAATAGCAGCGGCAAAGTCCCGAGCGTGCAAGTAGTGGCGTCTATGCGACCCGTTCCCGTGGATCGTCAGCTTGGCGCCGAGGACCAGGCTCAGGCAGAACTTAGGGATGACCTTCTCTGGATACTGCCGGATCCCGAAGATGTTATTGGCCCGTACGCGGACGATCGGCTGGCGGTAGGACCTCAAGTAGCCCAAGATGATCATCTCGGCCGCTGCCTTGGACGCCGAGTAGGGGTTAGTTGGATTGAACGGCGCGTCCTCCCCTACCTCTCCACGCAGGACCTCCCCGTATACCTCGTCCGTACTCACGTGGATGAAGCGGGGAACCCCCGCACGTCGGCATGCTTCCAGCAGGGTGTGCGTGCCCAACGTGTTCGTGATCGTAAACGTCAACGGGTCGCCAAACGAGTTGTCGACGAAGCTCTCGGCCGCGAGATGGACGACGACGTCGGCGTTGTGAACGACGCGCCGGCAGAGGTCGAGGTCGCAGATGTCCCCCACGACGAGCTGCACGGCGTTTCGCTTGACGAGGTGGGAGACGTTGTCCATATCCCCCGCGTACGTCAGCTTATCGAGGATCGTGAGACGTGCAGAGGGGAAGACCTCTCGCAGGTGCTCGGCTACATGGGACCCGATGAACCCGCAGGCCCCAGTCACCACGATCTTCATTGTCGAATCGTCTCCAGCTGCATCGTACGTCCTCGGCACAGAGTCGTCGCCTGATGGACGCTCTATCAGATTCTGTACCGCGAGCAACCGCGCTAGACGTCCCGGCCGCGCGCAGGTAAATCTTTTCAGAACAAGCGGTTATATGATGGGATGCGCGCCGGGGCTTCAGCGCCACGGCGCATCCGGGCAACATTGGAAGGTGGCTCTCCCAACACAGGCGTTGCTCCGGAGCGGTATGGTGCAGCCGCATCAGGTCGCCGTCCCGAGGGGGGCAGCGCGGCGCAGGCCAACGTTTGTTAGGCCAACCGCCCCAATCCGAGCTGCTGCGCGGCGTACCGGCAGTACACGCTGTCCGGCCGCGCCACCAAGTCCGCGTGGCGCCCGTGCTCGATGATGCGGCCGTGATCGATCACCAGCACTTCGTGAGCGTGTTCGATCGTGGATAGTCGGTGCGCGATGATCAGCGCCGTCCGACCCTCGAGCAGCTGCCGCAACGCCTCCTTGATGAACGCTTCCGATTCGGGGTCGAGGGCGGAGGTGGGCTCGTCCAGGATCAAGATGGGCGCGTCCTTCAGGAACGCGCGGGCGATGGCGAGGCGCTGCTTTTCTCCGCCGGAGAGCCCGAGTCCCCGCTCGCCGATCTCGGTCTCGTATCCCCGCGGCAGCCGCGCGATGAACGCGCTGGCGAAGGCG
>WNGR01001109.1_pt1 | contig 30263 bp, 25 predicted proteins | sample 5407581 | NCBI WGS metagenome assembly WNGR01 (sample SAMN13153383, study PRJNA577476) | soil metagenome | isolation source: 80 cm soil or saprolite under Garry oak tree replicate 2 | place: USA:California | collected 2016-06-15
CCTGGTCGCCTGCTGAAGCATCATTTCGGAGTGGTCAATGCCGTATACGTGCCCTGAGTCGCCGACGCGGCGGCTCAGCTCGGCGATCGCGACGCCGGGACCGAAGCCGATCTCGAGGACCCGGTCGGTGGGCTGCACATCGAGCAACGAGACCACCCAGCTGTTGCGCAAGCTCGCCGAGCTCGATGACCAGATCGCCAAGGCCCAGACCGCCCGCGGGGCGATCGATCACGCGCTGCGCTGCCCGCACGAAGACATCCTCGAATGCCCCACCTTCGCCAGCGTCATCGCCGCCCGCCTCACCGGTCAGCCGCTCCACGAAACCCACCCGCACTAGCCATTGCACACCGCGCCCGACGCCCGGCCCCGCGTCGGCCTTCGACTTCAGCATTCCGGGGAGGACTGGATTCCGGAAGTGGCAGGCGTCCGCCTAGGCGTGATCGAGGGACTCGAAGACGGTCTCGTCCATCGAGACCCCGGGCCTGTCAACGAGGTCGTACCCGAGCTCGTCGATGACCGGCGACGCCCCGCCGTAGGCGCCTTCGAGAGTGGTCGCCTCCGAGTGCGCCCCGCACCCGTGATCGAGGGACACGACCCGCCCGTCGTCTGGCGCGTACTCGTTGGCGCACACGCCGAAGACGCGCCCGAGCGGGCCGCCGAGCTGTACCAGGAAGCCGCATGTCAGGCACGGACCGGGTGCCGCGTGCGCCAGCGGGCTCCGCGGGCCATGCTCGCCGGAGTACCACCGGAGCGCGGTCTCATCGCGCCCGATCGCAGACAGGACACGAGAACGTCCGGGTGCGGGATCGGAGTCTCGGCCAGCGGCCGCCGCGGGCGCGGCTGACTCCAGGGATGCCGTGGCATCCTCCGGGCTGACGGCGGCCGACAGCTCGATCGCTGGCATCCAGGCCACGGCGTCATCCCAGTCCAGCACGCCGTCGTCGCCCTCAAGCACGGCCACGGGGATGAGCCTCTCATCGTCCGACCGGGCCGGCAGGAGATCCCCGACTCCCAGATCGCCCGGCCGCACCCGGTCGCGCCAGGGAACCCAGTCGGGCGCCAGGAGCGAATCTGGGCCCGGCAGCAGCAGGCTCTCGCTGACCGTGACCGACTTGACCCTGGAGGCCCGCGCGACCGTGACCGCCCACTGCCATCCGGCATAGGCAGGGTCCAGGCACGCAAACCGGTGGGTGACGACGCGGTCGCCCTCGGCCTCAACGCCCAGATGCTCGCCAACCTGCCCCGGCCCTGCCGCCTCCTCAGCCGCGGCACGCGCGAGGTCCACGGCGTCGGCGCATGCTTCGTCGAGTTCCCTGCTGCGTGTGCGAAGCGAGTTCACGTTAAGTAATTGTTCCTCATTCGGCGGTGGGCACGCATCCGGATATGCGACAACCGCAATCAGGCGACGGTGACGGTCGTCGCAGCCTGGCAAAGGCAGAATACTTGGGCTATGGGTGAGGCCGGGACGCGCGCGCGACGGGCTACCCGCTCAGTGTTCTCAGCGTCGCGGTCCGCCGCGCGGGCGAGCGCATCGGCGGCGGGTGGGGCCAGCCGCGTCGTGCACCGTCTCACTAGCGCCTCCGGAGCAGGCCGTACCGGCCTCGCCAGCCTGATCGAGCTGACCGCGGCGGGGAACGTCGCAGACGCATTCGTGGTGGTCGCGCTGGCGGGAACGCTGTTCTTCAACACCTCGCTCGACCAGGCCCGCACCCAGGTGGCGCTCTACCTGCTCGTCACGATGGCGCCGTTCGTCGTGCTCGCTCCCTTCATCGGGCCGATGCTGGACCGGGTGCAGGACGGACGCCGGTACATCATGGCCGGCACCATGCTGGCCCGGGGCCTGCTGTGCTGGGGGATGTCCGCGGCCCTGCACCGGGACGCGCTCACGCTGTTCCCTGCGGCCTTCGGCGTGCTGATCATGCAGAAGGCCTACGGGGTGATGCGGAGCGCGGTGACGCCCCGGCTGCTGCCAGCCGAACTGACCCTCGTGTCAGCCAACGCGCGGTCCTCGCTGACATCGCTCATCGCCTCCACCCTGGGAGTGGGGCTGGCTGGGGGGATCCAGTGGGCGGCCGGTGCGGCCTGGGTGCTCCGCGTGGGTGCCCTGCTCTACATAGCCGGGATGTTCCTCGCTTTCCGGCTGCCCGCCAGCGTGGACACTCCTGACCTAGGGGTGGCAACGCCCCGCGACCGGCGCTGGGCGGAGCCTGATGGCTCCGCGACAGTAAACGAGCCCTCCGCTTCTAGGTCCAGGGCAGGCAGCGGGCCCACCGTGAACGGGCCCACAAGACCCAGGCCCACAGCGAGCAGGCGCCCCGAATCCGGGCGACCCGGCGGCCTAGGACCCGCCCGGCCGTTCCGGACCGCGGACCGCGGCGGTTTGCGGACGCTGCGCGGCGTCGGGCCGGTTGTCGGCGAGGCAATGCGGGGCAATGCAGCGCTTCGCGCCTTCTCCGGATTCATGCTCTTCTTTCTCGCGTTCCTGCTGCGTGCCGATAACTTCCGGGGGGTCTCCCACAACGCCGCCCTCGGCGCTCTGGCCGGAGCCGTCGCCGTGGGCGGATTCGTCGGCACGGCGATCGGCTCACGGCTGCACTCGAGAAGACCGCACCTGATCGTGTTCGGGATGCTCGCCGTGGCCACGGTGGTCACCGGAACATGCGCATGGTTCTTCGGGCTCTGGGCCGCACTGGTGGTGGCCTTTGTCGCGGCGAGCTCACAGGCACTGGTCAAGCTGGCGCTCGACTCGACGGTGCAGCGCGAGATCGGGGAAGACATCCGCTCGTCCACGTTCGCCGTCTCCGAGACCCTGAACCAGCTCTCCTGGGTGATCGGCGGCCTGATTGGGGTGGCCCTGTCACTCACATCCAGCGGCATCGCTGGGCTCAGCGTGGCCGCGGCCGGCCTGGCTATCGCGCTCGCGCTGCTGCTGGCCGGGCGGCGCAACAGGATCGCGAACGCACGAAGGATGGCTCCGCAGACCCCGTAGCCGGCGCCTCAGGCCTCGAGGTCTCCCGCCACGGCGCGGAGCACGGTTGCGATCTTCTTCGAATCGCGGCTATCAGGGTGCTTGCCGCGCCGGTAGGTGTTCGACACCCCGTCGAGCAGCTTGATCAGATCCTCGATGATCACGGTCATCTCGTCCGGGCTCTTCCGGCTGGCCTTGGCCACCGTCGGCGGCGGCTCGAGGGTCCGTACTTGAAGTGCCTGGGTGCCCCGGCGGCCCTCAGCGACCCCGAACTCGACGCGCTGGCCGGGACGCAGCACGGTACTAGCATTCTCCAGGGCCGTTGAATGCACGAACACCTCACCACCGTCATCCCGGGTGAGGAAGCCGAATCCCTTGTCGGCGTCATACCACTTGACCTTGCCAGTGGGCACGAGCGAGACCTTACGCGAAGAGGAACCATCGGATGCGCCCGCGAGGGCACGTTCCCAAGGCTATAGGTAAGGCGGCGGATATGGCGGGTCCTGTGCCCTCCAGTCCGCCCGCACCACCTCGCCTGCCCACACCGCGTAGTGCTCTCCTCGCACAGCGACGTGGCCCCAGCCTAGGCAGCCAGGGCCACGTCCTCCACAGCCTCACACGTCGGATGGTGCTGGGACGGGATCGCGTGCGAAGCCAGGAAACAGCGGGTACCGCCAGCCGCCTCCCGCAATGCATCAAGACCCGCACCTCACTGATACCCGAATCGGGTCCCCGGCAATCCTGCGCAAGCCCCGTCCCCGCGCCTGACCTGCGGCATTAGATGCGATGCGGGCGATTCCACGGCGGAAGGGCGGGAGCGCGAGGACCCCGGTAAATGCGCCAGGCCAGATATCCGGCCCCAAGCAGCGCCCCGACTCTGATCAGGAACGCGGAATTCGTCAGCGCCTCATGCACATAGGCGCCCATGGCCGGGCGCGTGCCGCCCAGCATCAGGCTCACCGGGGTGCCCACGATGACCAGGGCCAGCGGCCCCGCGAGGCCCGCCCATTTGTCGGGGAGGCTCCATAGTCTCGACGGCACCGCAACCATGACTCCTACCAGCCAGATCGCGAAGCCGAGTAGCCATATAGGCCACGGGTAGATCAGTCCGCCCAGGGCCAGCAGCACAACAGCGGTCCCCTCCAGCCGGTTCTGACGCCAGAGGTAGGCCACCTGCCTGGCCAAGCCCTGCGGAAAGTCGGCAGGCTGCTGGCGCCGAGGACGCCGCCGGCGCACGGCCATGGGGCGTGCGGCCGTTGGGGGCACGGCCGGCATCGGACGCGTCGGAACCCTGCCGTCCGGCTCCGCAGCCGCCGGATCCACGCGTGGCGCTGTGTCTTCCTGCGCCCCAGCGCCGGGCAGCACAGCGCCGGGTAGCACAGGGCCCGGCAGATCGTCCCCCGATCCGGCGGCCTCCGACCTCGTTACCTCAGACGGGTCGACTGCCGACGGCGCTCCATCAGACAGAGCGGTCCCTGACGCCCCTTGAGCGCCCGGCGCGGACGGACGTCCCCCGTCGGGCGCCGGCGCGACGGGCGGCGACCCATCAGGCGCCGGGCCATCGATCTTCGGCCCAGCAGAAACCGCGCCATCAGAGACCGCGGCATCAGAGACCGCGGCACCAGGCGCCGGGCCCACAGGTGGCATGCCGGCAGACACCGGGCCGGGCGATGCGTCAGCAGACGCGGTACCGGAAGGCACGGACTCAGCCGGCCGGGGGCTGGCAGGCGATGACCCAGCGGGCGCCGGCCCCACGGCCTCCGATCCGGCCGGCGTCTGTCCTGCAGGTGCCTGTCCTGCAGGCGGCGGCCCAGCAGGCGCGTGACCAGCCGACGTATGGCCGGCCGACGTGTGCCCATCGGCTCGCGGCCCAGCCGGCGCCCGGCCGACGGGCTTCGGGTCGGCGGGTCCCGGCCCGGCGGGCTTCGCACCTGCAGACCTCGACCCGGCGGGCCCCGGCTCGGCGGCCCTCGGGGCGGCGGGTTTCGGGCCGGCCTCGGCCCCGGAAGTCCTGGCGGCGTCTGGATCCGGCGGCTGCGAACCGGCCGCCCTGGGCCGCGGCACCCGGAGAGAACGGCTCGGCCGCGGACTCATCGGCGCCCCGGGCCGCCAGCGAGACGTGACCGGACGCTTCTGCTTTTTTGTGTACTCGCCCGTCAGGGGGCGGCCGGCTATCTGCGGCGCATTGGCCGCGGGAGTGGGGCCGGCGGCCGGCTGTGCGTCCTTGTCGTCGGCGGGCTGACTGTCCGCGTCCGGGGTACCGCCACGACGCTGCGGCCGCCACAGGCCGGAACGCGTGGCCGCTGCGGCTCGCTCGCGTCGCTCCTCGGCCAGCCGGGCACGTTCGCGCTCAACAGCCTGGACCGGGTCACCCAGCGCAGACAGAATCCTGGCGACCGCGGCCGGATCGGCCGTGCCTGGTACCCCGGATTTGCGCTCGATATAGATACGCATCCGCGCCAGGAAAGCGCGCCTTTCGTCCGAGCGAAGCCTGGTCCGCGCCGCAACCGAAAGCTGGTTGAGATAATCGCGGATGAGCTGCTCGGCAGAGGGCTCCATGTGCAGATAATCCCTCTTCTGGGCGATGTTGTGGAGACTACACACGCCGCCCAGTTCGACACTGTTGTCCGCGCCAACGGCCCGGGAACGCGGAGGAGGCGGTCCCGAACTTACCGGGACCGCCTCTTCCTATCTGGCTATGCGGGACTAACCGGACTAGAAGTCCATGTCACCGCCGCCGCCGGGAGCCGCAGGAGCCTTCTCCTTCTCCGGCTTCTCGACGATTACTGCCTCAGTGGTGAGGAACAGCCCAGCGATCGATGCGGCGTTCTGCAGCGCGGAACGCGTCACCTTCGCCGGGTCGATGATGCCGGCCTTGAACATGTCGACATACTCGCCACTATCGGCGTTGAGGCCGTGACCAGCGGACAGGCCCCGGACCTTCTCGGCCACCACGCCGCCCTCGAGACCGGCATTGATCGCGATCTGCTTCAGCGGCTCCTCCAGCCCGCGGCGCACGATGCTCGCGCCGGTCGCCTCGTCGCCCGAAAGCTCGAGCTTCTTGAACGCGTTCTGGCCCGCCTGCAGCAGGGCCACGCCGCCGCCGGCGACGACGCCCTCCTCGACCGCGGCCTTGGCGTTACGCACCGCGTCCTCGATGCGGTGCTTGCGCTCCTTCAGCTCGACCTCGGTGGCCGCGCCGGCCTTGATGACGGCAACGCCGCCAGCCAGCTTGGCCAGCCGCTCCTGCAGCTTCTCCCGGTCGTAGTCGGAGTCGGTGTTCTCGATCTCCGCCCGGATCTGGTTGACCCGGCCCGAGATCTGCTCCGCGTCGCCCGCGCCGTCCACGATCGTCGTCTCGTCCTTGGTGACGACGACCTTGCGCGCCTTGCCGAGCAGGTCGACGTCCGCGCTCTCCAGCTTGAGGCCGACTTCCTCGCTGATGACCTGCCCGCCGGTCAGGATGGCGATGTCACCGAGCATGGCCTTGCGCCGGTCGCCGAACCCGGGCGCCTTCACCGCGACCGACTTGAACAGGCCACGGATCTTGTTGACGACCAGGGTGGCCAGGGCCTCGCCCTCCACGTCCTCAGCGATGACGACGAGCGGCTTGCCCGACTGCACCACCTTGTCGAGGAGCGGGAGCAGGTCCTTGTTGGCCGACACCTTCGAGTTGACGATGAGGATGTAGGGATCCTCCAGAACGGCTTCCATCCGCTCCGCGTCGGTGGCGAAGTAGTGCGAGATGTAGCCCTTGTCGAAGCGCATGCCCTCGGTGAGCTCAAGCTCAAGACCGAAGGTGTTGCTCTCCTCGACGGTGATGACACCTTCCTTGCCGACCTTGTCCATCGCCTCGGCGATCATCTCGCCGATCGCGGTGTCACCGGCCGAAATGGAGGCCGTCGAAGCGATCTGCTCCTTGGTCTCCACGTCCTTGGCGAGCTTGGAAAGCTCCTCGCTCACCCGCTCCACGGCCGCCTCGATGCCCCGCTTGAGCGACATCGGGTTGGCGCCCGCCGCCACGTTGCGCAGGCCCTCACGAACCAGCGCCTGCGCGAGCACGGTCGCGGTCGTGGTGCCGTCGCCCGCGACGTCATCGGTCTTCTTTGCGACTTCCTTAACTAGCTCCGCGCCGATCTTCTCCCACGGGTCCTCGAGCTCAATCTCCTTGGCGATGGACACACCATCGTTGGTGATCGTGGGAGCTCCCCACTTCTTCTCGAGCACCACATTGCGGCCCTTGGGGCCAAGGGTTACCTTCACGGCGTCAGCGAGCTGGTTCATGCCGCGCTCGAGGCCGCGCCGGGCGTCCTCATCGAACGCGATCATCTTCGCTGCCATAGGCTCCAGTCCTCCCGGAACTTTGTGCCTTGCGTGCCGACCGAGCCGATGCCCGCGACGGACGGCCGCACCAGCGGGCAGTCCCTTCCTGCCGCCGGGGCGGCCTCATCGCCCCGATCACGTCACTGCATTGTCACTCTCACCCCGAGAGTGCTAGCGACTTGTTTAGCACTCTCGGGGTGAGAGTGCAAGCCGAAGCGGCCCGGGGCACCCGCCGTTCGCCGCCAGCGCAGCCCGGCCGGGCCGGCACCCAAATCAGGCGCGCGCCAGAAGGCCCGGCCCCATCGCTGGGGCCGGGCCTTCTGGCGCGCCTTCAGAGACTTAGACCGTACGGACCGCCTCTGCCTGCGGTCCGCGGTCGCTCTGCGTGATCTCGAATTCGACCCGCTGGCCCTCTTCGAGGCTGCGGTAGCCATCCGCCTGGATAGCTGAGAAGTGGACGAATACGTCCCTACCACCGTCGACCGCGATGAAGCCGTAGCCCTTGTCCGCGTTGAACCATTTGACGGTGCCCTGAGCCATTACCAACAACTCCCTAACTCTGCTCGGGCTTCGGGTTCCGCCCTTGTCACCGCGAAACCCGTCGATCGCGGAGCGGGGGCCAGACGTGCTACAAGCAGTGCTTGCCGTACCGACAGCGACCGGACATGACTTTACATCGTAGCGTGCGCCCCTGCGCCCAGTTACTCCCTGAATCCGAACCGCCCAGCACCACTACGCAACGCCGGCGCACCGTGACGCGGCATCGGCGCGCGGCCCTCAGCCGCCGGCGACTGCGGGAATCACCGAGACCTGGATCCCCGGCGGCACCTGGGTGTCGAGGCCCTGCGCGAGCCGCACGTCCTCCTCGCCGACATAGACGTTGACAAAGCGCCGCAGCTTCCCGCCCTCGTCGAGAATCCTGCCGCCCAGGCCGGGGTACGCGGCGTCCAGCCCGGCGATGACCTCGCGCAGGGTTCCCGCCTCCGCCTTGACCTCGGCGGCGCCGCCCGTGTAGGTGCGCAGGATGGTGGGGATGCGGACCGACACGCTCATGCAACGACTGCCTTTCTGGAGTGAGTGGACGATTCGAACTCGGCGAACGCTTCCAGGGTCGGGCGAATGGGGCGGGGCATGGTTACCGAGCCGGCCACGGCATCGAGGGTCTTGAGCCCGTCGCCCGAGTTGATGATGACGGTCTCGGCCTCCGGATCGAGCTGCCCGGACTCCAGCAGCTGGCGCGTGGTGGCGATGGTGACCCCGACCGCGGTCTCGCCGAAGATGCCCTCGGTAGCGGCGAGCAGCCGGATGCCATCCACGATCTCGTCGTCGGCCACGTCGGCGACCGCGCCGCCGGTGCGGCGCACCACGTCGAGGACGTAGGGGCCGTCAGCCGGGTTCCCGATCGCGAGCGACTTGGCGATCGTGGCCGGCCGGACCGGCTGGACCACGTCATGACCGGCGCGGAACGCGGCCGCCACCGGCGCGCAGCCGCTGGCCTGGGCACCGAACACCCGCCAGTCCGCGTCCTCCACCAGGCCGAGCGCGGCCAGCTCGCGGAACCCCTTGTCGATCTTGACGAGCTGGGCGCCCGACGCCACCGGGACGACGACCTGTGACGGCAGCCGCCAGCCGAGCTGCTCGGCGATCTCAAAGCCGATGGTCTTCGAGCCCTCCGCGTAGTACGGCCGCACGTTCACGTTGACGAACGCCCAGTCCTCGCGCTCATCGGCCAGCTCGGAGGCCAGCCGGTTCACATCGTCGTAGCTGCCGTCGACCATGACTCCCGCGCCGCCGTACACCGCGGTGCCGAGGATCTTCTGCGGCTCGAGGTCGGCCGGGACGAACACGACCGAGCGGATGCCCGCCCGGGCCGCCGCGGCCGCCACTGCATTGGCCAGGTTCCCCGTGGACGGGCAGGCCAGGACCTTGAGGCCCATCTCGAGCGAGGCGGCCAGGGCGACCGCGACCACCCGGTCCTTGAACGAATGGGTCGGGTTCCCGCGCTCGTCCTTCACCCACAGCGTGCGCATGCCGAGCGCGCTGGCCAGCCGGTCAGCGCGGATCAGGCGGGTGTAGCCCGGCTCGGTGTTCGGCCGGGCCGCCACGTCGGGCGGAACCGGGAGCAGGCTGGCGTACCGCCAGATGGTCGGCGGCCCCGCCTCGATGGATGCCCTGGTCACCGGGGGCAGGTCGTAGATGACCTCCAGCGGGCCGAAACACTCGGCGCAGGCGTACCGCGCGCCAAGCTCGCAGGTCTGCCCGCACTCACGGCAGGTAAGGGCGCTGGCGTAGCCGAACCGGGAAGCGATCTTGGATGACGAGATCTTGGTCGTTGCAGCTGTGCTCACGTGGCGAGGCCTTTCTCCTCATCTTTCCCAGCGGCCGTCTGGCCGCGGGCCGGAGTTAGCACCTGTCACGGATGGCCTCGCCGTCGGCGGGCGCTCGGTCAGCCCCGCCCGTGACGGGGAGCCTCGCCTGCGTGGCGCGGACACGTAATCACCGTGATGGTTGCCGGGGCTTCACAGGGCCGATCCCTCCACCCCTCTGGATGAGCGTTATGAAGTTGTCCCAAGCACTGTAACCCGAATCGCCAGTGCAGTCCGCATCAGGGCAGTCCGCATCGGCCTGCGCGGCCAGCCCGGGCGGGCCTGCGGAGCGTCTGCCGCGGCGGCACTGGCGGACACGCGGCCAGCCAGCCGATCCGTCTTCTGCTCACGGCGCCCGTTAGCCTGCCCCACATGGCGGCAAGTTCAGCGGACAGGCTGGTACTCATCGCATCCAACCGGGGACCGGTGTCGTTCACGCTCGGCGACGACGGGCGGCTGTCGGCCCGGCGCGGCGGCGGCGGCGTGGTGTCCGGGCTCTCCTCGGTCGCCGAGCGGGGGAACTCGCTGTGGGTCTGCGCGGCGCTCAGCGACGCCGACCGGGCCGCGGCCCGGGCGGCGCCGGACGGCCGCATGAGCACGGACGGGACTCCGGGCGGCCCGGGGGTGCGGATGCTCGACATTCCCCCGGCGATCTTCCACCGGGCGTACAACGCGGTGGCGAACTCCACCCTGTGGTTCGTGCACCACATGCTCTATGACACTCCGAACCGGCCGGATTTCGGGATGACGTTCGCGCGGGAGTGGGATTCGTACCGGACTTACAACCAGAGTTTCGCCGAGGCGCTGGCGGAGGACGCGGGCCAGGCAGGTCCCGCCCCGGCCCGGGCCGCGGTGCAGGACTACCACCTGACCCTGGTCCCGCGGATGCTCGCCGACCTGCGCCCGGACGTCAGGATCGCGCACTTCTCGCACACCCCGTGGGCACCGCCGGACTACTACCGGATGCTGCCCGACGACGTGGGCCGCGAGGTCCTCGACGGCATACTCGGCGCCGACCACGCCGGGTTCCTGTGCCAGCGGTGGGCGGACAGCTTCATGGACTGCTGCGAGGCGATCCTCGGCGCCACCGTGGACCGGGCCAGGCAGCGGGTGACCCACCGTGGCCACGTCACCGGGATCGGCGTGCACCCCCTCGGCGTGGACGCGCAAGAGCTGATCAGCCGCGCTTCCGAGCCGGACGTCCAGGCCCGGGTCGCGGCCCTGGCCGAGGCCGCGGCCGGCCTGAAGCTGATCGTCAGGATCGACCGCACCGAGCTGTCCAAGAACATCGTCCGCGGCCTGGTGGCCTACCGTGAGCTGCTGGCCACCCACCCCGAGTGGCACGGCCGGGTGACCCATGTGGCCTTCGCCTACCCGTCCCGGCACGACCTGCCCGAGTACCGCGAGTACACCGCCCGGGTGCAGCGGCTGGCCAGGGAGATCTCCGACGAGTTCGGCACCGTGGACTGGGACCCGCTGATCCTGGCGGTCGACGACGACTACGCGCGCTCGCTCGCCGCCTACCGCCTGGCCGACGTGCTGCTGGTCAACCCGATCCGCGACGGCATGAATCTGGTCGCCAAGGAAGGCCCGATCCTGTCCGAGCGCGGCTGCGCGCTCGTGCTCTCCCGCGAGGCCGGCGCGGCCGCGGAGCTCGCGCCTGACGCCCTGATGATCAACCCGTTCGACGTGTCCGGCACGGCGCAGGCCCTGCACCAGGCGCTCCTCATGACAGATCCAGAACGCAAGAGCCGCAGCAAATCACTCGCCCGCGCGGCGGCTGCGCTGCCGCCGGCCCAATGGTTCGCCGACCAGCTGGCGGCCCTCGACCGCGGCACCGGGTGAACCGTGGATGGACGCTGGGCTGGCGCGGGGGCGGTCAGGGCGACGCGCGGCGTTCCATGGCGGCGGCGAGCGAATCGAGCAGCGCCACGACGCCGTCCGGGCCGTCCACGACCAGGTCGGCCACCTCAGCCAGGGCCGCGACCTCGTCGGAGCCGCTGCACACGGTCAGGCCGGGTATGCCGTCGGCGCGCAGCTCAGCAACGGCCTGAAAGGCTGGCCGGTCGCCGAGGTCGTCTCCGCAGTACATGACGGCCATGCAGTCGCGTTCTGCCTGAAGGTCCTTTAGCGCGGCGCCCTTGTCCCCGCCGGGCGGCCGCAGTTCGATCACCATCCTGCCTGGCTGCACCGCGAGACCGGTCCGGTCGGCCAGCCCGGACAGTGGCTCGCGCAGCAGCTCAAGCGCCTGCTCGGGGTCGGCGGCCGGGCGGGTGTGCACCGCCAGCGCGTCGCCCTTGTCCTCGGTCCAGGTGCCTTCTGGCGCGCCCGCCGCAGCCAGCACCCCGGGCAGCTCCTGCCGGGCAGCCGCCACGCCGGGCGGGGCCGGCGGTGAGGTCAGCTTCCCCCCCTCCCAGCGCTGCCTGCCGTACTGGCCGAGGACGATGAGGCCGGGCACCCGGTCCAGGCCGCCGAGCCCGACCGCGGCCAGGGCCGGCCGCCCGGTGATCACGGCCAGGGTCCCGGCCAGCGGGGCCAGCCGCTGCAGCGCGGGGACCGCGCCCGGGTGCGGGCGTGCCGCCGCCGGGTCGGGCACGATCGGGGACAGCGTGCCGTCGAAGTCCAGGGCGATCAGCGCCCGGCCCGGCGCCCGCACCAGCGCGGCCAGGCCCGCCCGGCCCGCCTCGGTCCTGGGCCTGGGCAGCGGCAGCCCGTCCGGGCCGCCCTCAGGGCTCGGCATCCGGCTCAGTCCTGGCGCGCCGACCGGATCCGGTGCCTGCGGCTGCGCTGCCTGCGCAGCCGCGCGACCAGCACCGGGTCGAACTCGGCCGCCTCCGGCCGGTCGATCAGCGCGTTGAGGAGCTGGTAGTAGCGGGTCACGGGCATGCCGAACACCTCAAGGATCTCTCGCTCCTTCGCGCCAGGGAATCGCCACCAGCCCCGCTCGAAGGCCAGGATGCGCATATCGAGCTCAGACAGCCTCGCCACCCCGGCCTCCAGACCTTCCGTATAGGAGTCCATCGTAGGCAGCCCCTATGCGTCGCGCCTCCCGGCGACGTACGCTCACCCTTCGTGGCTTCCTTTGATTCCCTGACATTCATAACGGACTACGGCCTGGAGGACGGGTTTGTCGCCGCCTGCCATGGCGTAGCCGCCCGGATCGCGCCCGGCGCCCGGGTCATCGACATTACCCATCTGGTGCAGCCGGGAGACGTGCGGCGCGGGGCTGCGGTGCTGGCCCAGACCATCCCGTACCTGCCGCCTGCCGTGCACGTGGCCGTGGTGGATCCCGGCGTCGGCACCGCCCGCCGGGGCGTGGCCGTCCAGGCCGGTGACAGCATCCTGGTCGGGCCGGACAACGGCCTGCTGTCCTGGGCGATCGCCGCCAAGGGCGGGGCCGACCGGGCGGTCCTGCTGACCAACGGCGACCTGTGGCTGCATCCGGTGTCGCCGACGTTCCACGGGCGCGACATCTTCATGCCGGTGGCCGCGCACCTGGCCGCCGGGGCCGAGCTGGCTTCGGCCGGGGACCAGCTCGACGTGGCCGATCTGGTCATCCTGCCCTCGCCGACCAGCCGGGTGCGCGACGGCGAGGCCGAGGGCGAGGTCATGTCGGTGGACAGGTTCGGCAACGTGCAGTTGTCCATCGTCGCGGCGGACGTGGGGGAACTCGGGGTCGGCTTCGGCTCCCCGCTGGTGGTCCGCTGCGGCCGCCGTCAGCTCACCGTGCCGTTCCTGGAAACGTTCGCGGCCGTGGCGCCGGGCGAGATCGTCGCGTTCACCGACAGCGCCGGGCTTATCTCGCTGGCCGTCAACGCCGGCGATGCAGCGCAGCAACTCGGCCTTCCGCCCGGCGCGCATGTCCGGCTGTCCGTGGCCCGCCCGGCCTGAACCGCCCCTACCTGGGCTGAACCCACGGCCCGGCCCACCGAACCGCCTCCGGCCGCAGGTAACTGGCCACGGCGAATGCACCCAGTTGGAACGCAAACGGCTTGAACATGGCACAATGCGGGGTACTCCCATGGAAGGCAAGAACGGCGTGCGCCTCAGGTTTCCGCGCCCGATAAGAGCCGCCGCAGTGATCGGCGTGGCTGTCGCATGGGCGGCGCTGGGCAGCGTTCCGGCGATCGCAGCTCAGGTGCGCAACCAAGAGTTTTGGCTCACCACGCTGCACGTCAGGCAGGCCCAGAAGACGACATTGGGCTCGGGCGTGACAGTAGCCGTGCTGGACACCGGCGTGGACCCGGCCCAGCCCGATCTCGCCGGGTCAGTAATCACCGGTCCCGACTACACCCACTCCGGTGAGAAGCAGGGCGGGCCGTCCTTCGGGGTGCACGGGACCGCCATGGCCAGCCTCATCGCCGGCCACGGGCACGGCAAGACCCACGCGAATGGGGTTCTCGGCGTGGCCCCAGGCGCCCGGCTCCTGTCCGTCCGGGTGACCCTCGACGGCGGCGACCCGCTGCTGTCCGAATCGGCCCTCACCTCGGGCCTGCCCAACGCGATCGCAGCCGGGATCAGGTACGCGACGAACAATGGCGCCCAGGTGATCGACCTGCCGCTGGACCCGGGGCAGTCAGCATCTGGCCTCGTAGCGACCCCGTTCCTGGCCCCGGCGCCGAACGCGACGCCGTCCCCGTCGTTCGTGGCCGCGCAGACCGCGGCCGGGGGCAGCACCGCCGAGAAGTCAGCCGTCGCCTACGCGCTCAGCAAGGGCGTGGTGCTGGTCGCGCCCGCGGGCGACAACGGTGCCGCGAGCGACGCCGCGAACTTCCCTGCCTCCTACCGCGGGGTGATCTCGGTGGGCTCGTTCAACAGCAGCTTCACCAAGTCTGTGTTCTCCAGCCGCCAGTCCTACGTGACGCTGACCGCGGCCGGGGAAGGCATGGTCGCGGCCGTGCCCACCGGGTACGCCACGGTCAGCAGCACCAGCGCGGCGAGCGCCATCGTCACCGGGATCGCGACGCTGATCAAGTCGCGGTTCCCCGAGCTCACGCCCGCGCAGGTGGCCCAGGCCTTGACGCGCAGCACGGTGTTCCGGCCGGCCGGGGGTCTCAACGGCTCCGGCCACGGGACCGCGGATGCCGCCCGGGCCCTGGCCGCGGCGGCGGCGATCGCGAAGCCGGGTCCGCACCGCGCCGGGGACGGCGCGGTTGCCCGCCAGCTGCCGGCACTGCCGCCGCCGGTGTCCCAGGCCGGCGAACGGCTAACCCCGAAGCTGGAGCGTGCCGCGGTCCTGTCCCTGGCCGTCCTCATCGTGCTGCTGCTGCCGATCCTGATCTACGTGATGGTGCGGGCCCGGCGCCGGCGGGCCGCCGCCGAGCAGGAGAAAGCCATTCAGGAGGCGGTCTATGCGCCGCAGGCGGCGGCCTATGCGCCCAGCGGTGACGGCAAAGCAGACCAGATGCTCGAGTACTTCGCCGCGATACCCGCCGAGCCCGGCAGCTATAGCGGCTCCCGCCCGGCGAGTGCAGCCTGGCCCAGCCCGCGCGGATCCAGGACTCCCAGCAGCCTGGGCCCCGGCTACGCGCGCGGCGCGGGCAACTTCTCCGGCGCGGGCAGCTTCGGCGACCCCGGCTCCGTGACCGGCGATGATCTGCTGCCCCGCCGCATTGGGGACCAGGCTCCGCGGTCACCTCTGACGCCGATAAACCGGGCGAGTGCCATGCGCCCGCCCAAGGTGTCCGGCTCCCCGCCGTGGGACCCGGCCCCCAAGCCAGAAGGCGAACTCCCGTGGGCCGCCTCGCCGACGCCCATGGGGCTCAACCGCCGTCTTCCCATCCAGGACCTGCCCGCGCCCGCGGCTACGGCCAGCTCGATCTGGGATACGGGGACCGGCAGCGTGCCGAAGCCGGTCGCGGACGCTGATGCGGCCGAGGACGCCGATGCGGCTGGCAAGCCGATCTACGTGTGGAATCCCAGCGCGTCGACGGAGACCCTCCCAGCTCAGCAGCCCCGCAACGAGACCTGACCGGGCCGGCCGGCAGCCCGGACGCACCCGCCCGCCGACCCTTGCCCCGGCCGGCCTGACGTTCATCCCCCGCCGGCCGGGCTGACGTTCATCCCCAGCAGGCCGGCCGTGCTGATGTGCTACCCCGGACGCCGGGCCGCGGCGGCTTCGTTGCTGGCGGCAAGCTCCTGCTTCCGGACAGACGCATACACCGGCACGTACTCCTGACCGGACAGGGCCTGAATGGAATTCATCACCTCGTCCGTGACCGCGCGCCGCTGCCTCGCGCCTGCGGGCTGGTCCCGGTAGGCCTCGAAGGTCAGCGGTTCGCCGATGGCGATCCTGATCCTGGCCATGCGGGGGATCTTGTGTCCCGGCGGCAGCACGCGGTCGGTCCCGGACATGGCCACGGGAATCACCGGCAGGCCCGAGTGCAGCGCCAGCCAGCCGATGCCCGTCCGGCCACGGTAGAGCCGCCCGTCCGGTGACCTCGTGCCCTCGGGGTAGATGCCGAACAGCGCGCCCTCGCGCAGCAGGCCAAGGGCCGCCTCGAGCATGTCCTGCGCCGCACGCGCGCCGGCCCGGTCCACGGACAGCTGCTTGGTGGCGCGCAGGTACGCGCCGGTGGCCCGGTCGATCAGCCGGGTCCCGGTGAAGTACTCGGACTTGGCCGCGAAGGTAACCGGGCGGTCGACCATCAGCGGCAGGAAGACCGAGTCCACGATCGACAGGTGATTCGAGGCCAGGATGGCTCCGCCGGATGCCGGGATATGCTCACTGCCCGTGATCTCCGGCCGCCACAGCAGGTGCAGGAATGGCCCGGCGATCACTCGCGACACCCGATATTGCACTGCGTCCCTCCGCTCGCCACCCGCCAACGCCCGTCACAGATTAACCTGGCCGACCCAGCCGGGATGCAGCGTCACAAAGCCGCCGTAACAGTCCCCTGGGCCCTGCCCCGGCTGCTTAGCGACGAGATCCGCCGACAGAGGTCAGGAGCGCGCCGAGTCCGGGGCGGGCGACGATGCAGACGGCGTACCGCCTTCCGCCCGGATCCCGGGCGGGGCACCTGGTTCGCCCGGGACGCCGGGTGAGACCGGGACGGACGACACGATGGCGATCGCCAGCGGCAGGGCGAGCGGCAGGGCGGCCGCGGCGACCGTGATCCCTGAGTCGTTCGCGAACCAGCCGAGCAGCCCGATCAGCCATATTGCCGTGAACATCGGCCGCAGCAGCGGCAGCTCCCCGAACGCCGCCGCGAGCGATCGCAGGCCGAGCCTGGCCGGCCAGACGAGCATCAGCCCGGCGGCGAGAATGACCAAAGGGACCACCAGGACCCACGGGTTCTCACTCAGCGAGCCGATGTTGGAGCCGGCCTTCCGCTGCAGGATCCCGCCCGAGCCCCCGTGCAGCACGTGCCCGACGAACGCGCCGATGTCCGACGGCCCGGTGGCCGGGATGAAGTAGTTGAGCAGCGCGAACCCGGCCACGAGCAGCAGCCCGCTGACCGCGATCAGCGACAGCCGCCCGGCGCCCAGCCGCAGGCCGGCCACCGCGGCGAGCAGCAGCAGGAACGCGGGCACCATCGCGATCGTCCCGCCCACCTTCGCGCCGAAGCCGGGCCACCCGGATGCGATCACGGTGAACAGGGCCACCGCGGCCGCGGCGGCGACGGCCTGACGGCGGGAGCCGCGGCGCAGCGCGGCCGCGCCCACCCACGCCGCGCAGGCGATTCCGGCCACCCCATACGCGCCGATCCCGTTGTTGCCTATCCCGTAGTAACGGCCTCCCACGATGACGGACAATCCGAACGGCGTGCCCAGCTGCAGCCGGGATCCGGTCATCACGTCCAGGCCGACCACCGCGACGGTTACGGCGGCCACGAATCCCGGCGGGCCGAGCGGGTCCCGCCGCCACGGCCCGGCCAGCGCGGCCACCCCGATGACCGCCGCCCAGGCGAGGGCCATCGTGTACAACGACAAGGCCGGGTGCGGCAGCAGCCACCACGGGACGAGGCTGGCCAGGAAGATTCCCGCGGGAAGCGCCACCACGAGCGTCCCCGCCGTCCGGTAGGCCGCCAGGCGGCGGCGCCTGCGGTCCTCGCTGCTGCCCCGCAGCACCAGGGTGAGCAGGCCGAACAGCACGCCCTCGCCGAAACCGTAGATCAGGAAGAACGGGGCGAGCGTGGCCCGGTACACCTGCGCCGCCGTGTCCTGGCCGACCAGGCCGCGGGTCGTGGCGGCCAGCGTCCCGCGGGGCGCGGTCCGGATCACCGAGCCCACGATTCCCTGCGGCACCGTCGCGCCGCGCCAGCGGAGCACGGTCGGGGTCAGGTCGGTGATCACCGTCAGCCCCGGCTGCCTGGTGGCGGCGGAGGCGAGCTCGCCGGACCGGTACCCGGGACCGCTGACGATGATCGCCCGAAGATGCGGCGCCAGGTCGTCGCCCAGTCCGGCGACCGCGACGATCGCCCCGGCCGGGGCGGCCGCGATGATCCTCCCGGCCGCGCGGTCGGCGGACCGCACCGCGCCTGCCCTGGCGCTGCCGACGGGAAGCGCGCCGAGGTCCACGACGGTGAGCGGGCAGCTGCTCAATACGGCCCGGCTCACGCCGCGTGCGGCCGGCACGTAGGAGGAAACCTGCCCGGCGGGACCGGCCAGGGCGAGCGCGGCGCCAGGTCCGATCGCGGTGGCGCAGTGCCCGCGGCCGGCCGCGCGGGCCAGCAGCCCCCAGTCCGGACCGTAATGGAATTGCTGCCTGTTGTAGTGGACGAGCGACGGCATGGCTGGGATCCTGGCGGGCCCGGCGGGGCCCGGCGCGGGTCCCGCCGCGGCGGGAACGACCTGCGGGAGTACGGGGCATGGGCCGGCCGCCGCGTGCGGGGCCGCGGCCCGGGCGCCCGCGTTCAGCGTGAGCCAGGCGTCCGCCGGGCAGGTGCGGCTCGCCGCGGCGGTCACCACGAGCGAGCCGGCCGAGCCCTGCCCGGCGAGCCGCCACAGCACCGGGGTCGCGGCCGCGGATATGTCGGTCCAGCGCAGTCCCGCAATACCAATGAAGACCACCTGGCGGCCTGATGACCCGGCCGCCGCGCTGGCGGTGCCGGCCCCGCTGACGGCGGCGGCTTCGCGGGCCACGCCAGCCCGCTGACCCGGGCCAGCCGAGGCGGCCAGGGCCGATCCCCCGGCCCCGGCGAGCACGGCGCTACCCAGCACCGCGCTACCCAGCACCGCGCCGCCAAGCACCAGCGCCCTGACCAAGGTCCACCGCACGCTGTCAACCGTATCCGCCGATAACGGCCCGGGTGGCTGCGTCGCGACGAGCCAGCCGATGCGGGATGGCAGCGCGGGCCGGTGACCAGATTCGCGCCGCTGACGTGGGCGTGGCGTGGAGCCGGTGAGCGGGATCGAACCGCTGACCTGCCGTTTACAAGACGGCTGCTCTGCCTACTGAGCTACACCGGCGGGAGACTCGCTGCATGGTAGCCCAGGCCGGCTCTCGGGCTCACCCGCGAGTAGGGCTGGCGTTGGCTTTCTCTAGGCGTCGAGCCGCTGGAGCGGATGGTGGTTCTCTGTCGCGGAGTGCTCGATGCCGGGCACGCCGTGGCCTTGATCGCCGTTCAGCACCGGCTCGCACGGACTGAGCTGGACATCGAACTGCGCGTCGAGCGCTGTCGACAGGGCGGCCAGCGTCCGCAGGGTGAGATTCTCGCCTCCGGACAGGACCTGGCTAACCCGGCCCGGGGAGACGCCCATGCGGCCTGCGAGGTCGGCCCGGCTCAGGCCATGCTCCCGCATGTGCCAGTTGATCTCGTTCGTGAGCTGCGTGATCAGGCGGGACAACTCTTCGTCGATACGGGCCTCGACGGCTTGCCGGTCGGACGGAACACCAAGTCGAAGGCCCATGGGGAACTCCCAGTCGTTCGCTGCTGATGCTTAGCCATAGCTAAAGCTATAGGCATGCCTAAAGGCAGTATCGCCAGGGCCAGTATACGCTCACCTCCGCAAGCAAAACGTTACCAGGCTGTTACCGGAGCGTTATGAAGCGCCCCGGGCCAGGCGGCGGCGAGGGCCGGGCCCACGGCTAGCTTTGCGATCTTGAGCCCTCGATGGCCGCAACTTGCCAGCAAAGATGGCAAATGTTCCGGTTGGGACCACAGAAGCGATTATGCCTAGATAGATCGTGAATGACCTGCAACCATTGTCCCTCGGCCAGGTCGGCCACCGGCTTTAGCCGCAAGGGTGCAAGGGAGGGGCCTGGAGCCATGCCGATCTGGGCCGAGACCGTCGGAACCATCGCTGTATCCCTGGTCTCGGCGTACATCTTCCTGCTGCTCCGCTGCCGGGGAACCGGATACCCGTTCGGGCCCCGCGCGAGGTGGTGGGCGATCACCATCGTGGTGATCACTGCCGCTGTCTCGACCGGCCTGGGCCTGGCCGCGGTCGCGGTCGGCGAGCATGGCCTCGCCGCCTACGTCGGCCTTCTCCTGCCCAGTGGCCTGTGGCTGAGCAAAGCGTCCGCCCAGCGCCGCCCCGGGGCCAGCCTGGTGCCCGAGGCACTGGCCGGCTGGCTGACGCTCCCGCTTCGCCGTCTCGACGACCGGATGGGCGACGACATGCAGGATTGGTGCGATATCCGGCTGAAGGTGGCAGCGTCGCGGCCGCAGTGGCTGGCGGATGCGGCGCAGTATTACTACAACCAGGTCGCGACCCGGCTGAGGGATGCCCAGGCGAGAGATCAGCTGAGCCGGTGGCGGGAATCCATCACGCACAAGGTCAGGGTGGTGCGCCTGATTGGCCTGGACACCACCCCGGCGAGACTGCAGGCTGTCCTGCAGTCCCACCCATCCACGAGGGACACGCGCAAGTACCATGCTGACGATCTGTCGCGCCTGACCCGCCGGTTAGTAAGCGAGGCAGAGAACGAGCTGCACCTCTTCCTGGCTTACCTGTACCGGCTCGGCTACCACAAGCTGCTCATCTACCCGTTCCGGACGCCGCCCGCGCCACCCGCCGCACGCGGGCTGCGCCGGTCCGCCGGGCCAGGGCCTGCGGCCAACTGACGTCGCCCTGGGGGCACGGGCTGGCATCATCGAGCACATGACCGTCGTGAAGATCAACGCGATTACAGTATCGGCCGGCAGCGGGGACGAACTCGCCCGCAGGTTCGCGGCCAGGGCGGGAGCGGTCGACAACCAGGACGGCTTCGAGGGCTTTGAACTGCTCAAGCCGACCGACGAGCGCACCACGTGGCTCGTGGTCACGCGGTGGCGGGATGAGGCTTCGTTCAAGGCCTGGCTGAGCTCGCCCGCGTTCGGTCACGGCCACCGGTCCGCGGCTGAGCGCAGTGGCGGTGAGCCACCCGCCCCGGTCGGCGTGAGCAGCGAGCTGTGGTCCTACGAGATCGCCGGCGGCTCGGCCGGATAACTACGCGCCGCGAACTGGCACCGGCCGGCCCCGGGCCGGAAATAGCCGACAAGATCCAGTTGTACGGCTAAGTTGACTACAGGAGCAACCCTGGTCGGCCACCGCGGACCGGTTGCCTCACGGGGGGCTTCCGAAATGCTGGTTGATCTTGCCAGGTTGGCAGATGCCTTTCGCAGTCCGCTGTGCCATGGTTCATGCGCAGCAACGGATGGGAGCCGGGGATGCGGTGGTGGGGCCGGGGAGTCTCCGGAGCACGGCCGCCGCTGCCAGTGCACCTGGTGGAGCGCCCGGACCTGCTGGCCGCAACCGTCCGTGCGCTGTGTGCCAGGGAGCGGCCAGTGGCCGTGGTCGGGATCGGCGGGGCTGGCAAGTCGACCCTGGCCGGGCAGGCGTGCGCGGATCGCGAGGTGCAGCGTGCCTTCCGGGACGGGATCGCCTGGCTGGAGGCCGGCCCCGGGAAGTACCCGGAGGCGCTGCTGGCCGATCTGGCCGTCGGCCTGGAACTGAACAACGCCGCGATCACTTTCGGCACGAAAGAGCAGGGCCGCGAGCAGCTCGCGGCTGCGCTGCGGAGCAGGCGGATACTGATCGCAGTAGACAATGTGTGCGAGGCTCGCCAGCTGGACGTTCTCACCGGGCTGACGCCCAAATGCACTGTGCTGTTCACCACCCGTCTGTCCGAGCTGACCAAACCGGTCAAGGCCGAAGAGGTCAGGGTCGACGAGCTGACCCAGGACCAGGCGCTGGAGTTGCTGGGCCGCTGGACGGACCGGGCTCCGGCAGCATTGCCGGATGCGGCCCGAGCGCTGTGCGCCCGGGTAGGAGGCCTGGCGCTTGGCGTTGCGACAGCCGGGGCGATGGCCGCCCGGGGCACGCCCTTCTCCGACGTGCTGGCCTCAATCAAGGGGGAGCCGGTCCAGACCGGGACCGATCTGGATGTCGTGGACCGGTACCGGTCGCTGTTCGACGTGATCGAGGCCAGCATCGCCAACCTCCCCGAGGCCGACCAGAAACGTTACGCCCAGCTGGCTGTTTTCGCCCGGCGCGGCTCGTTCCCTCGCGACGCCGCCTGGGCGCTGTGGCAACCTGAGCTGCCGGATTCCGAGGCCGACGAACTGCTCGCGGAACTCACCGGCAGGTACCTGCTCACGGCCGCGGGCGAGGGCTGGTTCGCCGCCCACGACCTGCACTATGACGTCATCGAGCGCCGGCTAGGCACCGCCGGGCTCACCGCTGCCCACGCCCGGCTGCTTGAGGGCTACCGCCTCCGCTATGCCGGCGGATGGGCCGGTTCGGTGACCGACCCCTACCTGGCCCGGGCCCTGACCGGTCACCTCCACGACGCTCACCTCAACGCCGAATTGCGCGCGGTGCTCACCGATACGGCCTGGATCCAAGCTCGTCTCAGGCACGGGCCGCTGCCGGGCCTGATTACTGACTACGGATACTCAGGGGACCCGCTCACGCGCCAGATCCTGCGGATCTTGCGGATCTCTGCTCCGGTCCTGGTCGCCGACCCGGCACAGGTCCGGGCGCAGCTCGCCGACCGCCTTAAAGGTCACCAGGACCCCGGCATCACCGCCTGGGCCGCTGACCTGACCCGCCAGGCCGACGGCCCGGGTTCCGGTCCGGCGCCGCTTACCCTCGCCCCGACCATCGCCCCGCCCGGGCAGGTCCTCACCGGCCACACCGACCCAGTCCGGGCGGTGGCGGTCACCCCGGGCGGCCTCCGCGCGGTCAGCGGCGGCGACGACGGGTCGGTGCGCATTTGGGAGCTGGACACGGGCCGCGAGCAAGCCACCCTCACCGGCCACACCGACTGGGTACGGGCCGTGGCGGTCACCCCGGACGGCACCCGCGCCGTCACCGGCGGCGACGACGGGTCAATGCGGATCTGGGACCTGGCCACCGGCCGCGAGCTGGCCACCCTGACCGGCCATGCCCGCCCGGTCTGGTCAGTGGCGGTCACCCCCGACGGCACCCGCGCGGTCACCGGCAGCGGCGACGGCTCGGTGCGGATCTGGGACCTCGCCGCTGAATGCGAGCAAGCCACCCTCACCGGCCACACCGGCGAGGTGTTCTCGGTGGCGGTCACCCCGGACGGCACCCGCGCCGTCACCGGCAGCGGCGACGGGTCGCTGCGGATCTGGGACCTGGCCACCGGCCGCGAGCAAGCCACCCTCACCGGCCACAGCGGCTGGGTATGGGCGGTGGCGGTCACCCCGGACGGCACCCGCGCGGTCAGCGGCGGCGAGGACGGGTCGGTGCGGATCTGGGACCTGGCCACCGGCCGCGAGCAAGCCACCCTCACCGGCCACACACGCCAGGTGTTCTCGGTCACCGTGGTCCCGGACGGCACCCGCGCGGTCAGCGGCGGCAGCGACGGGTCGGTGCGGATCTGGGACCTGGCCACCGGCCGCGAGCAAGCCCCGGCCCCCGCCCCAGCGCCTGCGCGTGCGCCTGCCTCAGACAGCTGGGCATTCTCGGTGGCGGTCACCCCGGACGGCACCCGCGCGGTCAGCGGCAGCGACGACGGGTCGGTCCGGGTCTGGGACCTGGCCCGCGGCCGCGTGCTGGCCACCCTCACCGGCCACCGCCGCCCGGTCTGGTCGGTGGCGGTCACCCCGGTGGGCACCCGCGCGGTCAGCGGCAGCAGCGACGGGTCCGTGCGGGTCTGGGACCTGACCGCGGGCCGCGAGCTGGCCAGCCTCACCGGCCATGCCCGCCCGGTCTGGTCGGTGGCGGTCACCCCGGACGGCACCCGCGCGGTCAGCGGCAGCGAGGACGGGTCGGTGCGGGTCTGGGACCTGGCCCGGGGCCGCGTGCTGGCCACCCTGACCGGCCATGCCCGCCCGGTGCTGGCCGTGGCCATCACCCAGGACGGCACCCGCGCGGTCAGCGGCAGCGGCGACGGGTCGGTGCAGGTGTGGGACCTGGCGCGGGGCCGCGTGCTGGCCACCCTGACCGGCCACACCGGCGAGGTGTTCTCGGTGGCGGTCACCCCGGACGGCACCCGCGCGGTCAGCGGCGGCAGCGACGGGTCGGTCCGGGTCTGGGACCTGACCGCGGGCCGCAAGCTAGCCAGCCTCACCGGCCATGCCCGCCCGGTATTTTCTGTGGCAGTCACCCCCGATGGCCTCCTGGCGGTCAGCGGTGGCGAGGACGCGTCGGTGCGGGTCTGGGACCTGACCGCCGGGGCCGAGGTTGCCCGCTGGTCGGGCGGCTACCCCGTCATCGGATGCACCGCGCTACCCGGTCACCCCGTCAAGATCGGCGTAGGGCAGAAGCAGGGCCCGCCATTTGTGCTTGAGCTCCGCAGGATGGCCCGTCGGCGAGATCCCGACCGGGAGAACCATCGGGGATCCCAGGCGGTATCTGGCCCCAGGCGACGGGCAGGGGAGCCTGGCTCCACGGCCGCGACAATCGGTACCGGGAGTCGCCGCGCCCGGTGATGCACCGCCCGGTGACTCCGGCGATAGCGCGACCCCGCGGTCTTACCTCGGCCTAGCCCACGATGTCCGGCAACGTCATATTTACCGGTCTTCTCGCGAAGAAGTCACAGAAATTATAACGAACGTGTAACGTAGGTCACGTGGACGTCATCCAGCTTGGCCCAGCGAGCGTCTACTCTCAGCCAGGTAAATTGCGCGGGATCGGTCGCAGTTGATCCTTTGGCACTAGTTCAGGAGAACCTGACCCATCCTGGGGGGGACAAAGGGCACATGGACGCAGGGCTACCCACACCCACGCGGGCTGGCGTTGTCGCTGTCAATAATGGCGCGTCTTTTATTCAAACTGACGGGAAAGCATATCTTTCAACAGCGTTGCTAAGAGGTGAAGCCGCCGTTCCGCCTGCCCGGCCCGCTAAAGCGCGTGGCGGGCAGCCGACGCACGTGAATATCAGTTACGCAATTCGCCGACGTTCCGTGTGAATCAGGCGGTAATTAGCCCCGATGAAAATAGTGATGATTACGGAAGGCACTTATCCGCACCAGTTCGGTGGGGTGAGCGTATGGTGCGACCAGATCGTCCGCGGGATGCCCGGCTATGACTTCCAGTTGCTCGCCCTGGTGGCGACCGGCGCAGAGCAGGTTGTGTGGGAGTTGCCCGCCAACATCTCCTCGGTAGTCAAGGTGCCGCTGTGGGGATCGCCGCCGACCGGGCCCCGGTCCGGCCGGCCGATCCGGCTCCCTTCGCGCCTATTGCGGCAACTCATCAATTCCCTGCTTGACCTGTCTCCGGAGGCCGAGCGCCGCTTCGGTGACGTAATGCGCAAGCTATTCGACTTTGCTCAGCGAGGAAATCTCAGCGCCGCCCTGTCCAGCGGAAGGGCCATACGGTTGCTCACCGAGGCTTGGCAGAGCCGGTGGTCGGGCGCTGATCAGCCCGCGCCGAACCTGAACGACGCAGTTACCGCGATGCAGTTGCTGGATCACTGCCTCCGCCCGCTGTCGCACCCTCCGATACGAGCGGACGTCGTGCACGTGGCGACCAATGGGCTAGGCGTGTTGCCGGCGCTGACTGCGAAGTGGCGATACGGAACGCCGGTCATCGTGAGTGAGCACGGTATCTACTTGCGTGAGCAATACCTGCATGGTCCCAAGCTGCCGTACCGATGGCCAGTGAAGGCCCTGTACCTGGAGTTCCTTCGCCAGCTTTGCGCACTCGGCTACCGCGAGGCGGAGACGATCACTCCTTGCAACGTCTACAACCGGCGCTGGGAGGAACGGCTCGGCGCCGACCCGAAGCGCATCCGCACCGTGTACAACGGCGTGGACCCCGTCAACTTTCCCGCCCACGACAGTGAACCCGAAGAACCCACGATTTCGTGGGCCGGGCGCGTCGACCCGATCAAGGACCTGGAAACGCTGCTACGCGCCTTCTCGCTGGTGCACCAGGACATGCCCCAGGCCAGGCTGCGCCTGTTCGGTTCCCCGCCCAAGGGCAGGGAACCTTACCTGGAACGCTGCCGGGCGCTAGCGGCCGACCTCGGGATTGGCGAGGCGACCACGTTCGAGGGTCACCTCGATAAGGTCAGCCTGGCCTACAACGCTGGCAGCATCGTCGCGCTCTCCAGTGTCTCCGAGGGCTTCCCTTACAGCCTGATAGAGGCCATGACCTGTGGCCGGACCTGCGTTGCCACCGATGTCGGCGGGGTCACAGAGGCCGTCGGCGATACCGGCCTGGTGGTGCCGCCCGGGAGCCCGGCACGCCTGGCGCAGGCTTGCCTGACCTTTCTGCAGGACGATGAACTGCGGCACCGTCTCGCTGCGGCGGCCCGGGCCCGGGCGCTGGAGTTCTTCACGATAGACGGGGCGATCAGCAAGTTTGACGAAATCTACAGCTTCCTGGCCGCCGGCCATCCGCTCCCGGTTGCTCCGCCCGAGCCGAGCGATGACCTGCCAACCGAACTGATGTGGAAGGCCGCGGGATGAGCGCGGGGACCATCCAGGAGCTGCCGCCATCCCCGGCACGCGGCAACGGGGCGGGCGGCAGGCAACGGCGGAAGAAGGTCGCCTACGCCGAAGCCCCCAAGCCGCGTGACGTAGAGGAACTGTGCGAGCAGTACGCCGTGGTGTGTGAATCCGCGGTGCATCCACTGGAGATCGCCAGCGCGCTGGAATTCGATGGCCTGAATGACCCGGCGGTGCAGAAGCGCTACGGCGTTTCCGATGTGTTCACGCTCGCCGAGGAGATGTACCGGCGGGTGCCGCGCAGGCCGACCGAGCCGGCACCGCCGCCGGATCCGTGGCGGGTCAGCAAGTTGCGGCCGGCCCTGCATGGCCTGCTCTACGGGCTGCCGACGGTCTGCTTCGCGGCTGCCGACCGGCTGCTGGCTGGCCAGGGCGTGCTCAACATCCTGATGGTGGCGTTGCTCACCTCGTGGGCGCTGAGCCAGGCCCTTGCCTATCTCGGCTACATGCGGCTGGGCCAAGGGCTTCCGGTCCAGGCCCGGCGGGTGCTTCTGGCCGGCCTTGGCGCCGGGATGGTGGGAGTGGTCATGGCCATGGGCGTCATGGCCCTGGTGATGCCCGTGCAGATCCCGGCGCTCCTCTTCGGCCTTGGCCTGGGCGCGTACATGCTCGGCGCGACGGTGCTGCTGGTGCTGGGCGCCGAGCGGCTGCTCTTTGTCGCGCTCGCGCCCGGAGTGCTGGGCGCGGGCGCGTTCCTGCTGCTTGGCCGGCCCTCGCAGCTCGAGCATGCGGCCTGGGGCACGCTGGCCGTCACGCCACTCCTAGCGGTTGGGCTGGCCGTAGCCTGCACCATCCGGGCGGCTGGTCTTCGCAGCCGCAGCAGGCGTCTGGGCGCGAAGGCGGAAAGGCTGATCGCAGCCGCTGACCTGCGCAAGGCGCTGCCGAGTGCCGGGTTCGGGCTGGTCGCCGGCGGGTTGCTGGTCTTCCCGGTCGCGGTGCACTCGCCCGGCCAGGGGGGCACGAATACCGGCGCGCTGATCGCGTCGCTGCCGCTGGCATTGAGCATGGGCGCGGCAGAGTGGATGCTCGTCTGGTTCCGGCGGCGCTCGCAACGGCTGTTGCGGCAGACCCGGGAGCTGCGCGCGTTCGCCGCGCGAGCCCAGCTCACCCTGATCGCCGCGGTGCTGCAATACCTGGGCGCCAATGTATTGATGACCATCGCCGTGGTCTCGGTCGCTTTCGAGAGCCGGCTTATTCATCCGGAATGGACGGTCCTGTTCCAGATCGCGGCGTATATGGCGATCGGCTGCTCGATGTTCCTCTCGTTGCTGCTGCAGGGATTCGGTTTCCGGATCTTCCCGCTGGCCGCCTGCGCTGTGGCGCTGGCCGTTGAGGTCGTATTCCGGCACTACGGGGTATTCGCGCAGCTCAAGGTGTGCGCGGAACTACTCCTCGTGCTCGCTGCCTACGCCGGGTGGGTGCTGGGGGGGCCCGCGCGACACGCGTGCTGAGGCGGGGAGCCACCGGCGGGTGGAAGCAAACGGCTGAAGAAGGAAAGGAAGATTTATGCGGATATTCGTGACCGGCGGCGCCGGCTTCATTGGCTCACACCTGACCGACGCGTTCCTGGCCCGGGGCGATGAAGTCACGGTAGTGGATGACCTCTCGGCCGGCTCCGCAGCGCGCCTGGATGATCGCGCCGTGCTGCACAAGCAGAGCATTATTCACGGCGAGCAGCTTGCGGCGCTGGTGGAAGAGGCCAGGCCCGAGCTGATCTGCCATCTGGCCGCGCAGATCGACGTGCGGGCGTCGGTGGCGTGCCCGGCCGACGATGCCGAAGTGAACGTGGTCGGCACCGTCAATGTGCTGGAGGCGGCACGCAGGGTCGGCGCGCGATTGCTGTTCTGCTCCACCGGCGGTGCCATCTACGGCAGGGAAGCGCCGATCCCGTGCCCGGAGAGCGTGGTGCCGCTGCCCGAGTCCCCGTACGGCATCGCGAAGTTCTGCGCCGAGCAGTACGTCGGCCTGTACAACCGGCTGCATGGCGCAACGCATGCCGTGCTGCGGTTCGCCAACGTCTACGGCCCGCGGCAGGACCCGACCGGTGAGGCCGGCGTGATCGCGATCTTCTGCTCCCGGGTGCTCGCAGGAAAGCCGCCGACCATCTACGGCGATGGCACGCAGACCCGCGATTACGTGTATGTCGGTGACGTCGTCGCGGCCGCGCTCGCCGCGGCGGACAGCGGCAGGCCGGGCATCTGGAACATCGGGACCGGAACCGAGACCAGCGTCCTCGACCTGGTCGCGCTCATTGAGCAGGCCGCGGGGCATGCCGTCGAACCGGAGTTCGCCGCACAGCGGGCGGGCGAGCTTCAGCGCAACGCCCTCGCCGCGGAACTGGTCATGCGCGATCTTGGCTGGGGCCCTGCTACCTCGCTCGCCGACGGCGTACGAGCCGTCTACCGGTGGATCGAGGCCGACGCGCCCGTCCGCGCGCCGTCATGACGCGGGCGGAGCGGCGAAGCCAGCGCTGAGCAACCGAGCCAGCAACCCAATGTGGCGTCCGCGGTCGCGGACGCGTTCGCCTCAACTAGTGGGGGGAAGATGACCCAAGGATTGAAGCGCCTCGGTCTGGCGCTTAGCTTGCTGGGCGCGGCCACGCTAGCCGTGGTCGGTGCCTCGTCGGGCCTGGCCGACGCGGCGGTCAGTCGCGGTCCAAGCCATCCGATTCAGGCCGAGCTGATCCCCTTGTATGACAACGCGAATGCCGCCGATTGGACCGCAGTGTGCTCGCAGACCAATGGCGTCGTGACCTTCGAGGGCTCCTACGGCACGGCCGGCGAAAATCCCTACACCTCCTGGGCACCGGCGGCCTGGGAAGCGGGCTACCCGGCCAAGGACTTCTCCGCGCTCATCTACAACGCGCCGGATGAGGCCACTGCGCCCCAGCCGGCTTCGGCGTGCGGGTCGCTGGCTCAGCAGAACATCGGATATGTCTACGTCGGAACGTGGTACGACCAGCTGCCGCCTTATTTCAGCAGTTTCCTGGCTGACGCCGCCCAAGGCATCTGTTAGCCCGCAGCATTAGGGGCCGGGAGCATTACTGCGCCCGGCCCCTGGCCGTCCTGGCCGCCGCGCGTCGACGGGTAGCGGGTGCCCGTGCCGGATGAGCGGCCCCCCGTAACGAAACATGCGGTCAAACAGGATCGTTCATGCGAGAATCGCCGGAGGCTACGCTGCCGCGGGAGGGAAGTCTGTGACTCAGCTCGCCTCGGACGGCACAGCACTGGTCGCGCCGCAGCTGATCGTGCCCGCCTATTTCCATCCGGCTGTGTGCCCAGGAGACTGGGCCTTGCTCGCCGAGCGCGCGGCTCAGATCCGCATGATCGTGCTCAACCTGGCCAGCGGGTCTGGCACTCAGCCCGACGTGGCTTTCGCCACTGCCCTCGAACGGGTGCATTCCGCCGGGGTGGCGGTGGCCGGGTACGTGGACACCAACTATGGCCATCGCTCCACCGGCGAAGTACTCGATGAGATCAGCCGGTACATCGCCTGGTACCAGGTATCCGGCGTCTTCTTCGATCGCGTGCCGAGCGCTACCGAGAGCCTTGATCATTATGCTGACCTGACCCGCCGGGCGCGGGCCACAGGAGCGCGCGTGGTGGCCTTCAACCACGGCGTCCACCCGGTCCAGGATTATGCGGAGCACGCCGACCTTCTTGGCACGTTCGAGGGCCCTTGGCCGGCCTACATCGACATGGCTGTGCCACGCTGGGCCAGGGCCCGGCCGGCGGACCAGTTCTTTCACCTCGTGTACTC
>WNGR01009191.1_pt1 | contig 30250 bp, 30 predicted proteins | sample 5407581 | NCBI WGS metagenome assembly WNGR01 (sample SAMN13153383, study PRJNA577476) | soil metagenome | isolation source: 80 cm soil or saprolite under Garry oak tree replicate 2 | place: USA:California | collected 2016-06-15
TGATGGCCTCGCGCAGCGGCGCGGTGCTCAACCCCGGCACGACCGCCGGCGGCGCGCTCGCGCCGGCCGATCGCAACGCGGTGCCGGGCTTGCCGCCCGGTTACCCATCAGCCCAATAGGTGACGAGATGAACTCCGCGACCAGCATCAAATTCGACATGTCGGCTCAACGGGCCGAAACGCACCGGATGGGCACCGCGCATCCTCTGTCGGGCGAAGGCCCGTGGGCCGCGAGCGCCGAGGAGCGCAAGCTGCTGTGCCTGCTCGACGACGGCCGCCTGCTCGTGGCCGAGGGGCACGAACTCAGCCCGTACGTGCTGTCGTATCGCGCGCGGCTCGACCGGCTGCAGCATCCTTACCGTCTGCTGGCCGTGAGTCTCGACGACGTGCGGCGCGCGTACGAAGGCATGCGCCGCGACGGCACCGGCGAGCGCGTCGATCACACGGCGATGCAGGTGCTCGCGAAGGAACTGATCGCGCAGGCGTGCCGCGAGCGCGCGTCGGACATTCATATTCGCGTCAAGCGTTTCAGCACGGAGATCCTGTTTCGCATTCACAACGAGCTGGTGCGCGTGAGCGAGCAGACCCGCGAGCAGGGCGCGCGTCTGCTCGCGACCCTCTATGCGGCGATGGCGAGCGTATCGGACAACACATACAAACCGAACGAGCGCCAGGACGCGGCGATCGGCGACCGCGACAAGCTGCCCGAAGAACTGTTCGGGGTCCGTATCGCCACCGCGCCGACCAGCACCGGCAGCGTGATGGTCATGCGTCTGCTCTACAACGATGCCGGTGACTCGACCGACCTGCGCCTGCTCGGCTATTCCGATACGCAGTCGGGCTATATCGACGAACTCAAACGCCTGCCGCACGGTATGAACGTCATCAGCGGCCCGACCGGTTCGGGCAAATCCACGACCTTGCAGCGCGTGCTGGTAGGCAAGATCACCGAGTGCGCGGGCTCGATCCATGTGATCACGGTGGAGGACCCGGTCGAATATCCGATCGCGGGCGCCGTGCAGACGCCCGTCGTCAACGCGGCGACGGAGGAGGCTCGTTCGCAGGCGTTCGCGAGCGCGATCGCCAATGCGATGCGTCTCGATCCGGACACCATCATGATCGGCGAAATCCGCGATCGCGCGTCGGCGCAGAGCGCGTTGCGCGCGTCGATGACGGGCCACCAGGTCTGGACGACCGTGCACGCGAACAGCGCGATCGCGATCGTCGACCGGCTGGTCGATCTCGGACTGCCTCTCGGCATGGTGACCGACGAGTCGGTGATCACCGGTCTCATCAGCCAGCGGCTCGTCAAGGTGCTGTGCCCGCATTGCAAGCGGCGCCTCGCCGGCGCGCCGCAGGAGGAGCAGGACCAGGCGCTCGCCGCGCGCGTGCGCCGCGCGGTCGGCGCCGCGTTCGACCGGGTGTTCGTGCAGGGCCCCGGCTGCGCGCATTGCGCGGGACGCGGCACGACCGGGCGCACGGTGGTCGCCGAGGTCATCCATACCGATGCGCAGTTCTTCGCGTACATCCGCGAAGGCAACAGAAAAGCGGCGCTGACCTATTGGCTCGATCACCTGGGTGGCCGAACCATCGTCGAGCACACGATCGAAAAGGTGTCGGCGGGGCTCGTCGATCCGCGTTCGGCCGAGCGCATCGTCGGCCCACTGGTGCCGCGCAGCGAGCCGGTGCGGCTGCGTTCGGTGGAGAACGTCGAGGGCGTGCGTCCGGCCGCACCGGGCAGCGCGGCCGTCGGAGCCGACTATGACGTTTGACCTGAACCGGCACTGGGCGAAGCTGCAGGCGACCGCGCAGGCGCGTCTGCGGCTCTACCGGAAGATCGAGAAGATGCTGTCGAACGGTCTGCCGCTGCTCAAGGTGCTGCAGGACCTGGAAATGCGTGCTTCGCACGACGGCCGCAAGCCGACGCTGCCCGAAGCGGTGCTGATCGGCGAATGGCGGCGCGTCGTGCAGAACGGCGGCGGTCTCGCCGAAGGGATGGACGGCTGGGTGCCGCAGGCCGAGCAGATGATCGTGATGGCCGGCGAGCAGTCGGGGCGGCTCGAAGCGGCGTTGCGCTCGGTGACCGGCATCGTGATGTCGGGACGCCGTATCCGCAATACGGTCGTCGGCGGGCTCGCCTATCCGGTCGCGCTGTTCGCGATGATGCTCGCCTATCTGTATCTGTTCGGCGCGAAGCTCGTGCCGCAGTTCGCGGCGATCGAAGATCCCGCGCGCTGGCATGGCTCCGCGCGAATGCTCTATGTGCTGTCGCTGTTCGTTCAGACGTGGCTGCCCGAGTGCGTGCTCGCCATCCTCGTGCTGATCGCGCTGCTCGTCTACTCGATGCCGCGTTGGGCAGGACGGCTGCGCAGCCGCTTCGACGAGCTCGCGCCGTGGTCGATCTACCGGCTCATGGTGGGGTCGAGTTTTCTGACGGCGTTCGCCTCGATGCAGGCCGCCGGCTTCACGGTCGAACAGTCGCTGACGCGTCTTGCCGACCACGCGAAGCCATGGTTGCGCGAGCGAATCGACGACATGCTGTTCGGCGTGAAATCGGGATTGAATGTGGGTGAGGCCATGCGGGTGAGCGGTTACCGGTTTCCGTCGAAGGAAATCGTGGAAGACCTCTGCGTCTACGCGCAATACAAGGGCTTTGCGGAATCGCTGAAGACGCTCGCGGACGAGTGGGTCGAAACAGGTGTCGAAAAGGTGACGGCGCAGATGCGCATCCTGAACGGGTTCGCGATCGTCGTCATGGCGTTGATGTTGGGGCTGCTGATTATCGGCTTCTTCGGTATTCAGCAGGAAATTGCTGCGATGAGCAGGGCGATGCATTAAGCGTGATGGTTCAACCAGGGGGATTTGACATGAACGGTGCAAAACAACGGTCTATCGGCATGCCGCGCATGCGCCGCGGTCGTCTGCGGGCGCGTCAGCACGGTGCGTCGCTGCTTGAAGCGATCTCGTATCTCGGCATTGCCGCGATCGTGGTGATCGGCGCGGTCGCGCTGCTGTCGAGCGCTTTCAGCAGCGCCAGTACGAACTCGGTCAACGAGCAGGTCAGCGCGATTCAGAGCGGCGTGAAGAAGCTTTATATGGGGCAGTCCGCGAGTTACACGGGCTTGACCAACTCGGTGCTCGCGAGCGCGGGTGTGTTTCCCGCTTCGCTGACGCCGTCCTCGGACGCCAACGCGACGATCACCAACACGTGGAACGGGACGGTGACCGTGGCGGCCGCGGCGGCGGCTAACGAATTCACGATCACTTACACCAGCGTGCCGCAGAGCGTCTGCGTGAATTCGGTGACGGCGGGCGGCAGTTGGGCCAGCGTCTCGGTGAACGGCACCGCCTACACGACGATGCCGGTGACGCCGGCCAATGCGTCGACTGCCTGCAGCAGCACGGACTCCAATACGATCATCTGGACCTCGACCTGAACGGAGCCGAGCATGCAGCTACGGACGATGCCGCTTATTCGCCCTGACGCGTGGGCCGGCTCGCAGGGAGACGCCTGAATGTACGCGCTCTGGATCGCGCTATCGATGGCGGTGATCACCGGCGTGTATTCGATCGTCGATACGCACTACGTGCAGGCGACGCCGACGCTCGCGAGCGCTTCGCTTGCGCAAAGCATGGCGGCTTACCGGCAGGCGGCGATCAAGTTCGCGCTCGCCAATCCGCAAACGAGCGGCGTCGTATCGTCGGGCGCGCTGACGCCGTATCTCGCGGCGGGCATGACCAACGCGCTCTGGCAAGTCTACGTGACACCGAATAGCGATGTGGCGGGCAGCACCGTCGTTATCTACACGACGTCGACGAGCGCAGCGCCGGCGATTACCGGCATCGAACAACTCGCGTTTCATTCGGCGCTCGCGGGCGTCGCGAACGACGGCAGCGTCTTGTCGCCGGGCAATGCCGCGGTCGCGCTGCCCGCGGCGATTGCGCCGGCCGTGCCGAACGGAACTCCGGTATGGATCGCGCAGGCGTACTAGTACACCAAGCCTGTCGTGACGAACCGGAACATGACCGAAGCGTACTGAGACAAGACATGCACAACACACGGTTCCGACAACGCGGCTTCACGGTCGTCGAGTTGTTGGCGGCGCTGGCGATCGCGTCGCTGATGATCGTCGGCGTGACGGCGATGATCAGCACGTCGCTGGAGGACGTGAAGGGCCAGCAGGCGGCGCTGTACCAGTCGCAACTGACGCGCGCGGCGGCGCAGCTGATCACGCAGAACACGAACGCGCTGCTCGGTACGGCCACGACGACGGTGCCGGTGGTGGTGCCGCTGAGCGGCTCGTCGTATCAGCTCGCGACGTATTTGCCGACGGGCGTGCAGAACCGCAACGCGTATGGGCAGACACCGTGCCTGCTGGTCTACGCAACCGGTACGGGCGCGTTGCAGGGCCTGCTGGTGACGGAAGGCGGCACGACGATAGCGGATGGCCCGCTCGGCTATATCGCGGCGAACGCGGGGCAGGGCGGCGGCTCGATCCCGAAGACGAACAACTCGGCCGCTGCGGCGTTCGGCGCTTTCGGTGGCTGGAGCGTCGCGTCGCCGAACCCGGCGGGCAAGTCGTGCTCGGGGACGAAGACCGGCGTCGGCCATCTGGTCAGCGAAGTGTTTCCGGATAACGACCTCGCGCAGAACGGCGACTTCCTGTATCGCGTGAGCGTGCCGGGCAACGCGACGGCGAACACGATGCAGGTGCCGATCGTTCTCGCGCAGGAGACGGATTACAGCGCGTGCACGGCAAGCGCGGGAGCGGTGGCGGCGGATGCGAACAGCAACGTGGTGACGTGCCGCAACGGCGTGTGGACGCCGGTGTCGTCGATGCACTGGCGCGATCCGGTGGCTTCGGCGGCGGACCTGGGCAACCTGACGCTGATGCCGAACCCGCAATTGGGCGACGTGGCGATGACGACGAACACGGGCCGCGCGTACACGTTCAACGGGACGGCGTGGCAGGCGATCGCGGTCAACGAGCAGGGTTATCTGGATCTGGGCAACCAGTTCACGGTGGGCGCGGCGTGCGCATAGACCGAGATCGAACCGGCGAACAACTACACCGGCTGCACGATCCTGATGGCGTCGGTCGGCGCGACCGATTACACGGGCTGCGGCGGCGTGCCGGGCGGCGCGTGGACGAGCGGTCCGTTCTCCTACAACGCGACGAACGGCACGTACTCCTACACCAGCTACCTGACCGTGACGATGACCAAGCCCGGGATCGTCGCGGCATCGACGTGGGGGCACATGAACGACGGCTCGAGTACCGGCGCCACCGGCGCGCGGGCGCAGATGTCGCAGGCCGTGGACATTCTCGACAGCACGAGCACGTCGGTCGGCCATTCCGAGGCCCAGGGGCCGACGCTGACGGACGACTCGGGCGGCATCACCACCGCGTTGACGCAAGCCGTCTCCGCGGGCACGTATCGCGTTCGTATCGTGACGAACTGGGCCACCTATTCGGTGATCACCACGCCGTGGACAAGCAGCCTGCTGGGCCAGCAGGGGCAATCGATACCCAACACGCCGATCGTCGAAGGCTGGACGGTTAATACGTATTACTGAGGGAGCCGGGCCGTGCGTTGGTTCGACGCAACGGCGCGACGGCGCAACGGCGAGGCAAGCGTGAGCCGCAGTCTCGCGAACCCACGTGCGGCAATCGGAAGTGAGAGGCGGGCCGTCGCATGACGAGCGTTGACGGAGGATCGGGCGGGGCGAATCATCGGTAACCGGGACCCGCCCCTTTCTTTCTACGTGACGATCATGCGAAAACTTGTCTACACAGTTCTGTCGATCATTCTTATGACGTGTTGTGTGGTCGCTCCACATGCGGCGCCGGTTCACTGGAACGCACGGGTCATCGACTACGCCGCCGATTCGAAGGACATCAAGGACGTGCTGCGCGACTTCTCCGCGAGCCAGGGGATTCCGGCCAACATCTCGAAGGAGGTGCAAGGCACGGTGACGGGCAAGTTCCATATGCCACCGCAACGCTTTCTCGATACCCTCGCGTCGTCGTTCGGTTTCGTCTGGTACTACGACGGCCAGGTGCTCGACATCGTGACACCGGATGAAATGAAAAGCACGCTCATCAAGCTCGATCATGGCAGCACCGGGCAACTGCGCGCCACGCTCGCGTCGATGCACGTGACCGATCCGCGTTTCAGCATCACCTACGACGACGCGCAGGGCGCGGCGATCGTCAACGGTCCGCCGAACTACGTGAAGCTCGTCGGCGACATCGCGCAGCGGCTCGACAGCACGACGCAGCATCGCGCCGGCACGGTGGTCCAGGTCTTCCCGCTGCATCACGCGTGGTCGATGGACCGCGCGGTGAATGCCGACGGTCAGACGGTAACGTTGCCCGGCGTCTCGACGGTGCTCAACAATATCTATCACCCGCAGCAGAAGAAAGATTCGGGCAACGGCGGCGGTGGCGGGAAAAACACGCGTGCGTCGAACGTCCAGCGTTCGCAGCCGATGACGAGCCTCGGCGGCGCAAGCGGTTCGAACTCGGGCGCGCCGTTGCCGCAGGGCACGACGCTCGCGAACGGCGAATCGTCGCTCGGCGTGCTCGCGGGATTGAGCGGCCACGCATCGCCGCAACTGTCGTCGGCCGTGTCGAACGCGTCGAGCTCGGGCCAGTCGAGCGGCGACGGCGCGTCCGAAGACGACAAGCTGCCGGTCATCGAAGCGGATCAACGGACCAACTCGGTGCTGATCCGCGACACGCCGGATCGCATGTATCAGTATCCGGAACTGATCCAGCGGCTCGACGTGAAGCCGCGCCTGATCGAGATCGAGGCGCACATCTTCGAGGTCAGCGATTCGGCGATCGGCCAGCTCGGCGTGGCCTGGAGCGCGCACAACAGCCACGCGGATTTTCAGACCGGCAGCGGATTGACGGCGCAGAACACGTACAACGGCACGATCTCGCAGAACTTCGGCCAGACGACGCTGGCGGGCAACGTGACCGCCGCGGCGACGCCGGTGGGCGGCGTGCTCACGACGGTAATCGGCAACGCCGGGCGCTATCTGATGGCGAGCGTGTCCGCGCTCGAAGAGCGCAACCTCGCGAAGATCGAGGCGAGCCCGAAGGTCACGACGCTCGATGACATCGAAGCCGACATGGCGAACCAGACGCAGTTTTTCGTGCGGGTGACAGGCTACACGTCGGCGGATCTGTACAGCGTGTCGACCGGCGTCTCGCTGCGCGTGCTGCCGATGGTCGTCGACGAGAACGGCCGCAAGCAGATCAAGCTCGACGTCGCGATCCAGGACGGGCAACTGACGGGTCAGACCGTGGACAACATTCCGGTGATATCGAGCACGAACATCAATACGTCCGCGTTCATCAACGAAGGCGAGTCGCTGCTCGTGGCCGGCTACAAGACCAACAATCACACGAACGACTCGACTGGCGTGCCGCTGCTCTCGAAGATTCCCGTGCTCGGCAATCTGTTCAAGTACACCGACAAGGAGGACAGCCATATGGAGCGGCTGTTCCTGCTGACCCCGCGCATCATCGACCTATAAGAACCGGCCTCTTGGCCGCCCGGGCTTGCCCGGGTTGCCCTTCCCGCCGCCTGCGACGCGAGTCGCTTGCGGCGGTTTTTTTATGCGCTTGCGGTTTCCGCGTGCGAGTTAGTCGAACGCCTTGTCGTTCGGATGGGCGAACAGTTCCTTCAATTCCTGGCTCAGCGGATAGCGGAGGTTCATGTTGTTGGGCGGAACCGGTTGCGTGAACCACTTGGTATAGAGCTTCAGCGCTTCGCCCGAGGTTTCCATCGTCGTGATCACGTTGTCGACGAAGGCCTTGAACTCCGGGTCCTTGCGCATCATGCACGCGTAGTTTTCGGTGACGGGCGGCGTGCCGCGCACCGCGTAGTCTTCGGGGTTCTTGATCTTCGCGCGTTCGCCATAAAGCAGCGGCTCGTCCATCACGAACGCGACCGCGCGTCCGGTCTGCACGTTGAGGAACGATTCGCCGTGGTCCTTCGCGCTGATGATCTCCATGTTCATATGGTCCTTCTCGTTCATCATGCGCAGCATGCGCTCGTCCGACGTGCCCGCGGTCGTCGCGACGACCTTGCCCGCGAGATCGGGGAAGTCCTTGATGCCCGAGTTGTTCTTCGTGATGAAGCGGATGCCGTAGAAGAAGATGTTGGTCGAGAACGCCGCCTGATTTTCGCGTGCGAAGGTGTGCGTGGTCGATCCGCATTCGAGATCGATCGTGCCGTTCTGCACGAGCGGAATCCGGTTTTGCGACGTGATCGGGATGAGACGCACCGTGAGATTCGGCAGGTTGTACTTCGCCTTGATCGCATCGACGATCCTCATCGCGATGTCCTGCGAGTAGCCGATCGTATTCTGGTTGTTGTCGTAGTACGAGAACGGAATCGACGATTCGCGCACGCCCAGGTTGATCACCGCGGAGTTCTTGATCTTGTCGAGCGTCGGCAGCCCGGCGGCGTGCGCGGCGCCGGCGCAGAGCAGGCACGCCGCACTCAGTGCGGAAAGCAGAACTTTTTGTTTCATGTATATCCCCGTTTCACTTCACCAGATAAACCGAAGCAGCGTGCGCCGCATTGGGCGGCACGAAGCCGGATCGGACCGAACGGTTCGCGCGCGCCGAGGGCAACGCAGGAACCACCATTCATCACGAACGTCACCTTCCCGCACCGTTGTTGTGGAAGCGGCCGGCGGCACGGTGCGGGCGGCGCATGACGATCGTCAGGATCTGGGCGCACTGTATCGGCGCCAAAAATCGGGCGCGATGCGGCCTTCGCATGGGAATATGCGGCGTTCGCATGGCTGCCTCCGGCTTCGGATCAATGACGTTGCGCGAGCGCCATCAGCGCGATGATGACGAACACGCGATGCCTGTTCGCCGACATGAAATGTGTTTGTAAGAGAGTGCGGATCGCATGCCGGGTCGCCGCTCCTTACGAAATGTTTCGCTATATGATCTGACAATTGATCACTTATGATCTGCTAAATGATCGAGGGAGGGAGATGTCCATCTTGCTTCGTTCTGGCCAGCATGCCGGGCCGGCGGCCATCATCGGGAACGCGGCCGAATGTGACATGGAGGCGCTGTGCGACGGCGAGCCGTGGGGCACGATCGCTCTCGATGTCCGCCATCACGTGCTCTTTGCGACGCGCGGCGCGGCGCATCTATTGGAACGCGAAATCGAAGCGGGCATGGCGTTCTCCGCATTGCTTCCGGAGCTCGAACCGGCGGAAGAGCCGTGGGACGAAGCGCATGTCGAAGACACGCCGACCCTCGCATTGGAGCAGGGCTTCGAGCTCGCGCTCGGCGATCGCTGGCTGTGGCTGCGGCTCGAACCGGCAAAAAATGCTCAACATGTCGCGGCGGTGCTGCGAGTGTCCGATATGACCGATATGCGCCGGGCGTTGACCAATCGTGCGGAATCGCTGCGCTTTCTGTCCCACGATTTGCGCTCGCCGCAGAACTCGATCGTCGCGCTCACGCAACTGCACGAACATGACCGGCAGGCATTCGAAGACTGCGGCGGCATGCAACGCGTCGCCGAACTCGCGCGTTACGCGCTGTCGCTCGGCGACCAGTTCATCTTCACGTCCGTGGCCGGCGCGCTGCGGCACCGCGACTTCTCCCGCTTCGATCTGCGCGCGGCGGTCCGCAGCGTGATTCCAAAGCTCGAGGTCGCCGCGGTGTACCGCAACGTCGCGCTGCGTTTGTGGATCGCCGACGAACCCGCGGTGTGGGTGAGCGGCGTGCAAGTGTTCGTCATGCGGGCGCTGCAGAACCTGATCGACAACGCGATCCAGGCATCGCGCACCGGCGGACGTGTGACGGTTTCGCTAAAGATCGCCGGAGAGCATGCCGTTATTGCTGTGAGCGATGAGGCCGGCGGTTTGCCGGGCTTGTCTCCGGACTGCCCAATGACGGACTTCGACGAGCTCGGGCCACAGTCCATTGGCGGCTTCGGGATTGGTTTGAAGCTCGCTGCGCGCATCGTCGGACTGCACGGCGGCTCTTTGCACGCCGAAGCGAACCGCGATGCGGGAACGGATTTTGTCGTGCGCTTGCCGCGTCTGTCATTGCACCGAAGCGAGCCTCGCTCGCCGGGCGGCGAGCGTACCGGCGGCATCGGCTTTGCGGCGTTCGAGCGCCCGCCGCGCAGCCGTTCCGATCGATAGAGGGCGCCGATGGTATAGGAAGGCACCCTGACCGGAGTGCAATTTATGATGCGTAATCAGACTCGAATCGTATTGTTGGAGGACGACCTGATCCAGCAAGCGGTGCTGGTCTCGTGGCTGAAGGCCGAAGGGTATCAGGTCGAGGCGTTCAACGATGGGCTGGATGCACGTAATCACCTGTCCGACCACTGGGCCGACCTGATGATTTTCGATTGGGACGTGCCCGGCATGTCCGGCGAAAAGCTGCTGAGCTGGGTGCGCGGACGGTCCCGCTCCACGGTGCCCGTGATCTTCCAGACGGTCCATTCCGACGAAGAAGAGATCGTCCGGATTCTCGATACGGGCGCGGACGATTTTCTCGTCAAGCCGGTCGACAGGCTCGTGTTTCTCGCGCGCATCCGCGCACTTTTGCGGCGTTTCCAGACGGCGGGCAGCGAACGCCGCCGGATGATCGTCGGCCAGTATCTGCTCGACCGCGCGAACCTGACGATCAGCCGGGGCGACATCGTGCATACGCTCGGCGCGAAGGAATTCGATCTGCTCTGGCACCTCGCGTCGCATCGCGGCATCGTCGTGCAACGGCAGGACCTGCATTCGGTCGTGTGGGGGTGGGACGGCAGTTCGCAGAGCCGTTCGGTGGACATGTACGTGAGCCGCCTGCGCGCGAGCCTCAAGAGCATGCAGATCGATTGGGTGATCCAGTCGGTCTACGGCAAGGGCTACCGGCTCAATCTCAGCGAAGCGGCGACGCCGTCCTCGATGGCCGACTTCGGCGGCGACGAAATCCTGGCCTTGAAGCGTTGACGCGGCTCCTCGCGCGCGCGTGCATTTCGCTGGCGCTCGCTGGTGCGTGGACGGCGAATGTCGCGGCCGTCTCCGGAATTCCGGCCGCCGAGGCGCGCGATGCGGCGAAGGTGGCGAAGGGCACACACGTGGCGAATGTGGCACGTCCGGCGCATGCGGTGCGCGCATCACGGCCGTGCGAACGCGCGTCGTGCGGCCGCCCCGCGCTGCCCGCATGGCGTATTGCGCGGTTTCGCTATTCGACGAGCGGCGCGCCGCTCGTCGACGTGCTGCACGATCTGTCGCAAGAGACCCAGGTGCCGGTGTCGTGCGGCACGCAATTGACGGGGCGTGTCGAAGGCCGCTTCGATATGCCGCCGCAACGCTTTCTCGAAGTGCTTGCTCACTCGTTCGAGCTCGTCTGGTACTACGACGGCGCCGTCCTGCATGTGGATGCGGCGCGTGCCCAGCCGACCGTCGTGTTCCGCCTCAACTATGCGAGCAGCGCCGATCTGCATGCGCTGCTCGCGCAAACCGGCAATGACGACCCGCGTTTTCCGCTGCGCGTCGACACGCCCGCGCGCGGGCTCGTCACGGTGCGCGGTCCCGCGCCGTATCTGTCGCTGGTCGGCCGTGCCGCGCAGCAGTTGGAGACGGCGGCACGCATGCGGGTGAAAACCTTCGTGCGGGTCGTGACGCTTCACTACGGGGCCGCCGCCGACCGCACCGCGCTCACGAACGACCGCACCAACGTCGTGCGCGGCATTGCGAGCCGCGCCGCGAGCGTGCTCGATCCGCACGGCGACATGCGGGCAGACATTACCGAATATGAACCGGCATTGCCGGTCATCAGTGCCGATCCACGCACGAACGCCGTGCTGATCCGCGACCGTCCGCAAAAACTCGACGACGACGCGCGCGCTGTCGCGGCGCTCGACCGGCCCGAGCAACTCGTCGCGATCCGTCTACTGATCGCCGACGTGCGTCCGGAGACCTTGAGCGCGCTCGGCCTTGCGGGCGCGAGCCATCTGCATCTTCAGGGGGCATCGGCACAGGCCGCGGCCGACTCGATACGTCATGCGTCCGGCGCACGCGTTGTCGCGGACAGCGAACTGCTTACCGTCGAGGGCGTCGCGGTGGCTTATGAACGGAAAGCGCAACGGCCGGTTTTCGTTGCGGGCACCGTTGCCGGCGACGCGGGCGCGAGCGAAGTCCAGGCTGCGTCCGCTGCGGGCACGGTGGACGCAGCGAGCACGGCGCGGCAGGACGCCGATGTCGCGGTGCGCGTTGTTCCTTCCGTCGGCGCCGCGCCGGCGCATCGTTCGGTGGCGCTCGCAGTCGAATGGCGCGGGGCGGAAATCGACGTCGCGCGCATGGCGCTCGATCCCGAGGACGCGCTCGTCATGATCGAAAGGACACCGGCGATGCACACGGGCGCCGCGCAAGGCCAGGCTTGGGTGGTGATGCTGGTGCCGCGCCTGATGCCCGGCTGAAGCGGTGAAGGCCGCCTGAGCCGATCGACGCCGCTCAGGCGCGCAGCCAGTGATAGTCGCCTTTGACGATGCCCGCGAACATCTCGTCGCTCGATTCGATGATGTTGCTGCGCCAGTAGCGGCCGTGTTCGGTGTAGTGCGTCACCAGATCCGCGACCACGGTGCCGTCGACGTCGGGCGTGAGCGGCAGACGCAGGATCAGAATGATGCCGCCTGTCTCCGAGTCTAGACCGAGCTGGGCCTGGTCCTGCGCGTAGATCAGCAGATTGGCCTCCAGCATCAGCCGGAAAATGACGAGCGTGCGGCCGGCGGTGACCGTGCCGTAGTGGAAGTTCACATACATCGCCTCCGAGTCGTTTTCGAAGTGATCGAGCCTGACGTCGAACCCTTCGACTTCGATCATGCGGGTTTCCAGCACATAGTCGGCATCGGGCAGTCCGACGACGGCGCAGGCGTCGCGCAGCACTTCCGCAAATCGTTCGATACTCATGTCGGCTCACCCGAGGCGCTTGCCGGGACCGGGACGCGGCGCGCCCCGGACCGTCCAGAGCGCAAACGAGGCGTAAGCCGCGCCTGCGCGATTCGCGAGGACCTCAACCCTTCTTCGAATCCTCTTCGGCATCCTGCGCGCCGGTCTTGGCGATGTTGCTGACCATCTGGATTTGCGACATCATCAATTGCATCATCGTGCTCTCGATCATCAAGGGCACCATGGTGGACATCATTGCTTCCATGCCTGCTGCAGCTCCGAAAGACATAACTGCCTCCAACGAGTAAAAGTTAAAAGACCAGGTTAAAACGACCAGAGTTAGAACAACGGACTAACTTCGGATGCCGAACGGACGCGCGTCTCCCGCGGAGCGTTGCGCCCGCCCGGCTGCCATGCGTGCATCGCACGCGCACTGCGAGACTGCAAGAACTGCGGCGGGCGCCGGCCCGCTTGCTGCCACTACCTGCCTGACACCGGCTCAATGGCTGACGGCTGTATCCGTCAGCGCGAGTTCGTTCAACTGATGCACGATCCGACGGCCCGCGATCATGCCGCGATAGATTTTCTGAAGCGCCGCGCGTTCGGTTTCGTCGGTCGCGGCGGAGGTCGCGTCGCTCACGCGTTGCGCGCAGTCCTCGAATGCCGCGGCGATCGCGGCGATGCGCGCGCCGGCGCGCCCCTGCGAAAGCGTGGTTTCGAGTTGATTCATATCGACGATGACGGCTTCGAGTGCTTCGTACATGGGTTTCTCCTGAGTGAGACGGGTTTCAGTGAACATCGCCGTGGCTCGGCGTGATCGATTCGCGCAGCGTGCGTGGGCCGCTCGCGGCATTGCCCGCGCCCGCCACGAAGACGTGCTTGACGCCGTCCTGGGTCTGTACGTACCGCGTGTTGCCGACGTCGAGCATCGCCGTATAGACCACCGCCGACGCGGCGGGCGCTTCGGTGACGTCGACGTCGAGCCGCTTGACGTTGCCGTCGAGGTCCGCGCGCAGCCGGTTCAGCGCGTCCTCGAAACGGGTGAGCGAGGGCACGATGCCGGCCACTTCGAACACGCCGTTGCCGGCATAACGCACGTGAACGCCGTCGGTGGCGAGCAGCTCGTCGATGCTGGCGACATCCGCGTGCGCGACGTCGTACTGGCGTGCAATCGCGTGAAAGCCGGTTCGCCCGAGGATCGAGCGTGCCGCGATGTCTTGCGACGCGTCGTCGACCATGCCGTCGATCACCACGGTGCCGCCTTGCGGTCGCACCCGCAGGTCGTCGAGATTCGCTTCATGCAACTGACGCCGCAGCGTCGCGGCGACCTCGGGCGCGGAGTGCGGCAGGGGCGTGGTCCGCTGGCCGAACAGCACGCTCGCGAGCACGGAACCCCCCGCGACGAAAAGCGCGCCCACCAGCGCGATGGTGCCCAGTACGCGCAGCGAGCGGCCGCCGGGCCTCCGCCGCATGGCACCGACTTCTGTGCCCGCGCCGTGCGCCGGCGCGCCCGGCACGCCGGTGCCGTTGTACATGCTCGCCAGCAGCTGGATGTCGGGTGGCCATGTCGCGTCTTCCGCGCCGAAGCACAGCACGGTCGTGCCGAACGGAAACGGCACGAAATCCGGAATCATCACGACGGACGGATCGGCGTCCGACGCGCTCGAACGCCGTGCGCTCATGACGCCCGCTTCGTCGAGTTCGACGACGACTTCCTCGTCGTCCCAGTCGGTGATGCAGATGTCGGTGTCGTCCGCCTTGCCGATCCGGTAGCGGCCGGGCGTGAGGCGCGCCTGAATACCCGCATGGGTGCCCGTCAGGATGCGCAGGATCTTCATTGGAGCTCTCGTTCAGTTGGCGGTCTTCACATTCGTCGGAATCACAGCGCGTGGCTGCGTCATGGGATTTGAACTTACGGTATTGGCAGCCGCATTCCATCAGGATCGCGAAGCTATGACGTCGACCCCGAACCGCGGGAGCGCGAGGCGGCGGCTTGCGCATGCGCATCGTCCCCCGGCGCATGCGTTGTGCCGCGATTCGTCCCGCCGTCGCTCGCGCCGTCATCCGCCGCCGCACTGCCGGCCACGCGCCAGCGCGACATGCCGAGCGCGCCGTGCTGGCTCAGCGAGCGCTGCCGCAGGCTCGGACTCGACGGCCGCAGATCGTGAAACGCGACGAGCGGCGTGAGCGCGCCGCTTGCCCCGGTGCCGGCGCTGATGCGCAAGAAATCGCGCAGGAAGCTCTGTAGATCGTCGTAGGCCGTTTTCGTATAGTCGTGCGCGAGCGTGCGCGCCTTCAGCACGTCCTCGGTGACGGCGTGCGTGTCATGACCCGTGCAACGTTGCCTGATGACGGCTTCGCGCATCGCATCGGTATACACCAGCGGTTGATCGTGCGTGCGCGCCGCGACCGTCTGCAATTCGGTACTGGGCGTGCTGATCCTGCTGCTGTTGCTTCTGCTTTTGTTGCTGGTGTTGATGCGGGTGGCCACGCTCATCGTGTTTGGCGGGCATATGCGAAGGCGTCTTCGAACCGTGCAGGATGTGCAGCAACTGCGCCGCGTTGGCCGCGCGATGATGCGGCGCGAGGCCCGCCGCGTGCCGGAATAGGCTGGTGCGGTACTGACGCGGTATCCTGCTGACGTGCCGGCGGCCCTGAGCGGCGCCGCCGCGCTCCGTTGTCGAGGTTTCCTGAACTGTCGCGCCCGCCGGCGCATAGCCGCCGACGGTGCTCATGTCGGCACCGCGGCGCTAATCAGACGCATCGCGAAACGCAGAATGGTCGAGCCGCTCCACGCAGCGGTGAGCACGATCGTTCCGGTGACCGCGCATAGCTTCACGCAATGCGAAATCGTCTGGTCCTGTAGCGACGTGACCGCCTGGACGAACGCGACGATCAGTCCCGACACGGCGGACACCACGATCACGGGCAGCGAGATGTACAGGCACAGCAGCAGGCCTTGCGTGGTCAGGCCGATCAGATCTTCCGTTTTCATGGGCGCGCCTATTTGTAGGTGAGGATGAGGCCGTGGATCAGGGTCGACCAGCCGTCCATCGCGACGAACAGCAGCAGCTTGAACGGTATCGCGACGTTGGTGGGCTGGATCTGGTTCAGCCCCATCGCCAGCAATACGTTGGCGATGATCAGATCGACCACGATGAACGCGATATAAAGCAGGAAGCCGATCTTGAATGCGTCGGCGAGTTCGGTCAGCGTGAAGGCGGGTGCGAGCACGATCAGGTCGTCTTCGCGCAGTTCGTTCGCGAGGTTCTGCGGCCAGATCACATGCGCGGAGCGCAGGAAGAAAAGCCGCTCGCGTTCGCGCGAGTGCTTCTTCAGAAATTGCCGGAACGGTTCCTGGGAAGCGCCGAACGCCTGGATCATGACCTGCGCGGGCGATGACGCCAGCGTCTCGTGGCGCATCGTTTCACCCGCGCTCATACCGATCGGCGCCATCACGTACAACGTGACGAGAATCGCGATGCCGTTGAGCACCATGTTCGGCGGCACCTGCTGCACGCCGAGCGCATTGCGCAACAGCCCGAGCACGACGACGATCTTTGCGTACGAGGTTACGACCATCGCGACGAACGGAATCAGGCCGATCGCGATGACCGCGACGAGTAGCGCGGTGAGGTCGTTAATCTGCGTCATGGCTGCCGAACATTTCGATGACGCGTACGCCGAGCTGCTCGCCCACGCTGACGAGTTCACCGACGCCGATCAGCTGGCCGTACGACACGAGCCGCACGCGCGCATCGCGCAGCGTGCCAGGCAATTCGAGCACGTAGCCGGCGCGCAACGCGGACAGCTGAACCAGCGGCAGCGTGACGGTTTCGATTTCGAATCTCACCGGCAGATCGAGTTCGTCGATGGAAGTGCCCGCGTCCGGGTCCATGGCGGGGAGGTCGGTGCGATCGTTACGGTAGGTCATGTTGGGGTCCCTATTGATGACAAGCTGTTTGCCGTCGAGCGTGACGCGGGCGACGAACTGGTGCATCCCCGACGGACCCCAGCGAAGCTCGAGATCCGCGATGGGACCGCTCGCGCCGTCCAGTTCGCGCAGGACGGGCGCGAGCGCGCGCAGCACTACGTCGCCGGGGCGCAGTCCGTTCAGCGTCTTAATGCTGAGCTTCTTGTCGCCGATGATCAGATAGCCGGGTACGCGAATCCCGCTCACGCGCTGGGTGAAAGGCAGGCGGTGCGCGCGCAGTTGCCGCCCGAGCAGATCGAGCCAGGCGGCGTCGACGTTGCCGAGCCGGCATTCGAAGCGGTGAGCGTGGCGCGTGAACCGCACGGCGAGCGTCGGCCCGGGAGGCGCGCGACGGCCGAGCGCGGCGACGCCGACACCGGGCGCGCCGAGCGTGTCGAGCGAGTCGATGAGCGGCGCGAGCAGCAGCCCGGCGACCGCGCAGCGCAGCGGCGCCGTCGCCGAGGCGTCGTCGTCGGCCATGCTGGTCGCCGCGGCGGTCAACGCGGGGTATTGCGCCGGGTCGAGGCCGATCGATGCAAGGCCTCCGTCGTATTGCAGATCGATCCAGCAGGCGCCGTGCGGGCCGCCGTCCTCGAGGCCGTGGCCGACATGCCAGTCGGCGATGTCGAGCGCCTGGCGAAGGCGCTCTTCGAGGCGCCCGTCGCAGAAAAGCCGCGTCAGGCGTGCGATGGCTGGATCGATCGAGGGAAGCCCGATCGCGGAGTCGTGCAACGCGCTGACGAGATGACGTGCGGAAGTCGCTGTGCGGTCCATGTAGAGACGAGCCAGATACTCGTTAATCGGTTGAAGGGAAGGCCGTTGTGCACCGGGCCATCAAAATCCGCTTACGCGGTTTCTATCGACACGTCCCGAGGTGTATCCAACTGAACGAGCAGATTGGTCAATTGCTCCTTCAGTACGTGCGCATGTCGGGATACTAGTTGGCGAGTGCTGTTCGAAGCCGCATCGAAGCGAAGCGTCAGGCAGAAACGCGAAAGACTCAATTGCAGCGTGCAGCCGGGCAGCAATGCGTCGTCGAGCTTGAGCGTCACCGTCCAGTTGCCGTTCTCCACCACGGCTTCGTCGCTGCAGAAATCCGCGACGTGCGTGGCGACGAAACGCATCAGTTGGGTGACGCGCAACTGCTCGACGCCGAGCGCCGCGACGAACGGCGCGACGTGTGCTTCGATGCGGCGTTTGCGCGCGAGACGTTGCGCCTGCGTGCGCGCATTAGCAGCGCCTGAGCTCGCGTCGGCCTCTTGGTCGTCGTCATCGTCGAACGTGTCGGCGGCTTCGTCGTCGAAACCGGCGGTGACGGATGGCGCTGTGTCGTCCGGCCGTGCATGGTGACCGGTGGCGTCGCGCTCGCGCGGGCCGCCGGCCGGCGCGGGCCGTTCACCGTGCGCGCGCAGCGCTTCGCGCAACGCGGCTCTTTCGCTGCGCAGCCGCGCCTCGCGAATCAGCTCGAGGTAGTCGATGCCGCGCCGCGCGCGCACCCGTGTCGGCGCTCGGCGGTTGCCGTCGTCGGCGTCGTCGTCGGGCGCGAGAATGCGCGGCGTGATCGGGGAGCCCTCCATTGCCCGCTCCCCTTACAGCGCAACCCGGCCAAGCGGGCGCAGTTCGACGTGCTCGCCGAGTTCCTGATACGAGTAGACGCGCAGCCACGGAATTTGCGCCTCGATCATGCGTCTCACGTAGCGGCGGATATCCATCGACGTAACGAGCGCGACGTCGTTGCGCGGCGCGTCTCCGGCGTAGGTGGCAATGCGCTCGGCGAGCGCGCGGACCTGGTCGGGCGGCAACGCCAGGAAGTTGCCGGTGGGGGTCTGCTTGATCGACTGGCGAATGTGCTGTTCGAGTTCGTTGGTGAAGAGCACTGCCTCCAGGGTCGGCGCGCCGCCGCTCGCACGGTACGCGATGAAGCGCGAAAGGTCGCCGCGCACGTACTCCGTGAGCATCAGCATGTCCTTTTCCTTCGGCCCCCAGTTGACGAGGCTTTCCATGATGCTGCGCGCGTTGCGGATCGGCACGTTCTCTTCGAGCAGGCGGCGCAACACGTCGGCGATCCGCTGCAACGGCAACGCCTTCTGCACTTCGGCGATCAGGCCCGGGTATTCGGCGCCCAACTGATCGAGCACCCACTGGGTTTCCTGAATGCCGACGAAGAGTTTCGCGCGCGCACGCAGCAGGCCGATGGTGTCGTTCGCGATCACCTGTTCCGCGCGCCAGAGCACGGTGCCGCCCGGCGCCTGGCGTTCGGGAGCCCAGTAGCTTTCGGGCATGCCGCCGGCCGGACCGGCTTTCTCGCACAGCGCGGCCAGCGCCGGGTCGGACGCCGCGCCGGGCACCATCACCTTGCCCTGCGGCATCCTCAGACGCGCGCTCGGCACGTCCTGCACGAGAATCTCGAATTCACCGGGTTCCAGATCGGTGGCGGTCCACATCGTGATGCCGGGGAACGGCAGGCCGATTTCTTCCTGCAAGGCGGTGCGCTGCGCCTCGAAGGCCGCGTCGAGCGCGGCGGGCGACAGACGCTCCGCGAAGTCCGGCGCGAGCCGTACGCCGAGAGCGCTGGTGAACTGCGGCGCGTGCTTCAGGATGGTCGGCGCATCGCCCTTCGAGCCCGCGCGCTGCAGCGCCATCACCGCCTTGCCGGACTGCTGCGCGGCGCTGCCGTCGGGGCGGCGTGCGAGCTTGTAGCCGGCAAAGGCCAGGGCGGACGACAGCAGGACGAACAGCTCCCACGGAAAGCCCGGCACTGCCGCGAAGCCCAGCAGCAGCAAAGCGGCGAAATACATCGCGCGCGAGTTGCCGCCGACCTGGCGCAGAATTTCGTCGCCGAGCGAGCGGCCGCTCTTTTCCGATGTTTCGTCGGAGACGCGCGTGATCATCACGCCGGCCGCCACCGAGATCAGCAGCGACGGAATCTGCGAGACCATCGCGTCGCCGATCGACAGGATCGAGAAGCGGTTCGCCGCGTCGCTCGCGCTCATGTTGTGATAGGCCATGCCGACCGCGATGCCGGCCACCATGTTGACGAGCGTGATGATGAGCCCAGCGATCGCGTCGCCCTTGACGAACTTCATCGCGCCGTCCATGCCGCCGTACAGCTGACTTTCGACCGCGAGCCGCGCGCGTTTGCGGCGGGCTTCGTCGGGTGTCAGGATGTTCGCGCGCAGATCGGCGTCGATGCTCATCTGTTTGCCCGGCAGCGCGTCGAGCGTGAAGCGGGCACCGACCTCGGCGACCCGTTCGGAGCCCTTGGCGATCACGATGAACTGCACGGTCGTGATGATCAGGAACACTACGAGACCGACCACCAGATTGCCGCCGACGACGAGTTCGCCGAAGCTCTCGATGATATGGCCGGCGTCGGCATGCAGCAGGATCGACTTGGTCGACGCGATGTTCAGCGACAGGCGATAGAGCGTCGTGAACAGCAGCACGGAGGGAAACGACGAGATCTGCGTGATCGACGGCACGTACATCGTGACCATCAGCAGCACGACGCTGATGCAGATGTTGATCGACAGCAGGCCGTCGATTATTTCAGGCGGCAGCGGCAGGATCATCAGCGAAATGATCGCGACGACCACGAGCGCGATGCCGATTTCGCCGCCGGCGGGGAACTTCAGGGTCTTGAGCATGACGGGCTCCAGGGGGCTTTCAACGGGACTTGGGGTTCGCAGAGGATTGCGGATCGGGGCCGCCGCCCGGCATGCCGGGCACTTCGGCGGGTGTGGCGGATTCACGCGCGGGCGGCGGGCGCATCGACTGCACCCAGCGCAGGATCGCCGCGACGACCTGGAACAGCTCGGGCGGAATCGACGCGTGCTCGTCGACTTTGTGCAGCGCGCGCGCAACGGGTGGATTCGCGACGATGGGCACATCGAATCGCGCGGCGAGCCGGCGGATTTCGAGCGCGTCGGCATCGACGCCCTTCGCGAGCACCACCGGCAGCGGCGATTCGTCGGGCGCATAGCGCAGCGCGACGGCATAGTGAGTCGGGTTGACCACTACGACGTTCGAACGCGCGACCGCAGCCTGGCGGTCGCCGCCGCCGTTGATCATTTCCTTCGCGCGCTTGCGCCGTTCGCGCTTGAGCTTCGGCTCGCCTTCGCGCTCCTTCATCTCGCGCTTGACCTCGTCCTTGGACATGCGTTGCGAGCGCAGCATCAGCCAGTGCTGAATCTTCCAGTCGCCGGCGCCGATCGCCAGAAACAGCACGGCGGTCACGAACAGCAGTTTGAGCAGCGCGCTCCAGAGAATCGCCGAAAGGAGCGTGAGCGGCTCGTACATCGCGGTGGTGATCAGCGGAAACATCGACACCATCGTCTTCCACAGTGCGACGCCGATCACCAGCGCCTTGATTGTCATCTTGAGCAGATCGATCATCGAGCGCTTCGAGAAGATTTTCTTGAAACCCGTGGCGGGCGACAGCCGATCGAACTTCGGGATCACCGGATCGAATGCGATCTGAACGCCCACTTGCGCGGCGATCGTGAGCGCCGCCGCGAGCATCGCCGCGATGCTCACCGCGCAACATGCGATCGCGCCGGTGGCGAGCATATGCATCAGCGCCGACGTGAGCGCCTGCGTCGAACGGTCGGTCGTGCAGAAATCGAGCGCGAGATTCACCGTCTGATGCAGCCCGTCGAGCAGCGGCCTTGCCGCGAACTTGCAGATCGCGATCACCACCAGCACGAGCACGGCCGCGACCAGGTCGCCGCTTTTCGTGACGGTGCCTTTCTTGCGCGCGTCCTTTAGCTTGCGTCGTGTGGGCTGTTCGGTTTTTTCGTCGCTCATGAGCTTTCCGTTAGGCCCGGTCCGGGCGCGCGCTACGTTTTTTCACGCGTGGCTCGACGATAGGTCGCAAGCGCGGGGCGAGCCGCGAGCCGCGCGAAGGCCGGCTGATGAGCCCGAAGCGACGCGGCGACGCTGCACGTCGCTGCCGCCATATACGGCCACCGGCACGGGGAAAAATGGAGCCGGTGAAACGATCGGCGAGAGGCGGGCCACGCCCGAAACACATAGTGCGACGCGTGGGGCTTCGCAATCCTGAGGGTCGCTTCGCCCTGATGCGTGAGGAAGCCGCTGCCGCTTTGCTACCTTGAGGGTGTCGACGGTAGTCGTGTCTTCACTTCTTCAAAGGGCGAAATAAACATGGACGGCAAACCTGAATACGCGAAGTGCAGCAACAAGCTGGTGAGCGCGTTGCGCGAAGTCGTGCGGCTCGCGCTACTCGACCAGTTCCCCAATCCGCGCATGGGCAGCGACGAGGCCGAGCATCTGCTCGACGCGCTGCATGTGCTGCGGCCCGGCCGCCCCGAACTGACGCTGTACGACGGCTTCGTGCATATCGTGCATCGCAACTGGCTCGACGCGATCGCGGTGTTCGAGAGTCTTGCAGCGCAGGGCAAGTGCATGCCGGGCAGCAAGGCGATGCTCGCCTATTGCCTGAATGCGAGCGGCAATTCGGACTGGCGCATCGTCGCCGGCCAGATGCGCGACGACGACACCAGTCTTACCGACGATGCACGCCTGCTGCTCGACTCGATCGAGTTGCGCGCCGACTTGCAGCAGGCGCAACTCGACGCGCAGCTTTCCGGCACGTTCCAGGTGCCCGAATCGATGGGCCGTCTGCGCGGGCGGCTCGGCATCCGCCATCCGAACGAGGTGGCCGAAGACGAGTCGGCGCGCGCGTCGTTCGCGAACGCGGAAGAAGGCCAATACTTGCGTCTCTGAGCGTGATCCGATCCGGAGTCCAATATGAATCTCAGCGTACCCATGCTCGAACTTCAGCAAACGCTCGCGCAGAGCGCGGCCGGCGCGGCCGGCATGGCGGGGTTGCCGCCGCTGCAAGCCGCGCCGCACGAAGTCGCGAGCTTCGAACAGATGATGCAGCGCGGCGTGCTGGCGCCGCCCGAGCCGCACGGCAGCCGTGCCGGCTCGCTCGCGTCGCAGCTCGTGCTAAGCGAGGACGAGGCCCTTCAGACGGTGTCGAACGACGCGCTCTACATGCTCAACAACGCGAACCAGATGACGTTCAACGAGATCGCGGCGTCGTCGATGCAGATGCAGATCGAGACGACGAGCCTTCAGGTCGACATGTCGATGAAGATCAGTGTCGTCGAGTCGTCGAAGGGCGCGCTCGAAACCCTCATGAAGAACCAGTGACCATGAACCTCGCTACCCGTATCGGCCGTCGCGGCACGTCGCTTTGCGTCGTGGCGGCGCTCTGCCTCACGCTCGCCGGCTGCAAGAAGGAGCTGTACGGCAACCTGAGCGAACACGCGTGCAACCAGATCGTCGCCGCGCTGATGCAGGCCGGCATCGACGCGAAGAAGGTCACCGACGACGGCGGCAAGACCTGGAGCGCGCTGGTCGACGACGGGCAGATCGTGCAGGCCATGAACGTGCTGCGCGAGCATGGCCTGCCCGAGCAGAAGTACGACGATCTCGGCGATCTGTTCAAGAAGGACGGTCTCGTGTCGACGCCGACGGAGGAGCGCGTGCGTTTCATCTACGGTGTGTCGCAGGAGCTGTCCGACACGCTCTCCCAGATCGACGGCGTGGTGGTGGCGCGCGTGCATATCGTGCTGCCGGACAACGATCCGCTCGCGGCCAAAGTGAAACCGTCGTCGGCGTCGGTGTTCATCAAGTACCTGCCGACCGCGAACCTGACGACGCTCGAGCCGCAGATCAAGAACCTGGTGGTGCATAGCGTGGAAGGTTTGTCGTACGACCAGGTGAGCCTCACCGCGGTCGCGGGCAATCCACTCGACGTCGTCGCGAAGAGCGACGCGGGCAGTCCGGTCGTGCGCGCCATCGCGATCGTCGTATTTGTGCTCGCGGCGCTGTTGCTGCTGTTCAACTGGCTGCGCGGGAAGGCCGGCGGTACCGAGGGTGCCGCCGGGCCCGCGAAGCCGGGCGAGGAGCCGAAACTGAATACGGCGGCGCGGTTCGGAACGGGGTTGCCGCAAGGGCTCTTCAAGCAGTCGAAGCCGGCCGACCGCGCGCATGGCTGATCGACGACGGCACGGGCAACGCGGAATGAGCACATGACGACGGACATCGACAGGCACGGCAGTCTCGCGCTCGAACTCGCGCGCCGGCTCGCGCAATACCAGGCGAACCGCGGCACGCTGTTCGACTGGATGGACCCTGGCTGGCTCGACGGCGCGCAGCAGGCGGGCGCGGGTACGACGGCCGCGCGCTCGCGTTTGCGCGCGCGTGCGGTCGACGCGTGGCTCGCCGACGCGGGCTCGCCGGTGCCGCCGTTCAACGCGTTTCGCACCGATGCGGCGTTGCTCGGCGCGTTGCCGCTCGAAGACGCGCTGGCCGGGTTGTGTCTGCGCGCGCTGCACTTCCGGCGCGCGGAGTTGCGCTACTGGGTCGATCGCGAGAGCCGCGAGAAGGTTGCGCAATGGCTCGGACGCGGTGGCGGGGCGGCGCTGCGCTGGCTGATCGAGATACCGCATGCGCCGGCGGCGGACCGGCTGATTCGCGAGCATGGCATGGAGCCGCTCGACAGCCTCGACGACTACGCGCTCAGTTGGGAGGGTTTTTGCCTTTTCAGCGCGAGCGGCCTGTGCGCGCCGTCGACGCCAGCCGGTCTGCTGCGCTACGCGTGGCCGCGCGAGGCGGCGGCGCCGCGCTGGCTCGCGGCCTGCGGCGCGGCCGAGCGGCGCGAGGACAGCCTGAGCGTCGTGCGGCGCCTGGGCGACTTTTATGCAAACGTGAATGCGCAATGGAGCACGACATGATCATCTGGCTCAGGAAACCGAATACCGAAAGCAGGGCCGACGGCGCGAGCATCGGCGTGGGCGTCGACAGCGACGTGGTGCCGCGCGAAGCGCTCGCGTCGCTCGTGGAACTCGACGTGGGTTATCTCGCGCTGCAACAGCAGCACGCCGACGTGCTCGCGCAGGCCGCCGCCGAGGGCGAGGCGATGCGCGAGGCCGCGCGGGCCGATGCCGACGCGCTGCGCGCCGAAGCCCGCCGCGAATTCGACACCGCGCACGAACGCGGTTACGACGTGGGGCGACGCGAGGCGCTTTCGCAGTGGTATGCGCGCACCGCGCAACTGCTCGCGCACCGCTACGAACTGCAGATGTCGTTGCGGCAACGGGTCGCCGAACTGGTTGTGTCGGCGGTCGAGAAGATCGTCGTGAACGAACAGCCGGCGGCGTTGTTCGCGCGCGCATCGGACGTGGTCGAACGGATCATCGAGGGAAGCCGTTGCCTGCAGGTGCGCGTGCACCCCGATGAGCGCGACGCGGCCGTCGAGGGGTTTTCGCATGCCCTCGCGCAATGGCGCGAACGCGGCCAGCCCGTGCAATTGACGGTGCTGGCGGACCGCACGCTGGAACCGGGCGCATGCGTGTGCGAGTCCGACATCGGCTCGGTCGATGCGAGCCTGAAGGTGCAGGTCGACGCGGTTCGGACCGGACGCGTCGTATGCTGGCAAGCCGCAAGAGGAGTGGGCATGACCGCGGCGCAGGAAGACGATCTCGTCGCCGAAGCGGAACTCGACCGGCTGATCCACCTCACCGAGACGATCGGGCAGGAGATCGGGTCCGCGCAGCCGCTTCCGACCCGCGGCAAGGTGATGGAAGCGATCGGCACGCTGATTCGCGTGAGTGGTGTCGACGTGCGTTACGGCGAACTGTGCGAGCTGCGCACCGGCCAGGACGAGTTGATTCAGTACGCCGAAGTCGTGGGCTTCTCGCGCGACACCGCGTTGCTGTCGCCGTTCGGCCGCTTCGACAATCTGTCGCGCGACACGCAGGTCGTCGCGCTGCGGCGGCCGATGTCCATTCCGGTCGGCGAGGCGTTGTTCGGCCGTGTGGTCGACAGCATGGGGCAGCCGATCGACGGACGCGGGCCGCTCGGCACGCTCGAAGCGGCGCCGTTGTATGCGGCTCCGCCGAATGCGATGAGCCGCCCGCTGCTCGAGCATCCGCTCGACACCGGCGTGCGCGTGGTGGACAGCATGATGACGCTCGGCGAAGGGCAGCGGGTCGGCATCTTCGCGCCGGCGGGCGTCGGCAAGAGCACGTTGATGGGCATGTTCGCGCGCGGCACGCGCTGCGACCTCAACGTGATCGCGCTGATCGGCGAGCGCGGCCGTGAAGTCCGCGAATTCGTCGAGCAGATCCTCGGGCCGGACGGTATGGCGCGTTCGATCGTGGTTTGCGCGACGTCGGACCGCTCGTCGATCGAACGGGTGAAGGCCGCCTATGCGGCGACCGCAATCGCCGAACATTTCCGCGACGCCGGCAAGCGCGTGCTGCTGATGATGGACTCGCTCACGCGGTTTGCGCGCGCGCAGCGCGAGATCGGTCTCGCGGCGGGCGAACCGCCGGCGCGGCGCGGCTTTCCGCCGTCGATCTTCGCCGAACTGCCGCGTCTGCTCGAACGCGCGGGGTTGTCCGAACGCGGCTCGATCACCGCGCTCTACACTGTGCTCGCGGAAGACGAGTCGGGCAACGACCCGATCGTGGAGGAAGTGCGCGGCATTCTGGACGGCCACATGATCCTGTCGCGCGACATCGCGGCGCGCAACCAGTATCCGGCGATCGACGTGATGGCGAGCCTGTCGCGCGTGATGCCACAGGTCACGGACCGCGCGCACATGGACGCCGCCGGCCACGTGCGCCGGCTGCTCGCGAAGCATCGGGAGATCGAGACGCTGCTGCAGCTCGGCGAATACCGGCCAGGCGGAGATCCGGTCGCCGACGAGGCGGTGCGCAAGATCGACGCGATCAAACAGTTCCTGTGCCAGCGCACCGACGAGTTCAGCGCGCGCGCCGATACGCTGGCGGCGCTGCATCGGTTGCTCGGTTAGACGGCGCGGCAATGAAGAGCAACGGAGAACGGCAATGACGGACCCGCGCCTGAAGGCGTTTTCGATGATCAGGCGCCGCCTCGAGCGGGCGCGCGACGCGTTGCGCGAGACGCTTGCGCGGCAGCGGGTCGAGCGCGACGAGGCGTGCGAGCAGGTCGCCGGGCAGCAGCACGAGGTGGCGCGGGCGGCCGGCGAAGTCGAGCGGTTTGAAACGCGCATCGACAGCCTGCTCGACGGCCGCCGCGCGGTACGCATCGACGAGATGCTGAGCTGGCAGGAGACGCTCGCGCAATCGCTCGTGCAACGGGCGGCGGCGCTCGGCACGCTGCAGCGGTTGCGGAACGCGGTCGCCGCGATCGAGGCGAAGCTCGCCGCGACGCGGCTGGACATCGTGCGTCACGACACACGGATCGAACTGTGCGACGCGCGGATCGACGGGCTGCGCCGCGAGGCGGAGAAGCGCGCCGACGGCGTGCAGGACGAGGAGGCCGAAGAAGCGTTCGTCGGCCGCCGCCTCGCGCGGCAGGCGGCCGCGCGCAACGCGACGCGGGAGCGAGCGCGATGATCAACGTGTTTCAGACCGGCATCCCGTTTCTGGGCGGCACGCTGCTCGAGTTTCTGACGCTGATCGCGTTGTGCGGCGTACGCCTGATCGTCCTCCTGATGATCTTTCCGCCGACGGGCGGCAACGTGCTGAACACGCAGATCCGCAACTCGCTGGTGATCCTGTGGGGCACCTATATCGCGTGGGGACAGCAGGCGCTGATGCCGCAAATGCACGGCGCGTTCCTGGTGGTGGTCGCGCTGAAGGAAGTGGTGATCGGCCTCGTCATCGCGTTCGTCGCGTCGCCGGTGTTCTGGGTGGCGGAGGCCGTGGGCACCTATATCGACGACCTGACCGGCTACAACAATGTGCAGATCTCGAACCCGAGCCTCGGCCAGCAGACCACGCTGACGTCCACGCTGTTGATCCAGTGCGCGATCGTCGCGTTCTGGACGCTCGGCGGCATGACCTTCCTGCTCGGCGCGGTGTTCGAGACGTACCGTTGGTGGCCGCTCGCGAGCGTCACTCCCGTGCCGGCCGCGTTCATTCAGACCTTCGTGATGACGCAGACCGATTCGCTGATGGCCGCGGTCGCCAAGCTCGCGGCGCCCGCCGTCCTGCTGTTGCTGCTGGTCGATATCGGCATCGGGCTGCTGTCGCGCGTCGCGCAGCGGCTCGACCTGATCTCGCTCGCGCAACCCGTCAAGGGCGCGCTCGCGGTTCTGCTGCTCGCGCTGATGATGGGCCTGTTCATCGGGCAGGTGAAGGACCAGGTGGCGCTGCTGCATATCGGCGATCAGCTGCGCGCGCTTGCCGGCGTCAAATGAAATGGCTTTGGCCGGTTTCGATCGAGGAGAGTCCCGCATGCCGCTGACAGCCAGCGTCGAACAGTTCCTTGCCCGCCGCGCCGGCCCCGGCGCCGTGCGCGTCGACGAACTGCCGTTGCACCAGGCCCGCGAATATTTCGAGCGGTTCACGCCGCTCGCCGATATCGCCGCGCGCGCAGTCCATACGGTCGAGGACGTCACGTTCGACGCCCGCGACGGCACGCCGCTCACGGCGCGCATCTACTATCCGCGTGCGCCCCACTGGACGAATCCGCTTCCCGCGCTGCTCTATTTCCATTCGGGCGGCTATGTGGTCGGCACGCTTGGAACTGCCGACGCCGTCTGCCGGATGCTCGCGGCCGATGGCCGCTGCGCGGTCGTCTCGGTCGACTACCGGCTCGCGCCCGAACACCGGTTCCCGTGCGCGGTGCACGACGCGTTCGACGCCTTGCGCTGGCTGCATCGCGATGCCGGCGCATTTGCGCTCGATGCCGTGCGGCTTGCCGTCGGCGGCGAAAGCTCGGGCGCGACGCTTGCCGCGGTGAGCGCGGTCCACGCGCGCGACGCAGGTATTCCGCTCGCGTTGCAACTGCTGATCTATCCGGCGCTGTCGGCGCTGACCGACAGCGCGAGCCACCGGCTCTACGGAGACGGGTATTTCCTCACGCTCGAGGTGATCCGCTGGATTCACCGGACCTATCTGCGCGATCCCGACGACCGCGACGACTGGCGCTTCGCGCCGCTCGACGGACGGCGTCATGCGCCGGCGGACCTCGCGGGTCTCGCGCCCGCATGGATCGTGTCGGCGGAATACGATCCGTTGCGGCACGAGCACGCGTGCTATACGGAGAAACTGCGCGCGGCGGGCAACCTTGTCGAGACGCGCGTCTATCGCGGCATGATCCACGGTTTCTTCTCGATGGGCCGCGCGATACCCGAGGCGTCGATCGCGCATCGCGACACCATGCTCGCGCTGCGCGCGGCGTTCGGTACGTCGGACGGCATCCCGGACGACCGACGCGATTTTTGAATCGCGGCAGCAGGCCGGCGGGGCGTCATCGTACAATCGGCGCTCAAGGGGCAAAAGCGCGCGTTGTCGCGACCGGCGGACCAGACATGGAAATCAAGTGGATCGAGGATTTCATCGCGCTCGCGCAATACAAGAGTTTCTCGCGCGCCGCGGAGTTCCGTAACGTCACGCAGTCGGGCTTCAGCAGGCGCATTCAGTCGCTGGAGCAGTGGGTCGGCGCGGACCTCATCGACCGCAGCAGCTTCCCGCCGACACTCACACCCTCCGGGCAGCTGTTTCGCGAAACGGCCGAAGAGATCGTCGGCAAGTTGTTCGATACGCGCGCGATCATCCGCAGCGAGCAGCGCATGCCGGACAAGGCGTTGCAGATTGCGGCGGGCCACACGATCGCGCTGAGCTTCCTGCCGGGTTGGCTCAAGACGCTCTCCGCGCGGTTCGGCGAAGTCCGTGCGCGCGTCGTGCCCACCAATGTGCACGATTCGATCCTGATGCTCGTCAACGGCAACTGCGAGCTGATGTTTTCGTATCACCATCCCGAACTGCCGTTGCATCTCGACCCGACGCGCTATCAGCATCTGACGGTCGGTGTCGACACGCTGGTTCCGGTAAGCCGGCCGAATGCGAAGTCGGGGCCGCTGTTTCGCTTGCCGGGCACCCAGGAACGGCCGCTGCCTCATATTTCCTATACCGACACCAGTTATTTCGGCCGTTGCGTGGCGCTGCTGTTTCGCAAAGCGGGCACGCCGCCCGCGCTGCGTTTTCACTACGAGTCGGATATGGCCGAGGTGCTGAAGAAGCTGGCGCTCGAAGGCGACGGCATTGCCTGGCTGCCGAAAAGCTCGATTCGCGATGAACTCGAGGCCTGCACGCTGGTGGCGGCCGGCGGCAGCGCCTGGAGCCTCGACGTGGAGTTGCGCGCGTATCGCGATGCGACCGCGCGCAATGATTTCGTCGATACGCTGTGGCGGCATCTGCGCGCCGATACCGCGGAGTCGGATGGGGCGGCAACGCTTAAATGAGCGCGGTGTGCGCGACGCTCTGAACTCGCCTGATGGCTTGCCGCTTCAGCGTTGAACGAGGGAGT